>ERZ1292644.1323-Hain-H14-01um-R2-1323-length-13109-cov-5_pt1 | contig 13109 bp, 16 predicted proteins | sample MGYA00564402_ERZ1292644 | MGnify/ENA primary metagenome ERZ1292644 (study PRJEB36523, sample SAMEA6512644) | groundwater metagenome | collected 2019-01-09 | study: AquaDiva: Metagenomics assemblies of 32 groundwater samples | reverse complement strand
ATAGGGATCGCTTGCCGTGCTTCTGTCCGTCCGGGTGGCAGGGGCACATGCTCCAGACTCGGCCATCAGCGGCGTCGCGGGGATCGACCAGGAGCGGGCGCAACTCTTCATAGAGCGCCTGCTTGCTCTCGACGGCGGCGGCCATGGCCTAGCCCTTCCGTCGTGACTTTTCCTCGACCGGCGTTTTGCACCACGGGCAGCGGCGCACCGGCACCTTCCTGGGTATCCAGGTATGCTTACAGTCGACGTTGAGGCAGGTCACTTGAGGCAGCTCTATCGTTACCATGCAGGTCGAATCCTCCTTCGCTTTTCGTGCTACCTCGTGGACTATACTCCATGCCGCAAGGTGCTGTCAACGGTTTCCTGGCGCAATTCTCACGAGTTTTTGATCCTCACGGGTCCTGGTCGCCATGGTCTAGTCCTTCACAGGAGTTTCCCCTGGGTGCTCTCGGCGACTGCCCGTTCCAGGTTGCGGCAGGCAACGTTGAAGTACTCCGGCTTCAACTCTATGCCGACGAATCGCCTGCCAAACCTGATCGCCTGGTATCCCTCAGACCCGATGCCCGCGAACGGGCTCAGCACGACCTCGCCAGGATTACTCCACAGCCGGATACAACGCTCGATGGTTCCCAACTGTAGTGGGCAGATGTGCTTCTCGTCTTTCTCTGTGCGGGCCTCAAGCGCCGATAATGTCTCGCTCTCCCTGATCCCGTACCAGATGGGCCGTGCCCACTCGATCCACTGGTCCCGCGTGATGTCCGGTTTGATCGGCACGGCGTTCTCGCCCGGCTTGCGGAACAGCAGGATGTAGTCGGCAAGCGCCGGCCTGAGCCAGGAGCTATCTTTTTCCAGTTGCCCGAACGCAAGTCCCTTCGCATGGATTCGGATGGCCTGGGCCTGCGGGTCCTTGTCGATGCAAACCTCCCCATGGTGGACGAACCCGCCCGCCTTGAAGGACCGGATCACATCTCCCCTGAAGTCCTGAAGCCCGATCACGCCATGGTCTACCAGAGTCGTTGGTACCTGGGCCGCATGGCAGGCGACTAGCCTTCCAGGTTTCGTGACTCTCAGCAGTTCCGCCACGAGGAAACCGAAATGGGCAAAGAACTCGTCAGGGGTCCGGCTGTTCCCCATGTCCTTCTCTGAGGCGGTGTAGCTGTACAGGTTCAGGAACGGCGGGGAAAAGACACTGAAATCCACGGATGCATCCTCTACCCACCGCATTTCTTCTACGCAGTCGCCCAGGTGGATGTCCCATCCTGGGCCGTGTCCCTCCTGCCTCTGGTGTCCGTTCCGACTGGGCGCGGCGATTCCCAGCCCCTCGCGCTCATATGCAGCCATCCTGTTGACCATCTGACGCGATACCTCCTGGGCCTGTTCGGCCTTCCGCATAACATTCTCCAACACTGGGGCCTCAATCTCGGATATCACGATGATGACATCCACGGGGTGCGATTGCCCGAACCTGTAGCAGCGGCGGATCGTCTGGTAGAACTGCTCGTAGGAATCGCTAAGGCCCAAATAGAGTACCTTGTGGCAGTTCTGGAGATTCAGCCCATACCCCCCGATCTTCGCTTTCGTCGCCATGACGCGAGTCTCGCCGGCAGCGAAGCGCCCAATGGCCTCAACTTTGTACTCCAGACTGTCGGCGCCCTCGACGTTCACGGCCCCAGGGATGGCGGCTACTATTTGCCGCGCCTCCTCGTTCAGCCCGCACCAGATAAGCCATTGGTCCTCACTGGCGTTGATAATGGCCGCTGCCCGCGCGACTTTCTCGGCGACAGTCACCTGCCGCGCAGCGCTCCTGCCCTTGATGCCGTCGAGCCCATGCAGGAATAGCCGCCCCTCCTTGCGGGCAATCTCCTGGGTGTTGGCACCCACCCATTCGGGATGGATCTCCAGGGGAGGGAGTCGGTATCCAGTGTCGTCGAATCCAAGGTCAGAGGGGAGCTTCACCATGACGGCCCAGGATGACAGCCACCGGTAGAACGGCTCGACCGCATAGCCCTTGATGCTCCATCCGTCGTCGCGGTGGACGAAATAGCTCGACAGCATGTCGCGCCGCGTCCCAATGCCAAGGAACTCAGCATGGTTGCCGAACTCCTCCAGGTCATTCGGGGCGGGCGTGGCCGTGCAACAGAGGCGATATGGAGTCTCACGGAAGGCTGCGATCAGAGCCGTGCGCGTCTTGCCTGTGAATGACTTCAAGATACTTGATTCATCCAGGACAACGGCCCCAAACTGCGCCGGGTCGAATGCGACCAGCATCTCATAGTTGGTGATCGTGATGCCGTCCGATACATCGTCCTGGCAGCGGACATAGCGGACTTCGATGCCGAGCTTCGCCCCTTCCCTGATCGTCTGTTGTGCCACGGCGAGCGGTGCCAGGATCAGGGTGCGCTCGCCGATCAGCCGCGCCCATTCCAGTTGCATGAAAGTTTTCCCAAGCCCTGTGTCGGCCCACAGCGCGGCGCGGCCTTTGCGCACGGCCCACTCGACGATTGCCCGCTGAAACGGGAATAGCTTGGGATTGACAGCCGCATAGGTTGTCAATCCAGCTGGCGCGACGGCCTTCAGTTTCCCTGCCAAAAACTCCTGATAGTTCACCCAATCACCTCTATCTTCATCAGCGTCTGCGCCGTGGTGCGCCCGATACCGAGCGCCCTGGCCGCCGTCTGCAGCGGCTCTCCGAGGCGCACCAGGCGCTGGAGCTCGGCGGCTTTCGTCAGGCGTTTCTCTCGCTTCCGCATAAGCCAGTCCTCATAGGCCTGGTGCGGCAGTTCCCTGGCTGGCACCTGATGCTGCCGGGTCTCAGCCCCCACCGTGTGCGAGCACTGCAGGCAGCGGAACTCCTCGCCCCAATGCTCCTGGTGCTGGGCCAGGTCTCCATGGCAACGTGGGCACTCCTTCAGGCGGTAACGCATGGCACGGTTTCCTCCTCAGTGGCACGGCTGCTAGAACGGGGTATCGTTGTCGTCCACGGCGCTGGCCTGACCCTCGATCACCTGGGGGCTGGTAGACTTCTCAGCCTCCGTGAGGAACAGCGTGACGGTCGCAATCGCCTCTTGCGCCTGGGCAATGGTCAGGTCCGCCCAACGTTGGGCTTTCTTCCCGTCGGCCTTGTCGAAGGTCTTGATGACCTGCTCGCGTGCCTTGTCGTCCCAGCCAGCCCGTCTGCAGAAGTCCGCGAACTGCTGGCCAAGAGCCCCAAGGCTAAGCTTTTGCGTCACGGGCGCGCTGGGGGCTTGTGCGGCTGACGCGGCGGATGATACCCCGGCCTGCGGCCTTGCTTGCCCTACGGCTGGCTGCTGTGAGGCGGGCGCGGCTTTCTGCGCGGGAGCGTCGGAAAGCGCATCGGCCATGTCCTCCAGGTCCTGGGTGAAAAACCTGGCGACGCCAGGCAGACGCATGGCAGCGTCCACCTCGGCCCGCTTGATGGCCATCTTCTTGATGGTGTTCGCCATGTCCAGGGGGTTCTCGTTCTCCACCTTGCCGACGGCCTGAGTCTCGATGGCCTGGTCGCCGGGTTTGAACGTGGCGCCACACCCGCCGGTCTTGGCCCAGCAGTAATAGCCGTCGCCCTGCCTTGAGGGGCGGATGTTCTCCTGGCCGCACCTGGGGCACTTGGGTTGCGCGGTCCGGTAGCGGTACTTGCCCTCGAAGGAGTTGCAATTGCCGTAGCCACGGGCCATGACCGCCCCGCTCTGGTTGCTGATGATGTCCACATGGACTTCGTAGTTCACAAACCCGTGTGCTCCCTTCTCAGGGTCCACGACAGCCGTGTCGATGTGGGGCTCGGCGTGGCAGTTGAAGGCCGCTGTCACGTTGGCCGCCCCTGGCTTCAGGAGCGTCCCGCGCTTGTTGCCCGTGCCGGGGATCGCCCCGTAGTCCTCGTCTTTGCGCAGGACGGTCTTGACCAGATTCTCCAGCAGGTCTAATTGCTTTTTGATATGGATGTTGCCCTCTTCCGAGAGCCCCGTCTCCTGGCGCTCGATGCGAATGATGCCCTGATTCGTCATGCTGGGTCCTCCTGGGGCTGCGCGGCGAATATGCGTACGAGCCGCATGCACTCGGCTGCGGCCCGGTCGCCTGCTTCGGTCTCGGTCGAGGCGTAAACCTTCACCGTGATCCCCGGCGGCCCCTTGGCCCTGGTGGCGATCTCCACCGAGCACAGGGCGCTCGTCTCTATGGTTTCCTGGACCGGGTAGGTCCGCGCGACGCCTTTGTCGTCGTAGCGGATCTCGCGGGTCATCGAAGCCCGCGTCGTGCCGGCCAGCAGTTGCCATTTGTCAGGACTGATCGGCTGCTTTTGTTCGCTCATTTCGTCAACTCCTTTTTCCGTCTCGCACCGTGGGCACGTGACGTTCGGGTATGTGTCCAACTCGTAATCGAGCGTTATGAGTTGTCCGGCTACAGGGTCGTAGTATGCCACTAGGGATACCTCTCCGGTCCCGTCACAGGTTGGGCATGGCTTATCCATGGGCGCGCCTCTGGTCTTGGACGTAGCAGTCGTCGGCCTCCCGGACCGATGGCCACCTGGCTCCGCAGTGTGCGCATTTGTGGTACTGGGTGTACTTGTCTGCGCGTTCTGCGCGGAGCTTTCGGATTTCCTCCGCTTGGGCCTCCACCGTGTCCAGGGCCTGGTTGCGTTCGTGTTGCAGAGTGTTCACCTCGGCAAGCAGGCGCTCAATCGTTGCTTGTGTCGTGTCCAGTGCGCTCATCTTCGGCTCCTTTCTCCAGCACTAGCATGAGCTCGTGGCCGACCCGCATTGGGCCGTGCCACAGGGTCCAGCCCTCAGCGCCGAGGGTGGTGACCTCCCGGCAGATACCGTCTCTGTCGCTGGCACGGAAGAACAGGGTGAGCACGGGCCGGAGGTCGGCGAGGTTCATAGCTCTACCCCGTTCAGCACGTCGATCACCGGGTCCTGGCCGGCAGGGACACTGGAGACATCGACGGTGTGGCGCTCGGCCTTGTAGATTGTTGACTCCAGGGCCTCACCGCCGATTTCCATTGCGGTCGCCAGGTCATTGGGCGTGGGGTTATCCTCCAGGATGTCCATCATGCGCTCGATTGCCTTGATGAACTTCTGCGGATCAGCCATGCTCAGGATAGCCCTGGCAATGCCCTCGGCGGTGCCTCCGCCCGTGGCGGCGAACACCGCCTGTGCCCGCCGGTCGTGCTCATCCTCCAGGAGCTTCACGGCGGCCTCGGCCTTGGTCACCCGGGCGCGTGCCTGTTCCAGGCGCTCCAGAACGTCCAGGTAGTTGCTGGTGGCGCGCTCAATTTGCTCTGCTTTCGTGGCGGGCATCTAGTCATCCTCCCGGTGCTCATCTGCCGTCGCTCCCTCAAGCGCATGGAGGATGAGTTCGACTGCTGGCGCAAGATTCGACGCTTGCGCCTTCTGGACGATCTCGTTGAGTTTACCAACGGCTCTCGCGTATTCGGCCTCGTCCCAGATGCCGTCAGAAGAATAGCCATGTCTCAGTGCAATCGTGTAGGGGCGCAGGGCGTCCTGCAGTTTGCTCTTCCACTTCCCGGTGCAGTAGAGGGCGCTGATGATCCGCCGCACGTCCTGCTTGTCGGCGAAGACGTGGGCGGATCGCCCCGTCCTGGTTCCCTTCAGGATCAGGTCCCGGTTTTGCCGGTGGATAGCGGTGATCGTGACATCCTCCAGCTTGGGCTCATACTCACTTGGCTGGTGCAAGGCCGGAATACTCAGCGGCTTGCTCTTCGGCGTCCTGGCCTTGATTTCCTTGTCGATGGCCACCTGAGCCTCGGTGAGCGATGAATAGACAGCGGCCATGCCTCCTAGACCTTCGGTGGCTTCTGTTATCCAGAAGCGCCCATCCTGTTTCACCTCGATCTTGCAACCTGCGTGCTCCCAGTTCATTGGGTTCCCTTCTCCTTCCGCCGCTCTAGGCGGATACGTGATGCTATTCCCAGTGCCTATCCCTGATCGGCACTTTGCTCAGAGGGACGGCGCGGAAGTATTGCCCGCGCCAGGCCGAGGGGCGTGGGTCGCCTGCCACCCAGTGAAGCCCACCGGGTACGTCCCCCGTTGCCCGCAGAGCAGGCAGGGGGCTGATTGGTCACCGGGCTGCTTGGTGCGCGCTCTCATCTTCGTCTCCTTCTGCCGGGGGTCCCCGGGCTGCCTACAGCATCATCTCTCGATTGCCGAGGACTGCCCCGGTGAGGTTGGCCCCGGTGAGGTTGGCCCCGGTGAGGTTGGCCCCGGCGAGGTCTGCCCCGGTGAGGTTGGCCTCGGTGAGGTTGGCCTCGGTGAGGTTGGCCTCGGCGAGGTCTGCCCCGGCGAGGTCTGCCCCGGTGAGGTTGGCCCCGGTGAGGTTGGCCCCGGCGAGGTTGGCCTCGGCGAGGTTGGCCCCGGCGCGAACCGCCGCCTCGATACACTCCCGCATCGAGACGTAGTCACCAGCGTAGAGCACTGCACCATTCCAACGATCTTTGATCTTCATCTTCGTCTCCTTCTGCCGCTCTAGGCGGCTGCTACTGCGGCTTGCGGATCAGTCTTGGATGCAGGGGGTTGCGCGAGGGCCGCAGGCCCTCCCGACGCATCCAGGCCTGGAGCGTGCTGACCGCGATGCCCAGGTGCTTGGCACAGCGCCGGTAGCTGGGGGCCGTGACCCAGGCCTCCTGGAGCACGGCTGCCAGTGGTTTGCCGTGCTCACGCTCCAGGAGGCGGGCTCGTGTAGTGGTCATAGGCGCTCCTTTTCTGCCGCATCAAAGGTGCAGCCAGCATGCTGCCGCCCTGGGCGGCGCCTAGCTGGGTCTGGTCACCGGCCATTGGGCGGGGGTCAGGGTGTGCCGCCCGCTGGGGCTATAGGGGCAGGGGCCGATGAAGCCCACCGGATACGTCCCTCGCTGGCCGCATAGCAGGCAAGGCTTGCTGTGATCACCCGGCTGCCGCATCTCGCCCATTTCGTACCTCCCCGTTTTTACTGCGCTAGGCACAGCGTACCGCGTCTCGGCACAGTCTGTCAAAGCCCCAATTTCCTGAAGCGCAGTGCATTGGTACAGCGATAACGCACGTGTTAACCGGCACGGTGTGCGGCTTGCGGGCACGATGCCGTTTCGTACATCCATCGAGCTCTCTTGCCAGGGTGTGGTATGGTATGGGTAGAGTAGGCAGGGGCGGACCCGGTAGTGTGCGTGCAGGCTTGGTACAGCCGGCCCAGGGCTCGGTAAGGCCCACAGAGGCCAAGCAGGTTTGGGGCGAGGCCACTCGGCCAGAACACTAGCCTGCCCTAGCAGCACTATCCGGTGCGCCCCAGAGAAAGGCTATACCTGAGATGGACGTACCATACCCACAGCCTGATACGGGCCGTAGCAAGCCAGCTGTGAACGCCGACTTAGCCCCAGCACACCCTTCGCCGCCAAACCCCCTCGCAGGCCTCCGCCCCTGGCAACGCCGCTACCTCCTCGCCCTCCGCACCGGGGCAACCGAACACGAAGCCCAAGTCGCCGCCAACGCCAGCGCTGAGTCACTTCAAGCAGCAATGGCGCGAGACGTCCTGTTTGCGCGCGCCCGTGACGCAATCGTGACCACTGCGCCCGATGATCGGCTGGCGGTGCGTGATATGGCAGCGAGTCTTGGCGGCGGCATGGTTCTTGATGCCGTGGCGGATAGCCGGGACCCGGCCACCAGGGGGCATGATCGGGTGGCCAACCGGCGCCTGGTGCTGGATGCCGCTGGCATCACCGGTCAGGGCGCTGCCCAGCCTGCCCCGGCCATCACGATCACCGCCAACCAGATGGTCCTTGCCATGGGCTCCCTCACCGGCCAGCAGCTCCGCGACCTGGCAGGCCTGGGGAGCGCCAAGGCCCAGGCCCAGGAGCCCTAGCCCGTGGCTAGCCACCCATGGCACCCCACCCACCGGGTGCCGGCATGCGGGTTTCGGGCAGGCATCATGCGTGAAGACGTAACCCTCCAACCCTACCTTGGACCTTTCCTGTTGCTTTTGGGTATTCTACCTTTGGTGTGCCCGTCACTTTGGGGTTTTGGTAGACTGAGGCTGGCTGGGTTCTGAGTTTTGAGGATAGCTGGAACAATCGGGTTGACATAAAGAGAGGCGCATGATGACAGGGGAGAACGGGATTCAGGCGGGGAGTGAGCCGCAGCCAGCGCAGTTGGGGCCGCAGCTTGTGATCACGTGGAAGCCTGGTGGGGTGGAGGTGAGTGGGCCGATCCAGGACAAGGTGTTGTGCTACGGGATGTTGGAGGCGGCGCACGATGCGATTGCGGAGTGGCACCGGGCGCAGGGGGTGAAGAAGAACCCGTTAGTGCTGCCTGAGTTCAGGTGGCCGAAGGGGAAGGAGAGCCGGTAGAAGATGCAGCAGGTGATATTTGAGGTCATCTTCGATTTTGTTGGCGCAATCCTCATAATTGCCTGGTGTATCTGGGTGTACAAGCTGTTCCGTGAGTTCATTGAAAAAGGTGGCGGCAGTGATGGCGCACATTGACACAAATCCGCAGAGTTATGGGGCCACGTATGATTTCCTCCGGCAGGAACCCCCTCCGCTCAAGTTCCCGCCTGGGGTGAGGGCGGAAATAGTTGGACTGCGGGAGAGGGGGTACACTGGACCTGTGACGCTTCACTTCAAGGACGGGCGGATCATGGCGATGGTGTACCCGAAGGAGGTTCGGGGGTGACAACTCTTTACCTGGCCGAACAGGGATGTTACGAAGATCGTCGTCCTGTGAACCCTGTGCTAGACTGATCTCGAGCTGACATAACGGCGACTGCGCGGAAGCGTGTGCCCGTCCTGGCAAAGCCCTTCGGGGCTCAGGACGGGCTTGTTTGTTTCAGGGGATGCGCAATTGGTCCAGGCAGCAGGAGTTCCAGCACTGACGCCGGAGGTAGCGGAGTTCGTCCGGCTTCGGGCGCTGCTTGTCCTGGGCGACCCCAGGCCGATCATTGAACGCTATTTCAAGATCGAGCCTGAAGGCGGCAACCCTCCACTGGTTCCCATGCTCCTGGCGAACGAGCCCAACCAGGAATACTACTGGAGGGAGCTGTTCGGCAACCGGATGGATGCCTATAACCGGGCCGCCGAACGCGGGATAAGCCACGAAGATGCGTGCGCCATGACGGATATCGGATTCCCATGGCAGGTGAACGTCCTCACGTTCAAGGACCGCAAGGCCAGGTGGTCGAGCGCAATGTTCGCGTTCCTGGCGGCAAAGATGTTCTGGATTCCTGGAACCCACATCTATTGCTTGGTCAACGCGGAAGACACGTTCTCGGCGGTCAACAGGTTCCTCAGGGGCTTCTATGATAACCTGCCCCAGGGGATCAAGCCGGAGATCAAGGGCGGCAAGTGGGCCGAGGAGCACAACGTCATCCTCTTTCCCATGCCAGACGGTGGCATGGTCACATCCAGCTTCACCATCAGGACCGCCGCCAATCCAAATGCCGGCACCGCCGAGACGCCCACGGACGTTGCGTTCGATGAGTACCCTAAGTTCCCAAAGACGTTCTCCAAGGCTTCCCAGTCGTCCGTCCGGGCAGCCATGCCTACCACGGCGTCATTCTGGCGCGGCGGCACTGCTGGCCCTGATGGGGCAGACTGCACCATGTATGAGGAAATACAGCAGATCAAGAAGGGCGAACGTCAGGCAAAGTATCTCTTCAGAACCTGGTTCCAGAACCCGGCCAATATCCTGAAGCCGGGTCACAAGGACCGAAGGCCTGCCGACCGCAACGACGATGATATCAAGCCGGACGTCAACGCCGGGGTCAACGGCGACAAGGAAGTCCTCCTGGTATCGCAGTTCCCGGGCGACGGGATACCAGTCGCCTGGCGGCTGGCGTGGCGCCGCGCAAAGATGGCCGACGCCATGCTCGCGGCTGGCGGGCCTGGCAACGATGATGCCGCCGCCATCTTCTTCCAGCGCGAGCACTGCGAGGACGACGAAACCCCGTGGATGATCGCTGGGCGAAGCCAGTTCAACCCCAAGCGCCTGGCAGCGAATATCTCCGTCGCCACGGCCCGGGAGAATATTGCCGTCATCGACACGACAATAGAGGGGCTTCACTGGATTTGCTGGCGCGACTATAACCCGGAGCATGTCTATGAGGGCGTCATGGACCTTGGCGGCGGCGGGATCAATGCCGACGCTACCACCCTCCAGTTGTACGACGTCACCGCATCATGCTTCATAGGCGAACTCTACGGCGATAAGACAGAGCCGTACACCGCCGCCGCAGCAGCCGTCACGGTCATGACTCACTTCGGCATGGGCATACTCGTGGTCGAACGGAACCGATTCCCTGGCATCGGCAACTACATCCGTAAGAAACTTGGATACAGAAATATCTGGAAACGGCCCATGCGGGCCGGGGAGAAGCCAGAAGTCTACTGGCAGGAAGACTACGGCATGTATGTCGGGTCCACCAGCCACGGGGACAATGAGCCCAGCGAGGAGGAGCTGCTGGGCACATTCAAGGCCGACTTCAACAACGGCTCCTTCAACGCCCTGAACCCCAACCTGCTCAAGACCATGCAGGCGTGGAACCCGGACACCCAGAGCCATTGCCCGGACCGCATCGCCGCCGCCAGGCTCAGGAGGTTGGGCCTCCAGATGGCGTGGGCGCTCTCGCCGGTCACCGGCATGAGGCCGCCTGTGTCTGCCGTTCCGTCCGTCCGCGTTGTTCAACCTGAGCGGCACAGCCTCTATGTCGCGGGTAGGTGATCCATGAGCTATTTCGAGTCCATCGGGACTGAAGGCGCAATTGAGGACATCCAGCGTCTTCGGAGCATATTCACCAGCCAGTACCACCCATACCTGGACCGGCTGGATGCGGCGGTCTATCCGAGCATCGGCCGCAGGGGCGGCACGGCCCAGTCCCGCTGGAACCCTTATTACCAGTTCTCCCTCGAGTCGGAGGCGAAACACACCGAGTCGCAGTACATCTCCCATGACATCTCCCAGATGCTGAACGCCTTTCAGTATCGCATGATGCGCTCGACCATCCAGGTCAATCTCGCCCGCATCCCGGACGGCAAGAAGGAGGGAATGCAGCAGGGGATTGCCGAGGACTACTGCAACGGCATGCTCGCCCAGGTTTCCAACCAGGAGGTCGATGCCGTCAATGCGCAGAGCCACGTTGCCCGTATGTCCATGTTCGCGGGCAGGTACGGCAAGATTTGCCAGTTCGTATCCGTCGTCAAGGACGGTGACGGCTGGCGCTTCGTCTGGGACTTCTACCATCCTCGGTGTGTGTATCACGACTTTGCTGGCCTGCCGCGACGTTTCGTGTTCGAGTCCTACTGGTCCCTGCCTCAGATCGAGCACAAGCTGACTGAAGCCTACGGTAAAGGCGGCTTCAAGATCAGCCTCCAGCCTGAGACGAAGAAAGCCCAACTGGTCCTGCTCTCAGAGCTGTGGGTTGAGGAGCGCATCGACGGGAAGACCGTCATCACCAGCCAGTGCTTCGTCGATAACCTGGCGGCCACGGAACCCAGGGTGCATCCTGAGTATTCACGCCGTCCCTTCCATGTTATCGCCATGACGGGCCAGGGCGCGGCTTTCCAGGCGACTACCCTCAACTACACCGGGAAGGGCGACGGCACGGTCCCATTCCAGGGCCTTGAGGACCACGCGAGACCCTTCTATGACAGCATCATCGACAATGTCAGGATATCTGACGACGTGCGGAGCATGGAGCTTGAGGCCATGGCCCTGGGCATCAACCCCCCTATGGATATCGTTGAGAACCAGACTGGGGCAGCGTCTGGGCTGGAGAACCAGCGGATCGGGCCAGGGACAAAAGTTATCCACACCCCCGAGGTGATGGTCAAGGCGCTGGAGTTCCTGACCAAGCAGCTTGACCAGTTCACGACGCCCAGAGACCTGAAGGAGGAACGGCTTCATGTCTGGCCGTCCATCCTGTGGGGCGCGACGGCTTCCGCCAACGAGTCCAATATCCTGTACACATCCCGCATCGATGAGGGCGAGAATGCCATCGTCGGCCCGGCTCTCCTTGTCGCCACTGGGTATGAACGCGGCCTGGAAACACTCCTTCATGAGAGCCGCGAGAAAGGCGTCGTCATCACCATGGCCGCAACTGCCGCGAAAGGCAGGCAGCAGGGCCAGGAGCACATGGTCCAGTTCGACGCCAGGAGGGACATCCCGGACACTTTCGGGCTCAAGGTCACCGTCCCCCCCATGCTGCCCAGAGACCCGATGAAGACGCTCCAGGCGTACCAGCTTGCCATCCAGAGCGGCGCTTACGATGAGGAGCTTGCCATGCGGGACATCCTCAAGCACCAGGACCCGGTGGCCGTCAAGAGACGGCGGCTCAGGGACAAGATCGAGAACAGCCAGTCAGCCCTGGATATCGCCGAGATACAGCGGGCATTCGATGAGGCCGAAGCGCTTGGGTATCAGGCAGACAAAGAGAGTGATCCGGTCGAGCGAGCGAGAATGAAGCGGGCCGCCGCCCACGCCATGGAGCAGGCCAAGGCTCTGGAAGCCCAGAAGCTCGGGCAGGGCCAGCCGTTCCAGATGCAGCCGCAGCCGAGAACGCCCGCCCCGGCGGAGCAGCCGCCGGAGGATCGCGGCTACGAGAGCCCGCCGCTTCAGCGCCAGATGGCAGGTGTGCCAAACCCAGGCGGCAGGCCGGAGATGCCGCAGGAGGTGGCTTAGATGGGTAGTGGAGTCCCCGGAACAGACCCCAATGAGAAGCCGTCCGCCGGCGGCGAGACCACTCCCGAAGCATCCTACGCCGAGCAGGAATACCAGCGCATCAAGAAAGCCTATGGTTTCATGGTCGCAAACAAAGTCCGGCTGGCCATCTACGCCTCGATAGGCTCCGGGCTGAGCACCCAGGACGAGCAGGCCAAGGTGAAAAACATCCGCGACAGCGGAGAAATCAATCTCATGACCGACAAGGCCCGCGAGGAAGACCGGAGGGATCGATGGGAGGATATGAAGGCCAGCCTGACGCGGTCGCTCATCGCCCCGCTTCAGGCGAAACTCGCTGGCGTCACCACTCCATCAGAGAGAGCAGACATTGGAGTCGCCATTCAGAACCTCACGAAGCAGTTGTCGGGCATGCTCATCGAGTATGAGGGCGTCTACCAGGAC
>ERZ1292644.1322-Hain-H14-01um-R2-1322-length-13113-cov-5_pt1 | contig 13113 bp, 22 predicted proteins | sample MGYA00564402_ERZ1292644 | MGnify/ENA primary metagenome ERZ1292644 (study PRJEB36523, sample SAMEA6512644) | groundwater metagenome | collected 2019-01-09 | study: AquaDiva: Metagenomics assemblies of 32 groundwater samples | reverse complement strand
TGGATGTCATGTAAGGCATTTAAGAGTCGATCCTGCTGTGCCGTGACGCGACTCAACAACTGCTCCTGCCGCGCCCCCTGGCGTTGAGACTCCCGTGCCAGGTGCGCAAAGGCGCGATCTAAATGTCCTGTGAGCTTATCCGCAGTCGATGGGGGATCAGACACCACCACCTTAACTTCAACAGCCATCTACGCTCGCTTCGGTGTACGTCCTGTCTTTAACGACCGTCCGGTTCTCGATTGCGCAATTCGCGCCGCAGACGCCTTGGACTTCCCTGCGCGTCGGAGCGCCTCATATGTCCGGTGGACGCGGGTGCCTGTGGGCATCAGACCTTCGCCTTGTCGTAGTCGCTAATGGTTAATCGAGGCGCCGACTGTTTCGCCCCTCCACGAGACGGCTTGCCTGCCCGTTGCTCGTTCATCCCCCCGAACCGCCCCCCACGCTTCTGCTTCGGTTCCTGGTACATCCGATTCGATCCTTTCCCGTACCCTTCTAACGCTGGCATGTTACCCTCCTCTTTGTATCAGACATGCAAGACTCCTTTATGACGTTGCGGCTTCCAATGCCCGGCCTCCGGCAATCCTTTCAGAGGATTCTGCTCGGTCGGCGTATGTTCAATCACATTGACCTGACGCATCCACTCGGCCTTCTCCGACTTCGAATGAAAGGTGCGAGCCGCCTGCCGATCATAGTAGGCGGATTCGCCCTGCGGCCACCAGACCCCGTTGCGCAGATCACGATAGGGAGTAGGTACTCGCTCCGTGAGTTGGACAAACGTATGACGCTCCGCATCCCAGACGTAACGTCCGGTCTTGCTCATTCGACAAACACCGTCAAATCTTGCGAGACCGCATGGCGTCGACCGGATTGCTTCCCAATCGCAAAGCCTCCCTCAACTTTCCGAACCTTCCCCGTCGCCTTGCCCCAATCCGCGGCGTACGCTTGCGCCTCCTTCGCTGAGGAGGTCGCTCGCTTCCCGACAAAGGCACCAACAATCCGTCCAGGATTATCACTTCGTCTCATGAATCACAATGACCTCTTGGTTAAAATCGATGAAATTCTCATAGCCACGATCAGACCATTCGCGTGAGACATAGAACGATTTGGAGATCGCTCGGCGACGTTGAAACTCCTCGGTGTCGCATCGGATGGTGTTCATGCGCCAACAGTCCCTTGCCCTTTTTCGCCAGCCGCCGCACTGATGAGATCAGCCGTATTTGGCGGAGGGGCTTGCCGCACCGCTTCCGCAGCACCCCCTCGATCTCCCCCGTGTCCATTCGGCGGCGTGCCTTGCAACCCTGCCAGCACATTCTGGGTAATGGGTCGAATTAGCCGGTTCACATCGGCAATCAGTTCGGGATAGAGTTTGAGCCAAAGCCGTAACCCTTCGGCCACATCGAGCATCTTGCCCTGCAACGCCAACTGTTGATGAATAGCCGAATTGGTCAAGACCACCGCCATATTCTCCACCTGCTTCCGGAGGATTTCGAGGTTAGGACGTTGTGTCGAGGTCACCTCAATGTCAAAGCGATACTCGCCATGCCGTAAGGTTTCCGCCTGATCGGGCGTGATCTCTGGGAGGAAGCTGAACAGGGGTAAATTGGAGTCTTCCTGCGCGTATGAGGTTTCCCCGCTGAGCAACTGGACAGTCTCTAAGTCCACGAATTGGGTTAGAACCGACCAGAGTTTTCCGACTTGCTCATTGAGGAAATCGAGCACCGCATCGGTTTGATCGAGACGCCGATTCGTGGTACCCCCTTGCCCGATTTGCGCTTCCGTCGCCGTCTGCGCGGTGCTCAGACCGGTGAGTTGCGCCTTCGTCAACCCACTCACCAACACCACCAAATCCAGGAGGCGTTCGATCAGCACCGTCAGGTCTTTGGAGAGCTGCTCCAAATTCAGCGGCATGATCGCGCTCCTCGGCTCACCGAGGACTTTGACCACTGATCCGATTTCATTATTCAGCAAGGCCGTCTCGCCTTGGGGGGTGAGCTTTTCTTCCCACACGACAATCTTGGCCACGAATTTCTGGACTTGTTCTAGAATGGCTGCAAAGGTCTGATTAAACTGATAGAGCAACGGACGGACTTGGGTGAGATCGGATACCGGATACAAGCGGTGATTGTGCTTGTTGAAGGTCAGCAGACTGTACTGCCAGCCCTGCAAGCGCTCGTAGACGTTATGCTCATGGTAGAGCGGCACCCATTTCGCATTCGCCGCTCCCAGAATCAGCACCGTCACCCCATTGGGCGACTCGACGTTCTTATAATGCACCTCCACCAACTCGACAGTTTGGAATCGCTCCATTTGGGAGGAGGGAATATTCGGATTATCAATGGGGGTGGGTTTCAAATCATGTTTTGCCCGCCCATAATGCGCATTCTCCTTGACACTGTGGAGCGTCCGGCGATATTCCTCTCCCACCCACATGCAGTCGGTAATAGCACGCCCCCGCGCATCCATGAGAAAATCAAAGGGGTCGACCCATCGCAGGTAGGGATTTTCGACGCGAATAAACTCCTGGTCGACCTCCACCGGAGGAGGATCAGGCTGCTTGGCTTCCTTTTTCAAGCCAAGGGTGACCAGTGTCGACTCCACCGTGGACTTGAGACGATCCCGAAGACGCTGACGGTCATCCGCCTTCGTCCGAGCCACATCCGACCCCCGTTCACTGATATAACCGACTTTACTCACCCCATAGCCTAAGACCCACGTATCAAAGGTAATGTGCTGGTCGGTCTGCTTGAGCCGCAGGAACTCGACATAGTGATTCAGTAGCGACGCCGCGATGGGGGCGGAAGCCGCATCCTCCTTGCGCGTCGGCAACCCTAAGACTTTGGGACGCTGCGGAAAGAGCAGAGGAACGATATTCTTTTGCAGGACGAAGGCGAGATTTACGGGAGCGCGGTCGCCCTCCGCCGCCACAGAGGAGCCATAATCAAACCAATCCAGATTCTGCCCCGCCCCAGTCGTCACATTGCCCTTGCGGCGATACTCCCCAAACTCCTTGTCGCGGAAGTCGCGGCTGTCCTCAATTTCCACGACCCACCGCTTGAGTTCGTCGTCGGATAAGGACAACATCACCGCAGAATCACCCGATGGGCCGGACGCACCTGCTGCCCAGACTTCCGTCCCGCCAAATCTTCAAGTGGAATCACGCCTTTCGGATGCAGGAGCCGTACGGGTTCCTCACGTTTCTGTGGCCGTCGTAGAGGTACCTTCGGCATCACGAACCTGCGGAGTGGACGGGACGATTCAACACACTCCCTTTCCTAGGAGGCTTAGGGGTGATCACATTCTCAGGCCGTGCCACAGGCACGGATTCCGTCACGGGCTTCTCCCATTGTTTCTGCTTCTCCGCCATCTGCTCCTCCTTTAACTGAAAGCTAACGCGTGATCCGGTGCGCGTCCTCGCGCCCAGCGGGGACGTTCCCGATACTCAGCAAGTTCCTGGTCATATTGATAACGCTCAAACCAGGCCGGGGACAACCGCGGGATGGTCTCGGCGGGTTTGGTCAATCGACCCGGACGATGAATGAGCACATGATAGGCCAGGGAGTCCAGCTCATCTTCATGGACGGGTTTATGCGAAGGGGTATACTGCGTCATCTGGTGGGTCAAGGTGCGCCAGGGCTCTGGGAGGGTTTCGAGTCGCTCCCCAGGGAACCGCAACGCGCCCCGCTCATGGTAGGGTTGGAGGGCGCGAATCCGCATCTCCTTCGTATTGACGGAGGAGGCCGTAAAGCTCTGGATGCTAAAGAGCCGGAAGGTGGGATTCCGCCGCCGCTCCTCCGCATACCGGAAGTCCACATCGCGCTTGAGCATTTCCTGGAAGGCGTTGGTTTCGATGCCCAGCACGGAGAACCGCCAGTGGTGATAGAGGCTGAACACCTCCTCGACTTGCTCCGCCGGGGTCATCTGACCCGCCACCAAATCGAGCAAGTACATATTCAACTCGTTATCGGTGCCGACCACACTCAACGCCGCCCGATCTTCCGCCCCGGCTTTGCCGGTGGCCGGATCAAGACAGCACGAGACAAACAGGGGTTCCACAAAGCGCTTCCGGCGTTCCGGGCCGGTGGGCGGAGGATAGAACGTAAAATCCGTGAGGCGAAAGAGGGCGGTCTCGTCATCCACCGGGGAGTTTTGATAGAGGACGGAATAGAGGTAACTGCCTTGCTCCCGTCGCTTTTGCTGGAGAAACGACTCCGTGAGACCAATGTCCGCAAAGGGAAAACGCCCCGCTTCCTCGGCAGCCCGCACATAGGTCGCCCAGGCTCCAGTGCGTTCGTTGTCGGCGAGAATCCGCCCGTACGCATCCCCAAAGTGCCAGCGGGTGCCTAGCATCACTAGATCGCCTCCAGGTTTCAGCAAGGAGAGCGATTTCGTATAACACTCCCACACCTTCGCCATCTGTTCCGGGGTGGTCACGTTTTTATCACTGACCATATCATCGAAGAGGATGCGGTCATAATGCATCCCCACCTTGCTGGTCTCAATCCCCGCGGTATCCACGGAGGGTTCCCGTTGGGCTTGCCGCCGCGCCTTGATGACAATCGCCGATTGATTCCACATCTGCTGCTGGGGATCAACATCCCAAGGGGTCTCGTTGGTGAGGAGCCGAAACAACCCCTCATTCGTGAGACCCAAAATGTGATTCTTGATCTCTAAGAGGAAGCCTTGGGCTTTCTCCGTCGTATCGGAGTAGATGAGAATGCGCTCATTCGGGTTGCGCAACAAGCACCACAACGCATAGCCCACCGTGCCAATGGAGGACTTAAAGCTATAGCGGGGCATCAAGATCAGCTTAGGCTGTGTGGCATGGGTTTGCATCCAGTCGCACAGTCCCCGATGGTCGGGGAGCATCTGGTGATAGCCGAGATACTGCCAGCAGAAGTACCAGAACTCCCGCTTGCAGCGCACCACCTCTTCCGCCCAGCGCCATTCGGCGTCGGCGGCGGCCTCATTCCCCCGATACTTCTGCAGCACCGCGTCGTAGGCTTGCTGCTCTTCGAGCGTTTGAATGTTGGGCATTAAAAAAGCTCACCCCGTCTGGGATGAGCGGATTAGTGCTCCGAGCGTTCGGTTGTTAGTCTATGGCGTCAAATGCGGTCTTCGTCTCCGACTCACTGACGGTGAGGTGATAATACGCCGTCGGGTTGCACTGAATCGCTCGCCGTCCCTGTTTGAAGCTGCCAAACACTTCGATGCGAAAGTCCTGGCTGGTCTTCTTGAGCCGCCGGTAGTGGCCCAGCAGCTCCTCTTCGTCGGGTGTCAACGGTGCCGCCACCAGTGCCACCGGAGCATCGCCCCCCAGAAGACCTGATCGAGTCCGACGGTAAGGACGAGGATGGCGGTGTCATAGTCGCTGTGGAAATCTTTGAGCGCGTGGAGGGCAAGGAAGAGGAGGGTGGCAATTTAGGGCTCCGGAATTTTTGGTGTGCGCGGAGGGGGAGTGGACAATGAAGTAATATTTATACTCAAAGCGGTGGGGTGGGGGGTCAACTCTCGCCTCACTCTTCCCGTCGCTGCCTCGGCCTCGCTCCGACGCTGGGCCTCTCGCTGCTGACACCAGCGCAACGCCGCACCGAGTCGAGGGTGTGTCACATCAGCGTCGGTAATTGGCATCAGCGTCGATGATGGGCATAAGGTCTTATAATGGTGATTCTGTTAAATTACGTAACTTCTGGTGTCTCCGACGCTGGTAGAGAGAGTTGCAACGAGGCTGAGGGTGCCGGAGGTAGGAGGGCCGCACGTTTTTCCAACACGGCAATCAGCGTCAGGGGCTGCACGGTGACGGGCGCGTCGGAGTCGATGGGCATGATCCATTTGCGGGCATCGTTGAGGATAGCCGGGGCGCGATCCTTGACGCCGGCGCGGATGTAGGATTTCGCAAGCTGCGGCGCGGCATCGAGCAGGACATTGACGGAATTGCGCGTGCCTGGGGCGCGACCAGAGCCTGGCACTCGCTCATGCCCAGGCTTGAAAATATACGGGGCGAGCTGCTTCGGAATGCCACGCTTCACGGTAGCCGTAGCACAATCCGTAGCGTCTAGCACAGCAGCCATACCACCGCTACGGTACGCCTGGCCGGTGGCTGGTGTCAACAAGAAAAAGGGCTTGACAACGGCATGGCTATATGGTAGCATACCACTATGAAACGCGACAGCTTGCTCCAAATCAAGATGACCAGCGACGAGAAAGAGCGCATTAAGAAAGCGGCCGTCAAATCGCATGATGGCAAGATGAGCGTGGCTGCGCGGCGCGTGCTGCTGAATTGGACGGATACAGTATTAACCTGAGTTTTTTTCCCTTGACAATATGACAACAGTATGGTATGCTAAGAGTATGAACAGTGGAGCGCACGACAACGCAGAAGGGAAAACGATGACATGCGCTGAATGTCAGAAACCCATTGACGAGTTGGATGTCTTCCCCAAAGGCCGCTGTCTCGAATGTCATGCCCGATGGTTTAACAGTATCCCACTCGCGCAACATGGACGGCCAGACTTTGTAGGAACGTTGAATACAAGGAGGAGCGGAAAATGAGAACCAAAGAAGAGTTTGTCGCGCAATTCACAGATGAGGTTTTAAACATCGAAGCGTTGAAAGGGCGCAACCTAGTCAAGCCGTACATTGGACGCGAGGAACCGTACCCAGGGGTGAAAATGTTTTGTGCCTTAAACAAGGTGCTGATTCAACGAGACAATGGCCGCTACTACATGAGTGGCACATGACGACCGCGTTTTGGGTCGCCTGGTTGATGGAGCAGATGCGGGAGCTACAGGGGAAAAAAGTTTTGTCGTGAACGACCACACGGAGGTTCAGATGAAACACTTACTCCTCGCAGGACTCCTGACCGTGGCGGTCAGTGGCACGGCCAGTGCCTTAGAGATTAGCACCAGTGGACGGGAGGCGGTCATTCCGCAGACGGGCTATGCGGGTCCAGGGTTTGGGACGGCTGATCTCGTAGCCGTTGGAACGATAATGGCAGCCACCCCAATCTTGTATGCCCATAACGTGATGGTGGCGGTAGGTGTGGGAGTAAGTACCAGCTTGCTCTATGGCGCGTGGCGTACTGCACAGTACCGGCCACAAAGCGTCAAAGACAGGATGCATGCGCGCTTAGCGGAGCAGGCCGCAGTACCGGTAGCAGGAAGTGTAAGGGAGTTGCTGGACAAATAGGATGACCGGCAAAGACGTTTGTGAAACCTGGATACGCTCGCAGTATCCCCACATGACGGAAGAAGAGGTCATCACGAACGCCGTAGCGTTTTGGAATCGTGACCCATCGGGGGGATTACTGCATGTCTATCATGCCTTAGAAATATTACAAAACCAGGGCATCCTGCCAAAAATGAGAGGAGGACAGGCAACATGAACGATCTGATGGATGGGCAAACCGAACTCAACCAATTGAAAGCCCTGGTCGCCCAACACGCCCGCAATGAACTCCTGACGGAGATGACGGGCTTACTCAACCAGGCGATCCGTGAGGAGTGCACGCTTCGGGAATTTGGCGCTCGGATGCTGGAACGGTTTCTGACGCCGTATCTGCCGTCGAACTGAGGAGCGCCAAAATGACGTGTGAAGAGAAGTTAGCGAAGTGTGTTGAGGCATTACAGGAAATTACACGAGGAATGGGTCGGTTTAGTCGAGACCCGTATGAACACTGTAATAATACCGTTGAGGATATGAAAGAATTGGCAAGGCAAGCCCTCGCCCACGCCCAGGAGTTGGAGAAGTAAATGGACCTCCGCCAAGAAATGCAGTCCCCAGAGACGCCGTGGTGCGACCGCTGTCATGAAGACCGCCTGCGCTGTGTGTGTCCGCGCTGCCGGTGGTGCTACCATGCGGCCATGTATCATGCCCCATCGGGGCGCTGTGGGCAGTCGCTGTGTCCTTGCAAACACTACCAGGGGGAGGAGGCATGACCGAGAGCTCCGGCGTGGCACGCGTCATCGTCGAACCCTCCCCCCACGGTGTCCTGTTGCGATATCGCGGCCTCAAAGACGGGATTGTGAGCGACTGGACCATGACGTTACCACTTCAAGATGCTCGACGCTTCTGTTATGAGATCCTCACGGCCTGTGGGGATATTCCCCTGAAGGATGCGGAATGACATTGGCAGGAACGGCGCAGCAGAAAGACCAGCGATGAAAACTCAAGACCTAGAATATTGTAATCTCTGTGATTTGGAACTCCCTCGGCGTGATCTCGTTCAGGATCACCACGGTCATCGGGCGTGTTATACGTGTGTGATCTTGCGTCTGCCTGACCGCACGCACACCGACTGGTATCAGCGCGTCTATGGTGCGAAACGATAGCCTCCCCATGCGCGATCCCACTAGAAAGGCTCAATTTTGGCTTGCAGGGCTGTTTTTATGGCATGTAGGTTCGTCCCCGTGCTTAGCCGCGTCAGGGCTTAAAACGCATCCTAGCGCAAAGTTTGTAACGGAAGCCTCGTGGTATAGTCATGAAAGTTGTGCCTATTGGGAAAGGAGAGGAGTGTATGACTGCCCAACCGCATCAGGGAAAAGTTTGTACTGGCTCGAATCGCACCAGCCCTACTTCGCCGCCAGTTGGGACTATCCCATGGGGACACGACTTCACGTGCGACATACGCGCCACGCCCTCACAGTGGAAGTCACTGATCGAGGTCCTGCGAAGCGCCTGGTCAACCAAGGCCGTCGGCTCGATCTCTCGAAAGCGGCGTTCCAAGCGGTCTGCGGTGATCTCGCGCAAGGGACGTGCCACGTCACGGTCGAGGCGGTCGGGCGATGAAACACTGCGCCATCTGTGATCGAAAACACCGGCTTACCCGGCACGGCGAGTACTTCTGGCTCTGCTCACGGTGCGCCGACTGGGTCGACTGGCTGTTCTGTCGACCCCATTAGGCACCGCGGGCAGTCCGCCCGTCTCCGAAGTCTCACACCCCGCCGCTTTCCACCAATTTCGACTATCTCAAACACATGGGCAATGTCATGGATGCGGCGGGTCATGTCGTCAGTCATGGTCTGTTGAAAACCTGTGGATGTCTACTAGTTAAAGCAGGATTTGTCTACGTGTTCCTCCTGTTCCACCATACTGTACCCCCTCCCGTAAGTTTGTATATAATATCTGCTGATCTTCTCTAAAGAAGTAGAATTATATAGGAACAAGCCGATTATGACAGAACAATTATAGAACATTTGGAGGAACGTTCCTCTATGCCTCAAAGTCCTTGACTTGCAAATCTTCCCCTGGTTCTCTGGCTGGAGCACTCCATTTCCAAAACAATTTATCCCCAAAGCGCACTCGTTTCTTTTGCCATCCCAACTTTCTGAGAATGGCGACGGCACGCAAGGCATCAAGTCGATTGATCTGCCCGATGGGGACGGATACGCCATCACACAAGACATCTTTGACCGTCACGTGGTCTTTGAGCAACAAAAACTCGTGGATAGGCGCTTCCCAGGCATCTTCTTCCCGTCTGGCCTCTTGCTCCTCTTTCATTTCTTCCGGCATCTCCCACCACGTCACCCCAGGACGAAAGAGCGCAGCCGCTTCTGCAAAGAGTTGCTCGCGGGCGATCTCAATGGCGGGAATATCAATCGTCGTGCAGCTGACCGGCCAGAAGCGTCGCGCTCCCGTCATGTCACGGAGATAATCGGTTTCGTTGGTGGTGCCGACAAAGACGCATTGACGGGGATACGAAGCGGCACGGCGGGCGTAGGACATTCGGTAGAAATCGACGGGGGTCGAAATCACCTGCTTAATGCGGTTCATCACCTCAAAGCCCTTAAAGCTCTCCATCTCAGCCATCTCCACGAAGATTTTACCTTGGAGGAGTTGGAAGAAGTCCTTATCCGTCACCGCCGCGGTCATCGAAAGATACCATCGTTCGCCACCCAAGACGCGCAGCGCTTTCGTCTTGCCGAGGTTCTGCGGCCCTTCGAGGATGAGCATATGATCCATTTGGCAGCCTGGGCGTTGAAGGCGAGCCATGACGCTTAACCAGAAATTCCGACTGGCGGCGCGGACATAGACGGTATCGGGAGCGCCGAACATGGTCGTCAAGCACGTCTCGATGCGCGGTGTTTGATCCCATTCCAGGGTCTTGAGCCAATCCTGCACTTCATGGCGTTTGCGGGTGGATACGAAGACGCCGAGCGCATCTTCGACGGCGCTCTTCGTCATCTTGGCGAGGCGGATGTCTCGTTGCAAAAAGACGAGCAACCGTTGCATATCCCACTCCTGCCATTCCGTTGAGTGCGGATGTTCCCACGTCGTCATGACCGCGTTGCGGAACGTGTCGAACCAAATCGAAGCTTCAAACAGGGGATGTTGTTCAAGGATATGCAGGGCGCTGTCCGCATTGCAAATCGGCTGACTTTTTCCCGTCATGGACACGTGAAATGCCACCCAAGGTGCCGTGTCGCTTGGCGTCTCTTCAATGAGCCGTTGCGCTCCCGTGATCCACCGCTCAATATCCTGTTCCGTAAACGGATGCGCGGGGTCTTGTGGACAGGCGAGGAGTGCGGTTCGCAATCCTGCCTTCACCGTCTCCACATGCAATCCCTGCCGCACGAGGGAGCAGGCGAGTTTGTGCAGTTCATCGTCTTGCTGCCCAGGGAGGATCACTCCGGACTTCACGGCGGAGGGTTTCTTGGATGGAGTGACGAGGAGGGCGAGGAGCCAATCAGATAGAGCTGGTGGCTGTGTCGGATTAGAACTTTCCCAACAGTACGCTTTTCCATCCAGGGTGCTGGGCGGAGCGACGACGTAGCCCCCATCTCCCCGCACATCAATTCCGAGGCCAAGTTTCGAGGCGGAATTGGCAATTGTGTGGGTGGTCTGAAAGTAGAGGTGCCGACCACCGGATGGCGTGAGGCACTCGAAAGTATCGAGAGGAGGATGCGAAGCGCAGAGGTCTTTCCATGTCTCAATTCCATCACGTCCTGGCTTCACGTCAAGGTCAATAACCACGAGACCGTGTCCGGTGGCAATTCCCACATTACACGGATTGGTAAACAGCGTATGAATCGTGACGGGATTGGTCGTCGCGTCCTTCAAGCCATGAGGGGTGGCCGGGGTCTTTTTATTGGGCAGGAGGGGGAAAACCGCCCAACCTTGGGCGGCATAAGCCAACGCGGCGTCACGGCAGGTAGACATGATCGAGTTCCTTGACACTACGAATCACCCACCCAATTCCACCGGCGCACCGAATCGCGGTCAGCGTGGCTTCTTGAATCGGCGCGACCGTTCCCCGCGCCGTTTTCACTTCAATGGCGAGAAAACGTCCCTCAGCGCAGACGAGCAGATCAGGGACCCCCGTTCGCCACCTATCACTCGGATGATACACCCACGCTCTCGGCCAGCGTTTCTTGATCGCCCGCACAATCGCTAAGCGCAAGGGTGCCTCGGGTGCCCAAGTAGCGAGTAAGGGCGGCTTGGAGCGTGGTTTTTTTCTGCAAGACTCCCCAGATATCGTCATCAATCAGTCCTTTCGCCATGAGATGCACATACAAACAGCTCCGCGTCTGTCCAATCCGGTGAATGCGATCATTCGCTTGCTGATAGGCTTCGAGCGACCAATCCAACGAATACCAGACGCACGTACTCGCTTGCGTCAGTGTTAACCCATGCCCCGCACTCCGAGGATGCGCGATCAGATACTGCGCCGTGGTGCCGAAGGCCGACAGACTCGTGGCCCTATCGGCAGTCTTGGCATACATCGTGACTGCGCGAGGGCCGAGGGCGTCGGCGATCTGTTCAATTTCATGGTGAAAATTGCACCAAATAATCACGGGCTGCTCACCGAGTTCCTCCAACGTCTCGAGCAACACCGCCAGGCGCGAGGTCCCGAGCCGATGTGTGGTGGCCCCATAGAGAAATCCACTGCTCAATTGTCGTAGCCGTAGCAACTTGGTCAGCGCGATCTCCGCCGTCACGGTTTCGGTTTGAAACTCCACGACGAGTTGCCGCTCCATCGCCCGATACGCCCGCAACTCCTCAGCGCTCAACGTCACTTGCCGCACGGTGCTAATGCGCTCTGGCAACTCAAGCGCCTCCGCTTTCCGAACCCACGAACACAGCGGGCTAATCCGTGCGAGCAGTTGCTCGCGCTTCATCGGCGTCATCTGCCACGTCCAGCCGGATTGAAAGAGTTGATGCATTGCTTGGCGCGACGGGGGTGGTGCAGTGAGGGTTTGCTTGCCGCGCCCCAAATAGAACCACTCGCGCCGCCAGGCGTAAAAGGATTTCGGAAACACATTAGGATCGACAATCCGCATCTGTGCATGAAGCTCATGTAACCCATTCGGACACGGGGTCCCGGAACAAATGAGTCGATATCGGCAGCGCTCAGCGAGGGCTAAAATCGTTTTCGTGGTAAGGCTGCGATGATCTTTAAGGCGGGACGATTCATCGACGACCAGCATGAGTGGTTTCGTCCACAGCGAAACCAATCGCCGTTGCAGCGCGGGGCGAATGAGACTTTCAAAGTTCACGACGATAATATCTGCGGCGGGGTCGAGGGTCTTATCTGTGAGGCGATAGGGATAGAGTTTCGCTTCCTCCATCCATACTGGCTCAATCACGGAGCGGGGACAGACCACGAGCAACTTCAAGGGTTTCGGCAAGCGGTGGTAGATGTCGAGGCAGGTGCGGGTTTTGCCCAGGCCAGGCTCGAAGAAGAGGGCGAGCGAGCCATTCCGTTGCAACGCATGGTGAATAGCCGCGGTTTGGTGGGGGTAGAACATAGTATGATCTTAATGAAAATTAAGGGATGTGTCAACAACAAATTATTCTTGACAACATCTTGATTTTTTGCTACGGTACAGAAAATGAGGAGGATGAATGGCAACGTTTAATCACGAATTGCTCTTGAAATTGCGCGAGAAAAAGGGGTGGACGCGACGCGACGTGATGTTGAAATTGCATGAGTTTGGCGTCGAGATCACGGAAGGCTCCATTGAAAATTGGGAAACAGATTTCAGCACTCCAGACGCCGAAAAAGTGGTGGTGCTCGCCAAACTCTTCGGCACGACCGCAGAAGCATTGGTGAAATAATGGAGCGTGATTTAGTGTACGCCTACACAGCCGCCCGGGAACGTGTTGAGGCGCTGGAAG
>ERZ1292644.1321-Hain-H14-01um-R2-1321-length-13115-cov-8_pt1 | contig 13115 bp, 17 predicted proteins | sample MGYA00564402_ERZ1292644 | MGnify/ENA primary metagenome ERZ1292644 (study PRJEB36523, sample SAMEA6512644) | groundwater metagenome | collected 2019-01-09 | study: AquaDiva: Metagenomics assemblies of 32 groundwater samples | reverse complement strand
TGCCTCGGCTTCGTTCATCCTTCCTCCTTCACGTCCAGCGCATCGGCCAGCAGGACGGCGGGGGCGCGGGCCTTGCACACGCGGCACGGGTTCGGCGACTTAGCGAAGTTACACGTCGCGGCCCGATAACCACTCGCCACGACAGCCTCACACGTAACGCGCTCCAGCACCTCCAGCGCGGCGGCGTAGGCGCGGTAGAGCTGAGGCCGCAGCCCCTCACCTGACAGCACCAGTGCAGCGTCGCCGGGCTGGTAGTCGTCCGTCGTCATGTGCTCGTGCGCTGCGGCCATCCGGCGCAGCTTCGACACCAGCGCGGCCATCCGTTCAGGCGTCATGTTACCCGTCATCGTTCGCTCCTTCCTCGCAGCGGTGCTGCTGAGCGTGCCTCAAGCATATTGGCTTCTTGCATTCGCTGCATCGAAACTGCGTCGCCAGCGTGATCGCCGCGCCGCCATCGCCACGCCGAAGACAGCCGCCTTCGACGCACGGGCGCATGGGCTGCGCGAGATCCTCCACGACGGTCACGGCGCGCCCCGCAGGTCCCGGCCAGCGCACGCCACGTAGCCCTCGCGGAACCGGCTCCTGATCCGCGCATCCACATGCTCGAACGCCACGTTGCTGGTGATGATCGTCGGCGCGCGTTCCTCGTAGCGTTCGTCCAGCAGCCGGTAGAGCTGCTCGGCCGCCCAGTCGGTCTGGTTCTCCGTGCCGAGGTCGTCCAGCACCAGCAGGAACGGTCGGTGGTACTCCTCCAGCACCATTTCGACCTGCTCCGACCCGTAGCCAGCCTCGATCCCTTTCGACAGGAGCTGGCGCAGCCAGGCCAAGAACTCCGGCGCTTTCCAGAACTGCCCGGCGCCGCGTTCGTGCAGCGCTGCAACCGCAAGGTGCGTCTTGCCGTTGCCTGTGCTGCCGTGGAGAAACGCGCACCACTCGCGGCCTTCGGCCACCGCACGGCAACGATTCAACGCTGCCGCCATCGCAGAGTTGCGGTCGAGCTGGAACGTGGCGAACGTATTGCCCTGCCGCTGCGGCCGCACGCCCACGGGCCCGATGCGCCTCTCAGGCCTAGAACTCTCGTTTGGCTCGCTCCATGTCGGCGGCGTCAGTGACTGGCGGCGCGCCTCTTCGAGGAGCTGGGCGTCCACTTGCTTGAGTCCGTCCATTCTTCAGCGCTCCTTTCGCGTACTCCCAGGGGTTGCCCCCGGCCTTCGATGCCGCCGCGAGGATGGCGTCCACCACGCTCTGTCCGTGGCCGTAGTCGCGCACGATGGCGACCGCCAGCCCACCGTTGCGAGCGAGGCCGAGGGCGTCGCCCAGGTCGACAAGCCGCCCGGTGGGGTCGCTCTCGGCGTGGAGGAAGGCGTCGCAAGCGTCCTTCACCGAAAGCCGCTGGCCCGAAGGGCTGGCGGGCATCTTCTCTGTTCTTGTCTCCTCTGATCTACTCTGTTCTGTTCTAGGGCGTGACAGTAACGGCGACGTAACGGCCTGTTCGCCGTTACTGTCACGGTCTCGTAACGCCTTTACTCTCGGAGTCGAGTTATCACTTGGTGGTTGTCTCTTGGGCCAGTTATGGATGATGTAACGGTCTCCCTCTTGATCGACCAGCCGCCTTGAAACCAAATCTTCGAGCCACCGCTCGAACTTCCCCAACGAGGCGCGCAGCGCGAAGGCGGCGTCCCCCGGAGTGCCAATGTCGCCCGCCTTCTCCTCAGTGGCGGCCAGGCAAAGGAGGTTCACCCAGACCTTGAATAACTCCGGTCGCAGGGATTGAACCTTCGGATCGTTCAGCGCCTCAGTGTAGAACCTAAACCACCTCATCTATCGGTTCCCTCCGATAATGGCTGCGCCTCTTCCTCCGGCGCCGGCACCATCTTCGTCAGTCGCACGCGGACGCAGCGGCCAGGCTCCGCGCAGGACCGCAGCCGCCGGTAGACGAGATAGCCGAAGTCGCGGCTGTAAAGGCCCCGATGCACGTGCACGCCATCCTCGTTCCAGGCGGCGATCAGGCGGGCGACGGGATCGCGCTCCGTCACAGCGTCACTCCCAGCCGAGCCGCGAGAGACAGTAGCGCATGAGCGGCAACCACGGGGACGACTCCATTCCCGAGGATTCTAAGTCTGTCAGTCCGCCCGGCCATCCCATCAGCGCCTCTACGAAGCGCGGGTTCAGTGCCAGGGTGCTCGGCGAGCCAGGTAGACCAGCCTGCTGCGTCGCTGGGGCCGGGAGGGAAGGCCCTCCCTGCCGGTTCGTCGCGTCCTTCGCTCCGGTGGCACCCGTGTCCGGCGTCGCCCACAAGAGCGCCGCCTGCTGCGTCGTGCGCGGACCGTTCACCTTGTTGCTCCCGCTGTTTGGCGCGTCTGGCGCCGTGTCGGGCGTGGGCCAGCCAGAAGAGCCGCTCCCGAAGATGCGGCGCGCCGACCTCCGCCGCTGAGAAGATGCCCTCCGTAACCGCGTAGCCCAGGGCCTGTAGGTCGGGTCGTATGACTCGCCAATAGTAGAGAAGGACGCCTGGAACGTTCTCCAGGAAGACGATCTCTGGCGCAAGGTCGTGTACCAGTCGCGCAGTGACGGGCCAGAGGTCGCGTTCGTCGGCGTCGCCCAGCCGCTTGCCGGCGGTGCTGTGCGGCTGGCAGGGGATACCGCCAACGAGCCAATCCACTCTGCCGCGCCACGGTCGAGGATTGAGGGTGAAGATGTCAGACCAGATAGGCGCATCGTCCAAGTAGCCTTCCGCAATAGCCTTCGCCAAGACGGCGGCCGCACTAGCTTCCCTCTCCACGTACAGGATGCAGCGAGCGTTTGGAGCGGCCAGCTTGACTCCGAGGTCGAGTCCTCCGCCCCCTGAGCAGATGCTAACATATTGGATGGGACGTGGAGCCACATTCACCCTCGCCCCGCTTCCTTCCCCAACACGTAGCCGAGCTCCAGCAGCGTTGAGCACACACGCCGCTCGCAGAGGCGGCGCAGGCTGCGCGACACCGTGCTCTCCGGGCATTCCAGCTCTCGCGCGATCTGCTTGCCCGTGAGCCCGGCCAGCGCCAGCGCCACGACGCGCTGGACCTGCGGCCACTCCTCGGGGACGCCGGGGATGCTTGGGCGCAGCGTGCTCACCGGCACGGCGCCATTAGTCGCAGCGTTGCGGCGCGTGCGGCGCACAGTGGCGGGCGGGCGCTCGTAGCGTTCCTCCGGCGGGCAGGGGCGCAGCGTACCCGCGCCGAAGGTGAGTGCGTGGTCGTGGAGGTAGCCGCCAGGCGGGGGGATCACAGCGGGAGCACCTGCTGGGCGTCGGCGCGATGGAGGTTGCGCTTGGCCGCCTCGTAGTAGCTGCGCTTGAGTTCGATACCCAGGAAGCGCCGCCCCTGCTGGAGCGCAACATAGCCCTCGCTGCCGATGCCTGCGAAGGGCGAGAGCACGACTTCGCCAGGATTGCTCCACAGCCGCACGACGCGCTCGATGGTGCCGAGTTGCAGCGGTGCGATATGCCGTTCGTCGGCGTCGCCGCGTCCCTCTGCGACGTTGAGCGTGTCGCTCTCGCGGATGCCGTACCAGATAGGCCGCGCCCATTCGATCCACTGATCGTTGGAGATGTCCGGCTTGATCGGGACGGCGTTCTTGCCAGGCTTGCGGAACACGAGGATGTAGTCCGCCAATCCAGGCCGAAGCCATGAAGCATCGCGGCGGAGCTGAACGAACAGGAGCGCCTTCGAGTGCGTGCGGATCGCCTGGGCTTGCGGGTCCTTGTCGATGCAGACTTCGCCGTGGTAGATCCAGCCGCCCTTCTGGAATGCTGCGATGGTCATGCCTCGTAGGTCTTTCAGCCCCTCCCAGCCGTCATGCGTCAGCGTCGCCGTCACTTGCGCGATATGAACGGCACAGTTCCGGCCAGGCTTCGTCACGCGCATGAGCTGACCGATGATGAAGCCGAAATGCTCAAGGAACGTCGCTTCGTCCGCGCAGTTCCCCACATCGCGCTCGGAGGGCGTGTACGTGTAGAGCGCAAGGAAGGGCGGAGAGAACACGGAGAGGTCAACCGAAGCAGCGGCCACCTCTTGCAGCCGCTCGGCGGAGTCGCCCAGCATGAGCCGGTAGCCCGCGCCCTCTACCTCGTCCGTCTCGTAGGCTTGCTCGCGTTCGATGCCCTGCAATTGCTCCTCCTCTGAAATACGGACGTGCTCGATTAGGCGCTCGCTCATGGTCTGCGCTTCGGCGTCCTTGCGTAGCACGTTCTCGTAGATCGGCGCTTCGTCATGCGAGAGCACAACGTGGACGTTGACCGGCTTCGTCTGGCCGTAGCGCCAGCAGCGCCGGATGCATTGATAGTATTGCTCCCACGAGTCCGAGAGGCCGACGAACGCCATGTTGTGCGCGTTCTGCAGGTTGAGCCCGAAGCCTGAGATGCGCGGCTTGCTCACCAGTACGCGGTAGCGCCCGTCCTGGAAGCCCTCGATGGCTGCTAGCTTGTGGTCCGGCGTGTCGCTCCCCTCCACCAGCACAGCGGCCTTGCCGAGCGCGCGGGCAAGCTGCCTACCTTCGTCGTTCAAGCCACACCAGGCGATCCACTGGCTCCGGTCCTTGCCGATCAGCGCCGCCGCCCGTTCTACGCGGTCAGCGATGGTGCCGCGCCGGACTTGCGCGCGATGCCCTACGCCCTTGAGCCCGTTCGAGAACAGCATCCCGTCCGGTACATAGGCTGCGTCAACCCAATGCGGTGTAACCGTGAGCTTCGGAAGCGCGAAGCCCTCATCGCTGTAACCGAGATCGGACGGCTTCCGTAGACTCATGCCCCAGGACGCGAGCCACTTGTAGAAGGCTAGCACCGCATGACGCTTGAGCCGCCATCCCTCGTCGTCGTGGACAAAGAACGTGGCGAGCATGTTCGCGCGTGTCGAGATGCCAAGAAACTCTGCGTGATTCGCAATCTCGGCGATGTCGTTGGGTGCGGGCGTCGCCGTGCAGCACAGCCGGTAGCGTACCGAACCGAAGTCTTCTATCAGCCGCCGCCGCGTTTTGCCGTCTACCGCCTTGAGGATAGAGGATTCGTCGAGCACCACCGCTCCGAACGCTGAGGCGTCGAAGCCGAACGCCATTTCGTAGTTCGTGATAGCGATAGGCGCGCCGCCGAGTTCATTAGGCTGCCGAACGTAGCGAATATCGAGGCCGAGTTTCTTTGCTTCGCCGACTGTCTGCCGCGCAACGCTCAGCGGAGCGATGATCAGCGTTCGCTCGCCGAGAAGCCGCGCCCATTCGAGCTGCATGAGTGTCTTGCCAAGCCCTGTGTCTGCGAAGATCGCAGCCTGGCCCTTCCGCACGGCCCAGCGCGTAATGTCGCCCTGGAACGCAAAGAGCATTGGGTGGACAGCGCCGATCTTTGCCGGGCCTGAGCCGCCGTGCTGCTGAGTCTTGGTCGCAAGGAATGCCGCATAGCCGTTGCGCTGCTGTTGCCGCCGCCCCTCGATCTCCTCCTGCAACGCCACCATCTCCTCCGCGTAGGCGCGGCAGGGCTCGCAGTAGGGCTCCGCGCCGTGGATGCAGGCCGTCATGGCAGCCTCGCCTCTGGCACTGGCCGATGGTTCGCCGCGTAGCGCCCGCTCCGCATTGCGCAGCGCATCCGGCACTCGTAGCACGCCGCGTTCTTATGGCCCTTGTCGTGCGCTGGCCGCTCGAACTTTAGGCCGCAGCACGCGCAGGTCGCCGTCTCGGTGGCGCTCATCGCTTCTCCCACGCCGCCCCCGGCCGGTGGTTCGCCGCCTCGCCGTGCCGGTGATGCCCCGCGCCCAGCGGGTGCTCGTGCGTCACGGCATCGTCGCCTTCGCCGTGGCGGTGGAGATCAACGTCGTGGCCGTCACCCAGGCTGTTCCGCACGCGCCGCGTGCCCAGCAGCTTGTACGCGCCGTTGCCATCTCTTACCTGCATCGCGGCAGCTCCCTGTCGCCCAGGTCGCCCGGCAGCGGCGGACAATGCTTGTCGCAACGATGCATGATGCCGTTCAGGTGAAACCCAGCGGACAGGTAGCAAGCAGCGCAGCGGCCGAGCCGTTTGACCCACTCTGGCGCTCCGCAGTTCCCGCAACGTCCCGTCACTGCCTGCCTCGTCGTGTCGCCCATCAGTGCAGCACCGCTTCGATCCTCGCCCAGCTCGACGGTCGCCAGCATTCCGCTACGATTACGCCCGGCACCGCTGCCAGCAAGTCCAGCGTCTCCCGCTGCGGCTCCGTCAGTTTGCCGCGCTCCGTCTTGAGTTCAGCGAACACGAGACGCGGTGGGCGGTCGTGGACGAGCGCGAGGTCTGGCCACCCCTTCGGACTGTGTAGGCTGTTCCAGGTGCGATACACTCGCCACCCCCGCAGCTCTGCCAGTTCGATGACGGTGCGCGCGAAGTCTCGTTCTGAGGTGTGAAAGAGCAGGTTGCGCGGGCGCGGCGTCACGACAGCGAGCCCTTGGGCTGCGGTACGCCGACGACGCGGATGGTGAGCGGCGCCGTCATGCGTCCTCCGGCCAGAGCATCGCGGACGGCACTAGCAGCGAGCCGCGTTGCTCGATCAGCCCGTTCCGGCGCAGCGTTCCGATGTATGTCGTGAACGTGCCGCCCGTCATCGTGTACTCCGTCGTCTCAGCGAGAGCGCCCCTGTCGATGCCGTCCGCGCCCGCCGCCGCGATGGCTTCCAGTAGCCGGTACTCGCCCGCCCGCATCTTGTCGCGCCACATCTCCATGATCTCCTCGTGGCTGGCCGGGGCGTCCGGCACTTCGCCAGCGGCGTCAAGCCCCGCGTCCGTCACGCGCACGTCGTTGGCAGCCACATCGATCAGGCCAGCGCGCTTGAGGTCGCCGATGTAGGTGGTGAACGTCCCGCCGCTCGCCGTGAAACCGGTCAGTTGCGCGACCTGCGCCTTCGTCCAGTAGAGCGGGTGGCGGCGCGCTAGTTCTCGGAGGATGCGTACCGCCCCAGCACGGATGCCGGTGAGGTCGCCCGTCCCGTTGTTGGACACAGGCGCGGACATTCGCCTCGGAGGCGCAGCTTCCGGCGCGAGTCTGGCGGGAGGAGACACGGGGGAGGACATTACAGGCGACGGGATAGGGCGCTCCGCCTGGCCGTCCAGCGCCACAGCGAGACGCGCCACGCTGCCCTCTACGCCATCGAGAGCCGCGCGCAGCGGCGGCATCGCCTTGGCCACGTGGCCGATGAGGCCAGCGAGAAGGCGGCGCTGGGCGTCCGACGCCTTGCGTTCGCCGGTCAACGCCGCCGCGACGCGCCGGGCGATCAGCTCCTCGGATGGCGGCGCGGACACCGGCTGCGCCCTCTCAGCGATCGTCAGCCTCCGCCGCGTGTCCGCCAGCTCACGCTTGAGATCGTCCAGGCTCTTGCGCTTCTCCTCCGCCTCTGCGGGCAGGTCGGCGAGTTGCGGCAATAAGGCGCGCAGCTTGGCGGATGGCGGTGGAGCCTTGAAGGCGATGCGCGCACCGGCCTTCGGGTGCGTCGTGACGACCGGCCCCACCGTGACGCGCGTGATGCCATCGGCGAACGCGGGGCCGTAGCAGAAGAACTCGCCCGGCCGGAGCGTTCGGAGCGCCGCTGCATCGTCGCGGCTGGAGAAGCCCAGCTCTTCGCCTGCCCGCTTCATGTCGATGTCGAGGCCCGTCCGCCCGACGAGCTTGTTGTTACACTCCGCCGCCGCGTCCTTGTGGAGCTTCGAGAGCCGCTGCGTCGCCAGCACAGCGGAGAAGCCCCGCTTGCGCCCGCGCGTGGCCAGGTCAATGACCGCGCCCGCGCTCTCAGCCTCGCCCTTCTGCGGACAGTAGACGTGCGCCTCGTCCACGACGATCAGCGCCGGGTGCCAGAGACGCTTGGGCGCATCGACCAGCGCCTCAAGGAAGAGCCGCACGAAGCGGATGCGCTCGTGCGCTTGCAGCTCGTAGATGTCGAGGATGGCTGAGGCGCGCAGCTCCAGCAGCCGCTCGGCCAGGAGCTTCGCCGCGCGAGGTTCCGCCGCCGTGTCGCCGCCGCGCCGTGCCGCCAGCACGTAGTCGAAGCGCTCACGGAGGCTGGCGAACTCGCCCTCGGGGTCAATGACGAGGTGCTGGACGTGGCCGAAGGTCTGCTCAAGCAGACGCCGGAGACACCAGGACTTGCCCCCACCGGAGTTCGCCTGGACGAGCACCCGAGTATCGACGAGCGCGTCCAGGTCGCAGCGGAGCGGGCCGGCGTCAGTCCGGCCGAGTTCGAACAGCATCCTTGCCCAGCGCGCGCCGCACCAGCGTGAACAGATACCTGCCCGTCGCGTTCATCTTCGGCCACTCCTTGCGCTCCACCGCCCGCACGTGGCGCAGCGCAGCGGCGCGCCGCGCGCGGTCGGCGGCAGGGCTGAGCACGGCGGGGAGCGTGGCGGTCATGCTACGCCAGCGGCGCCTGCTGCTCGGCCGGCACGGGCTTGCCGTCGCCGGCCTGCCGTGCCGCCCGCTCGTCGTTCAGGGCCGTGAGCACCTGCCCGGCCTCGTCCTTGGTCAGACTGCTCAGATGGATCTCGGTGCCGGTCTCGTTGAGCGCGCCCGGCATGATCTCCGCCATCCACTCGCACTGTGCGCGCTCGTCCTTCGAAAACACGGAGCCAAGCGAGGCGCGGATCGCCGTGCGCTGCTTGTCGCTGATGCCGGGCCCTACGCGCTCCCCTTCCGTGGCTGGCGCCGGCAGGTCAGCCTCCGGCGAGAACGTCGCCTCGCGGACTGCGGCCGGGCGCCTTGCCCCGCGTGGCTGCTCCTGGTGTTGCGTCTCCTCGTCGGCATAGAGACCCGACAGCTCTTGTGGGAAGGCGCGGCGCAGCGCCAACGCCTCGGCGCACTTGGCGAGCATCAGGTCGGGCATGGAGGCCCAGGTCGCGCTCAGGCTGCCGTTGAATGACTGCGCGTAGGTCGCCCAGCGCGCCACCGCCCAGAGAGGCTCCGTGAAGCCCTCGCGCATGACGCCGACCTTCGCGGCCTCCGGCGGCGACTTCTCCAGCCACACGTCACGCCACTTGCCGTCCGCGCCGCACCAGAACGGCCCCACCTGGCCAGCGTAGACGCCTGAGCGCTGCGCGATCAGGCGGAAGCCATCAATGCTCACCTGGATCACCATCTTGCCGCCGCGCTTCACGGCGTAGATTTGCTTGGCAAACGGGTTGAGCCCCGTGCCCTCGCAGACCTTGATGAAGAGCTTGAGTTCTCCGTCCGTGGAGTCCTTGGCGATCTGCTCTTTCAGGAGCGCCACGTCGCTCTCGCTGAACGGCGCGAGCGCCGTGTTGGTGTCCCTAGTCGCTACTGCCTTGGTGGTCATTGTGATCTCCTTGCTGCGATCCCTTCGTCGGAGACAGCGCGGACGCCTGGGATCGAAAGGGCCTGCTTGTGTAGCCGCGCCGCAGCATTCAAGTCGGGCATGTTCGGTGTGAGGAACGAGGCTGGCACCGTGCCCTCGGCCACGGCGGCCGCGAGCGCCAGCAGGTCTACGACTTCGGCGTGCCATGGGAGAGCACGGAGCAACGCGCGGCGAGCGTACCCGACCCTCAACAGCGCATCGGCCAGCCTGCGGAGGCGGTCGCGTTCCTTCGCTGCCGCCTCGTCGAGCTTGGCCTGAGCCTCGCGCCGCTGACGTTCTTGCTCACGCGTGAACGCCAGCATGGCGCCCTTGATCGCCGTCTCCGCTTTCGCCAGACGGTCTTCGGCGGGCCTGAACAGGTCGAGGACGCGGGCCTTCGCCTGATCGATGGGCCGCGTGATCGAGAGCCGGACGGAGGAAAGCTCGGCCTGCTTGGCCTTGATCGTCTTGAGGAAGTCTCCGCTCTGTCCGTACTGCGGGGCGGTGGTGATGGTGAATGACTCGGCCTCCGCCAGCAGTGCGGCACTCGCATCGTCGGCCTGGCTGGCGATGGCCGCCGCTTGCTCCAGCGTCTCGTTGATCTCGGTGGTCATACCACGAACTCCTCTCGTTCTGCTTCGGGCGCGTAACCGCCCATCGCTTCCAACGTTGGGCCATCGATGGACGGCGACCCGCGTGTGCTCTCTGTCATGCGCTCGATCACGTCGCGCCATTCCGGCCCCCGCTTCATGAGCCGGTTGACCCAGCGCCGGTCGATCTTGTAGTTGTGGCGGACGAACTGGTTGTACTCGGCGGCGAGGCCGTCGCGTTCCACCAGCGGGAACAGTTCGGCGTCGATGACCGCGGTGTTGTAGCCGTAGGCGGATGCATAGGTGATCGTCACGTCCCCCCAGGGCGTCGAGAATATCTGTTGCTCGCCGTCCGCCGCCCGGCGCAGCAGCTCTTGGTCAGCCGCACGCCGCCGCGTGTGCGCGTGATCCTCGGTGTCCTTCCACTCTTGGCGGAAGCGCCAAAGGTCTTCGAGCGTGGCTTCCTCGAGGCGAGGCATGTCATCGGCCATCGGGCACCTCCACTCCGGCGCACCACTTACGCTGGCCCTTCGCGTCGACCCATTCGTGCTGGGGGTGCTTGTCGCGTCGCGCGCATTGTCTGGCCGTCCTGCTGGTCACGTCGGGCTCTCCCGCTCCCGCTCGTCGGGCTCCGTGCAGCGCGGGCAGGCGATCTTCGGCCGGCGGTCGGAACGGTAGGTGTGCGCGTGGACGCCGCTATCGAGGCCGTCGTAGACGACGCTCCAGACCTCTACACGCCCGGAGCCGTCGCAGGCCGAGCAGCCTTCGGTGCCCTGCGCGATGCGCGGAGTCTTGCTCACGACGGCGGCGAGCGCGGCCGAAAGCCTCCGTACGCGGTCATCAAGGGCTTGGACGGCAGCATCGCGCTTGTCCGGCTCGATGCCCGCCCGCGTATCCTCGCGGTGTTCTGCTCGCGTGACCTCGCGCCTACAGGTGGGGCAGATTGATGGCTCTACTCGTTCCGCTGGAAACGCGGTGATCGTAGCCGCGTTGGGCGCCGTGAGATCGGCTTCTCCATGAATATCCGGCAATTCAATGTTGAGTTTGAAGGCCACATCGTAGGGAGCACCGCGCTTAGCGGTGATGCGAAAGTCTCCATGCGAGTCTAGATGTAGATAGCGCGTAATCTTCACGATTTCGGTCCTTCCTCCGCGATGCGGTCGAGTGCGTCCTGCCCGAAGCCTCTATCGGTCATCGCTCCTCGTCCTTCCGCGCCCACAGATTCAGCCAGTGCGCCGCCAGTAGCGCCAGCGCGATCGGGCCGAAGACGGCAGCGTTGCTCAGCAGGCCGTTCATGCCGGCACCTGCTCGCGCTCAGCGGCCACGGCGGCCTCATGCGCGGCGATGCGCGCCGTCAGGTCAGCGGACGCCTGATCGAGCACGTAGCGGAGAGCGGCGATCTGTAGCTCCATGTCCACAGCCAGTCGCGCCAGCTTCGTGCCCATCGCGGGTAGCCGCGCCGTCGCCTCCTCGAAGGTGATGGCCCTTGGCCTCGGGGCTGTGCTATTCTCCATGTGAAATCTCCTGTCTGAGGTTGGAGGCCCCGCCGGTCCTGCCGGTCGGGGCCTCCGGCTCTCTGTGCCCACTAGCTTGTGGTGCCTTCTAGCGTCCTCTCCCGATAGACCCTCCCGTCTCTCGCTGAGGTCAGCCGCGAGGAGCGGAGCGGCGGCGGCGCGTCCCGTAGCGGGACCAGTGGCGCGCCCTGCCACCGCTGCGCTCTCCGAGGCCGATCGCTCACTAACTGGAAGCGCCGCACAGTGCGCCCATGATTGACAGCGCGCCGCACGCTCTGCTCGTAGGCCACGGGCCGGAACACGGGTGGCCGGAGGATGGCGCCGATGATCCGGCCATCGACCCCCTCGGGCGGCGGGCAGCCCGCGTGCAGGTCGTCCGCCGTCACGGAGCCACGCGCCCGACAGTGCGCCACGGCCCAGGCGTGGGCGCGGACGTAGTATTCGCTGCGGGCAGCGGCCATGTTGTCCAGAAGCCGGTCTAGGTCAAAGGGGAGCTGCTGCGGCGCAGCCTCAGTCGCTAGAGCGCCTGTGGCGGCGCTGAGGCTAGGGACTGGCCGTTGCGACGGCTTTCGTCGCTCGGAGGCGGGCGAGTCCTGAGCGCCGCCCCTGGGGGCCGCTGTGGCGTGCCTGGTGCGATTCATGATCGCTCCTCATTCCAGTCTGTACGCTTGCACTTCGGGCAGACCTTCGGGAGCTGATTGCGGCGAGGTATCCAGGCGTGCTGGCAGCGATGACAGGTCAATTCGTAGACCAGGGTTTTCATGGCCCGTTCACCATAAACCCATACGTATAGTCCTGTCAAGCCCCAGGGGCCGATATAGGCGAAGTTTCTAGCTACTGGGCGGCGCTATAGACGGCGCCCAGGAGCGCGCGCTGGAGCGCCAGCGCCGCTGGGCGTCGGGGGCTTAGTCTGGCAGCCGCCGGATGCTGTCCAGCTTGTCGATGACTCGCACAGGCCCAACCGTGACGAGCGCCCGCAGCTCCGCCTGCGAGGCCACGTAGTGCTTCCAACGCCAGCGGCCCCCTAGAGCGAAGGCCAGGTAGGTGTACGCCACCCCTGGAGCCTTCACCAGGGCCAGGCCGTCGGGCGGCGCGGCGAGCGCCTGCGCCTCGCGTACTAGTGCGTCGATGTCCAGCGTGCCAGGATCGCTCCGGTTGTCCGCTACCTCATAGTGGCCGATGACGTGGGCGCGATCGATGGGGATGCCGTAGCGCGTGGCGCAGCTCACGATCCAGCGGAGCACGGTCGTGCGCTGGCGCGCCGTGAGCGTCTGGCCGATGGTCGCAGCGTAGCCCTCGATCTCGATGTTCACGGACTGGTAGTTCAGCGAGATCGCGGGGTCGGTGCCGGCAGGGTAGGGCTTGCCCTTGACGCCGTTGGCGATGGCCCCGTGCGCCTCCGGCACCATCTGGTAGAGGTCGCCGTCCGAGTCCGCGTAGTAGTGCGTCGAGGCGGAGCGGTTCGGCTGCGAGAAATAGACAGGCGTGCTCTCGTAGTTATCGCTCGGCTCCTCCGGCGTGTGGAGCACGATCACCTTCGGGTGATTGACGGCGCGCAGCACGTTCGTCGGGTCGGCCGGCACGACATGGGTAACGAGCGGGCTGTCGGGCGCGAACGTCATCGCGCCCACGCCCACATCGCCCCAGCCCACCCCAGCGCCAGCAGCCCGTCCGCGAGCACCA
>ERZ1292644.1320-Hain-H14-01um-R2-1320-length-13127-cov-5_pt1 | contig 13127 bp, 16 predicted proteins | sample MGYA00564402_ERZ1292644 | MGnify/ENA primary metagenome ERZ1292644 (study PRJEB36523, sample SAMEA6512644) | groundwater metagenome | collected 2019-01-09 | study: AquaDiva: Metagenomics assemblies of 32 groundwater samples | reverse complement strand
GAAAATAATAAAATATGACATGACTCGCTTTTTGAAGGGAAAAAGTCTCATGCTTCAGTTAAAAGTAAGCGTTAAAGGCGAAAAAGCAGAGGCAACTCCGACGGAGACAAAACTTCTTCCTTATTTCTTAAAACGAATGGTGCGAAAAGGAACAAATTACATTGAAGATTCTTTCAGCGCAGAATGCGCCGACGCCAAAATAAGAATAAAACCATTTCTCATAACGAGGAGAAAAGTCCCGAGAAAAGTTAGAAAAGCATTGAGAAACAAGGCAAAAGAAGAGATTATCGCATATGTAAAAGATAAAAAGTCGGAAGAGTTGTTCGACGAAATAATAAAAAACACCTGGCAAAAATCATTAAGTCTCAAGCTGAAAAAAATTTATCCTCTTTCACTTTGCGAGATAAGGATTTTGAAAGTTGAGAAAGCGAAATAAGAAATCTTATATATTCTTTATTTATTAAAAACAAATGGAAAGAAAAGGGAATTGGGCGCAAACTTACACTGGAAAACAATTCTGGCCTCTTGACCCGAAAGAAGACGAAGTTAATATAACAGACATAGCTCATGCACTTTCGATGCAATGCAGATTCAATGGGCATTGCAATAATTTTTATTCTGTCGCACAGCATTCGGTCTTAGTTTCAAGAATTGTTAAGAGTAAACAAGCGCTTGCGGCATTGCTTCACGATGCTGCTGAAGCATATACAGGAGACTTAGTTTCGCCGCTGAAGAAAAACTTGCCTGAAGAATTCAAAAAAATAGAAGAAGAAATTGAACAAGCCATCTTCAAACATTTTAATATAAGTGAAATTGATTACAATGAAATTAAGAAAGCTGACAAAAGAACGCTAATAACAGAGATGAGGGATTTGATGGGAAAACCTCCTGCAAAATGGGATGAAGAGGGAGTATTTGAACCATTGCCTGAAAAAATAATTCCATTAATGCCCAATGAAGCCAAAAGACTTTTCCTTGAACGATTTAAAGAATTAACAAGCAAAAGCCTCTAGAGAGATTTGAACTCCCGACCCCCGGTTTACAAAACCGATGCTCTGCCACTGAGCTATAGAGGCGCAAAACTTCACTTTGCTCCATAAGTCGTTTTTATAAAACGCCTAAGGCGAAGTGGTTTTACGAAAAATGATTCAGAGTATAAAAGTTTTTCAGTTTGCCACTGAGCTATAGAGGCATAATATTACTTCTGTTTTTTCTTTTAAAAGTTCTTCTGTTTTGCATTTCGGAAGAATTTAAAAATTCTTTTTATCATTCATTAAAATGATTTGGCAAGATATTGTAATTTCGGTAATTATTATTGCATTTGCCTACGCATTAGTTCCGCAGATTTATCAGGGGTTTAAACAAAAAAGAGGGTTGATAAATCTGCAAACATCATTAATAACATCAATAGGATCGTACATTCTCGCAGGAGTGTATCTTACATTAGAGTTCTATTTTTCAGCTGTTCTCATTTTTATTAGCGCGATTTTATGGACAATATTATTTCTGCAGAAAATAATTTACAAAAATTAAATTTAACTTATTTAATTAAAAGTTCAGCTTTCCCGTCTTCAATCAAAATTTGCGCGATTTCTTTGGGAATTTTCGCAGTTTCTCCGGATTTAAACGGCCCCATCATTCCTCCGTCGATTCCTAGGAATTCGTCGACATCTCCCTTGAACAAAACAATTTGTTTGTCGTCGGTTTTTTCCCTGTTGTTAAACATGTTGCTATTCACTTTTTTATCAGAAGAATCAATGCACTTCATCAATTCCTCAAAAAGTTCTTTTTCAAAATCAAGCATGTTGTCAAAATCTTTTTTTGAAATTCCCGTTTCCGCGGCAATCAAAATAAGGTTCAGGATTTTCCTTTTTCTTCTTAGCATAAGCTCCTTGAAAATAGTCATCGCGTTCTCGATTTGTTTTTTCGTCCTGTTGACAACGTCTGAAAAAGAATCATCTTCCTTGAACGAAAATTCTTTTTTTTCCCTCATGTATTCGGCAAACTCTCCGATAAAATTCTTCGGGAGTTCCTGAAGTTGTTCCGAATTACGCTCCTTCCTAGAAGCCTCATAAATATCATTGTAGGTTATCATAAAAGAAAAAATAATGGCGTGTTTTTAAGAATTGTTATGCTTTCCTGTGAATGCTCATTTCATTTCAAAAATCCGGTTTTTTTCAGCAATTCATCTCCCACCATTCTCCCGAGCGTTCCTTTTCTTGCTTCCCTCTCGCAGAATTTTACTTCTTTCGGCGCGGTTTCCTGCGCAGGATAAAACAGAACCGGAACAGGGTCTGCGCTGTGTGATTTCATTTTGCACGGAGTTGAATGGTCTCCCGTAACAACAACCTTGATTTTTCTCGACGGTGCAAACTTCCGGAGAAAACTGAACAAAGTCTTGTCGATGTATTCTATAATTATTTTTTTCTCGATTGGCTTGTTGTCATGCCCCGGCGGGTCTGTTTCTTTTATGTGTATGTATGCGTAATCAAATTTATTGTAATTTTTTTCAAGCGCTTTTATTGAAATCTTGCACGCTTCCCTCAAACCGTTGTATAAATTATTGTAAACATCAAGCTCTTTTAATTTCGGGTAACTGAATGAAACCACATTCATGCCGCTGACTTTTGCAAAACCCATCTCAAGAGGCATGTATGAAACAGAAAGCCATTTTTTGTAAAACTTCAGCTTGGGTGATTCAACCCCTCCCCCTCGCACAAGAAGATAATTCGCAGACAACAAGCCTTTTCTCTTCCTTTCCTCATTAACAGGATGTTTGTTAAGAACTTCATAGACTTTCTCAAGAAATTCATTGACTATATTAACTGTATATTGCGTGTTTTCAAGTTCGTCAAGGGGTTTGCAATGTCCGATTTTTCCTGAAATCAACTTGTTCCCGAGATAAGCTGCATCATTTCCTGTAAGGTTGTCTGAAAATCCCCCGCGAAAAACTAAAACCCCTCGATGTTGTATCGTCGGCTTGAAGACAAATTCACACGGCATTTTTATTTTGTTTATCGCCTTCGCAAGAACTTCAGCTTCACTCGTCGTTAAAGTCCTGCCTGCTCTTCTGTCCAGGACATTTCCTCTTTCAATTGAATCAATGCTTGCAAAATTTGTCCTGAATGCCAAATCCCCTCGCAATAATTTAATGTCAACTCCTCTTGCTTCCAATTGCCCGCGGGTGCTGTTCATGGGCTCGTTTCCAAAAATTGAAATAATCGCCTCGTCAGATTCAGGCACATATCCTGGTTTGACGGGATATAAAAATCCCAGTTCGCCCCTCGCTGCAAAAAAATCCATGTTCGGAGTGTCTGCAACTTCCAGCGGCGTTTTATCGCCGAACTGCGAAACAGGCAAATCCCCCAGCCCGTCAAGCAGAATTAATATCCCCTTCATAAAATTAGATAAGAGACTATCTTTATAAAAATTTGGATAATTTGGTTGTTAGAGTAAACTTAGTTAATTTAGTTTCTAAAGGAATACAAGATTCATGATGATAAATATACAAAATAATTAATTGTCATTGGTGGCGGAAAGAAATAAAATTCAGCAAAAATTCTAAAATTTATAAACATCTTTTGTCTGTTAAAATTATGTTTAAATTCTTAAAAGAAAAACTTAAAAGTTGGACGGAAAAGATAGCAAAGCATGAAGAAATTGAGAAGGAAAAGCCGGAAAAAGTCGGGAAAAAAACAAAAGAGAAACCTGAAAAAATTGAAGAAAAGATTTATGATAATTTAAAGAAAAAAGCAGATAAGATAAAAAAAATAGTTCATCTTGAACCCTCTTTGGACAAGCAATTAAGAGGCGAAACTATTGGAGAAGGATTAAAAAATCTGGAGGAAACTGAAGAAGCGAAACCCGGAACGCAATCTTTCTTCCAAAAAATAACGGCTCGGATTTCTAAAGTAAAAATTTCTGAAAAAGAATTCTCTGTCTATTCAGAAGAGCTTGAAAATCTTCTTCTTGAAAATAATGTTGCCTTTGAAGTTGCGGAAAAAATTATTGGAGAATTAAAAAAAAGAATGGTTGGAAAGGAACTGCTGAAAAAAGAAGTCGAAGAGGACATTAAAGATTCTTTAAGGGACATAATCGAGGAAATCCTGATTAAACCTTTTGATTTGGTTGAAAAAATAAAATTAAAGGATGAAAAACCGTATGTAATTTTATTCTGCGGAATTAATGGAAGCGGAAAAACGACGACAGTTGCAAAAATAGCTGATTTTCTTAAAAGAAAGAAAATTTCATGCGTCTTAGCCGCAGCCGACACATTCCGTGCTGCAAGCATTGAACAGCTTAAAAAACACGGGGAAAAAATAGGTGTAAAAATTATTTCACATGATTACGGAAGCGACCCTGCATCAGTTGGATTTGACGCAGTGCAATATGCAAAGAAAAATCATGTTGATTGCGTTTTGATTGACACTGCGGGAAGAATGCATACTGCGAAAAATCTCTTGAAAGAAATTGAAAAAATATCAAAAGTCTGCAAGCCGGACACAAAAATTTTCGTCGGGGAAAGTATTACGGGAAATGATGCGATTGAACAGGTGAAAAGCTTCGATTTAGCGATAGGAATAAATGCAATCATCCTAACAAAGTCTGACATCGACGAGAAAGGCGGCACAGCTCTTAGCGTCGGCTATGTAACAAGAAAACCAATTCTCTTCCTCGGAACAGGACAAGAATACGATGCAATTGAAGTCTTTGACAAAAGGAAATTCGTGGAGAGGTTGGGGTTGTAATTTATGTTGTCTTTCTAAAATGATAAAAAAACACAAGGTTTATAAACAGATTTCTGCAATTTTTCTCATGGCTACAAGGATTGATTATTTGAATATTACGTTACCTAAGAGAAATGCAGATGAAATAGAAAAAGAGATTAAGGGTAGAACTTTTTCTCCAAGCAATAGATCAATTGGAGAAATACTTTTATTAGAAAGAGTTGATGGACAAGAAAGAACTACCGGCAGATTTCTATGGCAAAGAAAAGAACAAGAGCCAACAAGATTAAGAACGGTATTGGACGCAGATGAAGAGATCATTGAAGGAATTGTCTCTCATTTAAATGATTATTCTTTTGTGTATATAGAACAATATCTTAAGGGGGTAACTTCAGCTATATTTGATTTTTGGGGTAAAAAGATTGATGATGATGAACGAAAAAGAAAGATAAGACTTAATGAAAAAAATATCGCAGATTGTATTAGAGGGTTAAAAAATCTAAGTCTATATTATAACTCCTTGGAGACTCGTCTTGATGAGACTATTGTAGATAAGGATAGTAATGGAAACTATCAGCATTATGATAAATATTCTTCTCAGGTGCAGGGGGTAATAGACGGAGAAATTAGAAATGTATTAAGAGCTAAAGATATATTATCTAATAATGGAATTTATACTGGGGAAGTTACATTTCATTAAATTTAATCCAATCCATATTCTTCAAACTTGTGTGTTTTCAAAACTAAATTACTTCGCCATTCGTCAATTAAATCTTTGAATTTTTGTCTTATTTCTGTTGAAATTTTTTCAAGCTCATCTCCATCTTTCGCAATCAAAACACAGGTAAAATCGTAATCTCCCATTATTGATAGTAATTCAATGCACCTCGGATGTTTTTTCAGATAAGAAATAAATTCATCTAAACTTTTTTGGCTCACATTTCTCACTTTAATTTTAATGTCTGCAATCAATGGAAAACCAATCGCCTTCGGCTCAATCAAAATCGTCGGCTGGAAAATTCCTTTCTCCATCATAACTTTAATTCTCTTGTGAGTTGAATCAATGCTCAATCCGACTTTCTTCGCAATTTTTTTCAGCTGTTCTCTCCCGTTTTCCTGCAAGATTTTCAGTATTTTTTTGTCTTTCTCGTCGATAATTCTTGACTTCAAAGCAGTTTTTACAGGCATTTTAGAGTAAATTAAGACATACTTATAAATTTATCGTATTTTTTAAGACATTTATGGGAAAAAACTTATATACATACTAATATATGAAATTATAACTAAATTACTACAAAAAAGTAATAAAAATAAAAACGAAAATGACAAAGAAACCAAAAGAAAAATTAAAATATATTGGAACCGTAAGATTGCAGGAAGGCGGGGCGATTCAAGTTATAAAATTTGAAAATCTTGAAGATGAAGCTGGTATAGTGCTTACAAAACGCCTTACTCCCGAGTTAGCGGGAGAAGCCAGAAATGTTTCCGATATGGATTTAGCTAGATGTCTTTTAAGTAAATCCAAGAGAACAGTTTACACCGGAGTGAGAGTGTCTTATGAAGCGGCCATTGCTATTCGGGACACATTAGTCTCTATGTTTCCTTATGAAATTTATCCGGAACATCGTAAATATTTTCCCCTATTTGATGAAAAGAATTCTTCAATGAAGGAAGAGAATCGTAGTGGAATAAGAATCCATCCTAAATATATAAGAGAAGAATAAAATGACAAAATTAACAAAATGTCTCACAAACAAATAACTCAAAAGGAAGCATTTGGCTGTTCAGTTGCATGTGTAGCAAGTTTATTAGGAATTTCTTATAATAAGTCATTAAAATTATTCGGAAAATACATGAAAACAGGTGGTGCTTATTGTAGTGAGGTTGGAGTTGTAAAATGAAACTGAGAATAGCTGTGGTACAATTTGAAATTAAACAATTTTCACCAAATAAAAATCTGAAGAAAGCTGAAAATTTTATTAAAAAGGCATCTAAAGAAAAAGCAGACATAATTGTATTCCCTGAAGATTTCCTGACGGGAGGGATTACCAAAAAAGAAATAGACACATACGCTGATTCAAATAAAAAGTATCGGACACTCTTTCAAGAACTTGCACGAAAATATAAAATAGACCTTGTAGCAGGTTCAATTTTAGAAAAAGAATGGAAGGGGTTTTACAATGTATGTTATTACATAAATTCAGCTGGAAAAATAAAAGGAAAATACAAAAAGATAAATCTATGGTGGACAGAAAGAGAACATATTTCACCGGGAAATGAAATCTGTGTCTTTAACACAAGATATGGAAAAATAGGTTTGATAATCTGTTGGGACTTAATGTTCCCAGAAATATTCAGAAGAAGAATAAAAAAAGGTGCAAGGATAATATTTTGTCCAAGCTTATGGTACAAAGGAATAAATTTTAAGCCATATCAAAAATTAAATCCAAATGCAGAAAAAGAGCATGTAAATACTCTTTGCAAAACGCGGGCTGTTGAGAACAATATCTTCCTAATATATGCAAATGCTATTGGAATGCTAAAAAATTCTAAAGAAAAGTTTGACGAAGCAATAGGACAATCACAAATAACTGCCCCAATAAAAGGGGTTCTAAAAAAAGCTAAAGACAAAACAGAAATGATGTTCATTCAGGAAATCAATACAGACATTTTAAAAGACGCCGAGCGCGCATACGGGATAAGAAAAGATTTGAAAAACAGATTTTGAGTTAAATTAAACTTTTTTCCCTCCCTTTACAAAACACAGCAAAATAACTGCAACAAATGCAACAACAGACAAATATTCAAACATTAACTTATGGTTTATATCCCATAAAATTCCTGCAACCAGTCCACCAGGAATGCTCACCAATCCCATAGCTGTGTAAAAAAATCCGAGGGCAGTTCCCTTCATTTCTCCCGCAAGGTCTGAGACAAGAGCTCTCTGGCTTGAATTGGTTATTGCATAAACAAGTCCGTAAAGCGAGAACAAGATGAACAAATGAACAAAATTACTCAAAAATATAAAACCGATTGTTATAATCAAGAACAAGAAATATCCTGCAAGCAAAATTCTCTTTCTTCCAAATCTATCTGACAATTCTCCAAAAGGCGTTACAAAGATTGCATAAACAAGATTAAACAAAATATAAAATAAAAGAGGATAAATCACGCTTCCAGTTATCTCTTCCGCCATAAGCATTAAGAACATATACAATCCAAAATTAGCGAATGAAAAAACAGAGACGACAAAAACAAAATATTTTAATCTTCCGTCTAAATCTTCAACACCCCTTAACAAATTTTTCTTTATTGCTTTGATTTTCGGTTCTTTCACAAAAAAAATCGGCACGATGGAAAAAAATGAAATAACTGCCGCCAAAAATATGATTGTCTTGAATTCAAATCCAAATTTCCAGAATAGGAAAATAACTATTAATGTTCCAACAACTCCACCTAGAGTATCAAGCATCTGAATTATCCCGAAATTTTTTCCGCGATGATTTAGGGAATCTGCAATTATTGCATCTCTCGGTGCATCCCTGAATTTACCGAACCTTTCCAGGGAAACAAACCATAAGAGACTCTGCCACGTCGTCGCAAGTCCTATAAAAAACTTGAATATAAACGAGAAAAAATATCCCAAAAAAACGAATATTTTTCTTTTTCCAATCCTGTCTGAAAGCCACCCGCCGAAAATTTTGAAAATACTTGAAAGCCCCTCTCTCAATCCCGAGATTAAACCAATTGCAACCCCTCCTCCACCAAGAGCGCCGATATAAAATGGAAGTATTGAAGAAATCATGTCTCCGCCGACATCATTCAAAAAACTTGAACTTCCCAAGAACCAAGCATTTCTTTTCGCCTTTAATTCAACCCCTTTCTCTTTCATCACAAGAATAATAAAAATTTATTTATAAAGATAATGCCGACGAGAAATTGAGAACAATAAAAAATTTTATGTTATTTTTAATTCTCTTGAAGGCAGGCAAATTTTATTACCAAATCAAAGTCAAGACAAGAACAAAGTAAATTCGCAGTAGATAGTAATTATTTTCTGAAGAAATTTTGTTATTAATTAATTTGTTTTCAGGGTGGGCGGGTGGGAACTGATTAAGAATAAAAAATTCATACAAGGTTACAAGCGAGTTGATCGGGACTTGGTGCAGGACTAAATTCTTTTTCGCAGAGAAAACCCAAAACTTAAAAATCTCCTGTTTCCTTCTAAAATTAAATCATCTTTTAACTCTTCGGGTTGGGTGAGTAACTTCGTGGTAGAAAGTAACTTGAATATTAACACTCATGCGGAGTTGTGAGTAGGTCGGGGAGATGGTGATGGGAAGATAAGATGCTGGAAAAACTCGGCGAAATTTTAAGAAAAGCAACAGACAAGATAGCGAATGCCATTTTCCTAGACAAAAATCTTGTTGATTCCATAGTAAAGGACTTGCAAAGAGCATTGATTGAAGCAGATGTAAATGTCCAACTTGTAAAGGAACTTTCTGACAAATTAAAAAAAGCGGCATTTGACGAGAGAATTAAGGAAATAGATAAAAAAGAGCACTTGATAAAAGTTCTTCACGACGAACTTCTGAAAATTCTCGGCGAACATAAAACGCTGAAACTGCAAAAACAAAATCGAATTCTTCTGCTTGGTCTGTACGGGGCGGGAAAAACTACAACGACGGCAAAACTTGGAAATTATTATGCAAAACGCGGGAACAAAGTCGCCATCGTCGGATTGGATGTTCATCGTCCTGCAGCATCGGAACAACTTCAGCAATTAGCGGAAAAAAACAAACTCTCTTATTTTATTGATTTGGAAGAAAAAAATCCTGTAAAACTTTGGAAAAATTTTGAAAAAAAATTGAAGGATTACAATATTGTAATAATAGATACTGCAGGAAGACACACACTGGATAAAGATTTAATCAATGAAATAAAATCTCTTGAGAAAGAAATCAAACCTACTGAAACAATTCTTGTAATGCCTGCAGACATCGGACAGGCTGCAAAAAAACAGGCGCAGGAATTTACAGAAGCTGTTAGCATTTCGGGTGTAATAATAACTCGCATGGATTCAACTGCAAAGGCAGGCGGTGCTTTAACGGCATGCGCTGAAACAAAATCTCCAGTTTATTTCATAACAACAGGCGAGAAAATAAATGACATTGAAGAATTCAATCCAAAAACATTCTTGTCTCGCCTCTTGGGAATGGGTGATTTGGAAACCCTGATTGAAAAAATAAAATCAATAACAGACAAAAACAAGCAAAAGGAAATTCAAAAAAAAGTTGCAGAAGGAAAAATTTCTCTTGAAGATGTAATTGAACAAGTCAAATCAATGTCTTCTCTCGGAGGATTTGAAAAACTAAAAGACATGATTCCAGGATTTTCAAAAGTAAAAGACAAGATTCCTGAAAATCTTCTTGAAAACCAGCAGGAAAAAATTTCAAAATGGGAACATATTTTAAAATCAATGACACCTGAAGAAAAAGAAAATCCTGAATTGCTGGAAAAACAAACCTCACGAATTTCACGAATTGCAAAAGGTGCAGGCGTAAATAATACAGACATTCGTTCTCTTCTGAAACAATATAAAATGCTGAATGAGATGATTAAATCTGGAAGTTCGATGAACCTTGAAGAAGGCATGTTAAATCAAAAGCAGATGCAAAAATTAATGAAAAAGTTCGGGAAGAAGATGAGGGGTTAAAGAATCAACTAAAAATATTTTTTCAGCTCTTTAATTAATTCTGGAATTTCTTTAACAGCATCGCTAACGGTTTCTATTTCAACATTTTCCCCATAATAATTTATTCCATTTCTTATTTTTCTGTAACGGTCAAATTTTTCCGCCACTCTCTTATTTTTTAAGATGTCTTCAATAAAATTAGTTATAGTCTCATGTGATAAAAACTTATAACCCTTAACATATCCAATAGCTTCGGAACATTCCCTTAAGCCTTCATAGAGTTCTCTTAAAATTGTTTTTGCGGAATTCTCATCTAAAGGTATTGTCTTAGCTGTTTTAATTGCCTGTTCAGCAGACTTAATGAGATTTTCAGCCCTAAGTTTATTAATAGGCACTTTCTTGGCATAACCTTGCTTTAAATTTTCCTCAAAATTCATTTTATAACCTCAAGTTGTCCTGATAAAACAATGCCGTTGCAGATATTATTCACAAGTTGTCTATTTTTTATCTTATTCCTTTCCCATTCTTTGTCTGAAAAAAAATGCGGACTTACTTTCCTATTAAGTATTCTTTCATATTTTTCTGTATTAAATTCTTTTTTTATATTAGTGATTAGGCAGATATCAACATCGCTGTTTTTGTCATCATAAGCAGAGGCATAACTTCCAAAAACAATAATAGCAGGATAATCAAATTTTTTCTCTAAATCTTCCACTATTTCAGAAATTCTTAGTTTCTCAAGATTATCATACAACTTTAAATTTAAGAATTTCTTATTGATTTTTGCCTTATAAGAACTATAAACTTTTCCTTTAAGAAATTCTAAAAAGTCTTCTTTAGTTAATTTATTAAGATACTGTCTTATAGAAGTGTGATTTATCTTAAGAATTCTTGAGAGCTCTCTTATATGAAACTCTCTGTTTGGCTCTTCAAAAAAAGGCTTCAGAATGTTTAGTTTTCTTTCCATTTGGAAATATAAATTTCCATATGTTTATAAATCTTTCCAGTTTTTATTTTCTGTTTCCCTGATGGAAAAGTTCGGGAAGAAAATGAGATTTTAGAAAATCACTTTATTATCTCATTTATTTTTTCTATAATCTCATTTAATTTCTTTTTGTTTATTCTGCCAATTTCTTTTATAACAAGTTCTTTGTCTATTTTTAGAATATTTTCAACTTTTATACAGCAATTAGTTAAAAGTTTGCCTTTTTCTAAATGTTCGTTGGTTAAATCAAGAGTATATCTGTCTTTGGAAATATTTGAGGTAACGCCCACAACCAAAACATCTTCTGAACTTTCATTTAAATTATCGTTGCTAATAATTATAACAGGCCTGACTTTTCTGCCGGATTGGTCGGAAAAAGGAAAAGGAACTAAAAGTAAATCTTTTTGTTTTATCATAAATATTCATTCCAAATTTTATCATCTTTTTTATTATCCCAGATTTTTTTCATTGATTTTTCTGCAACAATAAGCCAGCCCATTTTCTCTTTTCTGTTTTTTTCAAGCTTTTCCATTATCAAATGCCTGATAAACTCTGATTTAGAAGGATAATTTCTTTTTTTTATAAATTCCTCTAACTCTCTGCTTTCATTTTCAGGCAGTTTTATAGTTATGGTTTTCATAGTAATCTCTTGGGATTACTAATTTAAATATTTTTCTATAAAAAGTCCGGAAAAAAATGAGGATTTAGAAAAGAAGATAAATTTTTAATTATTGTAGTTTGCAACATTTAACTCTTATATCTACAATAGCACCTTTACATTGAAAATACCATTTTTGCCAAGCAGAATCTGGTTCGCTTGCTTCTACTATATCTCCTGTACCGCAATGTCCTCCCCCTCCCATCGCAATATAACCACTATCACACTCTATATACGTTCCGACAACACCACTTGGTGTAGCAGTTTTTACGTTACAGGATAAACTAGTTTTTCCTGCACTTGTTTGTGTTGTCCCGTCTGGAAATTTAATTCCGCTTGCTTTCACATTCCCATTAACTTCTAATTTTTCCGAGGGACTTGCTATTCCAATTCCGACATTTCCACTTGGAGAGATAACCAAATAGTTTGAAGTCAGACTGCCAAATGCAGGATTATTTGTTTGCTTTCCGATATTGAATTGACCATTTGAAGTTGAAACAATTAATCCCCATGACTGCGAACCAGAAGGTGCATCAATATTTCTTATTGTAAAAGTATTAGCATCATTGAGTAATCCTCCACCGGTAACTTGTAATTTGTAACCGGTTTGTATACTCGCTGTTCCAATCCCAACATTACCTGATGAATCCACTCTCAATCGTTCTACATTATTTGTATAAACAGCCAAATTTCCGTCGCTTATCCATTTTAATCCTGTATCACTATCGCCGATAGCTAGATTTATTGTGGGATTCGTCCCAATTCCGACATTACCGGTGTTGTAATAAATATTATTTCCAGATGGTGTCCAATATTGTGTAGTTGCTGATGGGGTTTGCCAACTTGCTAAACCATTTACATCCGAAGTAAGGACTTTGCCAGTTTCGGGATTTCCTCCTGTAATTTTAATCGTTCCATCAACTACTAAATTATTATCTCCTGCATCGCTATCTCCTCCCACATGCAATCCTCCGTTTATTGAGAGTTTAGATAATGGACCTGTTGTCCCAATTCCGACATTTCCACTTTTAAGAATTGTAAAACGTTCTGTACCCCCCTCTG
>ERZ1292644.601-Hain-H14-01um-R2-601-length-23338-cov-4_pt1 | contig 13151 bp, 9 predicted proteins | sample MGYA00564402_ERZ1292644 | MGnify/ENA primary metagenome ERZ1292644 (study PRJEB36523, sample SAMEA6512644) | groundwater metagenome | collected 2019-01-09 | study: AquaDiva: Metagenomics assemblies of 32 groundwater samples | reverse complement strand
CCAATACATATTTCAAATTCTTGCCAATTGGCGTCGTAATTTGATTTTAAATAAACTGGCGAAATTTTTTGCCACCAATTTTCTTGGCAAGATATTTTTGCCAATCAATCTGTGGGATAACTTCTTTATTGTGGCGCGGAAAATATGACGATAATTGAATTTTTCAAAAGAAATCCCATAACCGTTTTATTAATCATAATTGTTATTTTATTTTTACCCGCTCTATTCGGAAAAAAACTTTTTCCCGGCTTTGATTTGCTTTTAGTTTTTTATCCTTATTCGTATTATTTTCTGAACAATCAAAATTTCTGGGCTGGCGGCATTTTAAGCGGGTTTGGAGTTGCTGCGTTGGCTTCCGGATGGGCCGGAAACTGGATTTATTATTTTTTAGCTAACTTCCTTGGGTTTAAATTATTTGATTTTATTACATTTTATAATGTTCTAATCTTTTTCTATTTTATTTTAACCACTACATTTTCCTATCTGGCCGGCCGGAAACTCGGTTTTGACAAATGGGTTTCGGTTTTGATTGCATCGGTTTATATTTTCAGCGCTTATAATTTAAGCTGGATGGTAAATATTGTTACCGCCGCCTCACTCTTTGTATTTCCGGCAATAATTTATTTTTTGCTGAAATTTTCCCCCTATGGGGGATCTCCCAAAGGGAGAAAAGAAACTTTTAACTGGCTCTGGTCGGCAGCCGGCGGAGTCATTTTAGGGCTAAGCTTAATTACTTCTCACCCGCAATTTGCGCTTATTGCTATTTTCGGCGGATTTTTATTTTCTTTGTTTTTGACTTGGGAAGTTGATGAATCCAAACCCAGGGATCCGACCCCTGGGGGTCGGATTCATGGGATCAGCGTGGATACTTGGCAGTGGAAATTTTTATTGGCTTTTTTGCTAATTTGCGCCATAGGGTTGGCATTATCGGCTTTTCAGCTAATACCTGAATACCAAATAAGCCGGCTGGCCCAAAGAGGATTAGCGCTTAATTTTAGTGAGTCGCAAGAATGTGCTTTAGGCATCGCAGATTTCGTCCGTTATGTCATTCCCAACTTTAATTTTGGCGTAAATTGCGAATCGCTTTTATATGTCGGAGTTTTGCCGCTCATTCTTGCTTTGCTTGCGATTTTACATATCGGATTTAAAAACAAACAGATTGTGTTTTGGATATTTTTGCTTGGTTTTACCGTTTTATTTTCAGTAAAATATTCGCCTCTCGCCTGGATTTTTCACCAGTTGCCGGTTTGGAGCAGTTTAAGAGGTCCTGCGCGATTTATAATGCTCGGCAATTTTGCCTTGGCGGTTTTGGCTGGCTACGGATTTAACTGGGTTTTAGAGAATAAAGAAAATATTGAAAAATTAAAAATATTTTTGTGGTTAAAACGAATTTTTTTTGGATTTTTATCAATAATTGTCGGAATCAACATTTTGGGTCTATTTAAAGGCACATTTATCATATTGGCTCAAAATTATTTTGACAGATATTACTACTCAAGAACTATTGGCTTGCCGATTGAACATTATCATCGCGCCATTGAAAACTTAGTTTCCGGAAATTTTTACACGTTTAGTTTTTTGAATAAAGATTTTTTAATTCCATTTCTCTTAACAATTGTGGCATTTTTAACCATTATTTTTATAAAGAAATTTAATAAAACCTCTCTTTTTTACATTTTTATTTTAAGCGGTTTTGCGTGGGCAGTTACCAGTCCTATGGTTTCATCCGGCCTTACTCGTGAGTTTTTTACAAAGACGGAAGTCGTTAAATTTTTAGAACAGCAAGGGGGCGAGTTTAGAATTTATAGTTTAATTCCGAACCTTTCTGCGTATCAGCTTATTACCGCGGCTTATCAGGACGCCAACTTGTCAGATGAGAACGAATTTTTAAAAATAATGCTTCCGCCAAATCTTAATTTAATTTATGGCATAGATTCTATTGACGGCTATGATATTTCAATGCCGCGGTGGACTTCCCGGATTTTGTCCGAGCTTTTAAGCGAACGGGCTCCTATTGGAAATAAAATTGCTGAGGCGCGCCTTTTGCCGGAAGAAAAAATAAAAATTTTTGAGAAACGTGCCAATCTACTTTCTATGATGAATGTAAAATACGTAATTTCTTCTTATTCCCTTAGTGAAAAAATTTTTAAAAAAGTATTCGAAACTAAAGCAACTCAATTTAATGTTCCGGTTTATGTATATAAAAACGGTAATGTACTGCCGAGATTTTATTTTGCTAAATCGGTAAAATCTATAGATTCAGATGAACTTAAAGCGTTAAATCAAATTTTAGCGCCTGATATCAATTTTAAGGATTTTGCGTTTATAGAATGTCCCCCACCCTTAGAGGACTGCGCTTTGCGCAATGAGGAAAATTTGTCCTCTAAGGGTGGGGGATCCGGAAAAATACTTGATTATGAATATAAAAACGGATATCTGCGGCTTAACACCGAAAGCCAAACCGGCGGCTGGCTTATTTTTAGTGAGTCCTATGACCGCGACTGGCAGGCAAAAGTAAATGGCAAAATAACTCAAATTTATCGAGCTAATTATATATTTCAAGCAATAAAAATTTCTGCCGGAAAAAATGTAATTGAATTTATTTACAAGTCATGAAAATATGTTATTTAGTTGAAAATATTAATCCAAATCACGGTGGGGGGAGATACGCTAGTGATTTGATAAACGAGGTCAAAAAATCTGGCTATGAAGTTATTATTTTAAAAGAAGAAGACGATAGTTTCGATGGCATTCCGATTTTAAAATCGGGATTAGGATTATTTGCTGCCGTGTTTAAAGCCAGAAAATATTTAAAAAATTGTGACATTATTCACGCTTTAGACGGTTATCCTTACGGGATTATTGCCGCACTAGCCAATTTTGGACTTAAAAAAAGGTTGATAATAACAATATTGGGCACGCATGATATTGCATTGCTTTATAGTTTTCCAATAAATATTCTGTTGAAATGGGCTTATAAAAAAACAAATTCAATTATTTCAATAAGTAATTACACTAAAAATGAACTTTTAAAAAAATTTACGCCCAAAACAGAAGTCATTGTCATTAACCCGGGCATTGATTTTGAGAAGTTCTATAAGATACCGACTGATTTAGACGAAAATTTTATTTTAAGCGTCGGCGCTCTTAAATATCGCAAAGGTTATCATATATCCATTCCGGCTTTTGCTCTAGCAAAAAAGGAAATGCCAGATTTGAAATATAAAATAGTCGGCAGTCAAAAAGATATTGCTTATTTTAAACATCTCAAGGATTTGATATCTGGAAATGGAGTGGTCGGCGATATTGAATTTTTTAACAGATTAAGCGATGAGGCGCTTTCTGATTTATATCGGCGGGCAAAGCTGTTTATTTTAACCTCGATTAATGAAGATCATCATTTTGAAGGATTCGGATTAGTATTTTTGGAGGCAGCGGCAGCAGCACTTCCCGTTATCGGGACTTTTGGCAATGGCATTGAGGATGCGGTTAAGGACTGCTATAATGGCTTTTTAGTTCCGCAGAACAATCCGCAAAAAACCACTGATGCCATTATAAAAATCCTTTCCGATAACGATTTAAGAGAAAACTTAGGACGTAACAGTTTGAAATGGGTGAAAAATTTTTCTTGGGATAAAATAATTAAAAACTATATCAAAATTTATAATGACAGTATTAAGCACTACTAAAGACGTAATTTTCTATATTCTACCTCATATTAAAGGTCGGGTTTTAGATTTGGGTGCCGGCATGGCGAAATATAGGGCGATGATTCAAGAAAATGCATCTGATTACCTGGCCTGTGATGTGAAAAAAAATGAAAATATAGATATAGTTTGCGACGTCACTAACCTGGTTTTTCCTCCAGAATCATTTGATACCGTTATATCCACTCAGGTTTTAGAACACGTGGATAATCCTTTTATCGTGGCGCAAGAAATTAAAAAGATCTTAAAAACCGGAGGTAGCGCTATTATTACTGCTCCCTTTATGTTCCCGTTCCATGCCGATCCGAAAGATAATTTTCGTTTTTCCCGCGACGGACTTGAAGAAATTTTTAAGTCAATAGGTTTTGAAATTGTTGATTCCGGAATCTACGGTGGATTTTTTATGGTCATTTCCGAGATGATTCATTTTTCCTGGTTCAATCCGTATAGCCATAAGTCAAATACAAACAGGTTAATGAATTTAATAGAAAAAATCGCCAAATTTTTAGATAAAATAATTCCATCAAAAATTATTTACGCCAATTCATTTGTAATAGCTAAAAAGAAATGAGCATTTTTCAGCCCGACCGTTATTTACTTATAAAACAAATCAAAAAACACGCCCATTATATCAAAGGCATTGTTTTAGATGCCGGCAGCGGCGACGGCGAGCGGTATAAAAAGTTTTTCAATTTTGATAAATATATAAAATTAGATATTAACAAAGATAACTACCCCGATATTATCGGTTCGGTGGAAAATATTCCATTGGATGATAATAGTGTTGACTCTGTTGTTTCTACTCAGGTATTGGAACATGTTAAAAACCCCAACAAAGTCGTTGATGAATTTTATAGAGTGCTTAAACCGGGCGGATATTGTTTGGTTACCGTTCCGCAGTTAAACGAACTTCATGAAGAGCCACATGATTATTTCCGATTCACCAATTTTGGGTTAAAAGAAATTTTTGAAAATTCCGGTTTTAAAGTTATTTTGATAGATCGTCGCGGAGGTTTTTGGTCTGCCAACAGGCAAATACAGATTCGTTATGTAATTGACTTATTCCGTCTCAATAAAATTAAGTTATTGCGATGGATTTTCTGGCCGTTTATCTTGATAAACGGCATAACGGCAGTTTTAATTGATTTTATTGACAGAAGCCGTGCCAGTCAAAAACACGCTATCGGTTGGCTTATAATCGTACAAAAATAATGCGAATTTTATTTATTTTAGACGAATTTTTGCCGGAAAATAGCGGCGGAGCCGCTAATGTAGCCTTTTGGCTGGCGCATGGGCTTATTAAAGCCGGCAATGAGCTTATGGTTCTGACCGCTACGAATAATCCCGAGTCGGCGAGTGAAATCGAAATTGATGGATTAAAAATCAAAAAAATATTTACTCGTCCTTTCAGCAAGTTGCGTAATTTTAAAAATTTGAAAAATCTGGATATTTTAAAAAAATCGGAAAAAATTTTTGAAGAATACAAGCCCGACATAGTTCATATACACACTCTTCATCATCGTTTTTCCTACGGAATTATTGGTTTGGCGAAACAATTTTCTAAAGCTGTTTTTTTAACTTTGCATGATGCGCAGACGATTTATAACGGCAAGCTTTATCCGAAAAGAAAAATATGCGATTTAAATCCGGAATCCGCCTATAAAGTCGGTTGGTTTGATAATTTAAAAAAAGACAGATTCGGCTATAATCCGTTTCAGAAATTTTTTATAAAACGGAAATTAAAAAATGTTGATAAAATTTTTGCTGTAAGCAGCGCGCTCAAAAATGCGCTTGAGGCAAACGGAATTTCTAATATTGAAGTAATGCACAACGGAATTAATACAGATGAGTGGATGGGCATAGATGTAAATAGTAATAACAATGTACTTTTTGCCGGACGAGTAGATGAAGCAAAAGGAGTCAGAGCTTTGATAAAAGCCTTTAACATTATCGGTTCAAAAGTTCATGATGCCCGGCTTACCATAGTTGGCGATATTGGTTTTGAAACAGAAAAAAATGAAAATATTAGAATTTTACCCTGGAAAAGCAGGGAAGCAATGAAAAAAGTTTTTTCGCAAGCCGCCGTTGTCGCCGTGCCATCTTTGTATCTGGATCCGTTCCCTACGGTTAATCTTGAAGCGATGGCCGCAGGTAAACCGGTGGTCGGCACTTGCTTCGGCGGCACGCCGGAAGCGGTGATAAACAACGAGACTGGTTACATAGTTAATCCGTATGATGAAAAAGAATTGGCCAGAAAAATTATTGATTTATTAAAAAATCCGGAAAAAGCTATAGCTTTTGGTAAAGCCGGCCGCGAGAGAGTAGATAAATTGTTTAGTTTAGAAAAACAAGTTGAGAAAATTTTATCTTGGTACAAAAAGTTTGTCTGATTGCGCTGTGTATAATTTTTTTTGTTTCATCATTCTTATTGGAGTATTATTATCAATAAGAAAAACTAAGGTTAATTGTCAAAAAAATGAATCTAAAATTTTTTGTAAACGCTCTGATATTAATAGCTGTCTTCAGTTTATTTTTGAATAATCTCGCCTTCGCTCAAACTCCTACTCCTACCGAATCTCTAATCCTACAACTCCAACAACAAATCAAAGCTCTCCAAGAACAAGTGACAAAACTTCAAGTTGAAGTATCTTCAACTAAAACAGAACTGGAAATAGTCAAAACCGAGCTTCAATTCACCAAAGCTCTTAGCCGCGGAACAACTGGAGATGAAGTAAAACAACTTCAAGAATTTCTAAAACAATTCCCCGATATTTATCCCCAAGGATTAGTAACAGGATATTTCGGTCCCTTAACCGAAGCGGCAGTAAGGAAATTCCAAGAGAAACAAGGAATAGAATCTATAGGAGTAGTGGGTCCTAAAACCTTATCTAAATTAAACGAACTTATTACTGAAGGAGCGGGCGCGTCTGACGTGATACCTCCGGGATTACTAATTGCCCCGGGGATTCAAAAGAAATTAGAAGCTCCAACTACTACCGCTCCGGTTGTTACTGCGCCTGTCACGCCTTCTCCTCAGCCGGCCGCTGCAACTCCAACCGGAATATGTTTAATTAAAGATCGATACATCGACATTCCTCGTTTTGATATTGCGGATTTTGGCAACGGATTCGCTAAATATGCTGTTAACGGAGTGAATGCGGTTTCGGGACTAAAAACATCCTGCACCAAAACAATTTATGATTATCTTCTTCAAAACTATTGCAAAACAAATTCTAATCCTATACAGCGGCTTGTTATGACGTATGGAGCTAATGGCATAGGTGACGCTGGTAGTCTCAGTTGCAATGCGCTAGGATGTGACTTTATCAATTGTTCATCAGTTGCTTCTCTAGCGCCAATTTCAATTCCGACTACGGCGACAACAACTACTATTACTCCAACAACTACAACAACCACTGCCCAGACAACTACTGCAACTACTACTGTTCCAACTACCACTACAACGACGAATGCACCAACAACTACTACAACCACAACTACGACAACAACCGCTACAACTACAGTTTCAACAGCAGATACTGCTCCGCCATCGGTTACTCTAACAGGACCAAGCGCCGGTTTGGGCGGTAATTGTACAGTACAGGTAGGATATAGTGTTAGTGATAATTCAGGCACAGTAATACTTCAACAAAAAGTTGATGGAGTTAACTATGGTTCAGAGATTTCTAATACAACCGTTCCAAACGGTTCTATTACAGGAGGCGGTTGCCAAAACTTAGCAAACGGAAGTCATACTTATACTGTTGTCGCTCGAGATCCGGCAGGCAATACCACTACTAAAGATCTTAATTTTTCTCTACCTCTTTCTACAGCAGACACCGCTCCGCCGGTAATTTCCGGATTGGGGGTAGCACAGATAACCTTAACTACTAACTCTGCTTCTGTTAGTTGGTCAACTAACGAACCGGCCGATTCATTAGTAGAATATGGTCTTACCAATAGTTATGGATCGTCAAAATATGACAGCGCGCTTATTACTACTCCTCACGACGTTAATATCGCAGGGCTGACATCATCTACTATGTATCACTATCGCGTTAAATCAAAAGATGCAGCGGGGAATATTGCAACAAGCGGAGATTCAACTTTTTGGACATTTGACGTTGTGACTTCGGGTACTTCCACTTCTTCTCTTGACCCTCGCTCAAGAAACGCTGCCATCATCTCCCAAATGGTTAACTCATTAAACGAAATACTAAAACAACTTTCGCAACTTTTGAAATAATCTAAGTTAGAGAATAACCATAATAAATTTATCACCAATTTTTTCAATTGACGTTTTTTTATAATCGGTTAATTTTTGGTCGAGTTTTTCAATTATAGTTTTTTGATTTGCGATAATTATTGCACTGAATGGAAATTCGGAGCGCTGTTTTAGGTAATTAAAATCACGGATTAAATCGGCGGTATTTGTAAAACCCAAAATCGGAGCGTCTGTATGATATTCGTCTTCCGAGGCGGCCATCGGGTAGCGGTCGAGGTCGGAAACTTTTCGTTCCGAGCCAAGCAGTTGAAAAATAACTTTATCGCTGGAAACTAAATTTTTTATTTTTTTATCAAAATCAATGCTTGCTTGCGGCCAAATATTGTTTGGCCATTGCTTTATATAAGTATAAGTTCTTTTGCCTTGGATAAACCACAATCCCAATACCATAATAAAAATTACAAATACTACAATACATCGCTGTATTGAAGTGTTTGTTTTTAATACTCTGATCATTTCTTTTATTGACGCTGACGTTAAACTTCCCATAAGAAGAGCGCCGAATATCGCGACAAGTCGTCCCTGATAGAAGAAAAGCGATGGGAAAAATAAGAAATGAAATAAAAGCGCTAAAAAAGCCAGATATAGGTATCTGATGTCTAATTGAATGTCTGAATATTTTTTAATAAATTTTAAAGACCAGATTCCCAAAACCGAAATTATTATTCCCAAATACCATTTAACTCCAAAGAACCAACCCAAAGGATCAAACCATCTTTGTAGATGGGTTAGGAAAAAATTCGTTCTTGAACCGACAAGTTGAACTTTGAAAGCGCCGTAAAAATCTAGGATCATATCGCGCCACCCAAGATATAAATAGTTTTGAAGTATTTGAACGCCAAATGCCAATATAGGTGCTGAAACCCAAAAAATCCATTTTTTGAAATTAGTTTTTTTAGATACTATTAAATCCAATCCGACCAACCAAGCGAAAATAAAAAACGTTGAATCATAAGAAGATAAGGACAGGATAAAATAAAAAATCCAGATTAAATAATTAAAATATTTTTTTTGATTATTTTTTAAAGACAAGATGCTTAAAAAAATAATAATCGGCCGCAAAAGTTCTTCAAGAGGCATAGCGGCCAAGCTATCGGCATAATCTAAAAATATTGTTGATATGCTATAAAAAAGAATTCCTAAAGATGCTACTAAGCGATTTGAAATGAGATAAAAAACCCAATACAAAAAAACTAAGCCAATTAAAGAGAATAAAATTTGAAGTAGGCGAAACCAAAATCGCGATTCTGCTCCCAATTTCATTAAAAGAGCCGTAGGAATAATATAACCGAAGGGATAGTGGGTATAATAAAGCCGCTTGCCTATGAAGCCGCCGGTTGTAATTCCGCGAGCATGTTGACGCAATTCCGGATCATCAAAATAGCGGGTTACTTTACTATATCCTTGAGGCAGAAATAAAAAATAATTTTTAAAAAAACTATCATTTACCCAATGTTTAGCCGAAAGTAGTGCCTGTGCCGAACCGACCTGCCAGCCGTCCCAGCTGTTTTCGGGGATAGCTTTAATAGTAAGATAAGCACCGACTATAAAAATCCAAATTATGATAGCGCCGTGTTTGGTTATAACCGATCGCGCCGCAATCATGTTCTATAGTAAATAACAAGCGAAACGGCAGTTGTAAAAGTTCTGGCGATAATTCGAGCCAGGATTAAACCCATAAGACCATAAAGAGGTGTTAAAATTGTCATTACCGATATCTGAAAAAAGGGGGAGACGATATTAAACCAATATAGTTGTTTGATTTTTTTATGAGCGGTTAAAGCCGGAATTATAAAAGTTGCCGGCGTGTTTAACATTGAAAGGGCAAAAATTTGCGATAAAAAAACCGAATCCAGATAGCGGGGAAAAAATATTTTATAAAGCCATGGAGCGAGTAAAATATAAATGCCTACCACTAAAGCGGCAAAAATGAATAATATAATACTTTTACGTTTTATCGTTCTCTTTAAATCTTCTTCGCTCCTCTGCGAAAATTTTGGCAAAGCCAAGTCCGGTATGCTTTGAAACAAGCCCTTGATTTGCTCCGGTGGGCCTACGGCAAAAGTATACGTCGCAAGATTTGCTGGTCCAAGAAAATGAAAAGCCAAAAATTGATCAAGATAGCCAGAAATTGTTGAGACAATATTTATTAAGCTTAAATGTTTGGCAAAGCTTATTATTCCAGGGTCCTTTGGGCCTGTTAATTTGGCGATGAGCTTGGTTCTTAAAAAAAATATTAAACTTGGAATTAAATTAGCGAGTAAATATATGCTGACCAAATAAACGATGTTTTGAGTTAAAAATATTGCTATACCTAACGTTAAGGCGATAAAAAGCTGACTTAATATCAAGTAAAGTGTTTGCGTTTTAAATTCTTTTTTTGCAAGGAGATACGCGTTGTAAACTTGGAAACTATTAACAAATGGTATAAAACCGGCGCCGCCAAAAAAGGCCCAAGCCAAAATCTGGTTTCCGTTGTAAAAATAATACGCGCCCAATATTAACGCCGCGAGTGTTCCCAGAGAGCCGTATTTTATTTTTTTCTTAAGGCCTAAAATCAGCGAACTTTCAAAACCGTTACTGACAGATTGAATTACGGCCCTATCCATCCCTGGAAGAGCAAAAATGCCAAAAACCGATATCCAGGCCAAAATATAACTGTAGGTGCCGTAAACTTCTTTTGGCAAAAGGCGGGCAAAAAAGAAAGCCAGCGCGAAATTGGCAAAAACCGCGGCAAGGTTGCCGAGGGTGAGATATGACCCGCCTTTTAAAACATAAGTTAGGTCAACTCCTAAAAATTCCGAAGCTTTTTTAAGCAGACGCAATACTTTTTCTTTGATTGTCATTGATTTTTATTATGCCCCATAATATAGTATTATGGCAAATATGTATTTCTCTAAATTTATCGGAAAATGGGGGGTAATTTTATTGTTTTTTTTCGGATTAACGCTGGTTTTTTGGCCGATTTTAAGCGGACAGAAGATATTTAATGATTATTATGTTACCAATTACGCAGTAGGGCAGACCGGATATAATTTTTACAAAGATTTTGGCAATAGTTTAAGGCAGGGCCATTTGCAACTCTGGTGGTCAAGCTATATGGCGGGTTTTCCTGTTTATCTAACGCAAGTTGGATTTTTTAATCCTTTCGGCATTATTTTATTCAGATTTTTTGATTATATTTTAGCCTATAATTGGCTGACATTTTTTAATTTTTTATTAGCCGGTCTTTCAATGTACTGGTTTATAAGAAATTTGAAATTGTCGAAATTGGCCGCGATTTTAGGAGGTTTTGCTTGGGCGCTTTCTTTTAACAATATTCAATATGGATCTATTCCAATTTTTAGCAATGTTTATCCGTTTATTCCGCTTTTTTTTGGCGCGATTCTGAAGCTATCAGAAGGAAATAAAAAATATTTAATCTTTGGCAGTTTAATTTCCGGATTTGGCTTTATTGCCGGAATGACCAATATCGTTTTTTATGTTTTTATCGTCGGATTTGTTTGGGCCATATTTTTAGATTGGCCAAGCGTTTTTGGCAAAGCGTTACGCGGATATATTTTTATTTCTTTTGCGGGAGTGATTTTATCCGGCACTTGGCTTTTATCAGTTTTTAATTATTTGCCATTTACTTTACGAGGCGAAGCCGTAAGCGCTCCGATTTTTTATGACTATTTAAAGATAGGCGACGCGCTAAGATTTTTTTACCCGTTTATTGAGTTGCCGGGCTTTAGCAGTTTTACTTTATTAAGCGGAGTAGCCAATCTTTACATTGGCATTGTTCCGCTATTTTTAGCGATTATCGCGATGTTTTTGTGGCTAAAACAATCATATGGATTGTTCGCCCGACCAGATTTATATGACAAATCTGGTTTAGGGCGCAATAAGATGATTGCATTTTGGCTTGGGCTTTTTCTTTTCGCATTTTCAATGAGGCTTTGGTTTTTCCCGGTGTTTCAATGGACGCAATATCTGCCGTTATTTGACCGCTTTCGCGCGCCGTTTCATTGGTATAGCTTGGCGATTTTTTCTTTATCAATACTAAGCGCTTACGGGTTAGATAATATAAATTCTATTAAAAACTCACGTTGGTTTAGGATTTTTGTTAAAGCCCTGGGTGTTTTTGCCGTTCTAAACATTTTAGCCGCATTACTTGTTAATTTAGTCGTTAAATTTTATCGTTCAGATATTCTAAACTTTGCTTTCAGATATTTTGATAATAATCTTTTAGCCGACAAACGATTTTTTGCAGAGTATTACCATGAAATAATTGCCCAGGTTTTTGATAAAAGTGCGGCCACTCTTTTGTTTTCCGATTACCATTTTGTAATTTCTTTTATTTTTATATTAATCAGCGCTGGCATTTTTATCGCATATAAAAAAGATTATATAAATCTTGAGAGATTCAAATTACTAGCTGTTAGCATTACAATTTTGAATTTAGTTTTAATCTGGCAGGGATATTATAATTTTACTTCAAAAGATTTAATAACTAATCCGCCGGATACCATTAGTTTTATTCAAAAACAATCAGATAAGCATTTTCGAGTTTTTAGATTTTATCCTCCTGAAATGTATCAAAAATTTAATTTTTATAATATTAAAAACTATCAGGATTATGACATGAAGACACTTGGACTTCAGATAAATCCCTATTGGGTTGATGGTTTTGGCGGAGGAGAGCCATTCCGGTCACAGAGAATTTCCGAAGTTCTTGATGAAATAGGATATGAAGTCCCAGCCACATATTCTAAACCATCTTGGATAAAATCTAACGACCTAACGCTCAACCAAAAACTCTCCCGCTTTTCCTCCCCCAAAAACCTTAATCTTCTCTCCATGCTTAACATTAAATACATATTTTCTTCCTTTAAACTCCCTCCCCCACCCTTGGAGGATCAAGCTTTGCTTGGGGGCTCCAAGAAACCCCCCAAGGGTGGGGGACTTAATTTTATCTACGAAACTACCGCCACCGAAAAAAATGTCCCGGTATATATCTACGAAAATCCCCAAGCCCTGTCCCGAATCTATTTCGCCAAAAACGTTAAATTTGTGAGCCCTAAAGACGCTTTTGAGGAATTATTGATGGTTAAAGATTTTCACGAGCTGACATTAATTGAACATGAAGCACGCAACTTGAAACCTGAAACGTTTCAAGC
>ERZ1292644.1318-Hain-H14-01um-R2-1318-length-13157-cov-7_pt1 | contig 13157 bp, 20 predicted proteins | sample MGYA00564402_ERZ1292644 | MGnify/ENA primary metagenome ERZ1292644 (study PRJEB36523, sample SAMEA6512644) | groundwater metagenome | collected 2019-01-09 | study: AquaDiva: Metagenomics assemblies of 32 groundwater samples | reverse complement strand
AAGCCTAAGACGTTTAAGTTTACCAAGCCGATCGACCAGAGCATCGGCGGGTATTTCTGCACGCGGCCGGACGACGACACGCCGATCTATATTGAGGACTTCGCGAGCGATGAGCCCTACACGATCAAGCGGGCCGGCGAGGGCGTGGCGGTGACGGCGAAGTTCAAACTGTGAGGTGTGCAAATGTCGGAAACGGAAACGCTTTGGTTCATTGCAAGCATGATCGTCTTTCTGATTCTGTTAGTTGCCGCCCTTATTGCCCTTGCCGCCCCCGCTGGCAAGGAATGCCCGTGCTGCAAGTCGTGGCGTTCGTTTGCGAGCAATGCGGGCATATCTGGGTTGAGACGACGCCGGAACGCCAGAAGCGCGAAGCGGACGAAAGAGCTAACCCGCGCAAGCTGCCGACGCCGCCGAAAGATTGGGGGCGTTAGCATCTCCTCATCCCATCGGCGAGTAACCGCATCACGTCATCGCGCAGGATCAGCACACAGCCATTCGGTTTACTGATCCGCAGACGCTTCAGGCGAATCAGTTTGCGTATCGTGGCCTGCTTCATACCAGTGAACTTCGCGGCCTCCAGAACGCGCATTGTGCCGCTCTCGATTCCGGTTGCCTGATTCGCCTTCTTGCGTGCCATCATGGTTGCTCGGTTTTTATTATCCAACTGAACCGATAATAAAGTCATCACTTTCATCGAATGGGAGGACGCTGATGAAATCTGGGTGAATGATCGGCACTTCCGCTCCGTTTGCCACGAGCCCAAACGACAGATGCCTGTAGCGAATGCGGAATGCCTGGCGCGTATGATCGAAATACGTTGCAACCCATTCAGCATCTCTTGGGAGACCTATTTGCTGAAAGGCGGTCCTTCCGTCCATCGACTTGATTAGGGCGTCAAAATCGTTGCCGGTAATGAACAAGTCGGCAAGTCGGTTAAGATCTTCTTTTATCTTGAAACTCATCATCACTTGTTACCCTCTGCTCTGAGAGTATACCGTTTAGCACGCACGTCTACCAGCAAAACAAACCGCTTGCGATTTGTCCGCAGTATCCCATCATGGCGTCATGGCCTCAAATAGCGCCAAGCGTGAGTTGATCGAATCGGTTCAACTCGACTCGCAATGCACAGTCGATAAAGAGAACGGCGTTATCCGCAACGTCCGCGTGCTCGGTTCGCGCTCCAAGAATTGCCACGATGTTCCGGGCGTCACAGAAGGCACGGAATACACCCGCCAAGCGATGAACGCCGTCCTCCCCCTCTACGAAGACAACACGGTTAACGTCGATCACAACCGCAAAGATCCAGATGCCGAACGCCCATTGAGCGATGTATTCGGCGTCATTCGCGAAAATAAAGTCATTGATGATCCAGACGGGCCGGCAGTCCGCGCCAATCTCCATTACAACCGAGCCCATCCGCTGGCCGCAATGGTAGTCGAAGACGTGGAACGCAAGCTCGGGCGCTGCGGTCTGTCGCATCACGCATTTACGGCCAAAGCCCGCGTCCACGAGGGACGTTACATCGTGGAATCCATCGGCGAAGTGCGCTCTATCGACCTCGTGACGCGGCCCGCGACCAACAAGAATCTTTTCGAGTCCATCGAGAACAAGACCATGAAATTTACCTTCCGGCAAGTTCTCGAATCTCGTAGAGCAAAGTACCCAAAGACGGTCAAGCGCCTGCTCGAAATGGATGATGCAGTGCCGGCCGATATGCCGGCAACCGACGCGCCGGTTGACAGTGCAACCGCGATCGACGAGGCGTTTGTCGGGGCCATGAAGGCGCTGATCGACGGCTATGCTTCCGGCAGCGTGAGCGATGCCGAGATGATTGCCAAACTCAAGCAATTGGTGAAGGCGCACAAGGGGATCAACGGCGGCGGCAAGGACGAGGAAATCGAGAGCGAAGAGAAGCCCGAGGAGAAGAAAGAGGAAGAGAAGAAAATGGAATCGCTCAAACTCAAGCGCGAGAACGAAGCGCTCAAGTGCCTGCTCGAATCGGGAATCTCCAGGCCGTCGCCAATCCTGCTCAAAGCACTCCAGAGCCTCGAAACCGACGCGGATCGCAAGGAACTGCTCAAAGCGCATACCGAAACATCCGGCGTGCGCTCCATCGTGCCTGGCCACGGACTGCCAGCGCGTACGGTGGAATCGACCGAAACATTGCCCAGCGTGAAGGACTTCGCGGCCAGCATCCGCGACTAACCCGGCGAATCATTCTTGAGGGGTTGATATGTCTAACGTAGCTTCGCAGGGAGTCTTGACACGCGGCAAGCGCGACTTCGAAATCTTCAACGATTTCCCGAACTTCGCTACCGGCACTGACGGCTGGAGTTCGCTGGCTGCCGATGCGTCCGCTACGGTTGCCGTCAACGATGCGCGCCGCGGCATCATCACACTCACGACCGGCGCAACGGACAACAACGAATGCGATGTGCGGACAACGACCGAATTGTTTCTGATGCTTGCCGGCAAACCGTGCTGGTGCGAATTTCTGGCTCAGTACGCCGAAGCAAACACTGATGACGCCAATATCTGCTTCGGATTCTCCGACCTCATCGCCGCCAACATGCTCATCGATGACGGCGGCGGCGTAGTCGCCAGCATGGACGGAGCGCTCATCTACAAGCTGGATGGCGGTACGGTCTGGCGCTGCCATTCGAGCAACGGCGCGACGCGAACCGACAATATCACCGCGATTACGGCCGGCGGAACAACTGGCGGCTACTACGGCAACGATGACGGCTACCACATGTTCCGGATTGAGATTGCCGACTACACCAGCACGTCGAACCAGGTCACGTTCTGGTATGACGGCTCTCAGCTTCGCGACTCGACCACTAATCTGCCCATCGTTCACACGGTGCTCGTGGCGTCCGCGACCGAAATGGAAGTTGGCGCATACGTCAAGGCCGGCGGCGCGAACAGTGAAGTCGTTTTGATCGATTACATCGGGGCCGGGCAGGTCCGCTGATCCTTTCCCTCAGAGGTTGCAATGGGCATCAATTACAAATCGCTGATGGAAAGCGTCAACAAGCTCGGCCCGAAGCCGACCGCCAAGCTATTTGGCGAAGCCCTGAAAACGAAGGACGTTCGTCTAAGCGATTGTGACTTCGGGGCGCTCTTTGAATCGTGCTTCGGTTGGCACGCATTTCAGCAGTGCCGGCAAGCAGCCAAAAGCGTCGATCCAGACGTGAGTATAGTTCAGACGATGGAAGCGGCCGGGGCAACTTCGACGGCCGCATTCACCAACATCTCGGGCCAGATCGTCTATAGCGCCATCCTCGACAAGTACGAGAATGAGGAGTTCGTTTTCACCAAACTGATTCCGACAGTACCGACGAAATTCAACGGCGAGAAGATCGCCGGCATTACCCGCATCGGCGATGAAGCCTTGACCGTCGAAGAAGGCGGCGAATTCCCGCTGATCGGCGTGTCCGAAACGTACATCCACACGCCCAGCACGATCAAACGCGGTTTCCGAGTCGCGCTCACGAAAGAAGCTGTTTTCTTCGACCGTACTGGCGTGCTGCTCGACCGGGCCGGCGAGGGCGGCGAGTTTCTTGGTCTCAATAAAGAGAAACGGGCAGCCGATTGCGTCATCGACGAGAACGCCGGCGCCGTTTCCGCCATGACGAACGGACACCGTTACCACTGGCGTGATACTTCCATCGCTACCTACGGTGATAACTCAGGAACGCATACTTGGGACAACCTGCAGGCGTCAAACGCGCTGGTTGATTGGACCGACGTGGAAGCGGCCTGGCTGCTTCTCAAGGCGATGACCGACCCAGACACGGGTGAGCCAACGAACTTCATGCCGAAGCATCTTGTCGTTACGCCGCAATTGCAGTGGACGGCGATGCGAATCAAGCGGGCAACGAACGTGCGAACACACGTCGGCGGCTATGCAACTTCCGGCAACCTCGTTGAACTGGAAGCACCAAGCCCGATCCCGTTCGAGTTCGAAATTGTGTCGAGCCAACAACTCGCTTCTAGGCTAGCCACGGATACGAATTGGTTCTTTGGCGACATCGGCCGCGCGTTCCGATACATGGAAAACTGGCCGATCAAGATCCAGCAAGCGCCGCCAAATAGCGAAGACGAATTTAAGCGCGACATCATCGTACAGTACCGGGTTGATGAACGCGGCGCATATTCGACCTGGGAACCGCGGGCGATGGTCCGCAACACCGCGTGAGTGAGGCTGACATGGTTGCAGAGATTCAGAAATCGGCTGTGGGTGCGGACGAATCGGATATGGACCTTGATGACCTCTTGGCGAAGAAACCGAGCGTTCCGAAGTCCAAACCGAAGCCGCCGCCAAAACAGCCGGCAGCGAAGCCAGTCGAGAATACCGAAGACCGATTTGGGAACCCGCCCGGAATGATCGTGGCGCCGGGCGAAACGGTCTTCAAAGTCGAATTCGCATGGGCTGGCATTGGCGGGTTTTTTGATGTTCCAGCCAAGACCGAAGCCGAAGCGATTGAAATACTAGTCGGGCATTTTCGCCGGCGTTGCAAGATCGTGGGGAAATGATCCGTGGCAACACCGACCAATCCAGCCGTGGGTCTATCGCAAGAGACGTTTTGGAACACGTCGCAAACTGTCGGCATTGCTACGATTACGGCAGGCGAAACGCATATCGGGCAAGTTGGCACTGGCGGAAACATTGCTGATGTAACACCAGTCTGCGATACGAGCGCTTACACGGCAGCGGATGTTCTGTTTGACGCAACCGAAGTAACGAATGCGGTTCGTCTGTCCGGTGGGCGGGCGGAAATCGTCAGCCTTACCGTTTTGGACGAGGACGACAACGCGGCCGCGATCATGACGCTGTATTTTCTGCGTGCCAACGTATCGCTTGGAACCGCGAACGCCGCAATTTCCATCACGGATGCGAACGCGCGAGAGATCATCGGGGTTGTCAATATCGCCGTTGCCGATTGGTCCGACTTGATCGCGTCGCGGCTTGCGTGCATCCGCAATATTGGGATTCTGGTTGAGCCGACAACCGGAACGTCGATATGGGTAGCAGCGGCAACGGCTGGAACCCCAACACAAACCGCGAGCGGTATCAAACTGCGCATCGGATTCAGATATCACTAGGGGGCTACCATGTTCGTTCAATTGGTCGGTCAAATCGTGAATGTGAGCCTCATCGCGCGTTGCATCGACAAGATCGACGGCGGGGCGGAAGTGCATTACGAAGGCGGTTCGTTCATGCTCAAGAAAGACGATGCCGAAAAGCTGAAAGAGGCGATGTTGCATCATTGCAAGCCAGTTGAGGCGCGGCTTGGCAAAGTCGAAGCGGAGTAGCGAGCAATGGCCGTTAGCGCTGTCCAAACGAGTCTGACAAACGCCCGCGCATCGCTCGCCGCAGTCATCGAAACGGAGATGAGCTACCAGCAGACAAACGGCCCGAAGCCGAGCTACAGCGTAGGGGGGCGCTCGGTCTCGTGGACGGAGTGGCTGGCAAGCAGTCTGGCCAGTTTGAAAGAGTTCGATGACGCCATTCAGCGCTTGAGCGGGCCGTCGATTTTTTACACGCGGGGACGGGCATGAATCCGTGTGAAGTATGCGGGCGCGAATCAGTTTCCGAGCAAGCCGACTTGGAAGAAGTTGAGCCAACAGTTGATGAATCAGGCCAGCGCTGGCGCTCGTGGCGCACCGAATCGATTCATTCGTTTTGTGCAGAGCACTATCGACCGCCAATCGAAAAGTTACGTGAGGCTGCCTAATGCCTGCCAGCATTCCAATAGCTCAGGACTGGAAATGTTGGGATTGGCAGGCCACAGTTACCTACTACGTGCGCGGCGACAATGACAGCTTCGGCACGTCGGTGTCGAGCGTGAAGTGCGTTCGCGAGGACATCCACAACGAAGCCGATCCTGCCGACGCGAAGGAATGCAATTGGCACGTCCCGAACACGCTCATCTCAACGGTGACGCCAAAAGCGGGAGACAAGATCCAGGACGCGGACGGCAAGGATTGGCACATTGATCGGGCAGTGAAAGACGCATCAGGTCATTACTGGCTGTTCCATGCGTGGAAGGCGGTTGAGTCATGACAATCTTACCTGACTCACTGGTCGTCGCATCGGACGAAGCGTTCAGCTTTATCGTGCCGGAGCACGAGTTAGCCGAAGCGATGGTACTAGACGAAATACCGGAGTTCGCGGAGGCCGACAATCCGCAAGTGAAGCTCGTGGTCGACTCGCTGCGCGGCGTGAAGATCAAGGAAACGCGGGTCTCGGCCCGCAAGGTGGTCAACGGCAAACCGTGCGTGCGCGTGATGTTTATTCACAACGCGAACCAGGCAAGCACGGTCAAGACTGGCGGGAAGTGATGAATGCCGAGTATCTGGTCAAAGATCCTGACAGACGTGAAGGCGCTGGTCGTCACCGTGCAGCCAACGGCGCTCGTGAAGATCCGCAAGCGCATTAAGCGCTACGCTGATGAGGACTTGCCCTTAATCATTATCTCGCCGCTGCGGGATATCGAGATTCAGGAGCAGGAAGCCTATGAGAGTCAGGTTCACATCAACTACGAAGTTTTGATCGCCATCATTTACGACGGCAATCAAAAGGTTGAAACCGAACTAGCGAACGTGCTTGACGCGCGCGAGGCGATTCGACACGCACTGCACGTAACGAGCCTGGCAACGGCGACGAGCTCGACCGCCCCGACTGGAGTCTACGACAGTCAGGTCGAGTTGAACCCGGTCTATGAGATGCCGGAATTCGACAAGAACTACGATTACTCGACATTCAGCATGATTTACTGGTCGAAGGAACTGCGCACGAGTTAGCCAATGGCGATTGCGACCGTCAATGCCGAGATGACATTGAGCGTGAGCGGCCGATTCACCAAGGCCAACACGTCGCTCAATTCTACGTCTGTCAGCCAGAACTTTTCGACCACCAGCACATACACAACGCTGGGCGCCGGGGCCAACGCGATCAACGAAGAGTATATCGCAGTTCGGACGCTAGCGGGCGGGGCAAGCGAGAACCTAGACCTGGCCGGCTCGCTAACGAACTTCTTCGGCGAGACGATCACCTTTGCACGCATCAAAGCAATTTCGATTGAACTGCTTACGACCACGACCAGCACGAGCATTGAGGTAGGTGGGGCGGCAGCCAATCAGTTTGTCGGCCCGTTTGGCGCGGCAAACGATACCGTCGAAGTTCTCAATGGCGGAGCACTGGCGATGTTCTCCGCCGGCGCAACGGGTTGGACGGTAACAGCCGGGACCGGGGATCAACTGAAGATCCTCAATAACGACGGCGCGAATACGGCGACGTATCGGATCACGCTGTACGGGGCATTGACTTAGGGGCGCATCATGGCGTTTACACCACTGGCGGGTAAGGCTGGCTCAGTCCGCTGGGGTAGCGCAGCGGGTACAGTCCTGTATTTCTCGGAATGGAATCTATCCGTCGAAGCCGACATTATCCCCGCCGACACCTACGAGAAGGCGACAAGCAATAGCCAGTATTTCAAGTTCGGTCTTGTCGGGCTCATCGGCGGCGAAGCGACCATATCGGGGCTTTGGGAAAACGCTACCAACCTGATGTATTCCGGGCCGGTTATCCTTGCGCGTGCCGGCAACCTGCTGCGCTCGGGCGGCGCGGCCGCGGCCGTTTTCCTGGGCGTGAGCGTGACTGTCGGGTTTACCGTCACCGGCATCATCCGGCGCATCAATCCGACCAGCAACGTGGCCGGGCCGAACAACTTTTCTTTCACCGTGTCCGTGGAAGATATCGCCTACACCGGGCAATCCTAACGGAGATTTATGGATCATCAGCAAGCGCACGGCATCGGCTATTCCATCGACTGGAACGGCCGCAAGATCAAGCTGAGCCTGAACACGGACGAAGTGAAAGCCGCGTTCACGGCAGCGGCCAAGCAAAATGCCATTGCTGAATTCGACGAACTGAAAGCGCTGCTCGTCAAGCCTGACGGCAAGCCGGACACGGAACGCATCGCCGAAGAGTGGCAGGCCGTCCGCGAAGCGCTCATTACGGGCCGCTTTCAATGGGGCGGCAAGCTCGCTACCGCGTGGCTCGAAGGCTACGAGGGCGGCAAGACATGGTTGCGGTTGCTCATGCTCTTCGGCGGTTCGGACCTCATGGACGACAAGACGCTAAACGCTTTCATGAGGGCAAAGAAGGAAGAAATCAAGCGCATGCTGGAACTAATCGCGGAGGAATCGGAGCCCCCAAAAGAGGAACCGCCGACGGTGGTAGCAGCGAAGTAGCGTCGGCGGAAGAGGTAACGATCGATCAAGTGTACGGGGCGCTGCTCGCCGATCCGTTCTGGATACCGCTGGGCGAACTGAAAAAGATGACGGCGCGGCAGCAATACGAACTCTACTACGAGCCGCACCGCAAGCGGCACAAGCACAAAGAAGTCGAGGAACCACAAGACGAATCGGAACTGCGCCAATGGCTTGAATTCCATTCGACGATGGGCGGCATGATGCCGTGGGACGACGAAGCGAAACGGCAGGCGTGGGTTGAAGAAAATGTGGCGAAATGGAAGCGCGAGAAAGGACTTGAGTAATGGCCGTACCGTTGGCGCTGGCCGGCTTGGCGGGCGGAATCGGCAAGGCCGGGGCTGCTGCCAAAATAGCTGGCGACATCTTTTCCAGCTTGCCAGCGAAAATCGGCATGGCGACGGCCGGCATTGCCGCTCTCGTCAAAATCGCAAATCCAGCCGCATTCGAGCGTTTCAACTGGGCGATGCAGGACGTGTTGGGCGTCGTCGGCCGGATGCTGACGCCAGTCCTCGACGGCCTCACGGATATTTTCCGAACGCTAGGTGGCATCCTCGAAACGATGCGCCCAGCCATCATGCCGCTTACGGATTTTCTCGGCAAGCTACTAAAACTGTTCGCGAAACTTGGCGAAGTTGTTGGCGGCGCGCTTGCTCCAGTTTTTGAGTCTATTGGGAAAGTAATCGAAACGATCTTGATTCCCGTTTTCAAGCTAATTGAAGCAAACTTCAAGATCATCGCGCCGATCATCAAGCTGCTCGCCATCCCGTTGCAAATCACGGCCAAATTATTCGAAATGCTCATGGAGACAATGCAGCCGGTTATCGGCCTAATCGAGATGTTTGCGGAGGCGATGGAAGCGCTCGGCGAGGTACTGAGTATCGGCGTTTCCGACTTGATGAAATCGTTAGGGCTGGTCGAAGGCAAGATGAAATCCAGCGTTGGGGCCGCCGTGCGGCCGGCGCAATACTCCTCAATCGAGGACGTTGGCAAGCGCTCCAGCCTTGCGGCGTTCGGACAGGGCAGTGGCGATCCCATGCTCGACGCGGCCAAGAGGCAGGCGGCTGCTGCTGAAAGAATCGACAAGAAGCTGGAAAGCCTGCTCACCCCCAATGTATTGACCAGCCCGCTAACCGCACTCAAGAAAATCGGCGGATTTATCGAGAAGCTGTTCTAAATGGCGCAACTCATCAATGAACCAACCGTTTCGTTAGTGTCCCCGACGTGGCGCGAAGTCATCGGGAATATGTCTACGTGGACCGATACGTATGACGTGATGAACGGGACTTCGACACTCGTCGGGCATGTCGATTGGGAAGATTCGAACCAGATCATCCGCAATTTGCTCGGGGTCAATTACACCGACCGAGTGGCAAAGCGAATCAAGCGCGTCCTGCCGTGCCGACACTGGTATTACGCCAATCTCTATTGCACTTCCGTCACGACTCAGGGCGTTCAATTTGCAGGCAAGGAAGAATCGCCCTACTCGTTGACGAGCACCGTCATCGGCGAAGCGGCCAGCTTCACCCGCCTGCAAATCACAGCTACATTCTCGACCTTGCCGTACAAGGTGCGCGGCGATGCGGACGTAGCAATTGGCACGGAGTATAAGCGATTCCTGCAAATCGTGCCGAAGCCGAAAGCGGAGTTCATCACGCGGACGGCCGGCCAGATGAAGTGGGCTGACACGGCGGCTGGTGGGCCGACAGTTGATACGGCGTTTCCTGGCGAGTTCAATCAACTTGAAGCAAAAACGACTTACGATTTGAAATGGTGGTTCGTTCCAGAGGACTACGTCAGCGATCCGACGCTTGAATTGCCGATTTATACGAAGATTCAAGCGGCGATTGGAACTGTCAACTCGGCTGCGTTCATGGGCGTGGCGGCCTACAAACTGCTCTGTCTAGAGCCAGTTATCGAACGTATGTCGGTTCCGAACCTGACGGACGACAACACGGAATACTTTCTCTGCAACGTCACCTTGCCGATGGTGTATTTCAGTCCGACAAGCGTAAGCGCCGGAACAACCGGATTTCATGGGCATCTCGTTAAACCGTTCTTCAACACAACCGCAGCGACGGTAACGTATTACGGGGTCCGCTCAAACGGCTCTACCGGCGGACTGAGTATCTATCCGACTTCCGACTTCAACGACATTTTCAAAGCATGGAACGGCTAACGTGGGCATCCTCAACGATTTGATTGGCAAAGTCAATCAACTGACTCAGGACGTGTCGCTGCTCTACCAGCGCTTCGGGCGCGACGTGTCCGGCGGCGGCAAGGACGAATGGTTCTGGGCGAAGATAACCGCGGTAGACGGGTCCGGCAATTACTCGTGGACCAAACAATTCTTCACGACGGCAGGGGCATTCACCGATCATCCAGACGGGCGCGTCGGCACGCCGACCAGCTTTCCGGCGAAAGAGAACAACGGTATCACGATTTCGACCTTTCCTGTCTATGCCAAACTGACACGCCGGCTCGATTTGGTGACGACGGCGCAAGTGATGTATGGGTTTGATGCCTCCGTTGGATCGATGTCAGCAGGGATAACCGTCGAAGAGCAGGACGCCACTCCTTCTTATGCGAACGTAACAAAGCTGATCTTCGATCAAGCGGACGGTTTTGTCGTTTCGCAACCGGCAGCGGCTCAGGCGCGAATCGATTTATCGGCCGCAAGCGCGACACTCGTTGGCATCGTCAACACTTCAGCGCAGACGTTTGCGGGCCGCAAGACGCTTACGCGACAAATCGCGGGCGGAACGGCATTGGCCGCCGCTGATGTTGCAATAAGCGCTAGTTGGGGAGCGAGCGCTACCTTCGCAGTTCGATCCGGAAGCAATGATGAGTGCGGCGTTATCGAAGTGTCAACAAATGCCGCAGACACGCCGACAGCGGTCCCAACTGTGACGGTTACATTCAAGGACGGGACTTGGGGGACTGCACCATTTGCATTAGTTGGCTTGGAATCAAACTTCGGCATTAGTGGAGATGTTGGTGTTCAGGTGACAACAACTGCGACGCAAATGACATTTTATTACTTCGGCACACCTACAGCACTTACCGCGACCAGCTATAATTTTTGTTATCTCGTTAGGGCTAGCGCCTAAGCGTAACCGTTCCCTTGTCGAAAACTTCGGCGACGTTCTCCATCTGGATCAGAACGCCGGAATAGGCTGCGCCCGGTATCGCGTGAGCGCGAATCGGCTGTGCGAATTCAATGGTTCCTGGTGCGACCGCCACAACTCGGTAGAAGTCGGCGAAGGCGTCAGAAGTTGCCGTGGCAGTTCCAGTAACCAGCATCCATGTTCCTTTCTTTGGCGTCGGGACACCAGCGGGATTTACTGGCAGTTCGCGCGTTCCGACGACGTTTGGCGGGATCGTGACATTCGTAATCGGCGTTTCGGCAACAAAGGTATCCGTCGGCGGGCGCTTAAAGTAGACGATGATTTGCAGATTGATTTCCGTGCGGGCGTTGTTTTTTATTCGCTGGATCAGATATGCAGCGTTGTAGTTGCCGGCACGCTCAACGGTGTTCGCCGGGAGCCCATTCGTTCCAAAAGTCAAATCGTCGAGCAGGGTGAATAAGCGAATACGCGCGGCATTCTGGGCTCCGCCGGCAACTGGCAAATTGGTAATGATCGACATACTCCGCCGTGGAAGAATCGGTACGCCGCCAACCCAATTCCTGCTGCTCGCTGGCTGGAAAGCATAACCGATGGGATCGATGTAAACCGGACTGCTTGCCGTCCCCTGCAATCGTCGTTTGTTATAGATGGAATTGGCATCGTTGATTTCAACGACGATTGACACCGCGTTGTTTCTTGTGGGGTCCGGATCGTCCAGCGCGAATAGCTCCGGATTCGCTGTCAATACGCTTGATTCGTCTTTAAGTCCCTGCGCATCAGTCCATGCTTCCCGCCAGAGAAACTTCGCGTGCACTTCCATAAAATTGGCAGTCTGCGCGGTGCGTTCATCCTTGACCGCTTGCGCCGTTTGCAGAGTGCCCATCGCGAAAAGCGCGAGGATTCCCATCAGGCCGATTGCCATGATGAACATTGCAATAAGAACTTCGACAAGGGTTACTGCGCGCCGCTTCATGGCAATCTCCAAAAGGCGCAACCGCCCCGGCAATTGGGAAACGACGCCGCGAGATGCGCGGGGCCGGTTGCGTTGTTTGTGTTTCTGGCGTCGTTAATCCACTCTGCAATGCTATTCGCGAAAAGTCAAGAAACATTTTGACAATCGCGGGCGGTTCGATTAGACTCCATTTTCTCACGCCAGTTTCCGAACAACGATACACGCGGGCGCGTCGCGCATCCTTTCTGGCGTGAGAACCATTAGGCCGGCGCGCTCGCGTCAAAACAAACGGAAGGTTCTCACGCCATGATGACGACCGCAGACATGCTCCGCAAAGATTCGCCGGCAGCGCCAGCCGCAGATGTAATCCCCTACCACAAATGGACGCACGATTGCGGCAAGGTCCGCATACTCAAGTGTGTCGATGCGAACCGCAAAGGCTACAAAGGCTTCCAGTGGCCTGAGAGTGGACCCGTCAAAGCAGAGACGTGGAGCGAAGAGCCGACGTGCGAAAGCGGTGGGCTGTTCGGTTGGGCGTGGGGACTTGCATTCGGTGACGGCAAAGATCCAGATTACCAGACGAATCTTTGGATCGTCTTTGAGGCCGATCCTGCCGACGTGATTCTGATCGAGGGCGGAAAAGTTAAGGCGATTCGCGACAGCGCGAATGTGATTTTCTGCGGCCGACTCGGCGATGCCATGTCACGATTTATTTTGGCCGGACAGATAGCGTGGGCTTTCCATGCCTCCAGCGGGGCGGCTTCGAACTCTGGCTACAGAGGGGCGGCTTCGAACTC
>ERZ1292644.319-Hain-H14-01um-R2-319-length-35540-cov-6_pt3 | contig 13163 bp, 7 predicted proteins | sample MGYA00564402_ERZ1292644 | MGnify/ENA primary metagenome ERZ1292644 (study PRJEB36523, sample SAMEA6512644) | groundwater metagenome | collected 2019-01-09 | study: AquaDiva: Metagenomics assemblies of 32 groundwater samples | reverse complement strand
TAGGCCTAGTTTGGACGAGTCACTACCCGGTTTCGGGGTTTTTAGGGGACTTAGAGAAAAAATCGAAAAAAGTAGTCATTTTTACAGACTTAGAGAAAAATGAAAAAAAAACATTTTTGTATATGAAATGATTTTTATTGTTTCAATTTTTGGGGTGAAAGGCAATGATGAAACTGGAGTTGTCTTTGTTGTTTTTGTTGTAGTAACTGTTGTTTTTGTTGACCGTTACTTCCATCGCTGTTGTTATTATTGCTGTTCGAATGTTCTTCGAATATCAACGAAAATTGATATGGAGATAGAGAAGTTATTATCTTTTCACTCTCTTTCACCAAATTTATTATATCATCGACATCCAAACAATCTGGATGCTGATAAGTGAGCATTCCTATCTGCTGTAATGCAGCAACTATGAATGGTGCACACCACCACTTCTTTCTGTCCTTATAAGTCTTACTAGAGTACTTGTTTGGCCAAATAACAGACCACTTAACACCAGAGTAATCGAAAGGTTTCCCTATCTGATTATCGCAGAAATCGAGTAATCTCTGTTTTTGTGATCCAGTTATCTTCAAATATATCCACTTGTATGCGCTATTAGCAAAAGTTCTTTCCTTTGAGAATACACCACATTCTCTGAATACACCATAGGCCATACACTTCGATTTATCCTCTTCGAGTGGAAATCCGAGTTCGCAGTGGTTGTATCTCTGTTTACTTACATAATATTTGATGAAAGAGCTTTCTGCATAGTTCCACATACAGGATACTGCACCGCATGTCATTCCACACCCGGGCGTGCTGCTGCTGTCTTCTGTACCGTTGTTGTTGTTATTATTATTATTGCTGTTGCTACTGTTGAAAGATTTATATGCATTGTCTCTCTTTGCTTTATTCATCTTTAGATCCTCTACCCTATCGACATAAGCGATTGCTATGAGATATTCTTCGCTTACATTAGCAATCCTATATGACATTGTGCTTATATCACCTATTCTTCGAATTTATTCTATTTATAGACCCTTCAGAGAAATGTCACCTGTCGAATATTTCTCCTTCAGAAAAGAGAGGAAGGAGTCGTTATTATTGAATATTTTTGTTATTTTAAATATTTATCGAGTAAATAACCACCATTACTGTATATTATATTATCTCAGTTTGTCTGTACTTTAATTCGCTTTATAGACGACTTACATATTCTACCAATCAAAAATATTCAACAATGTCACCAAAAAAGAAAGCACTTCAGAATGTATCTCCTATGGCCGCTGCAAAAAGTCAACAAACCATAGCATTCTCTAAAAAATCGAACAACGACGAGAATGAATCATCGTTTAATTCTCCAAAAAAAGTTTCTGTACTTAAATTAGATCCTGCTTCTGATAAGATGATTCTTGGATCAAAAAAGGCACCGTTTCCTTACTTTCCAGAAGACAACGAGGGGATCCTTCTGCTGGAAAAAGGTTCGGGTGAGAGCAATAGAACCACATACTTGACTTGGGTTAAAGAATCGAATGGATTTCATCGAGCTTACTGGGAAGTACAGGAGAGAAGAGAAGTGAAAGAAATCAAAGTATTCGATGCTATACCAGTAATGAGCTTGCATTACTTCTTCTCTGATGTCAACGTAGAAGCTCAGTATGCAAGTAGACCTAAAAATTCTGAAGTATTCGACGAGTATATGTGCCCTGTTGTTGATATTAGATACGTATCTCATTTCTTTTACGAGAGGAACAAAGGAAATGTTTATCCTCCATTACCAAAGTTATTGAATCAACAAAAATCGAATGGAAAACCGAAAGAACAAGTACCGGTACCACCACCACCGACAACAACAACTCGACATCCTCCTCCTAACGCCATAGTCGCTCCTGCACCCAATACTAAACCACAACCGCCACCTCTTTCCTCTTCTTCGATAAATATTAGTAATAATAATTTATGCGATCCAAAAATTTTATATGGAAAACATCATTCTTCTCTTGCAAAGAAGATTGCCTTATTATTTGGTAAAGGAAGAGCTAATAGGACGATAGATCCCAATTCTTACATTAGTTCATGCATGAAAAGTGTAACTCGAACAAAGCAACAGATAAAAGACAGACTAGAATCGGATACAGCTCAACCTCTATTAAGATTCACATTAGACAAACAAAAAATGGATTTCTCTGCAATTTATGGGACAGAAAAATTCGTTCCTACTCCTCCCGTTGATAAAGTGGCTGCACCTACAACCACTACCACCGCTGTCGTCGATAAGAAGGATGCCACTACAAAAGTAGCCCCACCAGTGCCAGAAAAAAAGGTCGATGTCAAGAAACCTGCTGCTGCTGCTGCTGCTGCTGCTGTTGTAAACGAAGAACCAAAATCGAAGAAAAAACAAAAGGATTCTAAAAAGGGTAAAAAGGAAAAGAAACACAAGAGAGAGAAACAGAAAAAAGAAGAGGATGATGAGATTACCATCAAAAAACGAGAAGAGGAGGAACAACAAGAGAAGAAGAGGATCGAAGAAGAAGAGAAGGAGAAGGAAGAAGCAGCAAAGAAGAAAGAAATGGAAAAAAAGAGCAAGAAAGAGTCGTCGAAAAAGAGAAAACAAGACGAAGTACTTCAAGAAGAACAGAAGCAACAACAGCAAAAGCAATCGACTGTTAAAGAGGGAAAGAAAAAGAAGACAAAAGTAGCTAGTGTTATCCCTCTTCCCCCTCATCATGATGAAGAAGAAGTAATGAACGAAGATTTGCAAAAAGGAAAGGGGAGCGAAGAGGTGATGATAGTCACACCAGATATAAATTCGAAGGATTGGTTATTCTTGATAGAACAAATGATACAAGCACCTCCATCACCAAAGAATGATGCTAAGTCGATCCTAGGAGATAAATCACTCACTATCAAACAGCGAATAGAAAGTCTATCCGAGAGCCAATTGAACATATTACTGGTTCTATCTGCATACTTCTTCGATATAAAACCAATCGGGGTTATAGAAAAGACTAGAAGTCATGGAAACATACTAGGTCAAGTCTATTCGAAGACAACCAGAGCAAGAGATGATGAATCTGGATCGTTTTTGAATACAACGAAGATGTGGTATACTGTTATGAAAGAGTCATCTCCAGTAATCCTTCGTCATCCGCTTGTGATAGTCCTTCAAATATCCACCGAAACTACAAGAAAATCTATACTCACATCAAAATATTGCATTAACGTGACCGAAGACTTGTGCGATATTCTACTCTATTTAGAAAGTATAGGACATGGATTGATAAATGCTAAAAAAGCAATGATCGAAAAAGAAGTCAATTTAATCGATTTTAGCACAGTGGAGAATGGTATCGTAACACCTTCTCTCATCAACGAAGATATTAAGAAGGAATCACGTTTCGTATTGCAATTGATGAGATTTATGTTTCAAATAGATGAATCATCATTGTACACTAGAAATATCTTCGGATAATCATTTACTACTTTATTTTTAATCAATAAAACTTTTACACTTTCATCTCTTCTTCTTCTTCGCTTTCTATAGTAAAATTCGAATTTGTACATGCTTCAGCTTCTCTGTCCTTGTATAACTTTGGAAGCATATCTAATGCACTCCATGTTTTACTCAATGCTTCGATATCGCTGGATAATTGATATTTTCCTTCGTTTTCATAAGAGCGATCCGTTCCTTCTGTTTCGAAGAATACTATCTGACCTATTCTTCTTCCAACAACTAAAGGGATCGAATAATATTGACTGTTGTTTGTTATCTCCATGGTCCATCTATTTACATAACCTATGTCACCCCACCCAGCGCATTTACATACTTCTAGGAAGTTTCTACCCATCGAACTTCTTGCTTTCATCATGGTAGATACCGTTTTTTTACCTCCTAGATATTCTTTAGTATGACATAGAATCGTCTCGTTTGGTTTAATCCATATAACTAAAGCATCATCCGGAATGTTCTTCAACGAATTAGCATTGTTTCTTTTCTTCCAATCAGAAACGCTCTTTGCTTTCTTTGCAACTCCCCACACTCTTTCTACTTCTTCCTTGTCGTATGGATTGTATATTCTTCCAACTGTTCTTTGTTCTCTAAAGTAATTCTCACCCAGAGTAACATCGTAACTAGAAGTAGATAGATTTTCTTTAACGAATGGAGAAATGACTATGGTTCCTTGGTCCATATGGCGCAATATCGCCCTATCGCTCAGTAAACTCATTTTGTTGGTGGGTGGGTTGTTATGATCGAATTAGGTTCAAGTAAATGAAAATCAATTTTTTTAATAATAAAAGCTATCAGAAAGAGCGGAGAAATTTTTCGCATGGGTGACAACCGCCAAAAAGAATATTTAATCTAATATTTAAATATTAAATCGATTACGAATCATTTTTACGAACGAACTAACTCATAATTCGAATTAAAAGCGCATATCGATTGAATTTTTTTCTTCTGGAGAATGGAGGAAGATCAATATACTGCTATATGGGAGCAGTATGGCGCCATTTTAGGAGGATCAGACTCTCCTGACTCCGAGTTTTATGGAGTTGGTGTCGATGGTATTGTAAGTTCAAACTCGTTCGTGTGTGTCCCTCCTTCTCCATTCTTTAATGTTCCACCCACTCCACAATCGACACACCACATTGATAAAAAAATTAAAATTGACAATAACGAAGATGATGAACAGAGACAAAGAAACGAGGAATGGGAAAGATATCAACAGAACATAAACGAGAGAAGATATCGAATTCTATCAGATAGACACGTTAAACAAACAAGAGACGAAAACTTTAGATATATGATAAAACTGAAAGTACCGAATAACATAAGATCGATGGTGATGATCAAATGGGACGATTACATGGTATTCGAAAGACAGGAACAATTACGTAGTATAAGTGGAGGTAGCATTGATGCCACTTCTGCTCCTGTAGTTCAAAGCCAATACCATGTGATATTGAATCATAACCACGAATGCACCACTGCTTGCAGTAAGAGTGGATACATAAAGTGCCTTCATTCTCGACATAATATCTATGTGTGTAGCGAGAGTGGAAAATTTCATATCTGTAGGATGGATAGCAACGAATGTGCAAAAGTATCGTGCACGAATGAATACTCTGAAGCTCAATGCAGTATTTCTGGTATATTCATAGCATCGATGATAACAGACGATGCTAGTTTCTACAAGACAGACAAAGACAGAGATCTAGATGATGGCGGGGAATACGAGAGTATAGTGGCAAATGAAGATTTAAGCGATAATGATAATTCGTCAGAAATACCCTTGGATAATCCATTCTTATACGATAGTTCCAGTACTATCGACGCTGGTGGTGGTGGTGGAGGTGGTTCAGATCTCAGTAACTGTGACAGTAATAGTAGTTTTTCTTTTGGAGAATTTTCTGATGGAAGTAGTAGTAACAACAGTGGTTTATCTTTGAGTATGATGCTCACAAAAGGAAATAATACACACAAACGATCATTCTTTTCGTTCGGTCAAAACAAACAAAATAGATTCGATGATAGAAATGGAAATAACAATCAACATAAACGCTTTCATCTGGAAATGTTCAATAACAATGAATCCATATCTCGTGGTAATAGACGTCGTCACAGGAATAACTTTGTCGTTGTTCCAATCGATAGTAGCAGTAGTAACGCCGAGTCTCAAACATTATCTCCTTCAGAATCGACATCTCACGATAATGAACAAAATAGTATGAATTCTAAAACGAAACAGAGACACTGTTTCCATGCTAACGATCAAACCCTTTCAAAGAGTGCACAATCGATAATATTTGATCTCCTTTATAACAGTGTATCGAGGACTAGAATAGATCATCGACACGTAAATGATATGAAAAATAGTGCAAGACAGCATGTATGTAAGTACTACAAAAACTGCAATAAATTAGGAAAGATGCCAATTATGAGTATGGTGGATAATATCTTCAGACATTACATGAACAAGAAATTGAGACTGAAAGAACTCAAATATGATAGAGTAAGAATCGAATATTATGCTGGAATTGCAGTACGATTGTGGAAGTTTATCATAAATTCTTCGTTTGCAAGAAATCCAAAGAATGAACCAAAATTTCATTTTCGAAGTCATGTATTGGGTCTGTTGTATATGATGCAAAATAACTATTCGATACCCTTGGTAGGCTTAACTACTACCAAGAGCAGTAGCGGTAGTGATGAAGATAATATCAAGATCAAGATCAAACTCGAACCAAGTGATACTGAAATAACGATATCGAATTTACAAAACAGTACCAATCTTTCACCGAATTCTGCTGGTGATAGTCGTCTTAATAGTAATGAAGACGAGTTTGACAATACTATTCCAAAAGAAGAGATGGATATAATAAATGGAACTGATACCATCGAAAATGATGAAGATAATAGTAGTGATAATAACAGCAGTGATTCAGATAACGATGATGACAATGACAAAGAAAAAAACAATTCTAAAGTCAAAGAGGAAGATGACGAAGAAGAGAGCGAGGATGAAGACTTTATCGTTTTAAAAAAAGAGAAAATAGAAGAAAAAGACTATTCCCCTTCGATCAGATCATCTCCACCACCGCTATATTCCAAAAAGAAGTTACTGCTCCTAAGATACGATAAATTCCTTTATCTAAATCTTCCATCTCAGAGCGATCTAAAAGATATACCACTGTGTGATAGAGATGATAGATTTTACCTTCGAAATGATATCACGAAAGGTACAAACAATATCAAAGACTCTATTAAATCGGTAAAGGATGTGGAGCTTCTTAATAATCTATACAAGTCCATGAGTTCTGAGAGAAAGAGATTCAGGGCTTACAATAAGAACAAAATTCGATGTGAATCCTTTCCATTTGTTAATGGTGGGTCATAGAAATATGCTTGGTCGTCTTTTGCCATAAACACTTGTATTATATAAGTTACTTGATCCAGTAAAATCGTCCGTGATTCTAAAAGTGTTTTACTACTGTCACTGTTGAATGGTCGATGATGGCAGCCGTAGCTATAGATAACAACGGAATTCTCAATCGTCGTTTTAGTAACGGTGCACCAGAAATGGGTATCAAATCAGTTTCTTCTAACACAGTAGTAGCGGTAGTTAACGATGAAAGCTCTAGTGATTGTATCAACGATGGTATTAAGTCATTGATAATAAACAATTCGTCTACTACTACAACAACAACAACCTATGGAAAGAGTAGTAATGGATTTGGTAAAATTAAGGGTGGTAGTATGTCGGGGTCATACAGTAAAAGGGCAATCAAAGAAGAGAAAAGTATAACATCGTCACCTTATCAAGAATACCTCGAAACTAGGAGATCAGGTCCATCAAAAGAAGAAAAAGATTCGCTCTATTCTACGACAGATGACGATGGTACAAAGAAGAGCAAGAAAACTGTACCACCGCCATCACCAGAAAATATCAATAACAATACATCACAACCAACACTTCACCCTCCTCATAAGGATTCGATAAATACGAGCGATGACGACGAATATTACGACGAAGAGGTTACTATCATAGATTCACAGCTTATGCCATCACCGCCCCCGGTATTGATAATCGTCGAATACTTCTGTTATATGATGGTCACATTTCAACATAAAGAAAAAATAAATACATACATTGGTAAGAGTAGAAATCCTATCGACAAAGTTAAACAGCATAATCATAAGAAAGGAAGAAAGAGCAAACACAATAACGTCAATCACAACGATATAAGTAGCAATGAAGCGAGTGATAGCGATGACGATAATAATACTACTACTACTACTACTAAACATATCAATAATTCTATGCCACAAATTCACAAAGAAGATATAATACAACAAAATGGTAACAATATCACTGCCGCCACCACCACCACTACCGATAAATGGCAACTGGAAATGATAATAGGACCATTCGAAAATAAAAACAAGGCCATAGATTTCAAGAACTTGTGGAGGCAGAAGAGCAGAGGAATTCAGTCGAGAAGAACTCGAGGTAAAACATTAGCGTCTTCGAACAAGAAAACAACATGGGACTGTAGAATAGAATCCACATAACAAAAAAAAAGGGAATGTCATGAAACGTTAGTACGAACTCTTTTTTGTCGTATTCTCCACAATCAATCAATCCATTCGATTAATTATTAATTGATTTTGACTCACACGACAAATCATCAAATTTCTTATAAATTGATTGATTGACACGCATGTAGAATTCATTGAATTATAGATTTATAATTTTAATATTTTTTTTCTGTAAAGTGTGTTCACTTACTCATTTTTCTTTCTCTCTCTTTTTCGGTTGGTCGGTCGGTTGATTAGACAATAAATCATCGTCGAAGTTGTTAGTCTCTTCTGTTTTTATGATTAATTCTTAGAACGATTGTTTCGCACTCTCTTTACTCGATCGATACTTATTGAATATATATTAAGGTATTTAGTGGGGATTAATCGCGATTCCTGTATAGTTTTAGCATGTAAATACTCATTTCCTGTCAAAGGTAACAACAAAATCACGAACAACTATGTTACTACAAACGAAAAATTCGCTGGACACTTATGTCGCATTCAAATCTTCTAGACAAGAAGATTTTGCAAGTTACCTAAAACTTCAGTATAACAACCACTCTCTCTGCGATGTAAAAATCAATATTTATTCTACCAGTCCTTCTTCTTCATCTTTGATCGACACAAAAGAATCGCCACCGGTTAAGTGCTATTATCTTCACAGGGTAATAGTTTCTCAAGCATTGATGTTTAAAAAAATGCTGGATAATGATTCGAATTGGTTGGAGTCTAAACAAAAACAAGTAAATCTAAACTGCTTCGACGGACAGTTCATAACAGAAGAAGTGTTGGATCTATTCTTCAAGTTATTCTATCGAGTCGATGATAATGCAATCTTGGAATTCAACGATGAAATACAAACTCATTGTATAGCCTTACACCACCTCGCTAATATGGTGGAATACGATTCGTTGAAAAAGGAGATCGAAAATATCATATGCAAACACATGATAGATAAAAAGAATATAATACAACTGATATTCTATTGTTCGAGTGATCCCGATTCTACCGTAAATATCAGAAAGTATTGTATTCAATGGCTGAAATGTTTTATGTACCCACACTCCATGGTACGAGATAAATTGTTAACATCGATGGGTTACGAAATGTTCTATCAAATAGTCTCTTCGAATGATCTATTCACTATCGACAATAATAGATCCATAACAATAGAACAGTACCTGAGCCTGCCAGAATGTTTTTCGAAATGCTCACCCGATCAAGTAAACGATTTAAAAACCCTTGCTATCAAATATTCGATGATAAAATCTGTTACCCACAGAAGAATAGATGATATAACCAGTCTTAGGTCAGTAGTATCAAAATGCACACTACATGCAATAGATATGAAAAACAAAGATCAACAAATACCTTCTTCTGCTAGAATAAGAAATCACGACAAAAGCAGCAGTAGCAGTAGTAGTAGTAGTAGCGAGATCGAATTGGATGGAACTTCAAGAAAAAGGAGAAAAAGGAAGAGAATACTTAAAAGTGGTGGAGATGATGGAGGTCATCATCCTACAATGCAGAATATAACAGACCTCGATAAACCATTTTACGCTAGATTGGTTCCTGCAATCATCGACAATAATAATAATAACAACAATAATATCGAACCACCGCTTGCATGTAATCATAAAGCGACTTGTATAGCATATATCAGTAACGATGATCAGTACGATAATTCGAAACCTAAACGTGTACATAAATTCGAATTGTTGGATTGTTTATGGGAACTATTCATCACAAGAGGTCAAGAAGGAAATGTAAATAATAACAACAACAGCAGCAACAACAACAACAACAATGTCACCCTCAGTTTATCTGTGGAAGATAACAAAGAGACAGCAACAGCGACACCACCAAGTAGTCGTAGAAAGGCCAAGTCATCAGTCGATGATAATCACAACATAGGAGCGAGGTATAAATCAACGACGAAGATGATCGAATGTGAATGCGATATAGAAATAATTATATTAGGAAGAACCGATTCATTAACATTCACAAAGCAAATATTACAAACAACAGCAGACGGGTGCAGAAGGGATTTATGTACTATACAAAAAAATTTTGATGAAAACCATTACTTCATGCAAGAGTGTAAAGAAAATGACGAAGAAGAAGTTGTAGATTCGAATAGTATAGCAGTAGAACAACAGCCTTTAACAAAAATAGCAATAGTTCCTATCATACTAAACATACGAGTAAAGTCGTTGAAGACAGTATCAACATTTAAAAGAGTTCAAAAAAGAGAGGATACACCTCCATTGCCTCGTAAAAACAACAACAAATTGGTTATGACCAGCATCAACATGAATCCGAAGCAATCGATAGTATTGATACCACCTTCATCTCCGAGAGTTACCAGTAATTCGCAACAAAAGAACCAGAGTTATATCAATATATGGTAATAGCCAGATCAATCAGCATTTATTGATTCGATAAAATCAGCAGGAGTTATATCATCACAATCACATCTTATGTAATACCTTGTTGCATAGCACAAGTAAATCGAATTTAATATTTCGAGTTTGTGTTCTACTTCTTTTTCTCTTGCCAATTCCTCTTTCGATTTTTTAGGTATTATATAGCTGGTAATGTTGTTGTTGTTATTACTATTATTATTATCTGGATCTATGTTCTCCTTTGATGTCGATTTCTTTTGAAATGAATAATTTATGAAATTTCTCGCTTTACCGTAATCTTCGAATACTTTTCCTTTCGTAAGCAAAGGTAAATCCCTCTTTTCGTTATCTAACAAGAAAATCAATTTCACATAAAGTACATCGAATCTTTCTAAACGAAATGTTGCCACGATGACACTCTGTCTAGGTTTCAATATAGAAGAGGGTCCAGTATAACGATGATATTCTATCCAATTACATTCCAAAAAAGTTTCCTTTTTAATAGTACGTAATATCTTATCTAATCTCTCTGCCTTTTTGAAAATGGGTTTCATAGACATAACACTCAGATAATTTTCCATCGAATCGAATCCATACACTTTCTCTGTTAATGGAGCAAATACTTCATTATCGTTTATCGATGCCATTGCTTCTGTTAATTCGTCTTCGTTCGATGGTGATGATGATGTCGAAGAACTAATTAATCTCCTTTCTATCACAAGTTCATCGATACCATACATTGGTGGATTCGAGTGTTTATGATACAAGAGAGGACATTCTTTATCTCGAACATAATCGATGTTGTCCACGGAGCAAGAGTTCTTCTTGACACGCCTCTTTGTCTGTGTTGGCTTCTGATTGATAAGAGAATCTCTGGTCTTTTTTTCTTCTACTTCATTCAATAAAGCATCGAATTTCTTCTTGAATTTAATGGGTGCAGAATCTAGATCGAATACGCATCCCGTTTGTGCATCTGCAGGTTCATAGAGATCTTCTAAATCACAATTCGAATAATCTATCAGATCTCTTTTACTGTTGTAATTTTGTAATTCTTCGTCACTATCAGAATGAGTATCTTTGTGTTTTGTGACTACTCTCGTTTTCACTACAACTCGATAGTCTTTATTTATTTGTGACTGACTTTGGTTGTTATTATTATTGTTATTGTACTGATTCCTTAGTTCAGCAATTTCTTCTTTCGTTCTATCCCTCTTCTTTCCGATATTACTTTGCTGTTGCTGAGGTGGTGATGGACGAGGGTTAGAAGGTTGTTGCGAATAATTTCGATTTATCTGTTGTGATTGTGTTGACCTCGATTGTTGCTGCTGCTGTTTTGGCTGTTGATTACTTCGATTGGAATTCATTTCCACACCTAAAAACTGACACTCTACAAAACTTGACTATAAAGGCGATATAAATAATATTATTTTAAGAAATTGGTCATCATTTCGGTACATATCTGTAATGTTGAAGATATCTGGTATATGTCACTCGACCGGAAAGCCTAATGACTACCAAGGTTGTTACCTCACTCAATCAGAAACCGAAGAAAAGGGTAAAACATTTTCTGGTACTAAGGTACTCATCGAACACGACGAAAACTCGTCTCCCATAACCACAGTTAAGAGCGGCGGTGTAGATGAAAAGGGTAGATTGACTGCAGACATAGAATTACCTATATCAAATTTCGAATCATGGAAGATTGTGGAAAAGATAAGAAAAGGAGAGTTAAAGGGTCTATCCCTTGGTATGGAATATCAAGTCGATAGTTCAGATATGAGTATGAAAAGTAAAAAAATAAATGAAGTATCATTTGTGAAAGATCCAGCCATACCAGAGACTCTCATAACATATGTACAACCAAAACACCCTGGCACCAAAAGTAATACGGATAAGATACTACAATATCAATCAGAATACTTGGCAAAGAGACGAAAAATCATCGAAGATGAGAGAAACAGCAGCAACAAAAACAAAACGATAGATATATGTAACCCTGACTCGATATACAAGAGTGTTGTTAGTGATAAAAAGACTCAATTACCACCTCTTTACACAATAATATCGAATTATTCTGCCAATAGCAAACCAAGAATGGCCACTACTACTCCTACCTCTCTTCCTACCGCCACTCCACAAGTTCCTCAACAGGGTGGTACTACGCCAGTAAATGAAGTAATTTTCGATATTGATTCTATTAAGCAACAAACTCTTGAACTTGAAGAACTCAGAAGAAACAATGACGAACTTAAAAGAAGAGAAGCTGATCGCATAAAATTAGGATTAACACCAGAGTTAGTTCAGAAAAAACTGGAAAAGAATTCAAAAAGATGGGCAGAAAAAAAGGAAACATATCTTCAATATGTCGGTGAATGTCTTGCAAACGCAGGTCAAGCCATCGAAGGAAATCCAGTCATCGAATGTATCAAAAGATCCGATACTGAACCACAACACACCGAATTGATGAAATTGATAACTGTTGCTCATAGCAATCAATTGAAGAGTATCGAAAGAGTTGAAAAGACTTACCAGGAAGAGAACAAGAGAATAAAACTCGAATTGGAAGATAAAACCAAGAAACTAGAAACCTATGCTCAACAATATCAAAAGGGATACGGGTATTCAGCTCAAAGTGGTAACAATCAACCAACATATGCATCTCAAATGGCAGCACCATATCAAACAACTTATCAACAACA
>ERZ1292644.1315-Hain-H14-01um-R2-1315-length-13180-cov-4_pt1 | contig 13180 bp, 15 predicted proteins | sample MGYA00564402_ERZ1292644 | MGnify/ENA primary metagenome ERZ1292644 (study PRJEB36523, sample SAMEA6512644) | groundwater metagenome | collected 2019-01-09 | study: AquaDiva: Metagenomics assemblies of 32 groundwater samples | reverse complement strand
CTGCATTCTGTTGCCGGCATTTAATTGTCCTTTTTTTGAAAAAATAATTTCGTCTCCAACCTTCAAATTCTGCGGAGCAATAATATACTGCCTTACCTTGTCTAAGTATTCAATTAAAGCAATAAAAGCCGTCCTGTTTGGGTCATATTCCAAAGCAATTACCTTGGCAGGCAAATCCATTCTGCTTTGGGAAAATTCAATTATTCTGTAAAGTTTTTTTACCCCTCCTCCCTTGTGCCTTACCGTGATTCTGCCGGAAGCCTTTGACCTGCCAACACTTCTTTTTATGTACTTTAAAAGCTTTTTTTCCGGCTTTTTTTTGGCAAGCAAAGAAAAATCAATTCCGGTCATACCCCTTCTTGATGGAGTTGTGGGCTTATATATCTTCATGTTATATTCACTATTTTCGCTTCTGTTTTGCGTTATTTTTTGCGTCTGTTTTGCTGAGAAATCGCAGAACTGACGCTAAACTTTTACGCTAAACTGACGCAAAACCATATTATAATACCTCTATCTTCTGTCCTTCCTTAATCGTTACAATCGCTTTTGAATACCCTTTCTTAAATCCCTCTGTTCTTCCTATCCTTCTTTTCTTTTTAGGTATTTTTATAATATTAACTGACAACACATTGACCTTGTAAGCTGATTCAATTGATTTTTTAATTTGAGGCTTATTTGCGTTTTTGGTTATTTTAAAAGTATATTTATTCTTTTCGGCCAAATTAGTTGCTTTTTCTGAAATATGGCTTCCTTTAATAACTTCGCCGGAAATTTCTACTGGCTTGTTTTTTGATTCAGTTTTTTTTACATCTAAAACTTTTTCAGCCTTCTTTTCGGCTGGCTTACTTGGAGTTTTTTCGGCTGGTTTTGCTTTTTCTATCTGTTTTTTTCTTTTTAAAAAATCAAGTAAAGCCATGTCAGTTTTTAGTTTAAGGTTTAAAGTTATGGTTTTTTAGTTTTTTAGTTAAACTATTAAACTTAAACTTTAAACTTTAAACCAATAACTATTTTACAAATGTTTTTTCTAAATCTTTTATTCCGTCTTTGGAAACCAACAAATACTTATAATTCAGCAAATCAACAATATTTAAATTTCTTGTTTCCAAAACTCCGGTTTTTGCAATGTTGCGCAAAGACAAATAGACATTTTTACTATTATTATGCAAAACCAGCCTGCTATTTTTTGCCGAAGGCATTTTTGCCATTATTTTTGCCATTGCTTTTGTATTCGGCTTTTCGGCTTCTAATTTATCCAAAACAATCAATAAATTACTTTTTGCTTTTTCCGAAAGCACCATAGATAAAGCCTTTTTTCTCATTTTTTTGGGAATTTCCTTGGTATAATTTTTTTCATTTCTTGGGCCTCCCGAAACGCCCCCGCCTACCCAAATGGGAGACCTGGTTGAGCCATGCCTTGCCCTGCCTGTGCCTTTCTGCCTCCAGGGTTTCCTGCCCCCGCCCCTTACTTCGCCTCTTGTTTTTGTATGAGCTGATGCCTGCCTTTGGTTGGCAGTCTGGGAAACAAAAACCTGGTGCACCAAATCAGCGTTCATTACTACATCAAAAACCTCTTTCGGTAATACCGTAGTTCCTGCTACTTCACCTTTTTGGTTATAAATATCGACTTTCATGATTTATGATATAAGATTTATGATTTATGAAACTTATCTGCCATCGCGTAAAATTATTGCAATAATTTTACGCGATGATTGACAAATTATAATATTTTTGTTATATTGTAATTGTGTTTTTTTGCAAGCTTGCTCTTTTTTTAAAGGAGACTATAGTGAGAAAGTTTTCTTTTCCTATGAACGACAGGCTAACATGGCAAAAAGAGATAGAACCGCTCTTGAATCGAGGATGGTTACTCGCCTACTATTACGGCCGACAAGGAGGTGGAAAATCTACTGTAGAAGTTGGTCTTAAACACAGGGAGTTACCGAGAAACAAACGGAAAAAGAAGATATAATTTCCTGCCTACTCTAGCGCTAGTCCAAAAAAACTGGCGCTCTTTTTTTACTTAATTTTCAAATTTCAATCGGATTCTTAAATCTTAAATCGTAAATCTTAAATCTCTTGAAATTAGCCTCTAATTTCAAGAAGGGTACCTCTGTGCCCCGGCACCGCGCCCTTTACTGCTATCAAGTTATTTTCTGCGTCAATTTTTGCTATTATCAAATTTTTTACCGTCACCCTGTCGGCTCCCATTCGGCCGGGCATTTTCCTACCTTTAATTGTATGCTGGGGGAATCTTTGGCCAATGGAACCGATTGTCCTGGCTTCGTGCTTCATACCGTGGCTCGCATTTCTGCCGGAAAAACCATGCCTTTTTACACCGCCCTGAAATCCTTTCCCTTTGGAAATCCCAACCACATTTACCTTATCTCCCTCTTTAAATTCTGACACGCCAACTTCATCGCCGACATTTTTTGCAGATTGCATATTGTTTATTGCAAATTCACGGATGTGCCTGAATTCTTTGCCCTTCATTGTCCTTTTTATCTTGCTTTTCTTTTCAATTTTAATAAAACCTATCTGCAAAGCAGAATATCCTTCTTTTTCTTTAGTTTTTTTCTGCAACACAACGCATGGACCGGCTGAAATTAAAGTTACCGGCACCACTTTGCCATTTTTATCAAACATCTGGGACATTTCAATTTTTTTACCTAATATAAACTTCATTATTTAACCGAATTTCACGAACCAGAACGAATTTTCACGAATCGCGAATAAAACCATTCGTGATTCGTGGATATTCGCTAAAATTAGTGATATTCGTTAAAAAAAATAGGCAATTGCCTATTTTTTTGGCAACGTTGTTATTCTATGGAATTTTTACATAAAATTTCCATAAAAAAGTTAATCGTTGTGTATTAACTATAAATTTTCGGTTCACCAAGATTCGTAATTCGCTTATATTCGTAATTCGTAAGACTATTTTATTAAATTTTAATTGAAATGTCAACCCCTGATGGTAAATTCAAGTCTCTCAATGCCTCAATAATATCCTGGTTTGGATTCAGCACATCAATAATCCTTTTGTGCACCCTCATTTCAAACTGCTCCCTGGCGTTTTTATGAACAAAAGTGGAGCGGTTGACGGTGTATTTTAGCACCTCCGTTGGCAGGGGCACCGGCCCCACCACTTCCACCCCGGCTCTATTGGCAATATCAATTATCTGCCTGACAGAGCTGTCTATTACCTTATGGTCATAAGACTTCAATTTTATCCTTAACTTGGAAATTGAAATCTCCTGAGCCTCTTTTAGGACCTCTGTTTTCTTTTTTGCTGTTTTTTTCTTTATTGAAGGTGCTTTCTTAATCATTTTTTAATTCTTAAAAAATCACGGAATTACGGCGGGAGTTCAGCTCTCGCTGAAAGCGAGGCTGTCTCCTCGGAAACTTACGCGGAATGACGCGGAAACTTTTTTGTGTGTTTCTGCTTTCGTTCTGCATAATTCCGCGCCAAAAATTTTATTTTAAAATTTTTGTTACCACTCCAGCTCCAACGGTCTTACCGCCTTCCCTGATGGCGAATTTGCTTTTTTCTTCCAAGGCGACGGGCACAATTAATTTGATAGTCAAATTAGCTGTATCTCCTGGCATAACCATTTCGGTGCCGGCAGGCAAGGTTACATCGCCTGTAATATCTGATGTCCTAATATAAAGCTGGGGCTTATAGCCTGAGAAAAATGGGGTATGCCTTCCGCCTTCGTCTTTGCTAAGCACATAAACTTCCGCTTCAAATTCAGTATGGGGTGTAATTGAACCGGGCTTGGCAATAACTTGGCCTCTTTCAACATCTTCTTTTTTTAATCCTCTCAATAAAATTCCGACATTATCTCCTGCCCTGCCTTCATCCAAAGACTTCTGGAACATTTCTACTGAAACCACCACGGTTTTCTGGGTGGGGCGGATTCCTATAATTTCAACTTCTTCGTTGGCTTTTATTATTCCTCTTTCAATTCGGCCGGTGGCGACGGTTCCCCTGCCTTCAATGGAAAAGACGTCTTCAATGGCCATGGCAAAGGGCTTTTCCAATTCTCTGACCGGTTCGGGAACAAAATTATCAACCGCATCAAGCAAATCAACAATTGGCTTGGCTTCCTGCGAATCAGCAGAGGTGGCAGAAAGGGCTTTTAGGGCAGATCCCCTTATAATTGGCGTAGTATCTCCCGGGAATCCGTATTTTTTGAGCAATTCCCTTACTTCTGATTCCACCAAATCCAAAATTTCGGGGTCATCAACCATGTCCACTTTATTCATAAATACCACCAAAGATGGCAATCCCACCTGTCTGGCAAGCAGAATATGCTCTTTGGTTTGAGGCATCGGTCCGTCCGGAGCCGATACAAGCAAAATTCCCCCGTCCATTTGGGCCGCTCCCGTAATCATGTTTTTAATGTAGTCGGCGTGGCCCGGGCAGTCAATTAAAGCATAGTGCCTTTTGGGAGTTTCACACTCTAAGTGAGTGATGGAAATTGTCACCCCTCTGGCTTTTTCCTCGGGAGACGCGTCAATCTCATCCACGTTTTTATTGGATGATTTCAACCCGCGCAACTGGGTAATTTTCATGATTGCGGCCGACAAGGTGGTTTTTCCATGGTCAACGTGGCCAATGGTACCGATGTTCACATGAAGTTTTGACCTCTCGAATTTTTCTGCCATTTTTCTAAAGCGACACTAATCTACTAATCGCACTCTAATCTACTAATAAATATTCGTAGATTCGGGTGTCATTCGTAGATTGGGGTCGCCTATAATTAACAATTTTAATCTTATTATACTCTGGAAAAAAAGTCAACTCTTTTTATCCTCTTTTTCAATAATCTTATGTTTTTTTAGGAATTTTACTATCGGCGCGCCACAATCATAACATGCTTCAATTTTCGGAAACCAACCAACGCCAGCAGAGACGTATTTTTTATCATTAACTTCTTTTTTGCAAATATCGCACCTTGTAACATTCATGCACTCATTTTAATCCTTTCAAAGTCAGTGTCAAATTTGACAAAAATAACTACTTGATATAAGATATTTTTAGGTATTTGACAATTCGCCCCTACCCTTTTTTCTCCCAAAGGAGAGCCTCTATGTACTGGAAAATCGTGGTTAATCACCCCGACACCAAGCACAGCAAGGGAGCAACGACTGAAGTCCATGTAGGACCGTTTAAATCTGACCGCCAAATGCAAGACTTCCGCGAATTTTGGGAAAAAGAGGATATTTTGGAAGACGGAGAAAAAATAACATTCACTCCCGTCAAACATCCGCCAAAATACGGCGCGCTTGAGCCAAAGAACTTTAAAGGAATAGAACGTTGGAAGATTGTTGAGTAAGAGTCGCTACCATTCTGGCCCGCAATTTTGCGCGGGCTTTTTTATTGTAAATTTTAACACGCCACATTGTGGCGTGTTAAACCTTAAATTGTGCAAGGCCCGACCTCGCACACTTTAACACTCTGAATTGTGCAAGGCCCGACCTCGCACACTTTAACACGCACCATACTTGCGCGCTAAAACACTAAACACGCACCATTGGCGCGTGTTAAAAGTTCTTACTCCTAAAATCAACATGGACTAATCAGTCTCCGCCCCGCGGGCTACGGGATGTCCTGCGGGCCAAGCGTACGAATTAGCCTATCCCCAACTTTCCGCAATTGCGTAAAGTTGGGGATATTTGAAAATTAAAAAATTTAGAAATTAATTCCTGCCTGCCGACAAGCAGGGAAAATTGATAATTGAAAATTATTTTCTCTTCCCCTCAATAATTTCTTGGGCAACATTATTCGGAACAATTTCGTACCTATTAAATTCCATTGTGAAAGATGCGCGACCTTCAGTTAAGCTACGAAGGGCAGTCGCATAACCAAACATTTCACTCAATGGCACGGAGGCATCCAAAACTTTCATTCCCGCTCTTTCTTTGGTTTCTTCAATTTTGCCCCGGCGCGAGTTCAAGTCAGAAATTACCTGCCCGAAAAAGTTTTCAGGAGTTATTACTTCCGTTTTCATAATCGGCTCCAAAATAACGGGCTTGGCTCTTTTGGCCGCATCCTGCAAAGCCATTGACCCGGCAATTTTAAAGGCAAATTCCGAAGAGTCAACTTCGTGGAAGCTTCCGTCAAAAAGGGTCACTGCCACATCCACCAGTGGGTAGCCGGCCACAATGCCCTTATCCATTGCTTCAATAATTCCTTTTTCCGCCGGCTTGATAAATTCTTTGGGAACGGCGCCCCCTTTTATTTCATCAATAAATTCAAAGCCGGCTCCCCTTTCTTTGGGATTTACCCTAATCATCACATGGCCGTACTGGCCTCTGCCCCCCGACTGCCTGATATATTTGGCTTCAGCTTCGGCTTCGGCTGTAATGGTTTCGCGGTATGCCACCTGAGGTTTGCCGAAATTGGCGCCCACATTAAATTCCCTTCGCAGGCGGTCTTGAATAATATCCAGGTGCAATTCGCCCATGCCCGAAATAATTGTTTCGCCGGTTTCAATGTCTTCTTTAATCCTGAAAGTCGGGTCTTCCTGGGTTAATTTCCTGATGGACATAATAAGCTTTTCCTGGTCGGCTTTGGTTTTCGGCTCAACTCTCATGGAAATAACCGGCTCGGGGAATGAAATTTTTTCCAAAATAATCGGATTTTCTTTGTCGCATAATGTGTGGCCGGTAATGGTATTTTTTAAGCCAACGGTGGCGCCGATTTCTCCGGCATAAATGACATCAAGCTCTTCCCTTGCGTTTGACTTCATTCGTAAAATCCGGGCGATTCTTTCCTGCTCGCCCGTGACGGAATTCAGCAAATAAGTGCCTTTTTTTAATACGCCCGAATACACCCTGAAAAAAGTCAGCGTGCCCACAAAAGGGTCAGTGGCAACCTTAAAAACCAATGCTGAAAACGGCTCATCGTCTGAAAATTTTCTTTCAATTTCGGCGCCGGTTTTGGGGTCAATGCCTTTTACGCTTCCAATGTCCAATGGGCTTGGCAGGTAATCAATTACCGCATCCAAAATGAATTGGGTGCCTTTGTTTTTTAAGGCGCTTCCGCAAAATACCGGCACCAACTTGAATGCCAGGCAGGCTTTGCGCAAGGTTGCCATTAGTTCTTCCTGCGTCGGCTCCTGGCCGCCAAGTACTTTGCCCAGCAGTTTTTCATCTTCGGCGGAAATTTTTTCCACCATTTTTTGGCGCCATTCTTTGGCTTTTTCCAGCATTTCCGGCAGAATTTCTTTTTCAACCACATTTTCACCCTTGTCGCCTTCAAAATAAATGGCTTTCATTTTCAGCAAGTCAATAATGGCTGACAGCTTTTCTTCCTCGCCAATGGGAATGGTCATGGCAATGGCATTAGGCGTTAATTTATCTAAAATTGACTGGAAAGACTTTTCAAAGCTTCCGCCCATTCTGTCTAATTTGTTGATAAAGCAAATTCTGGGGGTGCCGTATTTGTCGGCTTGGCGCCAGACGGTTTCTGATTGGGGCTCTACCCCTGCCACTCCGTCAAAAACAACCACCGCCCCGTCCAAAACCCGCAAAGACCTCTGCACTTCAGCCGTAAAATCAATGTGACCGGGGGTGTCAATTAAGTTCATTTGAATTCCCTTCCACTGCATGGTAATGGCGGCGGCGGTAATGGTGATTCCCCTTTCCCTTTCTTGAGGCATCCAGTCCATTACCGTGTCTCCCTCATGCACTTCGCCTATTTTATGGGAAACTCCGGTATAAAACAAAAGCCGCTCGGAAACAGTTGTTTTCCCGGCGTCAATGTGAGCGATAATTCCGAAATTGCGCAGTTTTTCTAATGGATGTTGTCTTGACATTTAATATAAGATTTATTAAACTATTGAAAACGAAAGGAGGACTCAAATGGCACAAGCTGGTTTTGAAGAACGGCTTTGTCCGAACTGTGGAGCCGTAACTGAAGATTATCTCTATTACTGTAAGCATTGTGGGTGGAAATTGCTTCTACCAACATCACTCCATTGCCTCACAAGGCGAGATCAAGTTGATGCTTGGTGTGAGCCCTGTGATGAACAGAATCATAGAATACAAAAATTGGGAGAACCAATAACCAATTTTTGCCCAGTATGCGGTGACCCACTCCCAAGGCTCTAACAAGCAGGCGCCGACGCAACCCGTTGGCGCATTTTTTTATTTTTAAAATTATAACCACGATTAGTTGCCATTCGTACAGTATTCGTTGCCATTAGTGGATTATCGCGAGCGCGCGAAGTGCGCAAATGCCTTATTCGCCTCCGCCATTCTATGCATATCATTCTTTCTCTTCATTGCCGCCCCTTCATTATTGGAAACACTCAAAATTTCCTGCCCTAATTTTTCCGCCATTGGCTTGCCTTTTCCGGACCTGGCCCCGTCAATAATCCATTTTAAGGCTAAAAATACCCTTCTTTCCGCCCGCACTTCCATTGGCACCTGATAAGTGGCGCCGCCAATCCTTTTTGGCTTTACTTCCAGCAAAGGCGAAGCATTTTCAACCGCTTTTTTAAAAATTTCCAGAGGCTCTTTTTGGGTTTTTTGCTTTATGGCATCAAAAGCCTGATACACTATTTTTTGTGCCGTTGTTTTCTTTCCTTTTTTCATGACTTTGTTTATAAGCTGTGCCACTGCAACATCATTATAAACTGCGTCCGGGGAGATTTTATGTTTTTTATACGCTCGCCTCATGGCTTCGCTAAATATAATACGAATCTGCGAATATATTCGAATGATACGAATTCGCGACATTCGGATTTATTTGAATGATATTCGTATTATTTATTTTCTTTGGGCTTCTTTGTGCCATACCTGCTTCTTCCTTGTTTCCTGTTTTCCACCCCAGTGGTGTCAAGAATTCCTCTTACAATATGGTATCTTACTCCCGGCAAATCTTTGACTCTGCCACCCCTGATTAATACAACAGAATGCTCTTGCAAATTGTGCCCTTCGCCGGGAATATATGCTGTAACCTCCATTCCGTTGGATAATTTTACCCTTGCCACTTTTCTTAAGGCAGAATTAGGCTTTCTTGGCGTCTGGGTGAAAACTTTAATGCATACTCCCCTTTTAAAGGGCGACGGATAAACTGATGGCCGGTTTTTTAAGACATTAAAACCATATTGAAGGGCAACTCCTTTCTTTTTTGATTTGATGCTTCTTCTGGGATTTTTGATTAGTTGTCGGATTGTAGGCAATTTACGATTAACGAATTACACGAACCAGAACGAATTTTCACTAATCACGAATTTACACATTCGTGATTCGCGGATATTCGTCACAAATTCGCGAGATTCGTATTTTAAAAAGCGCGAAAGCGCTTATCTCCTATAATTTACCAAAAATATTATTCGAAGTCAATATAATCCTGTAGTAATTGAAAATAGATACTGCGATAGGGTAAATACTCCCTGCAAGCCGCCGAAAAATATCAGGAAAATCAGTATGAAAATCCCATACTGCTGTAAAAAAAACTTTATGCCGTCAAAGCCTCTGGGCAAAAAACTGAAAAGTATCCAATGGCCGTCAAGCGGAGGTATGGGGATTAAATTAAAAATGCACAATAAAAAATTATAAAAAACTATTATGCCCATTAAATTCGTAAAGGGCAACTGGGGGGATAAACCAAACATTCTTATAAATAGGCCGAAGGCTATTGCAACCGCAAAATTAGTGGCCGGCCCCGCTAAAGCAACTTTTAACGAGCCCCATTTTTGGTCTTTGAAATTATGCGGATTTATGGGTATGGGCTTTGCCCAGCCGAAAACAGGCCCCTGTCCGGCCGTCGCAATAAGTAAAAGCAGAGGCAGTATTAAAGAGCCAAAAAGGTCCAGATGTTTTAAGGGATTTAAGGTGAGCCTTCCTGCGTATTTTGCCGTCAAGTCTCCTAAAGACAAGGCAACATATCCGTGGGCCAATTCGTGCACTACGACGGATAAAAGCAAAACAATTAAAGAGAAAATTAAAATAGCCGGTTCCATATTATATTATAATAGCAGGTATTGTAAAAATTGAAAAGATAGGATATTATTATGATGCGATACTAATATACTAATGCATGCGAATGATACTAATATAACTTTTTAATTTTAGTTTATTCGTTGCATTCGAATGAATTCGTAGATTGGCATCGCATTATTTATGCAGAAAGTTTGCTCAATTTGCGGCAAGAAATCAGAGATTGGAGGATACTATGTGAAGTTAAGGGGAAAGTACAACCCCACCAAGAAAAAAAGAAGGTATCCCAATTTGCAATGGACAAGATTGCTTGATGGCAAGCGAGTTTTAGCCTGCGCAAAATGCATTAAATCTTTTACAAAGATTTAAAAGCCGGAGTGTAGTATATGGGTATTATGCACGGCTGGGGGTCGTGTGAACCGGGTTCAAGCCCCGGCACTCCGAAAAAATGGGCTTTCTATTGCCTCGAAAGCAGAAAAAAACACGTTGATAACGTGTTTTTTTCTGTGGCCCCGGTTTTCAAAATAATTCCTAAAAAATTTAGGTGGGTATCCTCACGCTATAACCGCAGTTATAACAAATTTGGACTCCCAAAAATAAAGTAATATAGAATTTTTTTTGAAAACGTCAGAGCCAGTTTAATTTTATCATAGCAAAAATCTGTGTCAAATTATTTTACAGCCCCAATTTTTCTGCCAGCTGTTTTATCAGCGCCACTACAACCGGGGGAGGCATCAGGCTGTTGGTAATATTCCCCTCGTCATCTTTCACTTCCCACGGTTTTTCGCGCACCTGAACTTTGCCGGTTGATTCGTCAAAAGTGTAATTATATTCCGGCGTTACTTCATAATCATCGTAATTCTCGGTAACTTTTGCAACCGGAATGGCATTTCTTAAAAGTACTCTTGAAATGCCGTGCATTTTGTAAATCTGTTCCATTAATTTTTCGTCTTTATCCAGTCTTTCTTTAATCGGCGCAATGCCAAGCTCATCGCCCTCTTTTGTCGTCAAACGAGCCGGCTTGCTTTCTTTAACTGAAGAACATTCCGCATTGTCGCATAATAAATAAAATTTATTTCCGCCGGCATCGTATTCAACCTGCTTGGTGGGCAGAAGTTTCAAGCTTCTTGATGTGTTGCAAAGGGGGCAGATAACCCTGTATTTTACCCTTTCATCAATTATGTTAGTGGGCACATCAATTAATGCGAAAATATCCGGGTCTTGCCTGTAATCTATCAGGCTTTTAAAAAACAAAGAGTAAGAAACCTGGTCAAAATCGCGGGGGAACCCGTCAATGAAAATGGCTTTTTTCCCGAGCTTTGAAATTTCTCTTTCCGTAAGGGCTAAAATAAGCTCTGTGGGCAGAAGCATTTTGATTGACCGGCTTTCCATAGATTGCATAATCTCATCTACCGAAACGGGGCCCCGGTATTTTTTACGCAGAAATTCAACCAGCTCTTTTTTCTTTGCGGGGTCTTTCAAAACTTCGTCAAAAGACCTTATCATGTCCCCAATGGAAAAATGCTCAATTCTTGAAGGGTCAACAATTTCCTTGAACATTTTAGAATAGGTGCCCTTCCCTGAAGACTTTTTGCCCAAAAGATAGACAATGAAAGTATTTTTTTTCAAATACTCTCTTAATTTTTTGATTTCCCCGCCTGCTTTGTATTCAAAATATTCCCGCCTTTGAGCGGGATCGGTTAAGTCAAACTTTTTATAGACTTCTGATTTGGTTTTAAAAATAGGAAAATCCATAAATAAAATTAAAAATTAAATATTAAAAATCAAAATGAAAATTCAAAAATTAAAATTTTCATATTTGATATGTCATTTTGATATTTAATTTTTGATTTTTGATATTGCTAAATTATTTCCATCAGAAATAATTTGCACATCTCCCATTTGGTCTGTTCTTAAAACTTTTATACCAAATTTTTCTAATCTTTGCAAAACTTCCGGTGTCGGATGGCCGTATTTGTTATCTTGGCCGGAAGAAATAATGGCAACTTCTGGGCTTACATTTTGCAAAAATTCTTCCGTTGTTGAATATTTTGAACCATGATGGGCAATTTTTAAAACATCGGCCTTCAAGTCGGCTTGCGATTCAATGAGTTTATTCTCCGCTTTTCCTGAAATATCCCCTGTAAGTAAAAAATATTTTTGGCCGAAGGCCAGACGCAGAACGACGGAAGTGTCATTGCCGGCGCTTTTAAAATCCCTGCCTTCCAAATTTTCCTGAGGGTTTAAAACATCTGCCGTTATATTCTGAAAAATTATTTTTTGGCCTTTTTGGGCAATAACTATTTTTGAACCGCGTTTTTGAGCAAAACCAAGAAGTTCAACCCATTTTTGATATGACGCGCCATTTCTTGCAATGCCTGTCCATAAAATATAATCAACTTTGTATTTTTGCAAAACAGACAAAAGGCCGTCAAGATGGTCTGCGTCAGGATGAGTCAAAACAATCATATCTAAACTTCTGTCCCACAAAGGCAGATATTTGGGTAGCCTGCTTAAAACTGCCGAGCCCGGCCCCCCGTCAACTAAAACCTGGTGCATGCCCGGAGTTTCAATGAAAATTGAATCTCCTTGGCCAACATCAAAAGCAACAACTTTTAAATAACGTGGTCCGGCCAAAGCAAAAACTTCTTTCCAGGCAAGAAAGTTTCCTAAAATCAAAATCCCAATAAGTCCTAGAAATATTTTATGTTTTAGGCTCATAATTCAACAAAAAACACGATTTTAGTCGCATTTTTTGTTTTCCGCGTAAATTCCGCGTTACGCCAGCTGGAGGATTTCCGCGTAGTTTCGCGCGTTTATGAAAGATGCTTTGAAACCAATTTTGTCATTTCAAACATATTTACCGTTCCCTTGCCCTTAAATACAGCCTTTAGTTTTGCATCGGCATTGATATTTCTCCTGTTCTTTTTGTCCTGAAGGCTGTTTTTCTTAATATATGCCCAAATCTTTTTTACCACTTGGGTCCTGGGCATCGGGCCTTTGCCAACAACTGCTTCCAAATCAGCCGTAAGTTTCATTGGCTTTAAAAAGGCCGAGTTTGCTTTTTTAGCCATAGTTTTAATTGATTTATGATTTATGAAATATGATTTACGAATACGACGGGATTGCGTTAGAATTCCTAAATCTTAAATCTTAAATCTTAAGTTATTTTTTCATTCCCATTATCCTGAACATTTTTGTCCCACATACCACGCAGGTTCCGGTC
>ERZ1292644.1314-Hain-H14-01um-R2-1314-length-13181-cov-8_pt1 | contig 13181 bp, 18 predicted proteins | sample MGYA00564402_ERZ1292644 | MGnify/ENA primary metagenome ERZ1292644 (study PRJEB36523, sample SAMEA6512644) | groundwater metagenome | collected 2019-01-09 | study: AquaDiva: Metagenomics assemblies of 32 groundwater samples | reverse complement strand
GCGTGAGGCTATAGAGTGTAGCGAATCCCACCGTTGGATCGCGGGTCGTAATGCCAAAATAGAGCTTGCCACTGTAGGCGCGCAGGCAGGTGATATCCGCTGCTGACGCGACAGTGGTTACGGTATTCGTTTTGTCAATGCTCCACGTCGGAGGATCGGTGTCTGTGGGTACGATTCGGGTGATCTGCGGATCAGACGTATTGACGCCGTGCCACATACCCACCCACGGCCGACCAAGGAACGCTTCCAAGACCCGAGGGACACTTCCCGTTGCGAGCCCTAAAGGATTCGTAAAGAAGTTGTAAACCTCTTGCACGGCATAACTACCAGCATCGAGTCCCGATACACGAAGGATACGGCCATAGTCACCCGCACTAGCCCCCGTTGAGACTAAGTCATATGTCGCTACATAGATCGCATCGCCGTTCCCCCACTCGGTCATCATGGCCGTAACGGTCGTGAGATGGCTGGGGATCGTGCCGAGCGCCAGAATCGCCGGGTTATCGGGCACCGTCAGCATGACCTTATCGCCACTGCCATCGGCTTCGAGCACGCGCAGTCGAGGGAGAGTGGGCGATACCGCGGCTGTTTGATTCCAGACATCCTCGGCGTAGTACAGCCGTCCGTTGGCAATGGTCATCGCCGAGAGTTCATTGCCGCCTCCGGACGCATTCGCCCCGTTTGGAAAGTTGACATTGTGCGGGCCTTGTGGAGGGCCGGCTGTGGTTTCAGTTCCCGAGTTCAGCCGCCACGCCGCATCCTGAAAGCCTTCGCTGGTCATATACCAACCAGCTGAGGCCGCACTGTTGAGAATACGACCGATGATGACGATTCGCCGCCCACCGAAGATGCGCCGACCGCCATTGAACAAGCCCCCGCCGACACTCCCACCATCAACACTTCCGCCGCCTGCACTATCGCCGGGGCCGACGCCATCTCCTCCGGCGGGAGGTCCAGTGCCGCCGCTATCGCCGGGCGCACCGCCACCGCCGCCACCAGAAGTCGGCGCACTCGCGGTGCCTTTGTAGGGTGCCTCAATCCCGCCCAACACGATACCACCCATCGGCACCGTGTTGAAACGATCCAGACCAGGGCGCTTGCTTAAACCCCCGAGGCGTTGGCGGGTGCCGTCATAGGTGGCATTTTGACAGGAAAGGAGTTCGTTATCCTCGGTGCGGAGAGGATTCTTGTCAACGTTGACGCCGCCCTCTCCGAGCGTCGTAACCCGAATAGAGGGCATTTATCCCCCCAGGAACATATGATAGGGTGTCCCCGAGACGGTGGGGTTGCCAGTGATGGCGGTATAGCCTTCAGTGGCTCCACTCGTGGCGCCCCAATAGACTAACACCCCGCTTGGACCGACCAGTCCCAAGATCGCCCCTGTGCCGCCTTGTTTGGTAGCAGTAATCGTGACGATCGAGGAGGCGTGATTGTTTTGAAAGGCAAATTGATAAATATTGGCTGTTGGGAGCGTAAACGCTGTCGCACCAGTCACAAGCAGCCCATCGGTAAATTGACCGACCGTGGCCGCACTTGATGCGATAGGCCCAATCAACCGATTGAGAATATTGACGCCATTTGAATCCTGCTGATTGAGAACGAGCGAGAGATTATTTTGCGAGGCAGACATGGGTTTCTATCTCCAGTACGATTCAAAGAGTCCATCAACCACAATCGGCTCCTGCACCTGTCTCGGTACCATCCGAGAAAGCAACGATTGTTTCTCGGTCGCATAGACCGCAATCCACGCGGGATCGGGTGAGCGATCCTCACGTTCCTTCGCGCGGGCATAGGCAACAGTCCATGCGATGATCGCATGATCGGACTCGCCGGGGATGGGATTGTCCGAGTTCGTTGTATAGCTGCTTACGCCCAACGTCGGAATGTACACAAAGCGCAAATCCATTGCGGTAGACAGCATGGGCGCGATTCGCACAATCGGCGTATTGGTTGGAGCGCCCGCACCGCTCAGCGCATAGAACACATTGAGATAGTCGGTAGGACTTGCGCCAGTCCATGCGCGCGCATTCGTAAACTCCGGGTGGTTGTAATCGCGGGGCACAAAATGTACAAAGCGTGCGGCACCTGTATCGGTAATGTCACGCGGCTCAATCAAATAGACCCGAAAGGTATCAGCGGGTACGCCTGTCAAGGTCGCCGTACTCGCTGCCAGCGACACATTCGTGGCGTCTACCGTCAGGAAATGCTCTTCGTTGAGGTCAATCACGCCTGCCCACAGGTCGGTGGTGCCGCGCAAGGCGATGCTCAGAAGTTCATCATCGGTCCAGAACTTATCAATCTTGACAGAGGCGTTCTCACCACGCCGCGCGTTCAAATGGGAGCGAGCGGCGCTGATGAGCGCGTCATATTTGGTCGCGGCCATTTACGGACTCAGGAGTGCGGCGCGCAGATTCAGGAGCATTTGACGCTGTCCGGGTGAAAGGGCCTGTTCAAGAGGAAAGCCCTGACCAGGCTGCTCGGGTTCGAGCGGTCCCTGCAACGCATACTCGGACTCTGGCATGGGCGGCTGCGCGCGTTGACCGCGCACTAAGTTTGAAAGTGCTCCAAGACTGGTTGAGTCGGGCACATACGGCGGCGTATAGGGTTGAGGCGGCGCACCAGATTGTCCCGGTGGGGCAGGTGGCGGCTCGGGCGGTTTCCCGCGACTGCCGATGCCGGTAATTGGTGCTGGCTGTCGTTGTCCCATATACACACTTATAGTAAGTAATCTGCGCCCACCGAGAACGTCAGTGTCGCAAGCGTAGTAACGACCTTTGCACGCCATCGTGGGCCGAGATGTTGATTGATGGTGACAGGACCGTTGACCGCGCCGGCATCGGCAATCCCTGTCAATCCAGGATAGACCGTTAAGAACGCTCCCGTGAGTGCGCCTGTTCCAACACCCGTCACCCCCGTAGCCAGTGTTCCAAGCAACGGTTTCCAAATCGTCGTATCGGCCGGGTCGGGAACTTCCACCGTGAGAGCATACGTCCCTGTGGCGGGTCCGGTTGGGGCAATCGTCAGACACAATCGCACGCCTCGGGCGCTCGGGTTTGAAATCATGTCGCTCGTGTAGGTACCCGTAATACGCGAAATTTCAGGAAAAATCACTCCCGGTCGAGCGGCGGTATTGGCCTGACTCGCGTCAAGGGTGTTATAGACGTTTTGTGTGGGAAACGGCGATGGAACAGGTTGATTGATGCTATTCATGTTAGTGGGGGCCTGTCGATCCAGGCGGCGCCTGAAGACGAATCTGTTCCTGCTGAATGAGCTGCTTGGCGAGCTGGAGTGCGCCATGCACTTCAATCGCGTTGCAGTACTGAATCACGGGTTTATCCGTTGCAGCCGTCGTGACCGCTTTCAACTGGTCTTCCAACTGCCTATGCACTTCCTGAAGTGTTTCTAGGGTCATGGTCCCTCCAGACCGCGTACGCCGCTTACGTGCCGATCGCGATCCAATAGAACGACGCCGTGCCACTCGCTGATGGGGTCGCCGAACCCGTCACGAACGAGTTGAACGAGCCCGTCACCACGACTGAGCCCGTGGTGATCGTGCCGGCCCAAATCGAGTTAACTTCGGCCGCACCCGTCGCTGCGCCAGTCGATTTGATGATGTTGGCCGAAAACGCAATCACGCTGTTCAGTCCTGTGGCAATCGCCACAGTTCCAGACACGAGCGTGCCGGTGCCCGCCGCGATCCGAGAGCCGGTGGTCCCCGGCGTGCTCAGCAAATCGTCCTGCACCTCAGGTGCGGTCAGAATACCACCCTGCTGCATTCGCAGGAACCGATTCATAAAATTGAGAGTGCCCATGTGTGTACTAACTCCTGACTACAAAACTGTGTAAAACAACCTTTAAGGTATCTATTGGCCCGATCGTCTTTAGAGCGAAAATTATTGAGCGAGAATTCCGACGCCGCCCGACGCTAGTGCGAGCACATATGCTATAGTCGCGAACATTGCAACAATGAGCGCGGTATTGAACACAACAACGAACAACACTAGTGTTTTCATTGAGGAATCCCGGCTTTATTTACGTGCCGATGGCAATCCAGTAGAACGTTTCCGCGCCTGACGCCGACACAATACTGGTGCCCGTAGCGCCCTGATACGATCCGACCACCGACACCGCGCCGGTCGTAATGGACGACACGCGAATCGTGACGGTTTCGGTCGCGCCCGTCGCACCTGCGCCCGTGCCACTCAGACTCGTAGAAAACGCCAGTACAGACGTGAGTCCGGTTGCAACGACTAGTGTGCCCGTGACGAGCGCACCCGTGCCGGCAGCGAACCGGAAGCCACTGGCCGAGGCAGCCATGCCAACAACTACTTCGGTTGAGCCGGTGCCAGCTGGAATAATTTTGACCGCGTTGTCGTCAGAGTCGACGTAGATGGGGGCGTTGGTGCCGTGGGCGTAGCCCACCGCCGTTGCGCGTCGAGCGATACCACGAACAGACATAGGAAACCTTCTTCGTGTCTAAAGGTGGGGCACCCGGATACCCCACCTATGCTGACTAACCGAAGCGCCGGCCGGGAGCGAATGTTACGCGCCGATAACGAGGAACCCGTGCTGCGAGTCGGAATCGCCGGTTGTCGCCGTTGAACCACCAATCGCCGTCACCGACATAATGAGCGATCCAGTCGTCTGTCCAAACGGCAATCCCGAGGGACTGATGTAGATCCCCTCGTCGCCCGGCCCGCTGAACTTCGTGGACACGAGCACGCCGCTCGCGCCTGTACCGCCCGATACGCCATTGCGCAGATTGAGGAACGAGATGGTTGTCCCAGTGCCCGATTTCTTCGCCCACATGCCGTAGAGCGTAAAGACGCCGGTCGGCCCGGCAAACCCAGTAGCCGCGTCCACGTCAGCCTCGCCAAACGGCACAAACTGTAGCTGAGCGTTGCCTTCCTGTGTTGCCAACTGGAGTTTCAACGCCCGAAAAGCGTTTTGGGAGGCGGGACTAGCCGCGCCGGACACGCCTGAATTGCCTTGCGTGCTCAACGCCTGGTTAACCTTTTGCCAAACGAGATTGGGATCGCCGAATGCTGTGGCTGCCATGAGTGGAATCCTCGCCCGACACAGACAGACGGCCTACTGAGCCGCCCCCGTCCCGGTACTACTAGAGGAGCATGTTTACGTCGCCGCTCCGGGTCGCGAAGGGCCTGGGACTGATACCCGCTGCCCCGTCCGTGCTTGATACGACCGCCATGCGTCTCCACTCCGATCCCACATGTCGGCGCGTATGTCGGCTTGAATCTTGGCTTTCTCAGCGGCTTCCTGTTCCTCCAGCAAGTTGGCTACTTTATCAGGCCCACCGCGCGCCCATAAGTCGCGGGCGCGTAGTTTAGCGAGAATAATCTCCGCACTCCACGTCGGCCCGTGCTTGAACATCAGGCACACCGGAATCAACCCGTGCAACATGCACATTTTGGTATCCGGCTGGGTCGTGCTATCAACCGCGGCCATATCCCACCGCTTGTTGCGCAGACGCCGCGCGATAACATACGCGAATGGCCGCATACGCGAAGGGAGCACTACAAGGTCGGCGTCGTAGTCGTGTAACGCTTGCAAAAACCAACCGGGCGGGGTTTCCATCCGTGTGTTGTCGGCGATGTAGACCTGATCGAAGCCGTCCACTAGCAAAGCACCTGATATACCGGATATGGTTGGTAGGCGGTACCCGAGTTCGGATACGGATAGCCCCAAGTTGGCGCTGGCCAATATGGCAATGTTTGATACCCGCCACGCCCACAATGCGGACAATAGCCACAATTCGGACAAACATGAACAGGCTTAACTGGCTGTCCCTCTGGCCAAAATGTCAATGGCGTAGTCGAATTGATACTGTTGTTCTCCATTAGTCTTTCCCCGAAAAAACCGCATTGCCCCTGGGTGCTTCACCAGCCTCGTACCGGCTATTCGCGGTGGACTTCTTGCCCTTGCCCCATGTCACGAGTTTCGCCTTGGGGTCGGAGCCATACTTCTCCCGAAATGCCGATTGTGAGTCAATGCGCTGCGGCTGATCCAAGTGATCTTCCCATTCCTGCTTGGGAATAGGCATTCCATAGCCGTCGTCGCCCTTTTCCACGATCAGATACCGCGCCCCACTCACATGGGGATTGTTTGGATCGGCACTGCCCATCACCGGGTTCTGGTTCTTGGCGAACAGCACGGTCACGTCAGGAATCTTGTCCTCGCCGGGCTGAATCGTGTATTCCTGTCCGTCGAACCGCACGGTCAACGGAACTGGAGCGCGGTTGAAGACGGGCACGAGCGTTTGAAAGACGGCCATAAACTACTCTCCCTCTGAGAATTGCCTGTCCGAAATATGCCCACACACTTCGGACAGGACTTGAACGAGTCTATTACAGAGATTGTAATAAATCCCTGTAAGTTGTTGATTACAGGTCTCTTACGACGATGAGGGTCTGACCCGTGATCCCATCCCAGCGTCCGCACACGCCCGGATTCTTAGCGAAGTTCTGCACACGCCGGAAATAGGTCGCTTCGTACGCATGACGCGCGGTCGTGCCGGTACCAGACCGAATCCACATCGAGCCGTCGCGGTCCATGAACTTGCCCGATTCCGCGACGTAACGGGTGAGACCCGCCTTGTTCGTATCGAGGAAGTACGCCTGATCGAGCCCGACATTGCGCAGAGCCTTGATCTTCACGTCATCAACGGTGATGTCGCCCTGTGTGAACGCCTTGGTACTCGGGTCGGGATTGCGGAGGTCAGCCCCGCTATACCGCCGATCCTGGTCGGTGATCTTCAGCCACTCGCGCCGGGTGCTCGTGTGCATACAGATGCCGTTGATCGTGCCCCCGAGCTTGTTATAGAGCACGTCGGCCATGCGCTGCGCGAGGTCCATCGACATCGCACCGGTCGAGCCAAGCACATACGACTGGAGCGAGTACACCAGCGAGCGAAGAATGCCGAAGTAGTTGTCGCGATTGGTGCCATCGTCCACGAGCGCCGGAAGACCCCACGCGGCGGCTTCAAACGACGTATCGAGAATATCGGTGACGCTGGCATTCGCGACCTGAACAACATAATCGTTGTCAGTCCAGCCGGTAAATGTCGCAGCATCCACTGTGACAGAGGCGCCGCCGTTGGCGACGGCCGTCACTTGCCGAATGCTCGTGCGGAGTGCGCCGGTCGTGGGATTGACCGCGCCGATGAACATACCCGAGTCAATGAACCGATTGCCAAACGCCGAGTTGGCGATGCCGCCAGGGGCGTCGACGTTGACCGTGGTAGTCGTCGGTGCGACGTTGATCAAACACAGCACCGCGCGACCGTCCATGCCAAGTGCGTGATTCTCACGCCGACTCAGATCGTCGATCAACCGCGTCTTCTCGTCGGTCATGCCGTTGCGGAACGAGTTTTCGTTGGAGGTCAAATCCTCCATCGCTTCCTCGGTCAGTTGGATACGGCCCATGATCTTCTTGGCACCGATCCGGCCCTTCGAGTGGGTCTGGTTGCCGGCGACCGGGTACGCGCTCGCTTCATTCGCCCAAAACGGCGAACTGTTGCGCCCGCCGTGATGGGACCAGACGAGTCCATCGCCACCGGGATACGATTCCTCGTCGAGTTTGAACCACTCTTTGAGGTCGAAACTGTTGTTCACGCCTTCGGAAATGGATTTCTCGTAGACTTCTTTTTCGAGGCCCGAGAGGGTGGTGAGGTCTGCGCCTGCCATAGTGTGTCCTTATCGTCCGAATCGGCCCTTGCGGGACTCCATGATGAAGTCCATCACGGCCTTATCGTCTTTGGTGTCAATGGGTTTGCCGTCCTGCGAGGGCACGCTGCGGTGCCCGCCCTGTGGAACAACCCGACTGCGCCCTACGTCGCTCGCGATTTGCTTGCGGCGGGCGGGCTCGGCCGTATCTTCCAAGTAGTTCTTCACGAACTCTTTCACGAGGGTGGGATCGCCCGAATCGTGGCGCCGCATGAACGCCCCGGTCTGATCGGCTTCGGCTTCAGACACGTACAGCGCCGCGATCTTACGCTTTTGGCGCTCAGTCAGATCGCCAAGTTCGGCACTTACGTCTTTGTACACCGATTCCAACATTTGCTTACTGTGCGTCGTCCAGTGGTGCTGAACCGTTTGCTGCATCTGCGCCTGGGAGGCTTTAAACTCCCGAATCGCGTCGATGTCCTCTTTGGTCAGGTCTGACAGGTGTGGATAGAGTTGCGCGAACCGATCCCGCACTTCCTGTTCGTCGGCTTCCTCTTTGGTGGGAAGCTTGGAATTGGTGAGTGCCGCAACCTTTCGACGCTCCTCCGCAAGTTGCGTTTCGTACTCCGCATGCTTGCGTTCGTATTCCTGTCGGGCTTTCCGTTCTTTTTGCAGGTCGGCCAGCATCCCTTTAGCGCGGGGGTCGTCTTCCCACTTTGGTGACGGGGATGGGCTCCCCGAACCCGTTGCGCCTGTGCTGCCTACTGAACCTGAGCTGCCGGTTGAGCCACTTGCCGCGCCAGATGCCGCGCCGCTCGCACCGTCCACGACCGCCGCGCCGCCTCCCTCGATTGCCATGTTGTGCTCCTTAGTAACCCGGTTGGAGTCCGGGAAATGGCTGGCATGCGTGTTGCATAGCCAAGGGCATCATAGCACATTGGCATAGGTCTTGCAACTATGATTGCAAAGTCTTAGGGGTAGAACTCACTCTGTGGCTACTAGAGCAGTGAAATCGGGCTGTGCCTAGCACTTAATAGACAGAACCGGGCTATCCTTGAGAGGTCAATTCAGCGGTAACGGTGTGCCGTATAAGGCTGAGAGCAACTAGGCACACGACCTAATCTATTTCACCGAGAGGGAGCCATGATCATCACCCGCAGCCCACTCCGCATCACGCTCGGCGGCGGTGGGACTGACCTACCATCCTATTCACGACAATTCGGCGGTGGCGTGCTCGCAGCCGCGATCGACAAATACGTCTATGTGACGGTCGTGCGGCCGTTTACGCCCGGTATCTTCCTGAAGTACTCCGAGTTGGAACACGTCGAACATCTCAGCGACGTACGGCATCCGATTATTAAAGAAACGCTCTATCATATGGGCGATGATAGCTTCGCCCCTCAGATCGAAATCACCGCCTTGGCCGATATTCCTGCCGGTACTGGCCTCGGCTCGTCAAGCAGTTTTACGACGGCGCTGATTAAGGCGTTGTATACGCACAATCGTCAGTTCATCACACCCGTCGATTTAGCATCTCTTGCGTGCGATATTGAAATCACCTATCTCAACCAGCCCATCGGCAAGCAGGACCAGTACATCGCAGCCTACGGCGGCGTGACGTGGCTGTCCTTCAAACAGGACGGCAGCGTAGAAGCCACTCCGCTCCGCGCCTCCCTCGATACATTACACGCCCTTGAAGACAACTTGTTGTTGTTCTACACCGGCATCTCGCGCAGTGCGGCAGACGTTTTGCAGGATCAGCAGACACGAACAGAACAAGCCGATCCTAAAATGCTAGAGAACTTACACGAAGTTAGGCGATTGGGCGAATTAAGCCGCAAAGCGCTCGAAGGCGGGGATTTGACTGAATTTGGTTGTTTGCTCAATAGACAGTGGGAACAAAAACAGTGGCGGTCGCCAAACACTGAACAAATTTGTCAATGGCGAAAGTACGGACTCTCTAGTGGGGCCATCGGCGGCAAACTCATCGGCGCAGGCGGTGGAGGATTTTTACTATTCTACACCGAGGAGCACACACGTCTCTGTCGTGGAATGGCCGACATGGGCCTTCAAGAAGTTCGCTTCCGTTTTGACTACGAAGGGACTAAGGTGTTGTTCGGATGAGTCTACCTGTGGCGATTTTGGCGGGCGGGTTGGGCACGCGGCTCGGCCATTTAACAGAGATGACGCCCAAAGCCCTAGTAGACGTAGCCGGTGAGCCGTTTGCCGCGCACCAACTTCGTTTGCTCAAACGACACGGCATTGCCGATGTCGTCTTCCTCGTGCAACACCGAGCCGAAGACATCATTCAACGTATCGGCGACGGGTCGCAGTACGATCTAAATGTGCGTTATGTGGCAGATGGCGGCAGCGCTTGTGGTACGGGTGGTGCTATTCGTCATGCGCTCCTACTATTGGGCGAGGCGTTTTTCGTGCTATACGGCGATACCTATCTCGATTGCGATTATGACGCACTAGAACAGTCCTTCAAGGCCGCGAACACACGCGGGCTAATGACTATCTACGACAATTACAATCGATACGATCGTAGCAATGTTTTGTACTCAAACGGCCGCGTCACCCGATATGACAAATATCTTCCCTCACCATCCATGCACTACATTGATGCGGGGGTCGGAGTGTTTCGCCCAAGTGCTTTCGCGGGCTATCCGTCTGGGCCTCTTGACCTCGCCTCGGTGTACCAAATGCTCGCACGGGTAAATGATCTCGCCGGATATGAAGTACCGAACCGCTTCTATGAGATCGGATCGTTAGCAGGATTAGCCGAGACGCGGGCGTATTTTAGCCAAGAGGGAACACATGCGTCGAGCAAATGATTTCTACGAAACGGCGCCGTGGCAGGTTGATGCACTTGTCGATCACCTGCCCGAACTATGCGGGACAGTCCTCTGTCCGTGCGTAGGCGATGGCTCGCTCGCGCGCCGATTGAGCGAACGTCGGCCAGATTTACTCATTATCACTAACGATATTGATGTATCTAAGCACGCTGACTCTCATTTGGATGCGACAGTTCAATCTCACTGGAATCGTATAGGCGCGTGTAGCGATCTAATAAATTGGGTTGTTGAAAATCCACCCTTTAATGTAGAAATTGATATTCTGAAACATGCTTATGTCTACTCGCAGTGTGGTGTTGTGTTTATGTCGCGTATTAGCTTTACGGAGCCTACAAAAGAACGCGGACCGTGGCTAAGCACATATCCATACGACAAACGCATTACACTTGAGCGGCATAGTTTCACCGGCAACGGTCATACCGATAGTGCCACCACTGATTGGCTCGTCTGGTCAAAGATTCCACTCGCCGGACCGTTCGGCATTTCAGCATTTGGATACCGTCCATGACCCACACTGAAGGTGCCATCCCTAAGGAAGAATAAATATGAATGTCTTTGTAACGGGCGGTTTGGGGTTTCTCGGGTCACATGTCGTGCGACGACTCTTGTACGATAATCACACTGTTACATTGTATGACCGCAAGCCTATAACGTTGTACAATCACAAGCCATCTGTGTTTGATAATCGCAATTCATACATACAAGGCGATCTGTTGGACGTGGACACTCTGGATCGTGCGATGATCTGCGCTAAACCCGATCTGGTCATTCACCTAGCCGCGCTCGCGGACGTGCGTAATGCGCTCAAAGAACCAACGAACCAGGTGCAGCTCAATTTAGTTGCTACCGCCAATGTGCTAGAGGCGATGCGTGTCGCTAGCGTGCCTCATATCGTATTTACGTCTAGCGCCGTTGTTTATGGCACTCAAACAGGCATCGTCACTGAAACTTCCGCACTCGGACACCAAACATCCATCTACGGCGCGATGAAGTTGGCAAGCGAGTCACTGATTGAGGCGTATTGTGAGGGGTATGGATTGCGCGGAGACATCTTTCGCTTGGTCTCGGTGGTAGGTGAGGGCTATCGACACGGCAATCTCATGGATTTCTATCAACGCCTAAAAGCCGATCCAACACAAATTCGAGTGTTGGGAAGCCTTCAACAGAAAAAGTTCTATATCTACGCGGGCGATGTGGTCGAAGCGATGATGTGCGCCGTCAATAAGCACCAAGTTGAACATCCAGGCACAGAAATATGGAACGTCTCACACGAGAGTTTTAGTACCATTGACGACTCCATTGACGCCGTGTGCAACGTGCTCAATATTGATCCAGAGCGGCTGGACGGAGGAGATAAGTGGACGGGCGATTTACCAAGTCTTAAGCTCGGTACTTACAAACTTGGTACGCTCGGATGGTATCCTCGCACCTCCATCCACGAAGGGATGCGCCGCACGGTAGAGTCTTTTGTCGAGAGGGGCTTATGAGGATCGCAATTACCGGCGAGGGGACGTTGGCGGCGGCCACGCGGGCAGGCTGTGCGTCGTGCTTCACCGTTGTTACCCACGGTCCTATAGACTTACTGTGGATATGTGAAGATATGCCGCTCAACTCTACTGCCGCTGAGTGGTTCTTTGAGCGGATTGACCATTATCTCGTGCGGGAACCCTTCAAGACGCCCGTGCTGATCTCCTCGCAGATTCCGTTGGGCACCATCGTTCAATTGGAACGGGAGCACCCGGAACGCTCATTCGCCTATTCGCCCGAGAATTTGCGTGTGGCGACAGCAACCGAGGACTTTGCCCATCAAGCCCGTATCGTGATTGGGCGCCGTAATACGTTCCACGATTCGCTCTGGCACACGCTCGTCGCCCCCTTTACCTCGCGGCTCATCCTCACCGATCCCGAAACCGCCGAACTCATCAAACATACGCTCAATGCGTTCCTGGGACTGCAAATTGCGTTCATCAATGAAATTGGACGGATTGCTGTCAAAGCGGGCGGGGATATGACAACGGTAGCCGAGGCACTACGCACGGAGGATCGGATTAGCCCGCGTGCGCCGTTGATGGCGGGGGCTCCCTTCGGCAAGGGGCATCTGGCACGCGATATTGTCGGACTGACACAAACGGCAAGAAACCAACAGCTTTACACGCCAATTCTCAGCGCGATTCTCTCAAGTAACAACGCCTAATTCATCAACATCACACGCCAACTCGACCCCGAGACGACTGACACAGCCGTTCCTGAGACCTCAGATCGCAGTGTGAGTTGAGCCGTCCCGCCTGTCGCGCCCGCAAACACAAAGCCTTTCCCAATCGCCATTTGCCCGCCCGCGCCCGATGAGAATGAAGTTGTCGGGAGCACGGTATTGGCCCCATCCGAGATGGACGAACTACCGAGCAGGGCGCCCGACACACTGAGTGGCGAAACGTGCTGAAATCCCACCTGTGTAACACCAGTAGACACATCAAGCGCGAAGGCGAGGCCGCAAGTCGTCGCGGCCGATGTCACCAACCCCACAAAATCCACCTGGTAGGCTTTGTTCGCCGCGAACGTAAACACAAACCCCGTCACCGCCGCCGGTCCTGTGGACGACATGGAGAAAGTTGTCGCCAGCACAAACTTGTGGGTGGAAAAG
>ERZ1292644.1313-Hain-H14-01um-R2-1313-length-13184-cov-4_pt1 | contig 13184 bp, 14 predicted proteins | sample MGYA00564402_ERZ1292644 | MGnify/ENA primary metagenome ERZ1292644 (study PRJEB36523, sample SAMEA6512644) | groundwater metagenome | collected 2019-01-09 | study: AquaDiva: Metagenomics assemblies of 32 groundwater samples | reverse complement strand
AGATATTCAAGCCGCCCGCGATACCAGTGGAGCTCACGGGCAAGGATGGCGGACCGATTGAGCATCTGATCATTGCGCTGACGGAAGAGGAGCGCCGCGAGGCGGTAGTGGTGTTATTGGAGCATGGATTACTCCCAAGCCCTCACGAGCCTGATACCGAGCCCGAGCCGCTGGGTCCCGATCCGGCCGACCGCTAAGCAGCTCGCGTTCCTCAGCCTCCCGCATCGGGAGGCATTTTTCGGCGGCGCGGCTGGGGGCGGGAAACTGCTTAGCCTCGATACGCCTTTGCCGACTCCAGAGGGTTGGACGGTGATGGGTGACGTGCGTGCGGGCCAAATGCTGTTCGATGAGACGGGCCGCCCGACGATTGTTACGAAGCTATTCGAGATCGAGACGCAAGCGACCGGATACCGGCTTGGATTCGACGACGGCTCGCACCTCGATGCGGGCGACGAACATCTTTGGCGGACATTTGATGCGAGCGAGCTTGCTGCGCTGACCCGGCACGATTCGGACTGGCGCGCCCGTCGGCGATCACGACGACCGAGCCGGGCAGTTGCTGGAGCTAGTGGTCCTGGAGCGGGGCGCGGGAAGGCGGCAAAACCTGGATTGGCGGCCCGCAATCGGGCGTTTCCGCCGCCCGCTTTACTACCGCCCCAAGGCACGATTCGCACTACGGCGCACATCGCCGCCACGCTCCAGACAGCCAAGGGGCGGACGAACCACGCGATCCGGGTCGCGGGCGCATTGGAGCTGCCTGTAGTGGACTTGCCGCTCGATCCCTATGTGCTAGGCGTATGGCTCGGCGATGGCACCAGCGCGTCCGGTCAGGTGACGACGGCTGATCCCGCGATCGTCGAGAGCTTGCGCGTCGCTGGATTCGCACCGCGCAAAAGTGCGGCACGCTATGGCTGGGGCACGCGAGGACTGTCGCCTGTTCTGCGGCGGCTCGGGTTGCTTGGAGACAAGCACATCCCGTCACCTTATCTCCGGGCGTCGCGCGCCCAGCGTGCTGCCCTTCTGCAGGGTTTGATGGATACGGATGGGACGGCCACGCAGTCAGGTAGCGTGGAGATCACGCTGACGCGCAAGAAACTGATCGATGGCGTGGTGGAACTTGTGACCAGCTTGGGCCACAAAGCCTCTTTGCGGACAGGAACTGCCCGCCTTAACGGTCGCGATTGCGGTCCGAAATACCGGCTCAAATGGCAGCCGCAGGAAACAGTGTTCCGACTCCCGCGCAAGTTCGCCCGTCAGAGGCTGGCGGTGCGGCGTACGACCCGCTTTCGGTATGTGGTAACCGCCCAACGCTTATCCCCACGCCCAATGCGATGTCTCACGGTCGCTGCCCCGAGCGGTCTGTTCTTGGCCGGAAACGCGATGATCCCGACGCACAACAGCTCGGCACTACTGGCGGCAGCCCTGCAATACGCGGACGCGCCCCGCTATGCGGCGCTGATCCTGCGGCGGACGTTCCCCAGCCTGGCGATGCCCGGGGGGCTGTTGGAGCGGTCACACGAGTGGCTGGATGGTACGGCGGCTCGATGGTCGCCCAGCACGAGCAGGTGGCACTTCCCGAGCGGGGCGACACTGACGTTCGGCTTCCTGGATGATGACCGCGACCTGGACCGCTATGCTAGCGCCGAATTCCACTGCATTTGCTTTGACGAGCTGACCCAGTTCCCCGAGCATCGCTACCGCCGGATGCTGGCGCGCCTGCGGCGCCTGAAGGATGCCGAGTTCCCGCTGCGGTCGCGCGGCGCGTCGAACCCGGGCGGCGTGGGCCACGATTGGGTAAAGGCGTGGTTCGTGCGCTACACGGGGCCGGACCGGGCCTTCGTACCGGCGACGCTGGAAGACAACCCATACCTAGACCGGCTGGAGTATGAGCGGCAGCTCGCTCTCTTGGATCCGGTGACGCGGGAGCAGCTTCGGCGGGGGAACTGGGATGTCACGCTGCAGGGTGGGCTATTCCCGCGCACGTCATGGGAGTTCACCGACGTACCGCCGGCGGGTGACCTGCAGCGGGTGCGCTTCTGGGACCTGGCCGGCACCAAGCCGAAGGCGGGATCGGACCCGAGCCACACCTGCGGGCTCAAGATGGCGCTGCACGCTGATGGACGGGTGATCATCGAGGACGTGCGACGGATCCGGGAGGGGCCGGCCGAGGTAGATGCGTTCCTCAAGACTACGGCCGAGCTTGACGGTCGTGCTATCCCGGTGCGGCTGGAGCAGGAGGGCGGATCTAGCGGCAAGCGGACGGTGAGCGACGTGGTGAGGCGCGTGCTGCAGGGCTTCGATGCGGGCGGAGTGATGCCCTGGGCGTCGAAGGTCGAGCGGGCGCGGCCCTTCTCGGCTCAGGTCAGCGTCCGGAACGTGTATCTGCTGCGGGCGGACTGGAACGCCGAGTACGTGGCCGAGCGCGAGCAGTTCCCGCTTGGGTCGCACGATGACCAGGTGGACGCCAGTAGCGGGGCCTTCGACTTCCTGGTGCGCCGCGGGCGGGCCGCGAGCGAGTATTATTCTGGCGTTGGCGCACCGGCGCGGGCGCCGGATCAGGGCGACCCCTGGTGGGAGGACGATCAGATGCAGCGGGCGGACGAATGAATCCAGACGAGTTCACGCAGACCAACAGTTTTGACGCTGAGAGCGAGACGCCCGCGCTCACGGTTGAGCTATTATGCCAAGCCTACGAGAACCTCATGGGGCTCCGGCGCACACTGGATAGCGTCGAGGACGCCCGGCGGCGATATGAACGGAATGCTCAAGAGTTCCTGAGGGTGCGAGTGGTCATGGGCAAGATCGGCGGCCCGCAGGACGGCGCAGCGTGACAGTCGAGGCGCAGGTCGGAGAGTCTGAGGAGGCCCTGGAGTGGGTCGAGACCGCCTTCACTGACCGCCAGGATGACTATGAGAAGTACCAGGACTATTACGACGGGCGGCACAAGGTCGAGCTGACCGACCGGCTTCGGGAGTTCCTGAAGGTCAGCGAGAAGGCGTTTAACGCTAACTTCTGCGAGCCCGTCGTGGACGCCATGACGGATCGGCTCGCGGTGGTCAGCTTCGACACCGATGAGGAGGACGCCGAGGACGCGCCGCTGGCGGCCTGGGCCCAAGACGCCTGGGCGGCGAACCGCATGGACGGGCAACAGCGGGTCGCACACGAGCAGGCGGCGATCAAGGGCGATGCCTACGTCCTCTGCGAGTGGGACGCCCGGCGTGAGCGTGTGCGGCTGGCGGTGAATGCGCCGGACCTGATCCGGCCCCGCTATGACCCGGCTGACCGGGACCGGACGCTCTGGACCGCCAAGCGGTGGGGGCTGACCAAGCCGGACCGGCAGCAGCTTAACCTCTATTTCCCCGACCGGATCGAGAAGTACCAGCGCGGCGCGGCGGGCGCCCGTTGGGAGCAACGCCAGGACGCTGAGGGCGAGCCCTGGCCGATCCCCTGGACGGGGGCCGACGGCGAGCCGCTGGGTATCCCCGTCGTGCACCTCCGCAACAAGCCGGGTGTAGGAAGCTTCGGGCGGTCCGAGCTGCAGAACATCGTGCCGCTCCAGAACGTGCTTAACAAGACGCTTGTGGATCTGATCATGGTGCTGGACACGCTCGGCTTCCAGCAGCGGTGGCTCGTGAACGCGCAGCGGCCATCCGGCGGCTTCAAAATCTACCCGGGCGTGGTATGGAACGTCGCGCCGCTGAACCCCGATGCCGCGGTGCAGCTCGGCCAATTCCCCAGCGAGAGCCCGGAAGGCCTGATCGCGGCGCTGCGCGAGATCGTCGAGGAGATCGCCGGCGTGAGCCGGACCCCGACGCACATGTTGCGCCTCGGGCCGAGCTTCCCGTCAGGCGAGGCGCTGCAGACGGCGGAGCAGGGCCTCGTCTCCAAGGTGCGCAGCCGCCAGGTCGTGCTCGGTAACGCCTGGGAGGACGTCATGGCGCTGGCGCGGGCGGTCGCGGTCAGCATCGGCGGGCAGGCGGAGATCCCTGAGGGCGCTTTCTCGGCGGTGTGGGCGGATCCGGAGACGCGGAACGAGCTGGCGCACGTGCAGACGATAGGGACGAAGGTCGGAGTACTCGGCGTTCCGCAGGTGCAGGCGTGGCGCGAGGTGGGCTATAGCCCGAGCGACATTGAGCGGATGCTGGCCGACAAGCGCGATGAGAAGGTGGGCGATGCGAACCTCGGGGCGGCGATCCTGCGGGGGTTCAGCTCGGGCGCCGAGGAGTGATCGAGCCGCGCGAGCACAGCTATCGCACGCCGCAGGAGAGGGAGAACCTGGTCGCGCGACTGATGGCGCGGCTACAGGAGTTCATCCTCGACGAGCGCAACGAGATTGATGCGAGCTTTGACTGGGGCGTGGATGTAGGGACGGGGCCCGACGGTCTGGAGACGACGATGGAGCGTAACAGGACTGTTACGATCCTCGTGCTGGTCAATGGCGGGGCGCGTGGGAACGTGTACCCGAAGCCCGGGAGCCTGATTGATCGAGGGACTGACTAGGAGACGAAGTGAACACTGAGACGGGCGAGATGACGACGCCGACCAAGCTACGGGCGCGGTCACTAAGGCTATCCAAAACTGAGCTCCTGCGCGAGCTGGGCAACTGGTATACGGTGCCGACGTCTGAGGTCCCGAGGTGGCGCGCCATGAACCGAGCGCAACGCCGCAGGTGGGCGAAAGAGCACAAACACCTACTTACTCCCATTACCCCTCAACTTACCGAGATCCTTCGGCCATCACGTAAGGCGTAGCCGTGGCCGAAGCTCCGGTCTACGCGGTCGCCCGGCGATTCCGCAAGCAGCTCCTCGAGGCCGACGCCAATTCCTTGCTGAAGATGGCCGGCGCATATAAGCGGCTTCTCGATCCAGTATGGCCCCGCATGGAGCGGCTGCTGGACAAGGTCGACGACCTGATCCAGCAGGGCCAGCCGATCGGGCCGGGGCTCATAACGCGGCTGTGGCAGGAGCACGAACTGCAGCAGGCGTATGTCCGGCAGCTCGCGCGGTTCGGGTCCGAGTCCGCCGGACGGGTGACGGATGAGCAGCGGCGCATGGTCGAGCTTGCCTTTCAGCACTCGCGGGCGATGGTCGATGCCGCACTCCCCCCGGGGATTGACACCGAGGTACTGGCGGAGGCCGGCCTGGAGTGGACCCAGCTCCACGAGGGCGCGGTTGAGAGCCTGGTCGGTTCCTTCGAGCAGGGCGCGCCGCTGCGCGAGCTTATGGCGCAGGCGGGCGCCGGTACGCCGGGCCAGGTTGCGGATGCGCTTACCGAGGGATTGGCGCGTGGCTTGAGCCCCCGGCAGGTGGCGCGGAAGATGAAGGACGCCGAGGGCATGGGGCTGACGCGGGCGCTGAGGGTTGCGCGGACCGAGCAGCTTCGCGCCTACCGGGAGGCGACGCGGGCGACTTGGCAGGCCAACCCCGGAATAATTAAGGGCTATCGGCGGCTGGCGGCTAAGGACGGGCAGACCTGTTTCCTGGCTGGAACATTGGTCACAACGATAGCGGGCGACAGGGCAATAGAAGGGATCCGGCGAGGGGAGTGGGTCTTAACTCACACTGGTCTGTGGCGGATGGTTAGCGAAGTCATGCAGCGCCCTTACGTTGGGGAATTTACGGCGATCACCCTGTCCTCTGGAGAAAGCTTAGAAGCCACGTCCGAGCATCCGGTTTTATTGGAGCGCCAGGGTGAGCTGAATTGGTATCCCATAAGTTGCAGCACGCCTGGCGACCGAATCATCCACCATTCGAAGGGCTTCCCGCAGGACGTTGACCATGACTTCCGAGATGGGACCGTAGAACGGCGTATCGGGCAGGCGGATCACAAGGTAGCCGTTGGCAATCAAGCGCAGCGTTTTGCGGCGATCAGCGTCAGGCCGTCTGTGCCAATAGACCCCGTCGATTTCCAGGGCCACATTGAGATCGGGGAGATAGAAATCGACCGGATACCGATCAATCCCTGCCTCCTGCTCATACCGAATCCCCAGGGCCGTAAGGCATTGCCGCGCCGTACTCTCGGGCTCGGTTTCTCCCTGGTAACGGCGATAGCAGATCGGGCTGCAGAATTTCTGGTAGCTCATTGCCGGGACTATGCGAAAGCGCTCGCCGCAGTGCTTGCAGATATTCATCACTGGCGGTCGTCGGCATTCCTCCGAGCAATAATGCCGATTGGCCTTGGGGCCAGCGGTGAATTGCTTACCGCAACGGTCACAGACCACGCGAACCGTCTTCGCTCGCCTGCATCTGAGGCTGCAGTTGACATAGCGTGCGCCGATAGAACGCTTGACCTCGAACTGCTTGCCGCAGGTGATGCATGTCTTAATGAGGCAGGGTGCGGCATGCTGCAAATCCCAGCAACGTCGGGAGCAGAAACGCCTACCCCTAGCAAGCGCGCTCGGTGGCGCACGCCAGTCCGATTTGCATTGGGGGCACGTGATGAGAATCGACATACGATAAGTATATCCTGTGTCACCAAGCGGCACCATCAAGCGACGGTTTACAACCTTGAGGTCGAGGCCGACCATACCTATTTTGCGAACGGCATTCTTGTGCACAACTGCATGGCCTGCATCGCGCTGGACGGTAAGCTCTATCCGACTAATCAACCGTTCCCGGCACACGTTGCTGACAGATGCACGATGGTGCCTGCGACGGTGAGCTACGCCGACCTGGGCCTGGACGTGCCGGAGCCGAAGCTGGAGTTCCAGACGGCGGGCGACTGGTTCAAGAAGCTGCCGCCGGCCAAGCAGCGGGAAATGATGGGGCCGGGGGCGTTCGAGCTCTGGCAGGCGGGCAAGGTCAAGCTCGGCGACTTCGTAGCTACAAAGACTCACCCGCTCTGGGGCAAGGCGGAATTGACGGCCAGCCTCAAGGACATGGGCAAGCCGAAACCGCCCAAGGCGCCCAGGGGGCCTAGGGCGCCAAAGAAGCCGAAGGGGCCAGCACCCGTGGCCTATCCGGACTTTAAGCCGCAGATGACGGAGGATACCCGGAGGGCAGCGAGCAAGTTTCTGGAGCGCGGAGAGAAGGCGGATTCAAACAGCGTGGCTAGGCAGGCCAAGGCTGACATAGAGGAACAGTTGACCGCCCGCATGCTGAAGGACCCTACGGCTACGAAGGCGTTCCGGGAAGCATGGCCTAATGAGATCAACACTCTTAAACTGGCAGGGAAGACCGATGCAGAATTCCACGCGGCGCTGCTGGCGAACCCTACGCACATAGGCCATTTGAAGAATGCAATGAGGGGCGTAGTGGACGAATGGGCAGTGACATCGGCGGACAACAGCCCGCAGGCGGTGGCGATGCAGGAGCTGGTGCAAGCGGAGTTCCCCTGGGTGCAAGCGAAGGCGCCCCTTTACCGGAGTCCCTTCGCCAGGCAACGCGAGCAACTTCGGTCCGACGTGGGAACGATAGTGAAAGCAAGGGGACCGTTTTACCGTCGAGCCCTCCGGCACATGTATGAAAACACTCAGGATGCGCTGCAGGCCGAGGGCATCGAGGAGGTGGCCCTGGTTAGAGGCATGAACTTGGCGGAGCGCCCCAAATGGCTGGAGGGGGGAAAGCGGTACGATGAGGTTGAGGTGCCGCTGCAACCGATGAGTAGCTTCAGTTCGCAGATAGGGACCGCGAACACCTTCATGCGTAGCGAGGGTGTTGTGGTGGGCGCTACAGTTCACCGCAGTTGGGTGCTCGGGACGGCGCGGACGGGCTTCGGCTGCCTGAACGAATACGAGTACGTGGTGCTGGCGGGACCGGGTAAGATGCAGTTGAACAACATTAAGGGGCAATGGACGCAATGACTGCGATCGATCAGGATCTGCTCAACGACGACTGGCTGCGGAGCCGGACCTGGGACATCCTGCCGGCGGACCTCAAGACGCTCCTGCGCGTGCTCGATGTCCAGGACGCCCAGCGGGGCGCGCAGGCCGGGGCGCTACGGGAGTTCCTTAAACTTCCCGCCGCGATCCCCGCGCCGGACTCGATCAAGCAGGAGGCGGAGGCCCTTTTGGGTGTCAAGGTGAGCGAGTGGCCGAGCAAGCCGTAAGGGAGGTAACGCGACGTGGGCGGAAAACCGTCAAAGGGAACGCCGCCGGACCGGCGGCTAAAGGAGAACAAGGGCAAGCCGCGGAAGTCGGGAAAGAAAGGTGCCTGAAATGCGGTGGGGCCGTGCGGCGGATGCGGCGCCTCGCGCTGGAGGGCTGGGTGCGCTCCTTCGAGGACCGCGGGCTCATGGAGTTCTGGCGCTGCCGCGCGTGCGGCACGATCCAGAACCTCAAGGGGGTCGAGTGGTAGGGTGATCAAGGACGCCAGCCTGGACCGGCACGCCCGTAGGTGCACGTTCTGCGGCGAGTGGGCCGATGGCGCATGGGAGCCAAAGCTGCCGGACGTGCCGCCCGAGACGGGCGTGATGTTCACCTGCCGCGCCCACTGGGTCAAGTTGTACGACGAGGTCGAGCGCGCCGCGCGAGTGTATGATGGCGACGTTCAGAGGAGGCCCCTCTTCCTAGATGGCCTCCGGCGGATCGGGATGGCGGATAGGCGGGTTCCGGCGCAAAGGAGCGGCTGATGGCGCAGGAGACGGTGACCGACCAGGTCCAGGAGAAGGTGCTCGGGACCCAGGTCGCGCAGGTGACGGAGCGCACGATACAGCGGTTTAAGGGTGGGGCCTGGTGGTGTCCCTTCTGTGACCGCTCGATGCTGCTGAAGGACGCCCGCACATGCTCCGGCTGCGGGGCCGTCTACGGCGAGGAGTCCGGCTTCATCGATGGCGTGCGCCGCTTTGCGGTCAAGACGGTGATCGTTACAAGGGGCGAGGCTGCCGAGAGTCCTAAAGGCGATGGCGCTGTAGCCCACGAGGGCGAGGCGGCGGCGAAGGGTGAGCCCACCAGGACGGCGGGCGGGCGCTTCACTGGACGCCAGCGGTGAGGTCGCGAGTTTGCTGGTGTAGCTCAATGGCAGAGCGGTGGTTTTGTAAACCGACGGTTGGGGGTTCAAGTCCTCTCGCCAGCTCCTTTGCGCTGTTGGCTGTTACACTTACTAACCAAGCGATGGACACGGCGGAGGTAACCGGATGCTGACGCTCGACGGTAACGCCTTCCGGGTAGTTCTCTCGGACGAGCCCCTGGATTCCGAGGAGGGCCTGGTCAAGTGGTTGGGCGTCACCGACGAGACCAGCAACATGATCGTGATCGACGGAACGCTGCCGGCGGACCGGCAGGCCGAGGTCCTGATGCACGAGCTCGTGCACGCGGCGGACTCCTACTTGGGCGAGATGACCGTGGTGGGGCTCGGCAAGCGGATGTACGGAATACTCAAAGAAAATGACCTGCTCCCGTCTGACTTCCTCGAGCGCGCCGTGGACGGCGAGGCCAGCGAGGAAGAGATGGGGCGGGTCCATGAAATGCTGAAGGCCCAGGAGAAGCAGATGGAGGCTGCACCTGGGATGATGATGATGCGGTCGGCGGCGCGAGCCGCGACGGCGGGGGGCCAGGCTGCCCCCAAGTCTGGCGGGGAGCCCGGGACGGGCGCGGAACCTCCAGCGAGTGGGGCTTCGGCTGACGACGCCGGCGGGGCTGGGGGCTCCGCGAGCGACGGCGGACCGGAGGACCTGACGGGTCTGAAGCGCACCGTGACGGCGCTCCGCGGAGAGGTCCGGCTTCTCAGGACTGAGAACCGCGATCTCAAGCAGTTCAAGAAGGTCGAGCTCGACAAGGGCAGGACGGCCGAGGAGAAGCTGCGCGTGGAGAACGCCGAGCTGCAGAAACGGGCTGAGGCTGCCGAGACGGCCCGCACGGAGGCCCTGCGACAGCAGGCTTTCGTCACGCGGGCGCTCCAGGAGGGCGCCATTAGCCCAGTGACCGCCTATCGGCTTGTGGACAAGGCCACCCTCGTTGTAGCTGACGACGGTACCGTGTCCGGGGTCGAGGAGGCCGTCGCCGCGCTCAAGACGTCGGAGTCCTACCTGTTCGCGCCGGCGCAGTCCGGCGGCGGCGGCAGGCCAGCGACGATCAATGCAGGGGCCGCAGGCGAGAGTCCGCCACGGGTTAAGGCCAGCCCCGAGCAGGTCGACATGGCCGCGAAGCTAGGAGTGACGCTCAACAAATAGGAGCTCCTAGTGGGATTCGACTGGAGATTCAACCTCTCCGGCGGCCCGCCGCTGGTGCTTCCGTTCCAGTTCAAGGACACCGAGACCCTGCGCAAGGGCGATCTCATGAATATTGAAACTGGTGAGATCGACCTGGGCGCGACGAACGACACCGACTTCGCCGGCGTCTTCGTCGGTCCTGAGAACCCTGATGACGCGCACAAGGATCAGCCCGGACGCGTCGACGGAACGGACAGCACGACTTGGGCGCTCGTGATCGTGAACCCCGATGCTGTATACGGGGTGACGGACGCGAATGCCAGGAATGCGGGTGCGGCGCTGGACATAAGCGGAGCGAGCGGTGCTATGACCGTGGCGGCCGCCTCGAACAACGACGTACGCGTGGTCAAGACCAAAAAAGCCGCCGGAGACGAGACGCTCGTGGTCCTGGACCCCGGCGAGCACTACCTGGCCAAGGCATAGGAGGGCGCCATGTTGGTAAGTGGCAATTGGGCGCCCCTGCTGACACCGGGGCTGCGCGAGATTTATTCAATGGTGGCCGGGCGACCGGACCCGATGCGGGACCTGCTCTACCGCGTGCTGCCGTCGCCCAAGAGCACTGAGGAATATCTGGGCTTCGGCGGCAGGCGGCTCGTGCCCCCTTGGACGGGAACGGTCCCGTATGAGGACATGGACGCCTACTACCGCACGACCATGCGGAACATCCTGCTCGTGGATGGCCTGCAGATCGAGCGGTCGCTGCTCGAGGACGACCAGTACGGCCAGATCAGGCAGGCGACCGAGGAGTTCAGCGAAAACTTCGGCGTGACGCGGGAGCACGATGCGGTGCAGACGTTCATCAACGCCTTCACCGACACCGGCGTGAACCGCGTCGGGTTGAACATCGCTGGCGCGGACGCGGTCGGGCTCTGCTCGACAGCGCACCCGTACTCGCCGGTGGCCGCCGGCACGACTCAGTCGAACGAGGGAACGCTGGCGCTGTCCGTGGCGAACGCCGATACCACGCGCCAGAACATGCTGAACCTCACCGACGACAAGGGCGTGCTGATGGCCGTGAACCCGGACATGGTCCTGGTGCCGGCGGAGCTGGAGCGCGATGCGCGCCAGATCTTCCCGCAGACGGACGACGTCCTGTTTGAGCCCGGCTCCGCGCAGTTCGATGCCAGCCTGTTCCAGTCCAAGCTCGGCGGCCACAAGATGACCGTCGTGATGTGGAACCGGCTGACAGATGCGAACGCCTGGTTCATGATTGACTCCCGGCTCATGAAGCAGCACCTCATCTGGCAGGACCGCGTCCTGCCGTCGTTCGAGGAACTGCCCATGACCAATCCGGAGATCGCGCAGTGGTCCGGCCGTATGCGGTACTCGCTCGGCTGGAAGCACTGGGCATGGGTGTACGGAAATAACCCGAGTTGATCGGGCTAAAGGCTGAAATGAGTGGATAGCTCAGAGGCGGTTTTGCGAGAGTGGCAATCATGACAGAGGACTTGACCGTTCTTCAGATTCCGGTCACCCCCGAGGTGAATCGGGATGATGTGGTCGAATTCGAGCTGTTCGATTGCCCCGCAATGCTGGCATCTACCGTCGGCACATTCGAGGAGAATCCGGCGCATACTGCGCGGAAACTCCTTATTAAGACGGCGCGTGCGGACGGGATAAAGGGCTGTCCGCTCATAAAGCCAGTAGCACCTCAGAGTGCAGAACCGGGCCGTCGAATGGCGCTTAAGAATGCGAAAGTGCCCTTTGCACTGAAGGCAATCACGCCAGATATGACGGGCGGCGCCCTTACAAGCATTGCTGCAATACTTGGCTCCCTCAAACCAAGCTCGGGTTCGATCCTGTATGCCGAAGGGGGCTCTACACTGCAGGCACGTTTTAGTCCTGACCGGGCCATGTTGCGCGCGCCTTGTGCAAAACAGGCTGCAATACGTGTTGCGATTCCCGTGGGACTGAAACGGTTGCTCGCATGTGGGGCAAACCTTCTCCATACGCTAAGCGTATCGTATATATGGGCAAACGCCCGACAGAATCCGTCATAGGACGGTGATCCCGGTGCAGATGGTGGGCTTTGATAAGGACTGGGCGAGAGCCTGGGGCCTCGGGGGCGACTGCACCCGCCTCCGGGTCCTGGTCCTAACAGAAAGGTAGAGACAGATGCCGACGAACTTCCCTGGGGGCCTGTTGAGCCGGGGCATCCCGGTCGAGCCCGGTCCTCTGCTCCTGACGACTGGCGACGTATTCCACGTCGATTCGGGCCACGCCAACGCGAGCGACAGCAATACTGGCAAGGACTCGCGCCGGCCGCTGTCGACGATAGGGCAGGCGATCACCAACGCGGCCGCCAGCAATGGCGACATCATCCTGGTCGCGCCCGGCCACGCACAGACGCTCACGGCGGCGATCGCCATGAGCAAGGCCGGCGTCAAGCTGATCGGGATGGGTACGGGGCAGAATCGCCCGGCCCTGACCTTCGGCGCCATCGATGCCATCGACGTGACTGGCGCAGACTGCGAGATCCATAACATCCGGTTCGTGACCCCGACTGCCGCCGCGACGGGCTACATCAACTTCGGCGCCGCGCGCATTAAGGTCGTGGGCTGCCGCTTTGAGTGCGGGGCTAACCTCACGACTGGCGCGGCCATCACTCTCACGGCGGACGGTGACGAGTTCAAGATTTACGACTGTGAGTTCGTCGTGACCGCCGATGGCCCGGACCAGGCCATCAGCCTTGAGGGTGCGGCGGACAATGGCGAAATACGCGGCTGTGTGTTCAACGGCGGGTCCTCGACGAACGTATGGGACGACGCCGCTATTGATGCCGCCGCCAACACGCCGCTTAACGTGCTCGTCACGGACTGCGATTTCCTCTACGGGACTGCGTTCGTCGGCACGGGTAACTGGCTCCGCGCCTCGGCGCAAAACCGCTTCCTGCGCGGCGCTATCTGCAAGGCCGGCATGCCGCGCACGATCTACGCCGACTCAAGCGGGACCACGACCGGCTCCGGTGAGGCGGAGGATCCAACCACGCTAGTGGATGCCGTGGACCAGGCGATTGCGGGCGACCTGATCCTGCTCTA
>ERZ1292644.1310-Hain-H14-01um-R2-1310-length-13205-cov-4_pt1 | contig 13205 bp, 14 predicted proteins | sample MGYA00564402_ERZ1292644 | MGnify/ENA primary metagenome ERZ1292644 (study PRJEB36523, sample SAMEA6512644) | groundwater metagenome | collected 2019-01-09 | study: AquaDiva: Metagenomics assemblies of 32 groundwater samples | reverse complement strand
CCGTGCGGCAGCGGAAAAAATATAAAAAGTGTCATGGGGCGTAAGGGTTAAAAATATGCCAAAAGTTTTATTAAGAAAGATTCGAATCGGTGACAGAAAATATTTTGCTAGGTGGTGGCGAGATAAAGAGTTGTTGAGAGTAACAAGTGGAATGTTAAGAAGAATTACAGATTATGAAATTGATAAATATTTTTCAAAGATTTTGAATGACAAAAAAAGCCTTCAGTACATGATAGCGGTTAATCGAAAAACTGTTGGACATATTTCACTGGATAAAAGAAATGGCGGTTGGTACGAAACCCAGATTGTTATCGGAGAGAAAAGTCAACAAGGCAAAGGATATGGCACAAAAGCAATTAAACAGCTTCTGGAGAAAGCACAAAAATTTGGTATTAAGAAGATTTATTTGGAAGTCCGACAGAATAATCTCGGGGCAATCAGGGCTTATGAAAAATGTGGTTTTCGAAAAGTAGGAATTAAGAAATATCCAAAGAATAAATATTTACCACAGACAGTAAAGATGATCCTGTGGACACAGGAATAAATACAAAAAGTGTCACGGGGGTTAAAAGTATGAAGTACCAAGTACCATTTTACGCAAATACGAGAGACGATACGCACTGCGTGCAGGCTGTATTTAGGATGACATTGAAGCACTTCTTGCCAAAGAAAAACTTTAGTTGGAAAAAATTAGACTTAATCAGTAAGAAAGAAAAAGATTTGGGCACATGGCTTGTACCGGCATTGATATGGTTTGCGAAAAATAGGTTTGACCTAATGAATGTCGAAAGGTTCGATTATAGAAAATTTTACAATGATGGCGCAAGTTACGTAAGAAAGTCTTTCTCGGAACAAGCTGCAAAATGGTACTTGGAGAAAAGCAATCTACGCGATATCAGACGGTACATTCCCGAGTTTCTTCGCAGAATAAAAACACAGAGCAGGTATGCCAGAATTGGAGAACTACAACAGTTGTTAGACAAAGGTTATCTTGTAGCAAGTGATGTAAATTCTGCTGTATTAAATAACAGAAAAGGATATGATTCGCACCTCGTGTTGGTGATAGGATATGGCAAAGATTACTTCATATTGCACGACCCAGGATTGCCGCCACGAGAAAATAGGAGGGTGACTTCAAAATTATTTCAGAAGGCATGGAGTAAAAAGTACGGAAGCGGGCCGAATTTAACAGCACTCAGGTTGAAGAAATAGCCGCATGACATTTTCTATATTTCGACAAATTCGGCAGTATCAAGATTAGAAAAACCGCGTAAAATAAGGAAAAGTCCTGCGGTTAGTTATTAAAAAAGCAGAGATGTCATGGGTCATGGGAAATAAAAACCACCCATGCGCTAATTTTGCGAGAACTACCATGGCAATCCGCTCCCCGAAGGATAACGCTTCGCGTTCCCTACGGGGCAGGTCGCCTAAAAGTTATTGCGCCTACTTGTCCCATTAGATATGCGGAGCATTATCTAATAGGATTCGGCACGCGCGGATTGCGAGAACCTTTGTTACAGGGTATTAATACATGATAACAGAACTAAATTAGGCAAAATTAGAGCAGGGTTCTCATAAATTTATCTAAATTTATGTTCGCTTTGCTCCAAAATTTAGAAATTTATGGAAAAAATTATCGTTATTGTCGGGCCGACGGCGTCGGGGAAAAGCGCGTTGGCTATTAAAATCGCCCGAAAATTTAACGGAGAAATTGTTTCCGCCGACTCGCGGCAAATTTATTGCGAGATGAACATCGGAACCGCTAAACCGACTAAAAAAGAATTAGCTTCCATCCCCCATCATTTAATAGATATAAAAAATCCTAATCAGAATTACACCGTTGCGGAATATAAGCGCGATGCCATAAAAGCAATAAATAAAATATTAAAAAAGAAAAAACTGCCAATTCTTGTTGGCGGCACCGGGCTTTATATTAAAGCGGTGATAGATAATCTTAATATCCCAAAAGTTGCGCCGGATTCAAAATTAAGAAAAAAATTAGAAAAAGAAATTGAAAAATACGGATTAAAATATCTTTTCGAAAAACTTATAAACCTCGATCCGGAAGCAGCTTATATCGTTGACCCAAATAATCACCGCCGGGTTATAAGAGCGCTTGAAATCGCCATAAAAACCAAAAAACCTTTCTCGGCTCAACGTAAAATCGGAAAGCCACTTTTTAACTTTATCGAAACAGGAATTAAGTGGTCTAAAAATAGTTTGGATGAACGGATAAATAAAAGAGTTGATTTAATGATAGAAGAAGGGCTTTTAGAAGAGGTCAAAAACCTGATTAAAAAATATCCCCCACCCTTTTCCAATGGTGAGGGACTGCAAAGTTTTGACGCTATCGGTTATCGTGAAATTATTGATTATTTAAACAAAAAATTTCCTTTTGAAGAAGCGGTAGAATTAATTAAAAAAAATACGAGAAACTACGCCAAAAGGCAAATGACCTGGTTTAATAAAGACCGAAGAATTTACTGGGTTAAAAGCCTTAGAGAATCTGAAAAACTAATAGAAAATTTTTTAAATAAAAAATAAATCTTCTTCAATCTTCATTTACAAGCGATCGCTTGTAAATGAAGATTGAAGATTTAAAATTATTATTATTATAATAATAATTTTTTTAAAACTTCTGAAACCGTTTCCGGGTTGGCTTTCCCCCTGGTTTCTTTCATTACTTGGCCTACCAAAAATTGTATTGACGCTTCTTTGCCTTTTTTATAATCCGAAACCGCCGTTTGATTTTCTTGTATTATTTTTTCTGCCGCTTTCTCAATTTCGCCCGAATCTTTTACCTGAACCAAATCTTTTTCCCTAATTACCTGCGACGGGGCTTTGCCGGTAGCCCACATTTCTTTTAAAACGTCTTTAGCGGCACGCGAGGTAATGACGCTCCTATGAATTAAACAAACTAATTCGGCAAAATTTTCAGCCGTAATTTTTGTATCATCAATTTCAGCCGAAGCCTCATTTAACAGCCCTAAAAAATCGCTTAAAAGATAATTGGCCGAAAGGTTAATAATTAGTTGCTTTTCTTTTTCTATAAAATGGGGACTGGCGTTTAATTCGGGAATAAGCAAGCTGTCTTTATCCAGCCCTTCTTTATCCCAATTCATAAACTCGCTTACAACGTTTTCAAAATAATTTGCCAGCTTTTCATTATTAACAAAAATATTAATTTGGTCATTGTTGAGTCGGTAGTTATTTTTAAACCTTGTCCTCTTTTGAGATGGGAGTTCCGGCATTGTCGCTTTAATTTCTTCAATAGTTCCAAGATCGATTCTTAGAGGCGATAAATCCGGTTCAGGAAAATAGCGATAATCATGGGACTCTTCTTTAATCCGCTGAGAAAAAGTTTCTCCTTTGGATTCATCAAAGCCTCGAGTTTCTTGAATAACCTTTTTACCTTCACTAAGCAATTCCGATTGCCTTTTAATTTCGCAGTCAATCGCGTCGCGCACAGCTTTGAAAGAGTTCAGATTTTTTATCTCCACCTTTGTCCCTAATTTATTTGAACCAACAGGTTTCAAAGAAAGATTTGCTTCAACGCGCATCTGTCCTTTTTCCATATTGGCATCGGAAACACCAAGGTACTTTAAAATCAATTGAAGTTCCTGCGCGAAAGCCGATGCTTCTTCGCCCAAGTGCATATCGGGCTCGGTTACGAGCTCCATCAAAGGCACGCCGGCTCGGTTAAAATCAACCAAAGAATGGCCAATGTGACCAAAATGAATAAGCCGACCGGTGTCTTCTTCGAGATGAACACGGGTGATTCTAACTTTTTTGTTCTGGCCGGGAATAATTAACTCGCCGCCTAAACAAATTGGTTCGTCGTATTGAGAAATCTGATACCCTTTGGGAAGATCGGGATAAAAATAATTTTTCCGATCCCATTTGGTGATTTCAGAAATCTTGCTATTTAAAGCTAAACCAACCTTAATTACCTGATTGACTGCTTCTTTATTAATTACCGGCAAAGTGCCGGGCTGACCGGTACAAATTGGGCAAATATTAACATTGGGATGCCTTTCATCAGGATCATTTTTTGACGCGCAAAACATTTTGGTCTTGGTTTTTAGTTCTGCGTGAATTTCAAGACCGATGACCGATTCGTATTTTGCCATAAATAAATTTAACGTAACTCAAAATTCTTAAATTAAGTTAAACGTATCACAGATAATAATAAAAAAAAAGCCGTTCTAGCACCAAGTGTAACCAACAAAAAACTTCCAAATTCAATTGACTAATACTTTTCAGCATGCCAATATAATGCCGAACCTTAACATTATAAAAATTGAAAATGAACGAAAGGAGAGAGAATGATTTACAAACATTTTTCGGAGCGCAAGCCGGACACTCAATACCGTTCTCTTTTAAAACTAATACAAAATGACGGAGAAGAGGTTGATACTCAACAAGAAGAAGCTGCAAAGAAATGGATTGGTTATCAATTCAGGTTCCCTATCGATAACGGTTTTCCTCTAATTACCGAACGCGATCTTCTCGCGCCCGGCGACAGTAGGTCGCAATTTAAAATGGCAATAGCCGAACTGTGCGCCTTTCTGAATGGCGCACAAACCCTTAATGAAATGAAACAATTTGGTTGTGGTTGGTGGGCCAAATGGGTAACGCCCGAGAAGTGCGCAAAACGCGGTCTTCCGGCCGGCGACCTTGGTCCGGGTTCATATGGTTCCGCTTGGCGACGTTTTCCAACCGCCGAAGGGGCACCATTTGACCAAATTACTGCCCTTATCGAACAGATTGAAGAATTGCCTCATCTCCGGACTCTTAGGGTTACAAACTGGATTCCTCAATACATTCCGAGAGGAAAAGGACGAACGCAAAAAGTCGTGGTTGCGCCTTGTCATGGCGACTTCCATATTCATATCAACACGCGTAAGCGGGAAATGAAACTTCTTCATATTCAACGGAGCGCCGACGCACCGGTGGGATTAGTCTTCAACTTAATCCAATATGCGGCGCTACTCTTGATGATTGCGCAGGTAACCGGCTATACGCCAAAAGAAGTCATCCATTTCGTTGATGACGGTCACATTTTTACGAAACAAATGGAAGATGTCGCGGTACTGCTCGCAACTAACCCGCAACGCTTACCCACGGTGACACTTGACCCGAAAGTGAAGAATATTCTTGATTTCCGACCTCAACATTTCGAAGTAACCGATTACTATCCTCAAAACCCAAAGATGGTAATATGGACTCCGGTATAAGAATCATAATTATCGCTGCGGTATCAGAAAATAATGTGATTGGCAGAGATGGAGAAATTCCTTGGCGGCTTTCAGAAGACCTAAAAAGATTTTCAAAGCTCACTTCAGGCAATATTGTAATTGCCGGTCGCAAGACTCACGAATCTATAATGCATCGTCTTGGTCATCCACTGCCAGACAGAAGAACAATAGTAGTCACCCGGCAAGAAGATTACCAAGCTGAAGGAGTCATCGTTGCGCACTCATTTGAAGGAGCCCTTGATAAAGCTAAAGAACATCAAAAGGAAAATCAAAAAGTTTTTGTCATTGGCGGTTCTGAAGTTTATAAAGTTGCGCTCCTTGTGGCAAACATGATTTATATAACCAAAGTCCATGCCGAAATTGAAGGTGATACCTACTTCCCGACTTTTAATGAATGCGAATGGCAAATGATCGGCTCGTACTATCACCCTAAAGATGAAAAGAATGAATATGATTCCACAGTTTTTGTTTACGAAAGAAGGTTGAACTACAGTGGCAAAAAATTTATCTAGCCATATTAACTTAGAAAATGCCCGCGACAAAGAGCAGCGGGAGATAATGGAAAAACTTAAAAAAGACAAGATTTGTCCATTTTGCGAGGAAGGACTTCGGCGTTGCTCAATTAACCCTCCTGTTCTCACCCGCCCATACTGGATTCTTACCACAAACCATTGGCCTTACGATTTCACACAGCATCACTTTATAGCCGTTCATCGAAAGCACATTGAGAATGTAAGAGAGATTTCGCCAAAAGCCTGGAATGAGCTCCTAAGTATTTTCCGGTATATAGAGAAACATTTTCGCCTTAAAGGTGGCGCAATCGGAATTCGTTTCGGCGATGTTACAAAAACCGGAGCGACAATAGGCCATCTCCATGCTCACTTAATTGTAGCTGACACGGACACAAGTAAATCAGGTTACAAAAGAGTAAGATTTCCAATGGGGCCAAAACCAGCCCTATGAGAACAAAGAACCCCGGTTCCTACTTCAGGACCCGGGGTTTTATATTTCTACTCTAATAATTTCCACTTTGAAATCTTTTAAGATGCGCTCACCGTCAAGCATGGCGTATCCTTCGACAAAAAAACAGCGCTTTATCCCCGCCTTCGCAACAAGTTTTGCGCACGGCGGACACGGAAATGTTGTAATAAAAATATCCGCACCTTCAGTCCTCAAACCACGTTTAGCCGCTTCGGCTATAAGTAATGCTTCGGCATGGCCATCGGTTGTAAGATCAATATTAACACCTTGCTTAAAAAGACCGCGCGGATCGCCTTCAAAATAAGGCGTGTATTGCGAAGGAAGTTGTTTGTTAAAACCTACAAGGAGCACCGATCCTTCTTTTACCAACGCTGCGCCAACTTGTCTCCATAAATTTGTAGCTTTCAAAGAAGCGGAGTAAGCAAGCCGCATTACATCCTTATCAAATTCTAAACGAGATATAATTTCATCGGCCACCACTTCTCGTTTCTCTAACACTTTGGTACGATCCCAGCGAAGAAAGACGCTTGCGTCAAACTCGCTATGCAATCCCTCAAGATATGTTTTTGCAAACTCGCGGCAAACGTCGTCATCCGGCATTACAATGTTAAAATCATTTCTTTTAAGAAACGCAAGGAATGTTCCGATGAGTTTAGACGATATCTCTATTACTTGAGGAAAATTTGGCCACCCTCTTAACGAATGCTTCACATAATCTGAAGCAAGGGCTCTTTTTTCTTTTCTAAGTTGAGAAAATCGGCTCATAAGGTCTTCACCGAAGATGAAGATGAGTTTGGCATCAGAGTGCTTTTCAAAAAATTTGCGGTATCCATCATGAAGAACGGGTATATACGCGATAATAACTTTCGTCATCTTTTCCCACCTACCCTTTTATTTTATTAAGAAATTCCATTACTTCTGCAAGTTTCTTCTTGACATTGTCAATCGGCTCAATAAGCAAACGTCTCATTTGTGCTGTTGTAGAAGTCTCCGATTGCGAAGGTAAAATTACGATTTTCCCGCCGAGTTCTTTAATCAACGTGGTAAGTTCCTGAAGTTCTTGTTCGTCACTGTACTCTCGTTCAGAGATGATGAGCACATCGGGAATAACCGTTTTAATGAGTTGCCAGCGAGAATCATCTATTTCTTTTGGAACGACAAGGTCAACATATCTTGAGTGACAAAGAATCTCGAAACGTTCGTTTTCGGAAACAAACGGCCTATGGGAGCCTTTGCGCTTTTTTACACGAGCATCGGTATCCACTCCGACTACCAAGACATCGCAAATTTTCTTTGCCAAAGCGAGATATCTGTAATGACCAACATGCGCCAGGTCATAAGTGCCTGAAGTCAATCCGATTATCTTGTGAAGCTTTCGTAAAGCAGTCAAACGTTCTACCAGGTCATCGCGAGATTTCACTACTCTCAATTCAAGGTTAGCTCCCGGCCCGAAGATATCATCCATGTCTTTCTATCCACTCCGTTTCTGATTTTTAAAAAACAAACAGTTTTAAGATTTTAACGTAAAGATTTTTTTAAAACAATATTGACAAAATATTATAATAAGTTATAATGATAGTGATCTCTTTTGGCGGTGCAGGACAAGAGCCAGATGAGGGGGCGCTGATACCCATTGCTGAAGCACCTTGGGGGTAAGCCTGCGGAAACCGACAAGACTGTTTTCGCATTCGCTCCGGCTATTACTTAAAACGTAATAGCCATTTTATTTTACTTAAGTTATATACTATGTTATAATCCAGGTTATAGAAAGGAGGTGGGTATAATGCCTGCCGTTTTCAGCAGAGAACCAATTCCGAGGATAGATTGGTCGCTCTCGTTTGAGGCAGCGCCAACACTTTCGGAGGTCAAAGAAGAGGTTGAAAAACACTTTCCTGGTACCCCACCGGAACATATACGAGTGGGGACTTTTCAGGGCACACCAGACCTCTTAACCCTCACGGTGTGGTGTCATGTCCCAATCAAGAAGACCTAATCGCCCGCAATAAAGCTTGCTTTACGCGGGCTTTATTGTTTTTAAATCCTAAAATAATTTATTTATCAATCTCAATTCCCATTGAGCGGGCCGTACCCATTATGATTTTTTCTGCCGATTTTATGTCGTTAGCGTTTAAATCAACGAATTTTTTTTCGGCGATTTCGCGAACTTGCGCCATTGTTACTTTTCCGACTTTGTCTTTTTTGGGGTTGCCGCTCCCCTTTTCTATGCCAGCCGCTTTTTTAAGCAAGGCCGCCGCTGGCGGAGTTTTAAACTTCATATCATAAGTCCGATCTTCATAAACTGTAATTTCAACCGGAACAATATCACCAGTCATATCTTTGGTAGCTGAATTAAACTTGCTTACAAATTCTCCGATATTAAGACCATGGGGCCCTAAGGCCGTGCCAACGGGCGGCGCCGCCGTTGCCGCTCCAGCCGGAATTTGAAGTTTTATGATTGTCTTGATTTTCTTTGCCATAAATTTCTATAAATTTAGAACGAAGTGAATAAATTTTAGTTAAATTTATGAGCACCCCGCAACTGCGGGGTCGCCCACCTCTTTACAGTTTCTTAATCTGGAGCGAATCAAGCTCTACCGCCGTTTCGCGGCCAAACATTGAGATCATAATTTTAACCTTGCCTCGCTCTTCATCAACTTCACTTACTTTACCATCAAAATCTTTAAACGGTCCGTCAACAATTTTAACCGGATCGCCAACCGAAAATTCAATTTTATATTTTGATTCGCCAGCGCCGACCATCCGCCTTTGAAGTTCCTTAATTTCTTCTGCCGATACCGGAATAGGCACCGTACCGGCGCCAATAAAACCGGTTACTCGCGGAGTATTTCTCACTACGTACCAGGAATCATCGGTAACAATCATTTCAACCAAAACATAGCCGGGATAAATTTTTTCTTCAACGGTTTTTCTTTTTCCATTTTTTATCCTGATTTTTTTCTCTTTAGGCACTAAGACGTTAAAAATTTTATCCTGCATATCTAGGGACTCAATTCTTTGCTTTAGATTGCGCGCCACCGCATCTTCGTATCCGGAGTAAGTATGAAGCACGTACCAATTTCTTCCTTTTGAGATTTGTTTGGCCATTTATTTAAAGATGAAGATATTGAATAAGTAAGTAAAAATATAATCCAAGACGCCTAAAAAAGCCGCCACTGCCAGAGAAACGCCGATAACTACAATAGTGTAATTTATAGTTTCCGGCCGCGTTGGCCATTTCACTTTGGCCATTTCTACCCTGACTTCTTTAAAATAATTTTTTGTTTTTTCCAAGTAACTCATAAATTAGATATTTTTAAAAAGCCCGCGGGCTTTTGAATAATCTCATTATAACAGCCAACATAATTATATGTCAAGATTCTTTACCGTTTTGGCATGGGTTTGGATGAAGCGTTTTCGGGGGGCCACTTCGTCGCCCATTAAAATATCAAAAACTTTGTTGGCTTTTCCCGCGTCTTCCACGGTTACTTTTTTCATAGTGCGGTTTTCCGGATTCATAGTAGTTTCCCACAATTGTTCCGGATTCATTTCGCCAAGACCTTTGTAGCGCTGAATATTAGGATTTACTATTTTATTTTTCCTAAACTCGCCTAAAATTTCTTCTTTGTCGCCGTCGGTATAAGCGTATTCGCTTTTTTTACCGCTTGAAATTTTATAAAGCGGCGGCTCGGCGATATAAATGTGGCCTTGATTTATAAGCTCCGGTAAATAACGGAAAAATAGAGTCAGAAGCAGGGTCCTGATGTGAGCCCCGTCAACATCGGCATCGGTCATAATAATAACTCGGTGATAGCGAAGATTGCTGATGTCAAACTCTTCGGCAATGGCCGTGCCAAGGGCAATAACCAGAGCCCGAATTTCTTTAAAAGCCAAAATTTTGTCTATTCTCGCTTTTTCAACGTTTAAAATTTTGCCCCTTAAAGGAAGAATCGCCTGAAATCTCCGGTCGCGGCCCTGCTTGGCACTGCCTCCGGCGGAGTCGCCTTCCACGATAAATAGTTCCGATTCGGCCGGGTCTTTGCTCGAACAATCGGCAAGTTTACCCGGTAAAGCTAACCCTTCCAAAATTCCTTTCCGCAATACCGTTTCCCGCGCCGCTTTGGCCGCTTTTCTTGCTTTTGAGGCGAGAATTGTTTTTTCTAAAATTTTTCTGGCATCGACCGGATTTTTTTCAAGCCATTCGGCTAAGGTTTCGCCAATGGCATTTTCCACAGCAGTCCTCGCCTCCGGATTACCCAGCCGGGCTTTTGTTTGACCTTCAAATTGCGGCTCTCTTAACTTTACGGAAAGCACTACCGAAAGCCCTTCTCTAGTATCATCGCCGGTTAAATTTTCTTCTGACTCTTTAATGTAACCGTTCTTGCGGGCGTAATCGTTTAGAGTTCTTGTAAGCGCAGTTCTAAAACCGGTTAAATGCATCCCGCCTTCTCCGGTATGAATATTATTGGCAAAGCTTAACTCTTCGGACTGTATGTCTTCGGTATACTGGAGGGCGGCTTCAACCAAAATGTCTTGGGCAGTTTTTGCAGCATAAAAAATGTTGTCGTGAATTGGTTTTTCATCGCTATTTAAATATTTCACGAATGAAACAATGCCGCCTTCAAAGTAAAAAGCGTAAGAAGCATAGGGCTCTGTTCTACCGTCGCGAAAAACAATTTTTACGTCTTTAGTTAAATATGCTTGTTCGCGTAAATGGTCTAAAATTATTTTGCCGTCAAAATTGATCTCCTTAAATATCTCCGGATCCGGATCAAAAGTCACCGTCGTGCCCGTATGCCTGCATTTATCGGTTTTTTTCACCTTAGTTTTAGCGATCCCCCGTTCGTATTCTTGAGTCCAAATATAGCCATCACGACAAACTTCGGCAAGAAGATAACGCGAAAGTGCGTTAACCACTGAAACGCCAACGCCATGAAGCCCACCGGATACTTTATACGACTCGCCGCCGAATTTACCGCCGGCATGAAGCGTTGTCATTACGGTTTCGAGCGCCGATTTTTTTGTTTGTTTGTGCATTTCAACCGGAATGCCGCGGCCATCATCGGTTACTTTCACTTTGTTTCCGGGCATAATAAAAACATCGATATTTTTGGCATAACCGGCTATGGCTTCATCGATAGAATTATCAACAACTTCCCAAATTAAATGATGCAAACCTTCAACGCCGGTTGACCCAATATACATTCCCGGCCTTTTCCTTACCGGCTCAAGCCCTTCCAAAACGTAGATGTCTTTCGCGGTGTAATTTGATTGTTTTTTCATCTTAATTTTGCGTTAAATTGTTTAGCGGTTTCGCCGTAGATTTTTTTCTGTATTTTGTCTACTTCAGCCGATAAGAGAGTCCGGTCATTGCTTCTATAAATAATTCTATATGTATAACTTATTTTATCCGACCCGAATTTTTCAGGACTTACATACTTATCTAAAAGCCGCACCTCTTCCGCTAAATTGCCGCCTAACTCTCTTATTAAATCAAAATAATCGTTGGGAACAAAGTTTTTATTCACTACAAATGAAATATCTCTAGTAACGGGCGGAAATTTGGAAACCTCTTTATACTTATTTCCTAGTTTTAACTGTCTTTTTATTCTTTCATCCTGTGACCATAAAAGCCGGATATCGGGCAAATCCATGCTAATCATTGCCAGCCGCTCAAGACCGAATCCAAAAGCCCAACCGTTATATTCTTTCGGGTCAACACCCAGATTCTTTAAAACGATCTTTCTCACCACGCCAGCGCCCAAAACTTCCAGCCAGCGCTCTGAAATCCGAACTTCCATTTCAATTGACGGATCGGTATAAGGAAACTCGTCGGTATCAAAACGATATTTAACATCTTCACCAAAAACCCTTCGTGCTATTTCAATTAAAACTTCCTTAAGATCGTTTATAGTTATGATATGGTCTGCTCTGCGGCACAAGTACCAACCGTCCATTTGGTGAAATACATTCATATGCTGGCGATCTATTTCATCTTTACGGTAAACCTTGCCGTGTGATAATGCGCCGACAGGTTCGCCTTTTTTAATTTTATTTTTTACTTCCGGTAAATTTAAGTGATAATACCACATTACCGTGGTGTGAGTTCGAAGAACATGGTTTTTATCAACAAAATAGGTGTCAGATGAGCTTCGGGCCGGATGATCGGATGGAAAGTTAAAAAGATCAAAACTTATATCGTACGGAATAATTTCAGGCACTTTTAAATTTTTAAATTCCCTAAATCGGGGTAGGCTGACAATGCGCCGGGCTAAATTTGACAAGGGATTTTTCGGGGTACGAGACAGATCGGGCATGGCAAAAAAACGCTTTAATCTTTCGGCTGCGGGATCGTGCTTTTTTCTCAAGGCCTCTATTAATTTTTTTTCCGATTTAATAACTGCCATAAAATAATAAAAAAACCCGCCAAACCCGTAACCGCGCTAATGTACAAAATAGCTATGCCTAATATGCCGGCATTTTGAGGGCTTACAAAAAAAATGATGCTTAAAAACGAAGCCCAGGCCAGAACGCTTGAAAAAATAAGAGCCGCCAAATAGGCCTGTTTTTCGCTTATCAACATATAAGTATGTTATCAAATTTTTACGAAAAAAGCAACTTGTTGCGGGGGTTGGATTTGAACCAACGGCCTCAAGGTTATGAGCCTTGCGAGCTACCAGACTGCTCTACCCCGCTTTGAAATTTTACAATAATCTTGATAAAATGGTCAAATACTAAGCCGGTGTAGCTCAGTGGCAGAGCAGACGTTTCATAAGCGTCGGGTCGCAGGTTCGATTCCTGCCATCGGCATTTGCGGGTGTGGTGTAGCCTGGTCCAACACGCCTCCCTGTCACGGAGGAGATCGCCGGTTCAAATCCGGTCGACCGCGCAGTAATGGACTCAAGGAGGCAAAAGCCTCCTTTTGTCTTTGTGGGTCGCCATTTTTTGCCAGTTCCGACCAATTAACTT
>ERZ1292644.1309-Hain-H14-01um-R2-1309-length-13210-cov-4_pt1 | contig 13210 bp, 12 predicted proteins | sample MGYA00564402_ERZ1292644 | MGnify/ENA primary metagenome ERZ1292644 (study PRJEB36523, sample SAMEA6512644) | groundwater metagenome | collected 2019-01-09 | study: AquaDiva: Metagenomics assemblies of 32 groundwater samples | reverse complement strand
ATTCGCAGATGGCATTCAGTCCGCCCACTTTGTAATAAATTCCGTTTTGGTAAATGGAAATAAGAAAGCCAATCAAAGCCAGTGGCGCCGCATAACGAAATATTTTAAGGTCTTTGTTAAAATAAGCGATGCCCAAAATTATTGCCAATGGATACATGAAAATCCTTTGATACCAGCACAAGTCGCAGGGCTCAAATCCGACAAAAACGGAGTAAAAAAGGCTTCCTAAAGAAGCCCCTAAGGAAAATAAAAAAGCCAGAAATAACCCCTGCCTGCTGACAAACTCAAAAAATTTTTTAACGGGCTGGGATCTTTCAAAAGCTCCGGCAATATGCAAAACCGAGGCAAGAATGAATGCCTGCGCCAAGATTGCAAAGAAAGCCAATAATTTATTTACAAAATATACTATCATTTTAGAATGTGATGCAAATCTACGAATTTAATGCGTATCTGCGAATATGCGGATTCGCATATCTGTAGATTGGCATTATTAGCAGGGTATTCGCATCTTATACTATGGCAAGGCGCATCCTGTTTTTTCGGCCAGTTTTTCAAGAGTCAAATCCCCTTCTGCCACCGAACCGTCGGCAAATTTCCAGGTAGGATAAGCCTTAATTCCGGCATCTTTGCAGACTTGCAATTGATTGCGGCTGTCAGCCGTTGAACATTCAACATAAGGCAGATATTTAGCGGAACTCCCAAAAGCTTTTTTCTGGTCCTGGCAATGAGGGCACCAAAAAGCCCCGTAAAATATGACATTTTTTTCCTTCAAGCACTTGGCGAATTCGTCATATTGCCCGGGTCTCTGTATAGCATAAATAAAAAAATACAAAAGCGCTGCGGCAGTAACCAAACCGATAACTAATATTATTCCGTTTTTGAATTCTTTAGTCATTTCAAATAGAAATTAGAAAGTAGAAAATAGAAAGTAGAATTTTTACTACTATTTTCTATTTTCCATTTTCTATTTTCTATATTAAACTTACTTGCTTTTTCAACGACGCTTTTTTTATCAAATTTCTGTAGGCGCAATGCTGGCAGTCTTTGCCCGATTCGGGAATTTCGGCAGAATCCAAAACATTCTTGATTTCAAAAAGCTTTTTTTCAATCCAGGAGTCATCCCCCTCATAGGGTATTATTGAAATTTTAAATTCAAGCTTGCCGTGGAACCCGGGCCTGTTTCTGTCGGCATTGGCAAAGAGAAAATACCCTGTTTTGGAAACATTATGGCCCATTTGCCTGAAAATCCACTGGTAAATTTCCATTTGCCTTTTATACCCTTCCTTATATTTGCTGTCTAAAGATATGGGATAATCGGTGCTGGTTGATTTATAGTCAACTATATGAAGCTCTTTTGTTTTTATATTCTGCCAGATGTCGTCAATGATGCCTAAAACATTCAAATTTGTCCGGCTGTGCAAAAAAGAGGCCCCCGTTTTATTATTGTTGTCATCGCGCCATATATGCAAAGCCGGATGGTGGAAAGGAATGGCGTCTATGCCGTATTCTTTCATAAGCCAATGGGGTTTTTTCTGCTCCCTTAGCAGGTCAAATTCGTTTTTCAATAAAATATCAACCGCGCTGTTTAAAGACCAGCCGGGCATATCCGGCCTTGATATGCCTAATTTCCTGTCTAACCAAAAGCATTGGGGGCACTCCAAAAAAAGGGCGATTTTTGACCTGCTTAAATTAAAAGGGAATTTGGAATCTAAATTATATAAATTTGACCTTCTTTTTTGCATTGTAAGCTACTTAAATTTTATCCACTCGTTGTTTTGCTTGAAATTTTTCCAATACTGCGACGCTATGGGCTTTAAGTTGCCGAAATATTTTGCCCCGTGGCGTTTTTTGGTATAAGGATTTTCAGCCGGCGAAGAAAGCGGTGAAAAAGACATTTGGGCGATGGGCATTTTGTAATAAAGTTTTATGGGAAGGGTTGAAACATTGTGAAGTTCCAAAGTCATTTTAAGCTTGTTGCCCGGGTCAAGATATCCGGCGGTAGCGTGAATAATCAAGCCCATCCGCCCAATGGAAGACTTGCCTTCAAGGCGGCCCACCATGTCATTTGCCACGCCGATTATTTCATAAGTCATGCCCAGGGCAAACTCGCCCGGGTGAATAATAAATTGCCTCCTGTCGTTAATGGTTACTTCTTCCATTAAATATTCTATGGGATTTTTGGGGTCAATGCAGACATCTTTGTGGGTTCTGAAAACCAAAAAATCGGCTCCTAAATGCAAGTCAATTGAGGCCGGCTGGATGGATTTGGGAAACAAAGGTTCAACGGTAATTTTTTTTTCTTTGAGCGCTTTTTTGATGTCCCCGTCGGATAGTATCATACTTATTGTTTTATTCGCATGGGCATATCAGCCTCCGCCCTGCGGGCTACGGGATGTCCTGCGAGCCAAGCGCATACCCAAAAGTCGTCGCTTCGCTCCTCCTTCAAAACCCTCGGTTTTGAATAATTTCCTACACGGGGAAATACCCAATTTCCCCGACCCCCTTTGTGCGGAAATTTTTGGTTATGCAATTCGCATGCCTAATTTTACCAAAACTAAAAATAAAATCAAATAAATGCTATATTAAAATATGGAAGAAATAAAAGAAATAAAGATAGAAGAAAAAAATTACCCCGAATCCTTAAAAAAAATCTCTGATGCGCCCGAAGTTTTGTATTATAGGGGCATTTTTCCTGAAAACAATGAAAATTTATTTGCTATTGTTGGCACCCGTCGGCCTTCGCCGTACGGCCAGCAAGCAACAATTCAAATTGCCGGAGATTTGACCGATGCCGGTTTTGCAATAGTTTCGGGAATGGCGCCGGGAATTGACACTTTCGCCCATAAAATTTGCGTCGATAAAAACCGCCGGACTATTGCCGTTTTGGGAACGGGACTGGATGAAAAAAGCATTTACCCCCGGTCAAATTTGCAATTATCTAAAGAAATAATTAAAAACGGGGGGTGTTTGATTTCGGAATTTCCTCCGGGCACGAGAGGAACCAAATTTACATTTCCCCGCAGAAACAGGCTGATTTCTGGCTTATCGCTGGGAGTTTTGGTGGTTGAAGCAAAAGAAAAATCAGGGTCTTTAATCACGGCCGGATACGCCAAAATCCAAAGAAAAAAATTATTTGCCGTACCGGGACCGGTTTTTGTATTAAACTCCAAGGGACCCAACAAGCTGATAAAAGAAGGGGCGACTCTTACAGAAGGGGCGCAGGACATTCTGGATGTTTTAGGAATTGAATCGCAAAAATTTGCGGTACCGCAAATTTTTGCGGCTGAGAATAAGCAAGAATCAGCCATTTTAACTGCGCTAAGTCAGGGATCCTTGAATATTGATAAAATTATTGAAACAACAAAATTAAACGCATCGGAAGTTAGCGCTTCTCTTGCCCTAATGGAGATTTCAGGTAAGATACGCAACTTAGGCGGGAATACTTACTCTATTAATTAAAAAGTCTTTTGCTAAAAAACAGAAGTAATATACTCAAACTTTCACGGCCGTGAGAATTAAGGTATAGTATATTTAGAATACTCAATCTAATAAATTTTATGAAATAATTATGAAATTATCAGTTACAGATAAATTTTTGTGGGACTTATATAAATTATTAAGCGGAATGGGTTATGCTATAGGTCCTCTTTTGGGGCCCAGGCGCAGTATCGTTAGGCTTTTCCCGCACAACAGAAATCCTGTATGTGAAAAATACAAAAGAGAAAAAGGTTCAGAAAAATTTTCTAAATTGATATACTATCTAAAAAAGAATAACTACATTAAAGTTAAAAATTTAGAAAATAAACAAGCTGTAATCCTTACAAAAGAGGGTATAGGTAAGGCGTTAAGGGCAAGTTTTAATATAGAGGGCAAAAAGAAAAGAGAAGACGGAAAATGGATAATGTTAATTTTTGATATCCCGGAGAAAAACAGGCAATTAAGAGATTTGTTAAGAAGCGTTCTGTATAATTTAGGTTATAAAATGTTTCAGCAAAGCGTTTGGATAACACCTTATGATGTATCAGAAAAAACCGAGGGTTTAATACAAACATATTCTTTAGATAATTTTGTAAAAATATTTTTAATAGAAAAAATATGATATACTCTAAATCTCACGGCCGTGATAGTTAGAGTATAAAAGTAAAAATATATAAAAATGATTTTACTGCTGGTTGAAAGCCCTACTAAGGCAAAAACTTTAAAAAACTTTTTGGGGAAAGATTACAATGTTTTGGCAAGCATGGGGCATGTGCGGGATTTGCCCAAAGCCGAGCTTGGGGTGGATGTTGAGAAAGATTTTGAGCCCAGATACGTCATACCTACAAAAGCCAGAAAAGTGATTTCCGAACTGAAAAAAGCGTCTGCAAAAGCAGATACCACTATTTTGGCAACTGACGAAGACCGGGAGGGAGAATCAATCAGCTGGCATCTGCAGGAAGCCCTAAAGCTTGAAAATCCAAAGCGCATAGTCTTCCATGAAATTACAGAAGAGGCAATTAAAGAAGCTTTGGAAAACCCCAGAGAAATTGACATGCATTTGGTTCATGCCCAGCAGGCCAGAAGAATTTTAGACAGGATTGTCGGCTACAAACTATCTCCTTTCCTTTGGAAGAAAGTGTCCAGGGGATTATCGGCCGGCAGGGTGCAGTCGGTTACCGTAAGGCTGGTTGTTAAACGAGAAGAAGAAATAAAAAAATTCGTGCCGGTGGAATACTGGACTGTTCAAGCGCTGCTTCGACAGCAAATTCAAAATTCTAAATCCGAAGTCCTAAATCCCGACAAAGTCAGGGATCCCGTATCTCCCGATTTATCGGGACATCGGGACAAATCCAAAATTCAAAATTTGAATGTTCAAAACGAATTTACGGCGACTTTAATTAAAAAAGACGGAAAAAATATAGATAAAATTGATATAAAAAATAAAAAAGGGGCGGATGAAATTTTAAAAAACTTGGGTAATGCAGACTACATAATAGAAAAAATTGATAAAAAAGAAACCAGGCGCAATCCCCTGCCTCCTTTTACCACCAGCACTCTTCAGCAGTCAGCCGCAAATAAATTCGGTTTTCCCGCCAAAATGACTATGTCTGTTGCCCAAAAACTTTATGAACAAGGTTATATCACTTACCACAGAACGGACTCTTTAAATTTATCCCAAATGTCTCTGGGCCAAGCCCAAAAATTCATTGTTTCTGAATTCAGCCAAAAATATCACGCGCCTAAAAAATATAAAGCCGGAAAAGGAGCTCAGGAAGCCCATGAAGCCATCAGGCCCACCTACGCGAGCAAAACTCCCCAATCGGTAAAATTGGAAAGCGCCCAGGCAAAACTTTACACTTTAATATGGCAGAGGTTTATTGCCTGCCAAATGAGTCCCGCTGTTTTTGACTCAACTGCCGTTGAAATCAAAGCTAACCGGTATTCTTTCGGGGCCAACGGGCAAATTTTAAAATTTGACGGATTTTTGAAAGTCTACCCGATGAAATTTTTAGAAGCCGATTTGCCGAATCTGCAAGAAAGGGAAAAAATTGAATTATTGAAAATTACGCCTTCACAGCATTTTACAGAACCTCCTGCAAGATATAACGAAGCGTCGCTTATTAAGGCTCTTGAAAAGCATGGCATAGGCAGGCCTTCAACCTATGCGCCAACTCTTTCTACCATCCAAGAGAGAAATTATATCGCCAAAAACGAGCAGAAAAGATTTTATCCCACTGAAATGGGAACCATAGTCAATGAAGTATTGGTAAAAAATTTCCCCCAGATTGTAGACATTGATTTTACCGCTAAAATGGAAAAGGAACTTGATGAGATTGCCGAAGGAAAAGATACCTGGCAAAAAACCTGCAAAGATTTTTACGGGCCCTTTGATAAAAATTTAAAGGAAAAATACGAAGAGGTGCAGAAGGAAAATTTAGATATTGCAACGGATAAAATTTGCCCGGAATGTTCAAAGCCGATGGTTGAAAAATTGGGAAGATTCGGCAGATTTTACGCCTGCACGGGATTTCCAGAATGCAAGCATACGGAATCCATTGTTCCGGTTGGAGAAAAAATAGACATTGCCTGCCCTAAATGCAAAACGGGGAAAATGGCCGCTAAAAAAACCAAAAGGGGCAAGATATTTTACGGATGCAGCGCTTACCCAAAATGCGATTTTGCTTTGTGGGACAAGCCAATCAATAAATTTTGCCAAAAATGCAATTCAATCCTCGTAGAAACAAAATCAAAGAAAATAAAATGCTCCAATAAAGATTGTGAATACTCAAAAAATTATCCGGAAAATAACTAAAAAAAGTAAAAATCCGAAATTAATCAGAGAGGTTTTTGAATTTGCAAACAATACTTACGAAGATAAAAAATGGCTTTTCGGCCGGGATTTATATATTGACCATGTTTTGAGAATGGCCCTTAATTTGCAGGAAATGGGAATTGATGAAACAACAATTGCTTTTTCCCTTTTATACGGCATAGCTGACACTTCGCTCAAATTAGAAAAAAACACTGCTATTGGCGAGGTTGAAAAAAAATTCGGCAGAGAAATTGCAGAGCTTGTCAAAAAAACTTTCCAGCTTAATAAAATATATTATTCTTTTAGAATTGGCGATAAAAACCGGTTTGGCGAAAAAAAAATTGAGAATTTAAGAAAGATGTTTTTTGCCATCGCCAAAGACCCGCGGGTGATACTTGTAAAAATAGCTTCGCGGATTGACGGCCTAAACCGCCTTGACTATCTTTCGGAAGAAAACAAAAAAATTTATGCAACTGAAACTTTGGATATTTTTGTGCCCATAGCCAACCGGCTGGGATTGGGAGAAATAAAAAGAAGACTTGAAGATTTAGCCTTCGCTTACTTGTACCCGGAAAAATTTGCCTGGCTTCAGGAAAATATCAGGGAGAAGTATGAGGAAAGGCAAAGGTACCTTAAAAACTTTATTCCCAGATTAAAAAAAATATTAAAGCACGAGCGGATAAATTTTATAAACATAGACTACCGGGCAAAGTCATATTGGAGCGCCTACCAAAAATTGCAAAGGTATAATATGGATTTTGAAAAAATATACGACCTGGTTGCCTTGAGAATAATTGTCAAAGATATTGGGGATTGTTACAGGCTTTTGGGAATCATCCATAAGAATTTCCAGCCTCTTTCGGGCCAGATACAAGACTACATTGCCAAGCCCAAAGAAAATGGATACAGGTCAATACACACTACGGTATTGCTCCAAGAAAACAGGCTGTCTGAAATTCAAATCAGAACCCAGCAGATGCAGCAAGAAGCCGAATACGGAATTTGCGCCCATTGGGCCTATAAAGAAAAAGTCAACCTTCAAAAAAATATAGAGTATCTTCAATGGTCAAAAGAACTGCCGGAGTTTTGGAAAACTTTTAAAATAAATTTTTTTGAAAACCAGATTTTTGCCTTTACTCCAAGGGGAGATATCATTGCGCTTCCTAAGGGAGCAACTCCGGTTGATTTTGCTTATGCCGTTCATTCAGATATAGGCAACCACTGTGAAGGGGCAAAAGTAGACGGAAAAATCATCCCCCTTTCATATCCTTTAAATAACGGCGATATAGTGGAAATCATTACAAGCAAAAAGAAAAAACCCTCTTATGACTGGCTGAAATTCGTAAAAACCGGTTTTGCCAAATCTCATATTAAAAAAATATTTTCCGCCACCCTTAGCCCGATTTTTTCCGTTCCCACTTTTATAAAAAAGAAAGTTTTGAGAATTGGCGAAAAACCTAAAAAGGAAATTAAGGCAATAGCGGAGCCGAAAACTGCCCAAATATACATTGGCGGCCAAAAAGGAATTGCGGTAAGTTTTGCCAAGTGCTGTTATCCTAAGCCCGAAGATATTTCAAAAGCCTATTTATCTCATAGCAAAGCAGCTATGTTGCATAAGACTTCCTGCAAAAATTTCCAGAAAATAGCCAAAAAGTTCCCCGAAAAAATAGTTGACGCCTCGTGGCATGAGGGTTGAAAGGCAAGGAAAATTATGATAGTTTTTAGTTATGCCCGAGTGGCGGAACTGGAATACGCGCACGACTCAAAATCGTGTTTCCTTACGGAATTGTGGGTTCAACTCCCACCTCGGGCACCCAAAAAAAACGCTTCAATCTTCAGATTGAAGCGTTTTTTTTGGCGAAAAACTATACCGCTAAACTTACTGCCAAAAATGAAAGGTATCCCGATAAAATTCCCCCCAAAATATCCGACGGCCAGTGGACTCCCGCAAAAACTCTGGCAACCGCAATTAAAAAACTTGCTAAAATAAAAAATAATGATAAATACGGATTAAATAAAAATAGAGTGAACGATAACGCAAAAAAGAATGCGGTGTGACTTGAGGGAAAAGAAGGATGGTTTGGGTTTTTTATTAGGGGGATTATGGGCAGAATTTTTGACGGCCTTTTTCTTTTGTAGAAAAAATAAACTGATTCGTTAATAAAAAATCTGGCGAAAAGAGCCGCCGCCAGAGGGTAGATGAAAAAATCAGCCTTTTGGTAAATTAAAGAAAATATTGCCAAGCCGGCTACCAGAAAAATTCCCAAATAACTGGCGCAAAAAACCGCAAAAAAATCCAGAATGCCGGATTTTTTTGCAAAGCCGTTAGTAAAATTGAAAACGCTTAAGTCTAAATTCATCATAATTCATAGTTAAATATTAAGATATTACAATATTACATGTAATATTGTAATGTTTAGCCGGGTAAAAGAAATTTCTTGCATAATTTTTTAACTTCTTGGGCAATTTTTTTGGCCGATGACGGATTTAAAATAACTTCATTAATCCATTGGGCAATCTGGCGCATCTGCGGTTCTTTCATCCCCCTTGTGGTAATGGCCGGCGTGCCAAGCCGGATGCCGGAAGGCTTAAATGGCCCAGCCGGGTCATATGGAATACTATTTTTATTGATGGTGATTCCCGCTTTTTCAAGCAAATCCTGCGCCTCTGCTCCGGTGATATTTTTATTGCGCAAATCAATTAAAAGCAAATGGTTATCTGTGCCTCCAGAAATCAATTTAAAATCATATTTTTTTAATTCCTCTGCCAGCACTTTGGCATTTTTTACGATTTGAGAGGCATATTTTTTGAAAGCCGGCGTTGACGCTTCCTTCAGGCAAACAGCAATGGCGGCAATGGCATTTTCATGCGGCCCGCCCTGAAGCCCCGGAAAAACAGCTTTATCAATTTTTTTTGGCAGTTCCGGGTCTTTTTCAATTCCCTTTTTAGTTACCATAATCATACCTCCCCGAGGACCGCGCAAAGTTTTATGGGTTGTAGTTGTTACAATATGCACAAAAGGCACCGGTGAAGGATGCGCGCCGCCAACCACCAATCCCGAGATATGGGCAATGTCGGCTGAAACATAAGCCCCAACAGAGTCTGCAATTTCACCCAATTTTTTCCAGTCAAAAATTCGCGGATAGGCAGTAGCCCCTACCCATATTAATTTGGGCTTATGTTCTTTTGCCAGTTTTTCAACTTCATTATAATTTATTAAATGAGTTTTTTCGTCAACGCCGTATTGAATAGAATTAAAAAATTTACCGGAAAAACTGACTTTTGCCCCATGGGTCAAATGCCCGCCCATCGGCAAAGCCATGCCCATAGTAGTATCTCCAGTCTGACACAATGCCATATGAACCGCCGCGTTTGCGGGGCTTCCTGAATGGGGTTGGACATTTACATGCTCAACCTTGAATAATTTTTTAGCGCGTTCAATACATAAATTTTCCACTTTATCTATGAACTGATTTCCGCCGTAATACCTTTTTCCGGGAAGCCCTTCTGCATATTTGTCAGTTAATATTGAACCCAAAGCCTCCCGCACCGCCGACGAACAATGATTTTCAGACGGAATCATTTGTAAAGTTTCTTTTTGCCTTTGAGTCTCTAAATCAATCAGTTTTGCAACTTGAGCATCCTGTTGTTTTAGTTTCATATTTTTTTTAAGTATATCCAACTTTTATTGTTTATTCAAATAAAAAGCCTCACAAAAACATGATTTTGCAAGGCGCAAGAATGAAGTTATCAGAAAACTGATCTCTTTATAGCTTTTCTACGAAAATATTGCCCTTCAATACTGGCAACAGGTACTTCTTGCTTAGGTGTTAATCCCACCACAGAAACTTGAAAAATACCTTGATCAATCAAGGAGACATTCTCTTTACGAGATTGGCATTGCCAGTAAACTCGGAAGCCGTCTACAAGAATTGTTCCAAATTGACGAACAATGTTGCTACCCCTCATAAAAGCTTCTCTGTGGAATCCCGCCATGGCACCCATTTCAATGTAGCGCGAATTTCTGCCATATTCTTCTCCAGTAGCAAGACTAAAACTGGTAGCAGCTACTGCGTCATCAACTAATGCCACGTGAAGCAGAGAAAAATGGGGTCTGCCACGGGGAAGGATTTGTGCTTGTATGAAGTCTGGTGCTAAGTCGGCTTGGAAACGAGCAATTCCATTTCTCAAGTTAACCTCAGAATAAATGTTGCAAAAAGGAAAGGGGCCACATTGCGGATTTAGGTTTGCCAGTGTTACGTTCCCATCGAACGGACGAGAATTTTTGGGTGGTCCAACGGTTACTTGAAACGCGCTTAAGATTGATTCTATCACTTGATAACCTCCTAAAGAGCTGTAAAAAAAACCTGTAAATTTCGTTTGCCATAAGATTATCAATTTATCTTAATATAGTCAATGCGCTATTTGTTAAATCAATAATTTTTGAGGGTTTACCATTTTTCAAATTGCCGTCATCAATAATAAGCATTGGGGTCTCCGACACCCTAATACTGCTGAATTTTTCTATGATATCTTTTATTTTTATTAACGGGGGTTGACCGGAAATATTAACCGAGGTCTGAACTAAAGGCCTATTTATTTTTTTAAGCAGTTTTTGCAAAAATGTATGACTTGGAATGCGAAGAGCAATCGTATTTTCGTCAACCTCATAAATGCCAACGAGGTCGGGTCTCGTTGGCCGCGTTAATCTCTTTAAAATGAAAGTATAAGCGCCCGGCCAATACTTTTTTAGTATTTTTTCCTGTTTTTCACTTATTTCCGCCAGCGCTTTTGCCATTTTTAAATCTTTTACAAAAATTGACAGGGGCTTTGACTTTGTCCGTTTTTTTATTTTATAAATTTTATCAACCGCTTTTTTATTGCCTGCGTCTGCCAAAAAACCATAAACGGTATCCGTCGGGCAAATGACTACACCCCCGTTTTTTAAAATTGAAACAGCCCGATTAAGCGCTTTTGGAGATTGTTTTAGGGTTTCCATTTTTAATGAAATTAGAAAACTTTTCTATATCCTGCGGCCGGCCAAAATCCATCCAAAAATCATTGAATTTTTTCATTTTTACTTCTTTTTCTTGGGCTAAAAGGGAAATAGCATCGGTAATTTCATATTCTCCGCGGGGGGACTTTCCAATCTGGAAAACTTTTTCAAAAATTCTGGGGGTAAATTTATAAAGGCTGGTATTTATCAGGCTTCCAACAAACTCTTTTGGCTTTTCCACTATTTTTTCAAGAAGCTCGCCGTTTTCAACTAGCACGCCAAACTTTTCCGGTGTTTCGCTCTTGACTCCGGCCACATAGCAGTAATTATCATCAACATTCATTGCTTTTAATTGCTCCACCGTATAAAAATTGTCGCCCACCAAAGAAATAAAATTTTCGCCGCCAACCAAATCTTTAACGCATTTTATCGGACAGGCAGTGCCGTATTCTTTTTCTTTCGGCCCCAATATTTTAAATTGATTGATAATGGAAATTTTTGCGCCTTTGGCATTGTATTGTTTTAAGAATTCTCTTATCATATCTTCCCTAAAGCCAGCCACTAAGATAATTTCCGAATATCCGGCCTCTAAAATATTATCCAGCAGATAAGCCAAAAAGGGCCTGTTTTCAACATTGATTAAATGCTTTGATTTGTCTTTTGTCAGTTCCAGCATACGGGTTCCCTGCCCCGCCGCAGAAACAACTACTTTTTTAATCATACTAAAATCCAATTACATCAAAACATTATAATATTATATGTAATATTATAATGTTTAAATTACGATGTTAATTAATTTATCCGGCACGAAAACAATTTTATTTATTTTTTTGCCCGAAATCCAGCCTTTAATTTTTTCGCTTTTCATTGCCAATTTTTCAGCCTGGCTTTGGCTTATGTCTGCCGGAATTTCAATTTTATCCCTGATTTTGCCATTTATCTGCACTATAAGCAATATCTTTTCTTGCTTCAACGATTTTTCATCATAATTCGGCCATTTTTGCCGGCTGCATTGGCCTTTGAATTTTAAATTTTGCCATAATTCTTCGGCCAAATGAGGCGCGAAGGGTGACAAAATAACCAAAAACTTTTGCAGGCTTTTTTTATCTAAGCCTTCCGGAGCAACGCCCCATTCATTTACAAAAGTCATCATGGCTGAAACCGCTGTATTGAACTTCATTTCTTCAATGTCTTCTGAAACCTTTTTGATCGTTTTATTGAGATAATTTTTTAGGAGAGAATCATTAGTCATTCTGTTATTCTGCAGAATAACAGAATGACTGGAGGAATTTAATAATAATTTATACACTTTTTCCAAAAATCTGCGTGCACCGATAATCCCTTTAGTATCCCAAGAAATCATCTGCTCAAAAGGCCCTATGAACATTTCATATATTCTTAATGTGTCCGCTCCGTATTTTTGGGCCACATCATCCGGATTTATCACGTTTCCTTTAGACTTTGACATTTTAACCCCTCCCGGCCCTAAAATTACTCCGTGAGAAGTTCTTTTTTGGTAAGGTTCCGGCCCAATTTGTTTTGGCACCGCTTTAATGTCCCATAAAAATTTAAAAATAAACCGCGAATATAATAAATGGAGAGTGGTATGCTCCATTCCCCCGTTATACCAATCCACAGGTAGCCAATAATTTAAGATATTTTTGTTTTTTTCAAAAATATTTTGAGATTTATGATTTAAGATTTTAGATTTAAGATTTCCTAATTTTTCTGCCAATGGATATGCGAGGTAATACCAATTAGACCCTGCCCAATTAGGCATGGTATCAGTTTCTCTTTTTGCCGGGCTGCTACACCTTGGGCACTTTACATTGACCCATTTTTCCATCACAGCCAGCGGAGATTCCCCCGTATCTGTCGGCTGATATTTTTTAACTTTCGGCAACTCAACCGGCAAATCTTTT
>ERZ1292644.1308-Hain-H14-01um-R2-1308-length-13211-cov-9_pt1 | contig 13211 bp, 9 predicted proteins | sample MGYA00564402_ERZ1292644 | MGnify/ENA primary metagenome ERZ1292644 (study PRJEB36523, sample SAMEA6512644) | groundwater metagenome | collected 2019-01-09 | study: AquaDiva: Metagenomics assemblies of 32 groundwater samples | reverse complement strand
GTCAGCGAGCCGAAATGTGGTCAGGACTGCCATTAGGGCACATCATCGAGTGATGCGAAATTCGGCCGCCAGAAAATCGTCGCGGTAACCGTGCTGTTGGCGCTAAAAAAACTGATGATATTCGCGCCTGGCTGTAAAAAGAAGTCGGCTTCATTCGAGCCTGCCAGAATCTTGCCGGCGATGTTGCCCTGAAAGTCGCTTATAAAGCTCAGATTGTCTGGAGTGAACACTAGTCGCGCTGTCTCGCCAGTGTTGATCGTGTAATTTAGATAAATCGTGCGCCCGGTGGTGTAGTTGGTAATCTGATAGATCCTGGCCGTGCCGCTCGACGGACCATCGATCACAATCGTCGGGTACGACCGGGCTGTTCCAGTGTTCGTGACCGTAGTCGTTGCGCCCGCCACGCCTGTCGAGGTCGCGCCAGTGCCGCCGATCGCGAGCGTTCCATCGACCTTTTGTGCTACCGCTCGCACCGATGTCCAGGCAATATCGACATCCGCAAACACCCAGGCGCTTCCATTCCAGCGCGCCAGGTTATTAACCGTCGTGATCCCGCCCGCGCTGGTGAACGAGCCGCCAACCAGAAGCGTGCCATCAGGCAGTACCGCCAGCGCATACCCCGCCGCAGTGCCGCCCGCCAGGCCCGAGCCAAGCGGAACCCAAGTGACGCCGTTGTATTTCGCGATCCCCGCCGCCGTCACCCCGCCGATCGATGTAAAGCTGCCGCTTGCGTACAGCGTGCCATCAGGACCATAGACAACGCGATTGGTCGTATTGTTTGCAGCGCCGATTGTCGTCCATGTCGATCCGTTGTATTTTTTCACGCCGACCGCCGATGTTTCGGCAACGACCGGATAACCGTCAGGCGCAATGGCGATGCCCTGAGTCACCGCAATCGCGCTTGGAATGCCAGCCCCAAGCGCCGTCCATGTTGCGCCGTCCCAGGAAGCGATCCGCGCTGCCGCGACGCCGTTGATCGTTGTGAAATTACCGCCGGCTAACAGTTTGCCAGTCGAGTCGAACTTCAAGCTTACCACTTCGGCATTGGCCGATCCTGCAGCGGTAATGCTTGACCAGACTGATCCATTCCACTTGCCCAGCCCGGCGGTGTTTGCGATGCCGCCAAAGTCCGATCCATCGCCCGAAGCATAGATCGATCCGTCCGGACCTTCGGCGAGACCATAGACTGCTTTGCCCACGCCTGCCATGCCTGTCCCCATAGCATTCCAGGCCGTGCCGTCCCAATAGGCGATTCGGTCGGCCGCAACCCCACCGATCGACGTAAATTCGCCGCCAGCGTACAGCTTGCCGTCTGAGGCATAGAACAGTGACCAAACGTTGTTATTCGCTCCAGTCGAGAGGTTTGACCAGACGCCGGTTGGCGACCGTTGCAAAATGCGCAAGCCATTGCTAATGCTGGTCTGGACACTAAGACTTGTGCCGGCCTCGTTATCGCTGCCGATCAGTGGTAGATAGTTGGTGAACGTGATCCCCGCTGTCTCGGCCACCTGGTTATCGGTGTTGCCGCCCAGCCCTGACTCATATTTCGCCGTGATGCGCGCGGCCGACGTGACGATCACGCCATTTCTGTCCTCGATGTGACGCAGTAGGGTCAGACGCTGATCGAGGCCGATCAGGTCGCGGTCGAATAGGCGCGACAATCGACCGCGTTGGTCGCGCAATTGCGCATAAGTCGTGCCCTGGAAGCGCCCAGCTAGGCTGAATTGGCGAGTTGGCTTACGGGTGTAATCGTCATAGCCACCGTCGATCCGCGCGTACTCGGTCGCGACATTTTGTGGCACGGCTAACCCCAAGCCGACGATCGCGGTCAAGATGAAGCCGTACTTACGAAAAGGAATCACCATGCCTCCTGCGCGCGTAAGCCCCGACCGGCTCGACGTACTGGCGTGCGGCGTGCCGTTCCAGTAGTAAGCCGGCGGTTGCTGGTATGGAACGTGACCAAGCTGGTCTCCATCACAGTAAGTAGTAAATGTGTTGCCCGATGTTACTATTTCCATCTGGGCGCCGTCTAGGTAGAAAATCGCGGTAGACGCATGGGCTGCTTTACGCACTGTGAATCGTCGGGTCGTGGTACTTGTCTCTGTCCAGTATGCGCCGATCCAGTCCCACCTGCCGGATGCGGTGAATGTTTTACTGGTAAGTTCAACACCACCGGTTGTTTCAATACAGAGTTTGTATTTCAGACCGGCGACGCCTTTAACTTTTGCGCTGAAGCCATATGTGACACCGCTCGTTAGCGAAACGGTGTCATATCGCGCGCCATCGGTCGTCGCTGATGTGGGGGTGATCGCCAGCGAATAAGCGCCGTGGTATTGAAAACTTGTACTCCTGGCAATCGATCCGCCGATCGCAGTCCATGACGTAGTGTTCGTCTCGAAACTGGGATTCGTGATGATGTTCGTGGTAGCGATCGGCACAACGACCGACCAGACATCATCGAGCGGATACCCGGTTACGACGTCGGGCAGGTTGCGGTAGGTGCGTATCATGGATACATCGCTCCGGCTAGTGCCAGGCTTTGCTGCAACGCTTCGGGTGAATTATTTGTGTAAACCGGCATGGTGTACTGGCGCTGTTGATTGTAGGTGGTCGCGCCGCTCATCATCGGGTTGCGATATGGGTTCGGCGCGTAATTTGTCATCTGCGTGAGCCAGCTATTGAAGGCTCGGACCGTCTCATTTTCAAGAATGCCAGGGAAGACATCGACATCCTCGCCTTTTGCATTCTTCGTCTTCGAGCGCATGAACGCCGCGATCTGATCCATCAGGCTTTCGGTCCCACTCAGTCCGGCGCCGAGGTTGGCATTGAATGCGTTAATCTCAGCCGTCTGGGCCGCGTTGATCAGGTTCATCTTGTTCTGAATGCGCTTGCGCTCCTCACTGTCCTGCGTCTCGGCCAGTTGCTGCTGTAACTCCGCGAACTCCAGAATTTGATCGCTGCGCATCTTGAAGAATTGCGCGCCTTCGGTCGGATCGAGAAACTGCCGCGCGGCGTGCTCGGCGTCTTTCAGCGCGCCCTCGGTGAACTGCGCATACTGTTTTGGCACGTCCTCAAACCGATCGAGGTTGCTGGCGATCTGGCGGTCGATCGAGGCGGTCGCGCCAAAGCTCGACGCGATCGCGCCCTGCACGCTGCGTCCGATATCGGCCGCTTGGTCGATCAGGTCTTGGCCCAAAGAATCGACCAGCTTGGTGAGAGCGGGCCACATTTCTGAAAAGCCGGCCATAATGCCCTGCGTCATCGAAACACCTAGCGGCATCCACTCTTTCGCCGGGCTGCCAGCGCCCGCTGTTTCCATCGCCTGATCAAATAGGTTGCTGATTTTATCTGTCACCCATCCTACAAGACTATCCCAGGCATTTTCCAACCCTCGCTGGATGCCCTGAACGATACTTCGTCCCAATTCGGGCATGCGGTCGGCGATCTTCGTGACAATGCCGACAAACATATCCCAGTTGTTGCGCCAGAGGTCGCCGATCTCTTTGAGGTTCGTATCAAACAGTCCAGCGATGATGTTCAATCCGCCTTCGATCACCTGCCCTAGCGACTCGACGAATTTGACGCTCATCTCCTGAATGGCGCCCCATGCCCCTTCCCAGTCACCCTCGATCAGCGCCAGCGCGGTCTTGATGACCCCCTCGATCAGCGCCAGCGCGCCGGTGATGACGCCGCTGATGATGTTCCATGCGCCGCCAATCGCCGCCTCAATGCCGGTCGCGTGGTCGTCGATGAACTTGGCGACGCTGCCGAGCACCTTCGGCACAACCGCATCGTACAGGTCGAGCGCGAGACCCACAACGCGAATGATCGTGTCGTAGGTCGTTTTGAAAAATGCGCTGATTTCGGTGCCATGTTCATCGACAAAACTGGTCACGATCGGCAGTACCGAATCGATGATATCCTTGTAGCCGTTGGCGACATCCTCAACCACCCCGATCGCTTTGTTCCAGATGCCGGATAGGTCATCGACCGCGCCGCTCACCGTGTTCGCCACATCAACTACGGCAAGAAACGCATCGCCCAGGCCAGCCATCCCCTCGTTGAGATCGTCGGCAACAACGCCCAGATCGCCACCACTGGTGATAAAATCGGCGATGGCCGCAACCACCGTACCGAGCGCCGGCGAGAAGGTGTCGATCTGGTTGACCAGTTCCTGGATCGGATCTTCGGCGCTCAGGATACTGTCGGCCCAGTCCGTGAAGGCGTTCACGGCCGGCGCAACCACGTTGTTGAGCAGGTCGGCCAGCACGGGCAGCAGTGCCGAACCGATCGTGATCTGCAAGGCTTCAACGCTACCCTTAGCGTTCTCCAGCGCTGTGTTAAATCCCTGCTGTTTAAGCGCGGCAGCCTCAGCGACGCCGTTCGCGTTCGCTAACGCCTCGGCCATCCCTTGATAGCCTGCGGCGCCAAGCTCGGCCAGCGCGGCGGCGGCGCCCATTGCATCATTGCCGAAAATCTGTTGCAGGGTTGCGGCCTGCTGCTCTTTGGTTAGACCAGTCAAACTCTCTTTGAGAAGTTGCGCGGCCTGCTCAAACCCGACGAAATTCCCCTGTGCATCGTAGAACGCGCTGCCGGTCTCCTCGGTGTACAGCCCGAGCGCCTGCATGGCCTGCGCTGCCGGATCGGTCGTCGGCTGCAGCCGAGCGATCATATTCTTGAGGCTATTACCAGCAACGGATGAGGACTCAAAGCGTGGCGCGAGGGCCGCCAGGGTGGTGGTCAGATCGTCGAACGAGACGCCGGCGGTTTTCGCAATGCCCTGGGCATTGAAAATGCCGAGCGATAGTCCCTCGACGTCGGTAGACGAGGCGTTGGCGGCCTTGGCCAGCAGGTCAGTTGCGTGGGTCAGGAAGCTCGACTTATCGGCGGCGCTGTCGGTGATGGCCGTCCAGCCGCCCATGATCTTACTGCTGATCTCCGCGGCCTTGACCAGATCGCCGCCCATCGCCGCAGCAGCAAACTGGATATTTTGCTCCAGCCCGCCCGCCGCGATCGTGGCCGGGTCGATGCCGCCTTTGACCATTTCGATCGCGGCCTGCTGCACTTCTGATGTGCTGACCGGCAGCCGCTTACCAATATCGAGAAAGAGATCGCGGAAGTCCTCTAGTCCACTTGCGTCAACATCGCGGCCAGCAACGCTTTGGAACTCCAACATGCTGGCTTCAAAGTCGCCAGCTAAGCCAATCGAATCGCCAATGAAACTGGCCGCCGCCTTGCCCGCCGCCAGAAACGCTTCGACCGCGATCACGCCGACCTGGCGCAGCGCGCCGATCATCACCTGGCCAGCAGCGTTGACTCGCCCACCACCCTTTTCGGTCGCGTCGACAAAGCCATTCGTCGCACTCTCAGCGCTTTTCAGGTCGACGATGTAGACGTTTGCCCCAGCGGCTATGAGTTTTACGCCGGCTTCTTCGAGTGCCATCTATTTCCGTCGCTTGTGCGCGTAGTACGCGGTCACGCTTTCGACCTGCAGGTTCGTCCGGTAGGCTGCGACAATGAACGCCATGTCGTCGCCGTCGAGGTTGTCAAACTCGCTAAACCAGTTGAGATTAGCCCAGCGCGCGGCTAGAAACCACTCTAGGATCAGGCTGTATTTCACCCCCGAGCGCGGCATACTGCGAAAGGCGAACACATCTCTATTCCTGAATGTCGCCTGAAAAGGTGGCGATGTGCCACTGCACCGCCTCCTCGGTCGGCACAGAGCGCTGCCTGACCGCTGCGCTGAACTCCTTCAGATCGTCAGTCGTAGCGCAGCAGACATGCAGGATGTAGAACACGCGATCGTTTTCGTCGTCGGTCAGTCCCTCGATCGCCGCCCAGGCTGCGCCAGAAAGCGCCAGATTACGCTTGGCGCGCACGATCTCTCTTTTAGCCGCATCGTCGATCGTAACCTCGGCTTCAAGCGCGGCATAGCGCATCATGCGCTCAGAGAGCAGCGCCGTGGTCTTGCGGTCCCACGCCCCATACGCCTTGATGTAGGTCGGGTCGGCGGGGTTTTGCTCTGGCCCCATCTCAGTCTGAACGATCGGGACATCCGGCTCAGGCACTTCTTTCTGGATCGCCTGCGCCATGCGCTGCTGCGTCATTGGCCCGACCTTGCGAATGCGGATCGTGATGTTGCTGTCCTTGAACGTGTGTTCAGGCAGGGGCGGCGCGATCCGCCCCTGCTGGCCCTTGCCGTTGACGTGCTCCATGATGGTCATTGACTACCCCTTATACCCGATTGGCGATCCCGAACTCCAGGATGCCGTCTGTGCCGCCGCCGCTCAGTCCACCCAAGGCGATCGTGTTGCTGTCGGTTGTGGCCTGGCCGGTCTCGGGCACCGCAATGCGATTAAAGCGCGTCGCGGTCGGCAGGTTCTGAATGCGCTGCGTTGACGCTGCCGAGCTGGCCCACTTCTGTCCGCCGTTCCAGCTGCTGTACAGCCGCCCGGTCGGCGTGGTCGTGCGTCCCGAAATATGCAAAACCTCGTCGGTCGCGGCGACGATGTCGTCGATCACCGCCAGCGTACTCTGGCCCGCCAGCGTTTGCTGCACAAAAAACTCGCCGCCGTTGATTGTGTAGTAGACAAAGCCGCCCGAGGTGCCGATCCAGAAACGGAAATCGTCGAGCACCAGGATGGCGCGCACCGTGGCGCTGGTCGGTGACAACGTGACATTGGCCCAGGTTTGGCCACGGTTGCTCGTCTTGACGATCTTGCCGCTGTCGCCCACGACCACGATCGTATCGTCCTGCCCGTGAATGCGCTGATAGTTGCTGGTGTTCACGTTGCCAGCATCGAGCACAGTCACGCCCGAGGGGATATCAACCGATTTGTAAATGTAGCCGCCGTTGGCGCTAAAGTAGACCTCGCTGGCGCCCGCCACATATATATCGGTCGGCTGCTTGCTGGCCACGAAGCCGGCGGTGACGTTGGTCCACGCGCCCGGCACGCCGGTCAGGGTGTTGATCTCGCTGAACCAATAGCCGTTGCCCGCTGTGTCCAGCACGATCAGGTAATTGCCAGCGATGTCGATCCCAGTCGGGTCGACCGTGCCGCCCAAGCCGGTGATGTTTTGCTGGCTGAACGTCGCGCCGCCATCGACCGTGTAGATGATCTCAGCCGGCGTGCCTGGGCTGGCCGCGCCGCTCGACTTCGTGACCGCGTACAGGCGCTTTGTGCCGTCATCGCCCGGCCCACACGCGCCGCAGTCGATGCCGCCGGCCCAGACCAGATCGACCACCTCGCGCTCGACCTCGCCGGCACCCTTTTCGCCAAAGAGCAGCGCGCCGATCTTGTAGATCGCGGCGAACTGGAACTTCATCGCGGTCATACTGGAGTCGTCGCTGTCCTGGGTCGTCAGGCCCGACTCGTCATGGTTGTTGGCGCGTCCATAGCTGTAGATTTTGACGAAATCTGACCAGCCGTTGACAAAGTCGTCCGGCCGCTTGCAGGTGCCGACAACCTCGTAAAAGTTATTGAAACACCCGGCGTCGTAGTCGACCCACGGCACGCCGCCATGGTTCTCAAAGAAGTTGATTGTGCTGCTCGGGAAGTCGGGCGCGTCGGTTGACTCGCCGATCAGTTTGTAGGCACCGCCAGCACGGCGCAGCGGGTCGTGAATGCGGATCGGCGTGCGGCCGCCGGTGATCGGGTTGCTGTCGTCGTCGAATGTCATGTACGCCTCAGCGGGCGTATAGCGCGTCAGATTGACCGGCGACGGCCCCCCACGCTGACTGAATGCCCGTCGATGCTTCTGGGTGACGACAAGATCAGATCCTGGTTTCGGCATGATCGTGACTCCTCTAGGCTAAGATGCCTGTTAGTTGTTGTAATCGGCGTACGTACTTCCACGCATAGATATGGCCGCGCCGCGTCCCGAACGGATTATTAAGATCCTCGGGCGATATGGCGAAGAGTTCATCCCCGCGCGCGGTCTGGGATACCTCGAACTGCCAGCGGTACAACTCACGGTTTGCCGCGTCGTACCCGCACACCGCGCGCGCCAGTTCGGCCGCTGCCATCCGCGCGACCAGCGTGCGGTACGGCTCTTGCATCTGGCCGTCAGCACCGAGCGCGATGCCAGCCAGGTAACGCACGGTTACCCGGTCGGGCTGGTCGCACACCGTCCAATCGAGCGCTGACCAGACGCCGCTCGTCGCGTCAAAACTGGCTTCAGCCGGCGCGACAAGACCATGACGCGCGTCGCGGATACCGACGCGCGCGACCGCTTGTGCGACCGCTGCCGGGTCATACGGGCTACCGCCGAACGCCGACGCGCTCTGACAGCCGCAGCAGCACCACCAGCCGTGGCTGGGCCTGGTCTCCCAGGTGATCACCGCCTGGCTGGTCGCGATCGTCGTGCCGCCTGTCTCGGTGTAGCGTCGCTCAATGTCGAGCGTCGTCACGAAATTGGTCGCGTCGCTCGGGTCGAGCCCGTTCGGGCCGATATTGACTGCGCCCTCATACTTGATCGGCTTCACGCACAGCTGCTTTGGGCCTCTGATCGTGACCGTACCGCCGCTGATCGCTATTTGCACAGGCTGCAGTCGCCAGCGTGACGAGAGCGCTGTTGAAGCCCCCCAGCCGTTGAAGCGGTCGGCGATCGAGAAGTAGACCGCGATCTGACTTGCGTCCGTGATCGTCGTCGCAGCGGTGATGGTGAACGTGTCTTCGATGGTGTCGCCGTCCGTGTCGGTGTAGACCACGGCTGCAGCCGTCGCGATATTCGCCAGCGTCTCGACGCCGACCGCCCGAACCTCGCCTTCGCGCAGCGCCGCGTCGAGCCAGCGCCAGTCGCTGCCCCACGGCCCGGTGCGCAGCAGGCCATCGGCACGCACTGGCCAGGGCAATGTTGCTTCAGCATAGTGCGGCGCGACTGAGTAGCCCAAATATTCGCGCAGCTTCGTTTCGGCGTTTTCGATCGCCTGCTCGATCGACAATCGCCCCGCCGCGTCGCTGTTCTGCCACTCATAGCGGCGCACGAGCGTGTCGCATCCGGTATCGATCCCGAGTAGTCCCGTCCCGGCAATGCCGAAGGCATGCCAAGGATGGAACCCTAATAGTTCAAAGAAGGTATAAACTGGCAGGAGATTAGCCATCGCTGTACACCACCTCACAGCCCGACACGCCGACCCTGATCGGCACGTGACGCAGGCCTAGCGCGCTGACAATTGCGGTATGGCGTTCAGGCGGCGCCAGAAATAAGAGAAAGCCGCCCCCGCCCGCGCCGCAGAGCTTGCCGCCCCAGGCTCCAGCGTGGCGTGCTACTCCATACATGGCATTAAGCGCGATGTCCCAATCGGTGCTCACGCCCATGCTGATGAACTGTCGCTTGATTTTCCATGCGTCGTGCATGATCGAGCCACACACCTCAAGATCCCCCCGCGCCAGCACAAAAGCGAACAGCCCAGCAAGCCGCGCCAGTTCGCGCACATCGTCGCGACCCTGTTGCTGCGCTGCCAGCACCTGACCCGCGTCGCCCTGCCGCGCCAGCCCAGTGTCGAATAGCAGGCAGTGCGCAGAGAGCGCGTCCAGGTCGCACGTGATTGGCTTAACTTGCACAACACCGTCGGTTCCAAACTGATACAAATGCACGCCACCAAAAGCGGCAACATACTGGTCCTGCTTTCCGATCGGCTTCTGGCAACATCCGATCTCAATATCGCACGCCATATCGGCGAGCTTATGCCAGATTCGATCGCGTCCCTGGTAGTTTTCCAGCGCCTTGATCAAGCCAACCGTGAAACTACTACTGCTTCCCAGCCCTGTGCCTGCTGGAATATCGGCGATCGAATGGATCTCGATGCCACGTGACCGATCGACCGAACGCAGCGCCTCGCGTATCAATTCGTGCTGAAGCTCGCCAACCGTTGCGACATTCTCAGTCACGCTATACGCCGCGCGGATCGAGCCGTCGTACTTTGGATTGACCGTCACATATACGTATTTGTCGATCGCCGCCGCAACACACGCGCCCGGCTCCTCTTGATAAAAGGATGGGCGATCCGACCCGCCGCCGACAAAACTGATCCGTAGCGGTGTTTTGGTGAGTATCATCGCTTTGTGTTCCAGTACTCGTGTATTTTCGCTGCCGCGCCAGAGAGTCCCAGCCACCAGATCGGCCAGAGCCAGATATCCCAGCCACCAGCTACACAGAGCAGTACCGTGATAGGCAGTGCAACCCAGAAACCAATGCAGTAAGCACAGCGCAGTCCGACATCAAACGAGCGCTTGTCGTTCGTGTGCGCGTCTCTCAGGCGTTTGAACACGAACGCCGGCCCATCCTCCTCAGCGACCATGCGCGCGATGCGATAAACGGCGAACGCGGCCAGCGTGGCAGTCAGCCATGTCATCGAACGGCCCGCCCACGCTGCCGTCGATGTTCTGGCTGCGTCCTTGGCTCGACCGCGACCTCTGCCATATCACCCGCATCGTCTGGTACACTCACCGGCAACTGCACGCGGGCGAACCTGCGATCCATGCTGAGTAGATAGGCCACGTCGCGCGGGTCGGCGTCGATGTAGCGCCAGTGCGGATCGCGGCCCGCCTTGTACTGGCGCTGGCGGTCCTGACTAAACCAGACCTGCTCGCCCCACTCATCGCCGATATACTCCAGCCGCACCGGGCTATTCGGATCGGGCGGGGGGGCCATTTCTGGCATGCCCATCGCCTCATTCAGAAATTGCATAGCGCTGGCCGCGACCTCTAGCGCCTGCGTATTGCCGCCGCAACATCCTGCCATCGGGGTTGCTCCTGTTCCATATTCCATATAGCGGTCGCGGATTGCGCCTAGTAGTTCAGCCTCTTTGTCATCGCCAACTTTGCGACGCTGGCCCGTTGCCAGTCGGTACACGATCAGCGGCAGTGGCAGGCGCTGGCCGCAGATGCCGCCTATCGCCAGCTTGATCAGTAGATCCCAGTCCTCCCAGGCCGGCAACTGCTCATCGAACCCACCGATCTTGCGTAGATCCTCGGTTGGGATGAGACAGGTCACCGCATGCTGGGCGCCGTTGAGCCATAGCAGCGGGTCGTACTCTGGTACCTGATGCAGCACCGCCGACCCATCTAGTCGCGATTCGTCCTCCAGATGCGCCCAGTCGCCATAGATGTACTTGCCGTCGCTGTCGAGATAGGCTTGTAACATCTCCTCCAGCGCGTTGGGGATCAAGATGTCGTCAGCGTCGAGAAAGACCACGAGCGGAGCTCTGGCAGCGGCCAGGCCGCGATTACGGGCCGCGCCGGCTCCCAAGCCGCCCGCGTCGATAACGCGCGCCCAGGGGCTTCCTGTGGCGTCGAGCGGGCTGCCCGTGTCGTTCACGACAATGCACTCCCACAGCGGCATGGTCTGCGCCTGCACACTGTCGAGCGCGTCGATCAGATACTGCGCATGGCCCGGTCCGACCGGGATGATGACCGACACTGCCGGATGCTGATGATGATGGACGGGCCACGCGCGCATCGGGCGCGGCGGCATTCCCTGCGCACCGAACGGCACGATTTGTGGATTGGGCTGGCGCTTCTCCTGCATCGCCGCCATGCCGTCATACGGGTCGCCGGCCAACCGCCAAGGCAACCAAGCTGTCCAGTCGCCGTCGCGATCGTCGTGAGCGCGCGCCTCGTCGGCGCTCTTGCTGTCCGATCGGAAGCGGTAGATCAGCGTGCTTTGTTCGGTGACCTTGGCAGCCCGAAAGCCGAACGATGTCAGGCGCATCCACAGCGCCGCATCCTCAGCGCGCCAGTCGCGGGTCCGGTAACCGCCCGAACGCTCGAACACTTCACGCCTGACGAGCGCCGCATAGGGTAGCTGGTTCAGGTGCGCGATCTGCCCGTGCCAATTGAATTTATCGCCGGGCCATCCGCCTCGGCTGCGCTCTGGGTTGGGGTCGTTAAAGGTGTCGAGGTGCCCATACGCGATATGGATGTCTGTATGCTGATCAAGCGCAGTGGCCAGAGTGTCGAGGGCGTTGGGCGCCAGTAGGTCATCCGCGTCAAGAAAGAGAATGTAACGACCTCGGGCGTGGCTGAATCCATAGTTGCGTGCTCCTGATAGCTTGAGGTTCTCGGGCGGGCGGCGGTAGCTCAGCCGATCGTCCCATTTCGCCTTGACGACACTTTGCGGGTTGTCGTCGCTGGCGTCGTCAACGATGATACACTCCCAATCTTCTAACGTCTGAGCCAACACACTATCTAGCGCCTCGGGTAAGTACCTCGCCAGGTTGTGGCAGGTGACCACAACCGACACCTTTGGGCGCGGCGCGGTGTACTCCTCCACGACCTGCGTATACAGTGCCGCGTACTGCGCGATCTTGTCTTTCCAGCCCCACCGCGATCGAGCGTCCTCCACGCAGTTGCGGCTGAGTCGATCCCGATCTTGCAAGCAACGCATAATCGCCACAGCCAGCGCCTCATAGTCGCCATACTCTGCTAAGTAGCCGGTCTCGCCCTCGATGACGATCTCTTCCTGACCGCCATAGCGCCAGCCTGCTATTGGCACACCAGCGGCCAGCGCCTCCAGCGTCCCGATACCGAACGTCTCGCGCGCGGTCGCGAGATAGCAACCGGCGTGCTGAATGCCCGGGCGCATCGTCTCGTAGGTCATCGGACCCGTAATCATGACGTTGTGCGCCTGTTCGCCAAAGGTTGAGACAAAACGCACGTCGGGCAACAATTCGGCAACCTGATTCATGTCGCCCGGGTCACTGACCTGATCTTCTCTGGCCTTATTCCAGAGCACATAGCCCAGGTTGACCTCGTTGTGCGCCCATTCGTCAGCGTCAACACCGTGATACACCACAGTCGGCTTGGCCAGCATGCCGCGGCTGATGGCCTGCGCAACCCAGTGCGACGGCGCCGTGATGGCGTTTGCTCTGACGAGCGTCTCAATCACCGCCTTATTGATCTTGTCGCCCCAGTCGCCGAAGTTGTAATCCGACCACATTAATCCATGGTTGTGACACACCATGGGAATACCAGGAACCTCAGTTAATGCAGCGCCGTGGTTCGCAATGAGATCTGCTTCATCGGGAGAATTAGCGATGCCCCACCCAAACTCAGGCAGATACTTGACCTGAGCGTCAACCACGCGTCGGATACCGCCATCTGCGTGGTCTGGGCTTCGATAAATTGGATCGATGAATACTCTCATCCGCGCACCACAAACATACACAGCAGCGTATCGTCAAGCCAATCGGCGCGCACCTGCTCAGC
>ERZ1292644.1306-Hain-H14-01um-R2-1306-length-13222-cov-4_pt1 | contig 13222 bp, 8 predicted proteins | sample MGYA00564402_ERZ1292644 | MGnify/ENA primary metagenome ERZ1292644 (study PRJEB36523, sample SAMEA6512644) | groundwater metagenome | collected 2019-01-09 | study: AquaDiva: Metagenomics assemblies of 32 groundwater samples | reverse complement strand
TAATCTTGGTTATTGCGGCTCTGGTCTTCTTCTTCATCTTGGTTATCGGAGGAATTCGCTGGATTGCCTCGGGCGGCGACAAAGCCCACACAGAAGCGGCTAGAAGTCAAATTACCGCCGCACTTGTGGGACTGGTTATTGTCTTTGCGGCATGGGCAATAGTCCAGCTAATAAACACCTTCTTTGGAATTGATATCTTCAAACTCACTCTTCCGGTTGCCGGCTAAATCAGGCTTGCTCCGCCTGGTTCATTAGTTTAAACTAAATCCGATGAATACTTCTGACGCTGCCAAACTCAGTGCTTTGGAAGGAGTTTTTGGTAGGGTGGTTGGTGCAGTTCTAGCCCTTGGTGGAATTGTCCTTTTTATTATGCTTATTTCGGGAGGATTTAAATACATAACTTCCGGCGGTGACCCGAAGGGAGTCGAGGAAGCAAAGAAAACTTTGACTTATGCCATAGGCGGAATGGTCCTTTTGGCTCTGTCATTTTTGCTACTTCGTTTCATCGAGCAGTTTACAGGAGCGGAGGTCACAAAATTTAAAATTTTCCAGTAATAACTAGCAAGTCATGAATCTGCCCAAGACAATCTCTTTAATCTTTTTCTGTATACTTTTCGCCAGTGGGCTTCTTACTGTTAAGGTCGCTCGGGCCCAAATTCCACCACCTTATGTTGATTGCGACGATACGGATTCGCCAGAGTTTCATTCCCTAAGACCCTATCAGGCAAGTCCTTGCAATCAGAAGGCGGAGGATCTTGCTCTTTTTTGCGGAAACACCCTGGTAGTTTCGGACAGCGTCACCTTAAACCGAAACCAAGCCACCTCCTGCGTCAGCCTCCCCGACGGAAACTTTAGGTGCCAATTTAATATCAACCGCTCAAGGGACATTACCATCGACTTGAGGGACGCGGATTTGCCCATCATGGGTAATACCGAGTTGGTGGTTAACAGTCAAAACCAGTCGGAAGAGCTGGACGACGCCGAGAAGGTTAACGAATATCTCTCCTGGTATCTAAACGGGGTAACGGGGCGAGCCGAATATCCCTTTCTTGGGGACGACGAAGAAAACATAAGAAAGATAGTTGATTTTTCCGGTCCCTTAAAAAAACTTCTCCCCTGGGAAGGCCAAGTCAGAGCCAGGATTGAAACGGTCAAAAGAGCCGAGGACGATAGACACGACCAGGTGGTTGCCTGTACCTACGGATTGCCCATAAAAACAAGTATCGGACCCTTTCCCATTACCTTGGGAACTCTGGGTGGAATCCCCGGCCCTTGCTATAACAACGGGATAATTGATTTCTTCGTTAACCTTTTCAAGCTCAGAGAAGAACATCACTTATCGGATTGGGAGAAAAAGAAAAAACTGCCTCCTTTAAGAAAACCTGGCCAAGATTTCAGCGACTACTGGGTAGCTTATAAAAGATGGAGGGGAGAATCCTGTGCAGTTGTTCCAATTCCGTTTTTAGACGACAAAAAGGTAACCCTTTGCTACGATAATCCGGCCAAGCCGAACTTTTGGTCTAACCTTTTTGCTTATATCCCCTTCTCATCAACCGAAGATAAAAAAGGGCTTGTGGAAACCAACACCTTTAGCGCCCAACCGGTTTCCGAGGACCTAAACATTACAAGCGTAACCTTCAGCAACCAAACCCCGGCAGAACTTTTCTTTGCCCATATGGAGGAGTCTGTCGAACTCGCCGAACTCCTGCAGCAAACATTTGTGCCCCAAGGAGCGGAAAAGACCGGGCCGGTGACCGGAGTTTCTCCGGGAGCGTCCTGTGACCTTGTCAACGTCCGCAGCAACGAAGGAGACGACCTTTTTGCAGGCCAGATTGGCGGCACCCTCTCCTACACTGCCAAAGCAACTTGCGATTTTGCGCCGGTCTCCCAGCCGGCAACAACCGGAGGCTACCTATGTAGGACAATTCTCTATGGAAACTGCGTTCCCAATGACTGGACCTGTAATGTCAAGTACGGAAAGATCGACTGCCCGACAGGCTACTTTTGCGGAACAAGCTGCGCTAGTCCTGTCCAGCAATGCGCCAAGACGGTCAATGTTTATCTTTCGGTAGTTTCCAAAACCCCCAAGGTGGACGAGGTCTGGTCGAGGACAGTGGCCGGAGCGTCGGCTATTTTTAAAAGTTTTTTTCCTAAGGTTGGGCCTGGCGGAGCCATTCTGGGAATTCTGGACATTCCCGCGGCGACCAAGGTAACCTACGTGGGTGCGAATTTTGCGGGCAATCCCGGTAACCAGCGCTCGGGCGAAGGGGCTGAACTTTATTTCCCCCATATCGGCGGAATCCAAGAATACTTCCTAAAAGGAATTCAAACAATACTCCGGCCCAAAGGTTTTGGCGAGCAAATTCTCTCCGGCCAGCCGGGAGTGGGAGTCGGCGGTCAGTGCGCGAACACCGATTCTGCCATCGCCGCGGCGATCTCAGCCGCAGCTTCAAAATACAGCGTTCCTGCGAGCCTACTTCGGGCCATTTTTGAAATTGAGGGGCTAGATTACCTAGCTAACCCCAGCGCCTACGTCTGTATGGAAAATGCTGCCGGCGCAGCCGGCCTCATGCAGATAACCAAAAGTACTTACAACGTGGTTACTTGCGAAAATGAAAGACTGGATAACGACTTGGGAGTTTGTGACGCGGGAGGGGGCAAACTCTCGCGCTGCGACGTCGGGGACGTCTTTGAATTAGCCGCCAGAACTCTTCTCTGGAAGGCGGGCAAGTGGGTTTACGGACCCGGCAACTGTCGGGCCACGGGAGGAATCTCTGCAGGTAACAAACAAGAAATATACGACGCCTCCTGCCGCTACTACGGAAGCTACGCGCCGGACAATCTCACAATTAACTTGAGTAAATCCATACCGGCGGACAAAAGAAGACAGGGTGCAGACATGAATTACTGCGACATTGTCTGTTACAAGATGGGCCAGTGCCCCCCATATCCTTAAAGGCATATTGTTAGCGTTTTTGCGAGTAGTGTATGATTAGTTTAATGAAAAAGATTATCCTTTCCTGCCTTGTTTTTATTTTACTGGCATTTTCTTTCGCCCCATCAGTTTATGCTCAAACAAACACCGGAACTTGGTATAGCCAGCCTTTTTCGGAATGGTTTGCTAAAGTTAACGAAAGTCCCGAGAACGAAATATTCGGAGAAAGATACACGGCGGCGCAAGTCCAGTGGGTAATATACGGACTTTTCTACTTTGTCATAAATTCGGCAACTAATGGAAACGCGAGCGCCCTCTCTTGCCTTATGACATCGACAGATATAGGTGCGTGTAGAGACGCCATCGAAAATCTCAAAGATTCTTTTCCTGGGACTGGCAACTCAAACATAAACAGCGATTTGTCGTTGAACAATCCTCTATTAAGGACTATCTCCACCAACCCAATATCACTTTCCGCATACCTAAAGGATGTAGGAGAACGCTTGCAAATTGTGCCGAAAGCGAGCGCTCAAACAGGCTTTGGCTTTGGGGCCGCTAACCCGGCATTAACTTTGTGGAAAATTTCTAGAAATCTTGCATACTCTTTCTTGATTGTTGTTATCGTGGTGATGGCATTTATGATAATGTTTAGGGTTAAAATTTCTCCCCAAACAGTTATCTCGGTACAGTCGGCTCTTCCAAAAATCGTAATCGCGCTAATATTGATAACTTTTTCCTATGCAATTGCGGGGCTTCTAATCGATTTCATGTATGTTGTTATCGGGCTAATATCTGCATTTCTGGTCAGCGGAAGTACCCCCATAAGTAGCTGGAACTGGAGTCAGATGTTCACCGCGCTTACCACTGGAAGAGACGTTTTTTGGCTGTTTATGGCATACTGGTTTCAGTTCTTTGCCGCAGCCTTCTTAAACATCTTTAGCGCCTCGATATTCACTTCCTTCTTTGTATTGATATTTGCAATACTCGCATTTTTTATCTTAATTTGGTATTCCATAAAAGTTATTATTGTTCTTTTGAAAACTTACATTCAGATTATGCTTCTAATAATTGTCGGGCCGATTTTAATTCTCATGGGAACGGTCTCTCCCAACGCTGGTTTCGGCTCTTGGCTAAAAAGTATGCTTGCAAACCTTGCAGTTTACCCACTCATAGGTCTTATGTTTGTCCTTGCTCTGTTGTTTGTACGAGCGGGGCTGCCCGATTGGTGGCCGGCATTCCTAACACCTTTTGACATAAACACGGGTTTCTTTCAGGGAGCAGCCTGGGATCCTCCATTAACATTCGGCACTGGAGGAGCCGGAACCAATAAACTTTTGTGGGTCTTGGTCAGTTACGGCATAATAGTCCTTATACCTAAAACAGTCGAGATAATCCAGGGCTTCATTTCAGGCAAGCCGTTCCCATATGGTACCGCAATTGGTGAGGCATTCGGGCCAGCCAAATATGGGGCTACGACTTACGGGTTCCGAGTAGCTGAAACTCTAGAGCGCGGAGGGGAACTCCCAAGACCGCTTGGTTTCCTAAAGCGTGTTATCCCCGAGGATTACAGACGGCCCGTGGGAAAGGCTTTGGAGACATTCTTAAAAGGACAACGAAGGTAAACTATTTACTTTTAGCAGTATATTCTTCTTCTGGAAAGGGAAAGCCTGCACGCATAGCCGTATCCCTTGCCAACGCCCAAACACTATATGGGATTGATACTCCTCTCATACTTTCTTGGGTTTCGAGCGTTGCAGCTTTCCAAACTTTTGTGTTTGGCAGATTAGCCATTCCCATTACGAACAGTTTCCTGTTTTTGTCATAAGAACTTTCCCACGTTTCTCCCAACTCCCCATCGACTTTGTCTGTTAGCTCTATTACGTGTGCGCCGGGGTTTTGCTTCTTGGCCTTTGCATACAACGGCCTGTATTGACCATTGGACTTTACAAGAGTATTTATAACTATTTTTAAGAATTTGCTTTTACCTTTCCAGAATGCATCGCTACCAAAAAGTCTTGTGTCGAAATCTTCCGCATAATAAAATTGGTAGATACCCTTAATGGGTTCTTCTCTTCCGGCAAGCCAGTTAAATAAAGTGTACAAGCTCCAGGCATCGACTTCCTGAACTTCTTCCGACTCGAAACCTAATTCTTTCAACTCACCTGGCTCAAGTGTTTTAAGTTCGCTAACCTTCTCCCAAATGTCCCAATTCATATCTCCCATTCTCTTTGCGGGTTCTTTGGGCATATAACCGGCATCTCCCGAATTACCTTCCTCAGCATAACCCCATTTCTGCTCATGTAAAGATCTCCATCCGTGTTCTGTTTTTGTCCTTAAAAGGAGCACCAGAGGAAGAGCAATTCTTTCTTCTGAATCTGGAATTGTGATTCCCGGGCCTGCGGTTCTTTGCCTCGTAAATTCCTTCTCTCTGTAATCTCTGAAGTGATATAATTTTGTTAAATCGTCAGTTTTGGGGTCGCCTTCGAGTAGAAGTCCTTTCTGGAATTGTTCTAGCCTGTCTTTATCTTTTACAAGCTTTTCGAGTTCTTTTGTATCTCTGGGGAAAACCGGGGTGTCAATTAACTTGCCATTGTGAACTATTTTTTTGTATTTTTCCCTGCCAAGATAAGCTAAAAAACCGGAAACTTTATCAAAGGAATAGGCCAATCTAACCGCTGTTCTTGCAACACCCAGGGCAGTTTTGGCGTCGGCCTTATATCTTCTCATATAGTCTCTGGCAATGAATCGTCCTATACGATCCAAAAGTATAGCCTCGTCGTTTTTGCCTCTTCTGGCCCAGGTATTACCAAACTCGGTTAAAAGGCCCCTCTGCTCAATATCGATACTATCTTTGTGCCGCTCTCCGTCTTCAACCCAACTGTCAACGTCCCCAACCCAAAGTTTAATGTCTTCAGGGCTCATTCCCTCAAAAACAATCTCTGACCAGCCAGGCCTATCCATTAGTTCCTTCAGCCTTCCTTTAAACTCTGAAGCGGCCGCTATCTCAAAAAGTCTGTCTGCAAGGTCGATACAATCTCCCAGGGTCTTGTCCTTAGGATCCTCTGCAACCCTATTGAAATCTGGTAAAGTAAAAAAGGTTTTAAGTTCTGTGTTGCTAAGCTTTGGTACGTTACGACCCAAATGAAATAGAGTCACAAGGTTCTCAAGAGAAGCGGTATTTTGACGATAAATGTCGATATATAGAGTGGCCAGATCCTGCCTTACCACCATCATTTGCTCGGCTCTTTCATAGACTCTTGTCATCGCCTGTCTTTCTTCGTCTGTCCCAAATTCCGTGACCTCAACATTTCTTGTTCTTGTTGTTCTTCTTACTCGAATCTTCTTCTCGCCTTCTTTGCGCTGGCCCGTTTCCCTGTCAACATCGATTTCCTCTACCATCTCTTCGTCCGTAGTCTCAACAGAGATTTCCTTGACTTCCATTCCGTAACCAGGAATCTTTGCCCTAAGAACGGGTTGCCCACCGCTGTCCACGACTTGTTGCCCCTTTACGACGACGGGCTCGGCTATATTAAACTTCGTAAGTTCGGCTCTGGTTAGCAGCAAGGCTCTCCTTCTTGCGGCTAACTGTTCGTGATACCGAGTCAAACTCCAGGAGATTATTGACCTGTCTTTCTTATCAGGTTCTTCAAAATCCTTAAGGACGCTAGAGGCTACCCATATCACAACTTCAGGAGTTGTTGCCTGTTTAAGAGTTTCGTGGCCGGGGTCGATCCTCGCGAATTGCTCTTGTTGAGCCGCGCGGTAGTACTCCTCGCCTGGGCGGGGGAGACCTTGTTCTGGCCCCTGACCTGGTCGGGGTATGTCACCAGCTTCTGCCATATGGCTTTATTTTAACACCACGCCGACTTGACTTACAATCGGGTGTGAAAAAGGGAACTACTTGCATTAGGCTCTTCACGGGATAACCTTAGGTTAAGGTAGAAGATAGAAAGATATACTTCGCCTGCCATGGACCAACAACATCCTATACCACAACAAATATCTTCCTACCAGTTCCGACTGGTGGGAGACATGACCCTAAAACAGTTTTTTCAGCTGGCCGGCGGGATTTTGGTTTCGCTTCTTTTTTATGCTTCTCCCCTTCATCCTCTAATTAAATGGCCGTTAATTATCTTTTTTGCTCTTCTTGGCGCAGCCTTAGCTTTTTTGCCTTTCGAAGAGCGTCCTTTAGAAAGTTGGATTATTGCTTTTTTTAGGTCCATCTACTCCCCCACCATTTTTTATTGGCAACAGGGCAAAGCCAAACCAGTCTTCTTCCAAGAAGAAGCCGTCGCCCCTGCCGAAAACATAATTGCTCCGGGGGGAGAGAAGGCTCTTCAAGCATACCTTTCTGCCCCTCCCCGATCTCCCGCCCTTTCTGTTCTCGAAAATGCGGAACAGGCTTTCCTTTCGAAAATTGCCCAGCTTTTTGGGGGAGGACTGACTCCGCAACAGCCCCCGCAGCCACAAAAGCCACAAAAAAGGCAGGACATCGAAATTCCCAAAACCCAGCCCACCCCGCTTGCCCCTCTCTTTAGGCCCAAAATTTTTGTTGAAGAAAAACCGGTTGAGACCCAAATGGTTCCCCCCGAGCTCAGAACAACCGGAGTCGGAGAGGCCTGGGAGTCTCGCGATTCTCTTGCGGGCCAGGAAGCACAGTTTTCCCCGGAAGCGGCGCCGCCCCTTTCTCCTACAACCCCAAACACAATCGTAGGACAGATCATTGACGAGGCTGGAAAGATAATCGAAGGGGCGATTTTGGAAATTAGAGACGTTGCGGGTCGCCCCGTCCGAGCCCTTAAAAGCAACAAACTCGGTCACTTCATGATAGTTACCCCACTTACAAACGGGAGATACGAGATGATTATAGAAAAGGAGGGTTTTACCTTCGACCCAATTGTTTTTGCGGCAGAGGGAGAAATAATTCCGCCCATTGTTATTAGAGCCAGGGGGAGGCCGCAGGCAGTCGTTTCCGAACAATCAACGTCCAGCATCCAACAATCAGCAAATTAAAGATGAAAATTCCCTACTTATCAATTCCGGATGTTCCTTTAACTGCGCCTAGCCAGACCCACCTTCCCATTGCAGAAATTACAGACGATGTTGTTGTTTATAAAGACGGCGGGGCCGCCCTTGTAATGGAGTCAACCTCTCTTAATTTCAGCCTTTTATCCGAAAAGGAGCAGGAAGCCGTTATCGCTGCCTATGCCGCCCTTCTTAATTCACTTTCCTTTTCGGTTCAAATCGTAATCAGAACCCAAAGAAAGGATATCTCAAGTTATATGAATTTTATCGACGAGAGAGCCAAGAAAATTGTAAACCCGAAGCTTTCCGCCCTTATGCAAAGCTATCGCCGTTTTATAGTCGACTCAATTAAAAAGAAAAATGTTCTTGGTAAAAAGTTCTACCTAATTATTCCCTTTAGCCCTCTTGAGCTTGGAGTAACAAAGTCTATTCTCGCAACCGCAAGACGACGGGGACCGCTTCCTTTTCCCAAGTCTTACATAATAAAAAAGGCCAAGGTTCTTCTTTACCCGAGACGCGACCACCTGATAAGACAGGCCGGGAGGCTTGGAATAAGGCTTAGACAACTAACGGCAAACGAGCTTGTTGAGCTTTTCTATCTCATCTATAACCCCGAACCGCCGGGGGTTAAGGAGGATCAATAATGGACAATGCACCGGTGAAACCGCCCATTCCTAGCCCAACCCTGGCCCTTCAGCAAAAACAGCTCGGGATTTTAGACATTGTCGCCCCCGAAAATCTAGAGGTTGATTTTGACTACATAAAAATTAACGGGGTCTACTTTCGAACTCTCTTTGCTGCCGGCTATCCCAGATTCGTTTCCCCCGGGTGGCTAGAGCCGATTGTAAATTTCGACAGCTCCTTGGACATTTCTTTTTATATTTATCCGGTTGAAGGCAAGAGCGTTCTTGACGACCTAAGAAGAAAAATTGCAGAAATGGAGGCCGAAATTGCAACGGACCTCGAAAGAGGCAAAATTGTTGACCCCTCTACGCAAGCCAAGCTGGAAGACGCCCGCTCTTTACAGGAACAACTTGTAAAGGGCTCCGAGAGGTTTTTTGAATTTTCTTTCTACATAACAATTCCGGCAAACAGCGTTCCCGAGCTTAATCAGATAACCCGCCAAGTAGAATCTACATTGGGCTCCCTCTTAATTGTCGGCAAGCACGCAACTCTCGACCAGGAAGCGGGGTTCCTCTCCGCCGCCCCTTTTGGCATGGACAGACTCTCAATTACCAGGAACATGGACACAACTTCACTTGCAACAACCTTCCCTCTAACTTCCGCGGAGCTATCAAGCGACCGTGGTGTCCTTTATGGAACAAACTCTGAAAACGAGTCTTTCATAATTTTTGACCGCTTCTCTTTGGAAAACGGGAACATGGCAATATTTGCTACTTCGGGCGCAGGGAAAAGCTATTTTGTAAAACTTGAGGCTTTGCGTTCCCTCATGCTGGGAACGGAAGTAATAGTTATCGACCCCGAGAGCGAGTATAAGGCACTCGCCAGTGCCGTCGGTGGAGAATTTATTTCTTTCTCTTTTAATTCTCCCTCCAAAATTAATCCTTTTGACCTTTCGCAAGTTTATGAAGAGGGAGAAAATCAGCTCGGACTTAAAATCCTCTCTCTCCACTCTCTTTTTAAAGTCATCATGGGGGCGATAACTCCGTCCCAAGATGCTCTTTTAGACCGCGCCCTGGTTGCAACATATAGGGCAAAAGGGATTACCCAAGACCCGGCAACCCAAAAAAAGGAGCCTCCTTTAATGGAGGACTTATACAAAATCTTAATCGGCATGGAAACGGCCGAGGCGCAAGACCTGGCGGCAAGAATTGAAAAGTTTGTCAAAGGAAGCTTTGTTGGTATTTTTGACAAGCAAACAAATATTGATATTAAAAATCCGTTTACGGTTTTTACGGTAAAAGATATGCAGGATGTCTTAAGGCCCATTGCAATGTTTATAGTTCTCGACTTTATCTGGACGCGGGTTAAGAAGGACCTCAAAAAGAGACTTCTTGTGGTTGATGAGGCCTGGCACATGATGAGGTATCCGGATTCCGCCCAGTTTCTTTGGTCAGTTGTTAAAAGAGCCAGGAAGTACTACCTGGGACTTACCACAATAACCCAGGATGTCGAAGACTTCCTTGCACAGGACATCGGCAAAGCAATTGTCACAAACTCGGCCATGCAGCTTCTTTTGAAACAATCTCCGGCGGCAATAGATAAAATCTCCGAAGTTTTCTATCTTTCCCAGGGGGAGCGTCAACTTCTTCTTGCTGCAAATGTCGGAGAAGGAATCTTCTTCGCCGGACCACACCATGCACCAATAAGGATTGTTGCTTCCGAAGAAGAGCACGGCCTTATCACCACAAAACCACAAGAAACTTTTGCGCGAGAATCTCCCAACCTTAATCAATGAGCCAAGAAGAAGCAAGACTACTTTTAGACGCCTGGAATTACTTTGATTCCCACCCGAAAGAAAAGTTTTGGGAGGGACTTCCCGGCATCTCAAGAAACGAGTTTTACCGATTGATGCCCGTAATAACCGGCATTGAAAACCTAGTCGAGGCAAAAATTTATCTTGGCCGGTTTGCACAAGGAGAAATCTCACAAACCGTTCCCGGTACAATTATCGAGAAGGCAAGAGAAGGGGATGTCCCAAAACCCTACATCGAAGACGCGAAGCGCGCAACTCTCTCTGTCAGGGCTTGGATCAAAAACATAAAACCCAAAACGGCCGAGGCCCTGGCGGAAAGAGAGGTTGCTGCGGCCCAAGTTAAAGCCGAACTTGCAAGAATTGAGGAGGTTAGGGTAGAAAGACCAAAAATGAAAGTTACTCCCTCAAAAGCGCCGGCGCCCATACCTAAAACACCAGTTCCTTCCCCGCCTTCCGAAGAACCGGTTTTGCTTGGAATAAAAACAACTCCGGCCAGGGTGGGGGCCTTTCAGAAATTCACGGCGAGGGTTGCAACTCTTCCTGTAAGGGCCGCAATTGAATGGTCCCGGCCGACTCTGGCCGCCAGCGAACCACAAAGGGTCGCTGCGCTAACCCTTTGGGCAAGAGGAATACCTAGCGAAAAGCTGGAAGAAAAAGCAGTCGTATTAGAAAGAAAGGAGAAGGCTAGGTTAATCGAGCTCGTTAAAGCAATTAAAAACGAGGAACAGTCTTCTCCCGATCAAACTCAACGTTTAAAACTCATCTTCCCCATTAAAGACATCAATTTTCTTCTTGGGCCGGAGTCGGGTCTAACCCAAACCCAAGTTTCCACTTTCTTCGCCCCTGGGCAACAAGGAGGAATTTTTGTTATCCCAAGACGATCTTTCTTGAAAAACATTTTTATCAGGGCGGGCCAGCAGCTTTTCGGCAAGGCCTCGTCAAAATTTCTTAAAAAGGCAACTGCAAAAGCGGCGGCAAAAGTTGCGGCCGGGGTGGCCGCGAAACTGGGCGTAAGGGCGGCTGCGGTAGCTATCGGGGCGCCGGGAGGGCCCCTAGGTGTTGTTGCCGGCTTTCTAGCTAGTTTTGTACCCGACGCACTCTCTTGGCTTAAAAGAAACTTCAGAAAGGTTGCAATGGCGTTTGGCGCTCTTGTCTTTGGAGTGGGGTTCGTCCTTCAAAGTGGTGTTTTAATGGTCGGTGGAGCTGCGATGGGCTTTGGAGGCCTTGTCGCTCAGGCGGGAGGGGTGGGACCAGCCTTATCAACCGCCGCAGGGGTTAGCTCATCAGTAATTTCGGGTATCACCTCTCTTGCAATTACTTCAATTGCCACTCCTCTTATTGTGGCATTAATTTCAATTCCTGTTCTGGTTGCAATTATTCTTTTTATTATCAATTCAGGCGCCTATCTTGTGCCCCCAAAGGTCCCTGCCTTTACTGGAATTCTAGAGTCGCCATACATCGCTGTTGAAAAAAATGCAACGCCGGATTGTCTTAATAGAACCGGCTGTCCCGGCCTTCCCGGAGAAGTTACTTATACAATAGAAATTAAGGCCAAAAAAGGAACGTTAACCAACGTCAGAATAGAGAATTCTTATCAGATTTTTGGCAAGGGAACGGGCACGATAACTCCTCCAAAAATCGAAGCACCCAAAATAATTTCTCCCACATCCCCTTTTTCTTTCTCCTATAAACTTAAATTTGAAAAAAATCTTGATAACTCCGTGGTTTATGACACTTTAACGGTAATTGCCGATGCTCCGGAACAAAAAGACGCAACAGCCTCCGACGTTGCCAGTGTGATAATTGGAAATCCTCCCGCCTCTAGTTGTCCTGTCTTGGGAGGAGTCATAACTACCGGCTCGTATAACGGAACCTCGGAGATTGGCCACGGCAGTAATCCCTACTGGAGCGGTCCAGCGGGAACCGATTGTGGATATGACATTCCTGCCTTTTCGGGCTGCAATAGCCCCACTTCCTCAGTCGACCCCGACGGAAATAACGTTTGCAAGGGGATAGCCAGGGCTTGTTCCTATTATGGTTTTGCCGCAGACGTTCACAGAAGCGGCGCCGGAGACGTTGTCCAGTTGCCTTCGATTTTTGGAAAGAGCATTAATTGGACTTTCCAAAGAAGGGTAACAATTGCCGATACGGCATGGGGCTGGGGTTATATTTTTACGGGCAGCGACGGCGGCAGCAGTTATTCTCTTTACCTGGGACACCTTAACCAAACGACTCCCCCGCAAACCGCCCCCTCCGGAAGCGTAGTGGGAACCCTTTATCCCAACATCACTCCTCCTCACGTACACATCGAGCTACAAATCAATGGTCAATGGGTTAGACCAGATTTCTTGTGCGGAGGGCCAGGCCCTTAGTTGTATAATTAAGAAAGATGATTAAAAGCAAGAAAACCGCAATTGTAATTCTCTTTGTCCTACTTCTGGGAATTCTAGGCTACGTCATTTTCGTTTCTAAAAAGACTCTCCCTCTTCCGCCCGAAAAAGGAGAGCTAAAGCTCGTAGACATAAATCCTTCGGCCGGAAAAGTTAAAATTTTACACCCCACAACTGCAATTTTGTTCTATTTCAACGATCCTTTAGTCCTTTCTTCCATACGAGTGGTTATTGACCCTGCATTTGAAATTGCGACAGAGCTTGCAAAGGGTGACCCAAAAACTCTGGTTGTTCGACCAAAAGAAGTGTGGACATACGATACGAACTATAAAATCGTAATCAAAAGCGGGCTCTCTTCCATAAACAATAAAGAACTCAAAGAAGACCTTTTCTATGAAATAGAGTTCGAGGCGCCCGATGATATTATGTCTTTTT
>ERZ1292644.1305-Hain-H14-01um-R2-1305-length-13224-cov-8_pt1 | contig 13224 bp, 13 predicted proteins | sample MGYA00564402_ERZ1292644 | MGnify/ENA primary metagenome ERZ1292644 (study PRJEB36523, sample SAMEA6512644) | groundwater metagenome | collected 2019-01-09 | study: AquaDiva: Metagenomics assemblies of 32 groundwater samples | reverse complement strand
CGGATCGCCCGTGCCACCGCGCCCGTTCGCGGACGCGTCCACGCGCTTGATCGCGGCCCGCAGGGCGTCCGCCGCGAGCTCCGCCACGGGCTCGGCCCCGAACCCAAGGTCCGGCCCTTGAGCGTCCGTCGTACCCCACAAGCGAGCCTCGTAAGCGCCCGAGCGGATCACGATCCCGGGCCAGTCGCCCGCCGGGGGCTCGGGGTGCCGCGGTTGCGTACCATCCGCCTCCGGCGGCCCGTGCCATTCCCGGCGCCGCCCGCACCCGTCGATCTCGACCTCCTCCGCCGGCGCGCACGCCCGCAGTACGTCGAGTACCGCCCGCCGGATCATGCCGGGCGCATCATCCGCGACGAGGCCCGCGGGCAACGGGATCCGCAGGCCCACCGTGCCATCGCCGGCCTCAAGGCATGGCGCCCGACCGCCGCTATAGCGCACGTCCGCGTGGATGCTGTAGATCGTCCCTTGCGCCGTCATGCGGGGCGGATCCACCGCCCGGAAGGCGAGCGACAAGGCGTCGAGTAGCTCGTTGCGATTGACGTTCATCGCGCCCCTCCGGCCCGGCCGACCTTGTCCGCGGACCGCTGCTCGCGCTCGTACGCCCGATCCCATGCCGCGGTCTGCTTGTCCGCGGCACGCTCCGCCGCGACGCGGGCCCTTCGCTCCGCCGCAGTCTCCGCCGCCTGGGCCGCGGCTTCCGCGGCTACGCGCTCGCGCTCCGCCGCCTCCCGGGCCGGCCTGCCCGCGTCCCAGGCGACGCGTTCCTGAGCCCACCGCGCCGCGTCGGCGCGCTCGCGCTCCGCCTCCGCCTCCCTGAGCGCGGCTCCGCCGTCAGGCCCGTGCTCCGCCACGGTTTTCGCGAGGTATTCCGCAGCGTCCGCCGCATCGTAGAAGGCCGGCAGCCAGATCGCCCCCGGCTCCGCCTCCCCGTACAGGGACTCCCACGCTTGGCGGGCGTCCGCCGTGCGCCCGAAGTTGGATCGCGCCCGCGCCGGCGCGCCCAGCGTGGCGCCAAACATCGCGATCCGGTCTACCGCGGCGAGCCCCGTCCACCCCACGATCTGCGCCAAGTTCAGGGGCTCGCCCGCGGCCTTGATAGGCCAGGTAATCAGCGAGTCCACTGGCGCATCGCCCCGCGGCTGGTAGACGTCCGTAGCGGCCGCTACCAGCGTCACGCCGACGGAGTAACCCGCGGACTCGAGCGCGTCCACCAGCGCCCCCGCGACCACGCCCGTCCAGGCGTACGCGGACGCGTCCACGCTGGCATTGAGCCCCGCCTGGACGTAAATCGTCAACGTCCGCGTCGCGCCCGCCACGGCCTCGCGCGCCGTCCGCGCCCACGCCGCGTCCCACGCCCCGGCAAGGGCGCGGTCCACGTCGAGAGAGTCCCCCTCCGGGCCCCACGCGCGCCGCCGGCGCACCGAAGCGCCCCGCGGCACTTCGATGCGTCCGCGAAGCGCTTCCGCCCGCGTGACGCCTTCCGTCCACGGCTCCGCCCCCCGAAGGATGGCCGTGGCCCGTCCCATGGACTCGACGCCCCACCATCGGGCGCCCGCGCCCCGCGCCGCATCCCGCGCCGCCAGGGACCGCGCCGCCGCGTAGTTCGCGCTGGACGGCGGGCGGTCAAGCAGGTCAGCGGGCCCGTCCGCGTCCAGGCGCCACCATCGGCCCCCGTCGGCCCCCGCCACCGTCCGCCACGGCGTCACCGCGGGAGCCGATCTGCGAGGGCCGTCCAATTCACGGCTTCGGGCGCCGCGGGCAACCCCGCCGCCGCACGCTCAGGCGCCGTCCACCCTGACGCGAACGAGACAAGGAACGCGTCCACCGCGCCCACGGCCTCGTGCCGGGCGCACGCGATCAGGGCGCGGGTCGAAACGATCCGCCGCAGCTTCGCGGCCTGGACCGCGCCCCGGGTCCGACACGTCCACGCCAGGGCCCGAGCCCCCGCGGCGCCGTAGCTCGCCGCGATGCCACGCTCGATTGCCGGCGAATAGTCCACGTCCACGACCGCGCCGGCGAAGCGGTCCAGCGTCGCGGCGTCAAGCTGATTCCGCCCGACATACTGGCGGTCCGCCCCGGTCCCGTAGGTGTTGGCCGCGGCCAGGATCACGCAACCGGGGTGCCGCGGGATCGTCACCCCGCCCGGCAGGGCAAGGTGACCGTTCGCCAGGGCCGCGTTGACCGCGACGAGCACGTTGCTATCCGCGGCGTCTACCTCGTCGAACAGGAAGACTCCCCCGTCCCTGTAGCAGCGGACGAAAGCCGTTTCTTCGCGCACGGCGTCGCCCGTCGCCAGGTTCGGGATCGTCCGCCCGACGATCGCGGACTCGCTCGTTCCCCCGCTCAGGCTCAGGAAGTCGAACGGAAGTCCAAGCGCCGCCGCCACGGACGCACCGAGGCTCGTCTTACCGCACCCCGCGGGCCCGACCATCATGACGTTGCGCGGCTCCGCCAGGCCCGCCGCCAGCGCCAGCACCCGCGGGAACGCCTCGTGCACCGGGCCGTCCACCGTGACCGCCGACGCCGCGCCGACCTCGACGCGCACCGTCGGGCGCGCGGCCTCCGCCTCCGCCAGTACCGCGGCCACGGCCTCACGCGCCGCGGACTCCGCCACCGCACGGATCGCCGCCTCGTCCAGCGCCGCCGCCGCAGGCGCCGGCGCCGGGAGGTAGCTCGCGACCGCGGCGGCGATGGCCGCGGCGAGCCCGTCGGGCGCCGCAACGGGCGCCGCAACCGGCGCGTGGACGGGCACTGCCACCGGCGCAACCGCCCGAGCTGCCGGGGGCAACGGAGGCGGAACCGCACGCGCCCCGCCACCGTTGAACGGAGGCGGACCGCCGTTGCCCCGCGCCACCGGGGGGATCGCGCCGAAGTCGCGCATCAACGGACCGCCGCGGATGCCACGGCCTCGACGGCCTCGCACCGCAACTCGTGACCCGAGCGGAACGCCGGCGCAGGGAGCGCAAACACACGGAACCGCGCCCCGGGCGTCAGCACCGAACGCCACGCTTCGATTCCGTAGGCGCGGCCGGTGGCCGCGACCGCGGCGCGCGCAGCGGCCGCAGCGGACAGATAGTCGGCGTAGTACATGCTCGTCCTCCCGCCCGGTTCCCGCCGGGCTACTCCACCCCACTGCACCCCACGTGCCACCGCACCCCGCTATTCCTTGCGCACCCAAACACCGCACCCCGCCTAGCAACCCCGCCGCACCACGCAAACCCTGCAACGCAAACCTTGCGAACCCACGCAACCGATGCGGGCCTCGCACACCAGCACCACAGGCCGCGACGCGCCACCAGCGTAGCGCAAACCCGCAGCCATGGCCGCGACGCGGCTATGCAAGCAGTAGCGGAAGGGACAACGCGCCGCGCGTAGACAACGGATCCCGCCCGCCGCTATCGTAATGCTGCGGGCCGCTACGCTGGCCCTACCCGGAGTCACTCTCCGCCCCGCGGGCAGCACCGATCACGACGCGCGGCTGCTCCGGCCCACGAGTCCCCGCTCCTCCCTCCCTCTAAGCCGAGCCCGGCGCCGCTCGTCCGGCAGGCCGGCCCGTCGCCCCACCCTGCCGCGGGCGGCGGGCCTCGCCAGGCGCCAGGCTCCACCCCCGACCCTGCCGAGCGGGGACCAGCCACGCGGCCCGACCCCCGCCCCCCTTCCTCGCGCATCACGAGTAGCGGGGGTCCCATCCTCTCTCTCGCGCGGGCTCTCCCTCCCATGCTCGCATCGGGGTCCCGCGCGTGTCGTTCCCCCTTTCGTGGTCGCTTCCCCGTTCGCTGCCGTCGTCGTGGCCCCGCTTCGGGGTCGGCGGTTCTCCGCGCGCCGGCATTTGGGGTCCCGGTGGCCGCCCCATGGCTGTTCATGGGGTCCCAACGCCCGGAGGGCGCCTGCGTGGTGGTCCCGTGGGTCCCGGCGGCTTTTCGGTGGGGTGGTGGCGGGGTCGTGTGCCGGGGGTCCGGTGGTTTTTCGGTGGCTGTGCGGTTGCGCCGGAACGGTGGTGGGTGGTGTTGCGGTGTCGGTGCCCGGCGCGGGAGGGGGCTAGTTCGGCTTCCGGCCTTCGGCTTCGATGGCCCGGAGGATGGTGGTGTAGTCCTCGGCCTCCTTGACGACGTTGGATCGCGGTTTTCGGGGTGTTCTACTTCGTTCCTTCCTTGGCTCACCCGTGAGCTCAACCCTCGGCTCACCCGTGAGCTCAACCCCCCCCCTTTTTTCAGGTCGTCCGTCGGCCAACGGTGCGGGTTTGACGCTGTTCCATCCCTCATAGGGCAGGGTGACGGTCATGAGCCGGCGTCGTCCGCCTCGTTTCTTGTCATATTTCGTGGACCTACGGAGGTAGCCGAGGGCTTCCATGACCGCCAGCGCCCGTTTCACGGTGGCGACGGAGAGGTTGGTGTTCGCCACGAGGCTTGCGTTGGACGGCCAGCAGGTGAGCTTGGCGTCGATGGGGCGGATGTAGCCGAGGATGACGGCGAGGATCACCTTTTCGTTGGCGTCGAGGTTCTTGTCAGCGAGGAGCGGGACGGGAACTTGTGGAGCCCAGGACATGAAGCGCCTCCAGCAGAAGGCTGCCCGGGGGCTCCGGCGCTGCTGGACGCCTCGGCCCCCGGGCTCGCAGGAACGACCGAGGAGAGGATACCCGCCCCGGTGCTGTCGTCAAGGGGTCTCAGGCCCTATCTTGCCCTTTCCTCCCCCGTCGCCTTACCCTGTCGTCCATGCCCGAGTCGCCTGCGCCCTCCCCGACGATCACCGACGCGGCTCTCGCCCGGCTGACCCCGGATGCGCGTCGCCTCGCGGATGCGATCGGCGTGCGGAGCTTCGGTACTGGGGTCCCAGCGTCGGGGGTCCCGGTGGCGCCGTCGTCCTCGATCCCGGTGACGGTGCGTCCGAACCGGCCTGGCGTGGCGCTGGAGATGGCGGCGGCGCGGGGGTTCTCGGGGGACGACCTCATCGCTGCGGCGCAGGGGATCCTTGCCGCGCCGGAGGCGGCGACGGTGACGGCGGGGGTGGACGAGGCCACCGTGGCGACGGCGATGGTGGAGCAGGCGTTCTCGGAGGCGTTGTCGGAGGTGTCGAACTCGCTGTCTGGGGTGCGTGGGTTCCTGGCAAAGCACGCCGGGGCGTACCCGTGGAAGGTGAAGCCGATCGTGGGTGCGACGTGGACGCTGTCGGGGATCTGGCTGGGCGGGGTGGAGGAGGCGTTGTCGGGGGTCCCGTTCCACGTCGTCCTGCCGGAGCGGTTGCAGCGGGCGGTGGAGGTGATGCGGGAGTACGGGAAGCGGCTGGCGCGGTGGGGGTCTGCGAAGGGGGCCGGAGAGGGAGGGACACGTTTCCTTCGTGACGTCCAGGGGTGGGTGCTCGTGCAGCGAGCCGTGCTGTCGGTGGGGACGCCTGCGGCGGAGCGGGAGATGCTCGTGGCGTCGTGGTTGAGCGGCGACGCGTGGGTGTGGGAGCCGGACGCGGAGCCGGCGGCCGGGACGGCGTCGTCGGTGGCGGCGGGCTGAATGGGTGCCTGGACCGCCGACGTTCGGTTGCATGTGACGGCCCGGCATCGCGAGGCCAGCCTTCTGAAACAGGTGCCCCGCCTCGTCGCGCTGAGGGACGAGGCCGTCGAGGAGATGCTGACGGCCTCGGCGAAGACGGTCCCCGGGCTCAACGATGGGCACCGGGCGTTGCCCCCTGCCGACACGCTTGCCGTCCGGCAGGCGATGAGGAGGCTCCTTGATGAGCCCTACGGGAAGTGGGTGCTGATGCACTTGACGGGAGGGATCGACCTGCTCGATCTTGCCGGCGTGATCGGCGTGCCGTTGCGAGATGCGGAGGAGTACGTGGAGCACATGAAGGCGTTCCTGCGTACGCTGCTGACTCCGACGGAGGCCCCGAGGGTCGTCGCCGCGAGGCGCGACGCGGAGAAGTGGTCGAAGTGGATGTCCGGCGCGACGCCGGGGCCGTTGCGGGTTTCCTCCGGCGGGAAGGCGGGGTAGGATCGGGGCGATGCACTCGTACCTGCGAACCGCTCGCGGGAAGTTCCCAGGGACGGGGGCGACCGGCGCGACGGGGAAGCCTCGCGTCGAGCGCGGCATCAAGCCGACCAGCGAGGCGAAGGTCGTCGGGGTCGTGAACGAGATCACGGGGACGATGGCGGACATCCTCGACACGCTGGAGAAGCCGGCGGTGTCGATGGACGACGTGGAGCGGCTGCTGCTCCACCACGCCCTCGACTCGTTGGAGGTGGGGAAGCCGACGCGGTTGTCGATGGACTCGTTGAAGGCCCTGGCGACGATCATGGCGTTCCGGTCGCAGGGGCCGAGCGGGGGGGATGCCTCCTTGCTTGCGCTCCTCGATGGGAAGGGGCAAGGTGTGGGCGCGCCGCCGCCAGAGGGCGAGGGGGAGCCCGGCGCGGCGGCCGTGGGCGCGGAGGACGAGTCGCCGTGAAGCACGCCGAGCACCAGATGATGGCCCGTAGCGAGGCTGCGGGACGCATGATGAAGGCGCACAAGGCGAAGATGCCGAAGATGAAGATGCGCCCCGACGAGGAGATGGAGCACGAGGACAAGGACGCCGAGGCCGCCGAGAAGGCCGGCAAGGCGAAGATGGCGGGAATGCCCGCCAAGGGCAGGATGACCCACTAGCCCACGGGACACGCCCACCTGCCGGGCGTCCACGCCACCGGGGCTGAAGGGGAAGCACGATGAGCCAGCTTGGAATGGAGACCACCGCCGGCGCCGGCCAGCGTCGGACCTGGGTGGAGCCCGTCACGCAGTCCGTGGTGCCGCGCCGGTCATCGATCTCCCACGACGGCGGCACCGCGGCGCAGAACGACATGACGATCTCCGGGACGTACCGGGGCGTTTCGGACCGCGCCGACTACAGCGTGCAGATCGACGCCGAGGGGGCGCCGGACACCTTCACGTGGAGCGAGCGCGACGCCTCCGGGAACGTGCTGTCCTCGGGGAGCACGGTCGCGATCACGGGTGCAGCGCAGCACCTCTCCCAAGGCGTGTTCGTGACCTTCGCGGGCACGGACAACCACACCCTCGATGAGCGGTGGGCGTTCGTGTGGGACTCCCACGACTGCGCCGACGAGCAGACGACGGACGGGTTCGCGCGGCGGATCACGGGGCACCTGCGGCACACCGGCGCCATCAGCGACGCCGACGGCCGGATCCTGCTCAACGACCTGTACTCGAACGCCCCGGGGTACCGCTTCGACGGGGTGAACGACCTCCTCAACACCCCCGACGACGCCGACCTCGACGTGGGCGTGGACGACTTCTCGATCCAGGTGGTGTTCCGCCCGGACTCCGTGGCGACGGCGCTCCAGTGGCTCGTGAACAAGGAGGCGGGCGGCATCGGGTGGGGCCTCCAGCTTCGGGAGGACGACCTCTGGCTGCGGATCGACGACAACACGACGGACGACACCGGGTACGTCGCGCTCAACGCCGCGGTGGCCGGGCAGGTCTGCAACGTCGTCGTGACGGTGGACCGCAGCGGGCACGCGACGGCCTACGTCAACGGCGTCGCCGTGGCGCAGGACGCCTACCTCGTGGACACGGCGGCGCTCACGCTGGCGAGCGCCGGGGCGCTGCGGATCGGGTCGAGCACGGCGGGCGCGGACTTCTTCAAGGGCGACATCTACACCGTGCGGGTGTGGAACCGGCTGCTGTCGGCGTCGGAGGCCCGCGGGCTCTCGAAGGGCGCCGCGGTGCTCTACGCCGACCTCATGGCGGCGGCGAGCGCGTCGAGCACGGAGCACCTCCAGGACCCCGGCGCGTTCGGCGGGACGTGGGCGCACACCGGGAACCTCTCCGCGGCCGGCGGCGGGCTGCGCTGGCTGTACGCGGCGAACGGCACCCACACCTCGACGCAGACCGCGGCGAACCGCCTCGTGACGGGGACCGCGGGGAAGCGGTACCGCCTCGTCTACACCGTGGTCTCGATCACCACGCCCCCGGACGGCACGGTCGCGGCGACGCTCACCACGGCCTTCGCCTCGGCGGCGGTGACCCTCGACGTGGCGAGCACGGGACGGAAGATCTTCGACTTCGTCGCAGCCGAGGGTGCGGCGACTGGGGACTTCGTGTTCCAAGTCGTCTCGACGAGCTGCACGGTGGGGCAGTTCCTCCTCGACAACTTCTCGCTCATCGAGATCGGGGCGGTCGCCGAGTACGACGGCGACGGCGTGGACTCGGCCACCTGGTTCGACGGGTCGGGCAACGCCAACAACGGCACCGTGACGAGCGCGACGATGGTGAACGCGCTCACGCACCTCACCATCGCGGGGAGCGTCCACCTCACGGGCGACCTGACCGTGGACGGGAACCTCACCGTCTCCGGGACGCAGACGATCCTCAACGTGGACACGATCACCACGGAGGAGCCGCTGATGTCCCTGGCGACGGGGAACGCCGCGGACATCCTCGACCTCGGGCTCTACGCCCGGTACAACGACGGCACGGCGCGGTGGACCGGGCTGTTCCGGGACGCCACCGACGGCTGGTTCAAGCTCTTCGACACCCTCGACGCCGAGCCGACCACGACGGTCGCCACGGCTGACCCGCAGTACGACCACGCCGACCTCCAGGTCGGTGCGCTCACGGCCGACGACAACGTCATCCTCGGCACGTCGGGCTCGAACACCGTGGCTGTCAACGGCCAGGTCAACACGAACCTCGCGTTCGTGGCGGAGGTGGCCCGGCTGATCAGCGTAGTGGCTAGTGCCGCCGACGTGGTGGGGGCCAACCTCACCATCACGGCGGCGACTGGTGGTGCAGCGGCGGCGGCGGCTGGCGGTGCCGGTGGCACCCTCGCCGTCGCGGGTGGAGCTGGCGGTGCCGGTGCCGCGGCCCAGCTCGCCGGAGCCGGTGGCGCGATGACCGTCGCAGGCGGTGACGCCGGAGCGGACGGCGGCGGCGGCGGGGCGAACGGCGGAGACCTCAACCTCCGGGCCGGCAACGCCTCCGCGGCCGGGGTGGACGGCGTGGTCCGGATCGGGGCGACGAACACCTCGGCGGTGATCGTCACGCCGGGTACGACCTTCTCGGCCCTGGCCGACTTCGACCTCGGGGCGACGCTGGCGGCGGGCCAGGCGATCACCGGCGACGGTGAGATCACCCTCGGGGTGGTCGCCGGGGCGTTCGACATCCGCACCCGCATGGGCGACGCCGCCGGGGCGCAGAAGTTCCGCTTCGACGACTCGGGCGGGGTCGAGGTGGGCTCGGTCAACTCGGACGGCCTCGGGACGTTCACCGGGATCAGCATCGGCTCCGCCGGGGCCCGAGTCGTGAAGGACCTGGGGCGGCTCTCGTCGGGCTGGATCCGGTGGGCCCTCAACAGCAACGCCGCGGACACCGTGACCATCGCCGGCGAGGTCTACACCGCCGTCGACGGTGCCCCCGGCGCTGGCCAGTTCCAGCGCGACGGCGGCGGTGGCATCCCGGACACCGTGACGAGCTTCGTGGCCGTCGTGAACGCCGGGACCGTGGCCCGTGCCATCGACGTCGGCGGGGACTGCGTCGCCCTCATGGCCCGCCTGACCACGCAGACCGACGCCGTGATGACCCTGGCGGAGTCCTCGGCCGGAGTCCGCACGGTCGTCTCGGGCGCGACGCTGCTCGGGCGCTCCGTCCCGGCGGAGCGGACGCAGATCAGCGGCTCGTACTCGGTCATCGCGGCCGACGTGACCTCCTGGGCGGCCGCGGCGGCGAACGAGGTCTCGATCGCGGGCTTCCCGTCCACGACGGAGCCGACGCTGCTGTCGGTCGTCGTCCGGAGCGCGGCAGGTGTGTGCAAGAACCTCGCGACGGTCGGCGCCCGCTTCGTCCAGTCGGGAGCGAACGAGTGGGCGCTCGTGATCCTCGACCCGGTCGCGGTCCTAGCCGCGACGGACGTGATCACGTTCCTCGGCATGGCCGCGGTCTAGGAGGCTTCGATGGCAAGCGAGATCCTCAAGGAGCAGTTGGAAGTCCCCCTCCTCACCGCCGACACGGCGGGGCGGGCCCTCGTGGCGAGCGACTTCTTCGGCTCCACCGAGCTCGACTCGAAGTTCGCCAGCGGGTACAAGCCCGGCGTCTCGCCCGGGACTCAGATGCAGAACCGGCTGAACATCACGGTCGTCCCGGCCAACGGCGACTTCCTGACCATCGGGGCGGACATCTACGAGTTCCGCAGCTCGACGCCCCCGGCGGGCGGGACCGCGACCCGGATCTGGGTCTACGAGGGTGGCGGGGTCGTGGCGACGGCGCGGCAGAACCTCGTCAACGCCATCAACAACGTCGTGGATGCCCCGAACATCACCTACGACGGGGCCGTCACGAACCCCCTGGTGGCGTCGCTCAACGCCGCCAACGACATCATCCTCCAGTCGTCAGCGGCCGTGGGCTCGGCGACGGTGGCGGCCTCGTCCTCGGCCCTGGCCTGCACGGAGGACATCACCGACGCCGCGTCGCGGTGGGACAACCCCACGATGTACGGCGGCCGGGCCGAGGCCAACCGGCGGTGCGGGATGGTCACCGTGCCCGTCACGACGAACATGATCAGCAACGGCTCGGTGGCGATCCGGTTCCCGTTCGCGGCGGCGAGCTGCATCCTCGTGAACCGGAACCGGCCGCAGATCGAGGCGTACACGATCACCGCCGGGAACGTGATCCTCACGCTCGGTGGCGGCGGGGCCCCGGCCAGCCAGAACGGCGACGTGCTCGACGTGGTGGCCTGGGAGTAGCACAACGAAGCGCAGGAGGCCCCGCGGGGCGGGAGAAGCCCCCCCTCGCCCGCCCCCGGGGCTGCCTGCCTGAAAGGAGGAGGGGAAGATGCCAGCCATGCTCGGAGGCCCCGGAAGGGGGCCAGCCAGCCTCGCCTACGACTACGACAACGCCAGGCTCACCGCGGACGGCGCGGGCCTCGTCATCATGCGTCTGATCCCGAGGCCGCCGGAGGAGGTGTCGTACTCCGCGGACACCATCCGGCTCGGCGTGCAGAGGAGCAAGGAGATCCCGCCCGGGGCAACGGCGTCGCCCGTTCTCCCGGAGCACCGCGCGAAGTGGGAGCACATGCTCGCCACCTACGAGCGGCTGCACCGGGACTTCGTGCCCCCGGACCCATCCAAGGCGCAGGACGCGTCGCCGCCACCCGCGCAGCCCGGCTACACCGCAGGGCGCCGGCGCGGTCGCCCCCCGGGTAGCGGGAAGAGGGGCTCCGCTCCCGCCGAGGCGTGAGCCTCACCCCGCTGCAAGCGGCGGAGATCGTCCGCTGCAAGGCTGACTTCCGCTACTTCCAACGCACCTACCTGCGCCTCGTCAACAAGGACGCGCAGACCGTCAACATGAAGCCGAACGCGGCGCAGCGGTCGGTGGCCGCCGACCTCGCCGCCTTCCTGTGGCTCATGTACCTGAAGTCCCGGCAGCTTGGCGTCTCCGCCGAGGTGGCCGCCTGGTACTTGTGGAAGGCGATGTTCAACCCGAACGTCCACGTCCTCGCCACCGCCCACCACGCCCATTCCGTGCAGGAGATGTTCAGGAAGTTCTACTACACCTACTACGTCAACCTCCCCGACTGGATGAAGGACGCGTTCTGGCTCCGGGGGACGAAGCGCAGCGTCCCGAAGAACAACGAGATCCACTTCTTCCACGGCGGGCGCGTCGTCATCAGCAGCGCCAACTCGGAGAAGGCGCGCTCCGGCACCTACAACTACCTCCACCTCTCCGAGTTCTCCCGCTACCAGAACCTCCAGGACACCATCGCCGCCGTCCTCGGCACGGCGACCCCCGGCGCGCAGGTCGTCTTCGAGACGACGGCGAACGGGCCGAACGCCGCCTACGAGATGTGGTCCGGCCTCGGGGAGTTCGCCCAGGCGCGCCAGATCGAGCGTCGCTTCATCGGGTGGCCCGTGGACGAACGGGCAGTCGGGAAGCGCGTCGGCCTCACCGGGGATCGGTACCGCGTGGACCTCGGCGTCAACGAGACGACGGGGCAGAAGGAAATCTACGAGGTGGACTTCGCCACGGAGCCGTTGAGCGCCCTGGAGGTCCAGTACCAGAAGGACCACGGCCTCAGCATCGAGCAGATGGCGTGGTTCCACTGCATCCTCACGCAGAAGTACGCCGGCTCGTGGAACACGACCAACCAGGAGTGCCCGATCACGGCCGACGTGGCCTTCATCCTCGGCGGCAAGCCCTACTTCACGGTGAAGTACATCGAGGCGATGCACGGCGAGGACGCCGAAGGGCTCGCCGTGTTCGACGAGCCGCAGAAGTTCCGCACCTACGTCATGGGCGTGGACGTGGCGAAGGGCGGCCCCGACGGCAACTGGTCGGCGGCGGCGGTCATCGACGCCACGACGCCCTCGGACCTCTTCGACGTGGCGACGCTCGGGGGCCGCTACCCGGTGCTCGACTTCGCCCGGCTCATCCACGCCCTCGCCCTGAAGTACCGCGCCTTCGTCAACGTCGAATCGAACGACGCCGGAAGCGCCGTGATCGAGATGCTGCTGGAGCTCCACTACCCCTACCTCTCCCGCCGGGTGCAGTTGACCCGGGCGACGGACAAGCTGGAGGAGCGCGTCGGGTTCCACACCGGGGCGGCCAGCCGCACCCTCGCCCTGGGGAAGATGCACGACGCCCTTGCCCGGAACGTCTACACGCCTCGCTGCGACCGCATCAAGCGGGCGATCAATGTGTTCGTCTACAACGACAAGGGGAAGCCGGAGGCGGCGAAGGGGAGGCGTGACGACTTCGTGTTCGCCCCGGCGATGGCGATCATCTGCCTCGACCAGATCGGGCGGCACCGCGAGGACACCACGCACACCCGGCGCCCGGAGACGATCCAGGAAGTGCTCCTGTGGGAGCGCGCCACGGGGCGGGAGTACATCCCCGACTACGAGGTCTTCGGCAACGACAACGACGGCGGCGTGGCGGACCAGATCCTGAGCGGGCGGGGGCCGCGCAGCGTCATGGACGTCATGAACCGGATCAGCGGCGTCGGCGGGAGGTGAGGCGGTGGAGAAGCACCGGATGGACGCTCGCAGGGCCGCGGCGATGTCGAAACTGCTCCACGAGAAGGGGCGGACCTTCGCAGAGAAGGTTGCCTACGTGCGGGAGCACATGCCCGAGGTGGACGACCCGGAGGCGTTCGTCGCGGCGGCGCTGCGGAAGGCGGGGGAGTTGAAGTAGGGACTACCGCTCTGGCTTCGGCAGCGCCCGCTCGTGGACGCCCATCACCTTCCCCATCGAC
>ERZ1292644.1304-Hain-H14-01um-R2-1304-length-13233-cov-6_pt1 | contig 13233 bp, 17 predicted proteins | sample MGYA00564402_ERZ1292644 | MGnify/ENA primary metagenome ERZ1292644 (study PRJEB36523, sample SAMEA6512644) | groundwater metagenome | collected 2019-01-09 | study: AquaDiva: Metagenomics assemblies of 32 groundwater samples | reverse complement strand
CGACGGCCGAGAGGAGCCCGTATGCATATCAAGTTGGTCAGTGGATCGGGACAGAGGCCGCTTGGGGTCTACGACTGTGATGAGGGAACGCGTCAACCCTCGGTACAGGTACGGGCCGGCGATGGCACCATGTCCACCTTCACCGCATTTCGTCAGGAGGCTGATGGGACATGGATCTATCGGCGTGTCGGGGTGGAACGGGAGCGATGAGGAAACCAACGAAAAAGACCGTTAGGTCAACGAGTCCGGCGGTCCCGCAGCCAGCGGCCGTCGTTGCGCCCCAGGCGCCACCTCCCGCCATGGCGGTGCCGGCCCGACGTGCGGGACCGTCCGGTGTAGAGATGCTCCAGATTCGACTCTATGACGTCGATGATCGATCGCGCGTAGTCGCAGTGCGCTGGTCTCAGCGTGCCATTCCGCACACGTATCGCGATGTCAACGGGCTCATCTATAGCCGGACTGGCCAAGTAGGCGTTGATGGCCTCCTCGGCTATCGGACGACTGAGAAGCCGCCGCCGCCGCCGAAAACTATCATGGCGAGATTTGAGTTCGGACCGGCTGCGGCGCGGCAACCTGACACGGGCGTGCCTGATCCGCCGCCGCCGACCTATGACCTGAACGGCCATACTTACACGTTCTTTGCGTGGGCCGATGCCAATCAGCATGTGCCCATTTATCGGTGTCTTGATGCCTGAGCGAGCCCTCCATACGATTCTCACGTCTCTGCTAAACGTCTCTGGGGGCGAAGAGACAAATACGCTCTATGAAGAACTCGCAGCCAGGATTGCGCTGGCGGATCTGACGATTGACGCCACCGGCGTGGTCAGCGCGACGACACTGAGTCTTGACGTCGCAGATTTTACCACCGGCGTGCTGGGCGTGGCGCGCGGAGGGACGGCGCTCGGGAGTGGCACGTCTGGGGGCGTGCTCGGCTACACGGCGGCTGGAACCATTGCGAGTTCGGCGGCGCTGGCTGCGAATCAGCTCGTGTTGGGCGGCGGAGCTGGGGCCACGCCGACCACGCTCGGGTCGTTGGGCACGACAACGACGGTCTTGCACGGCGACGCGGCCGGCGCTCCGACATTCGCGGCCGTGGCGCTCGCCACGGATGTCAGTGGTGATTTGCCTTTTGCGAATCTGACGCAGGGGTCGGCCCTGTCAGTCCTTGGCGTCACCGGGAATGCCACGGCGGATGTGGCGTCGATAGCGGCTGGGAGCGACGCGCAGGTGCTTAGACGGTCAGGCACGGCGCTGGCCTTTGGCGCGCTGGATCTCGCCGCAGCGGCAGCCATTACCGGCGACCTTCCGGACGCCAACCTGAGCGCGAACGTCCCGCTCTTGAATGCGGCGAATACCTTCACGGCTGCAGGCAACAATTTTGATGAAATTCTCGCCGTGGACAAGGGCCTGCAGTTTCCGGCCGTGCAGGTGGCGGACGCTGGTGCCAATGTCCTCGATGATTACGAAGAAGGAACATGGACGCCAGTCATCGGCGGCTCTGGCGGTACGAGCGGGCAGAGTTACACCCATCAAGTTGGCGCGTACGTCAAGATTGGGAAAAAGGTGCATTGTCAATTTAGTGCGCTCTTGTCAGCGAAGGGGACCATCACCAATGACGTCCAGATTCAAGGATTACCGTTCACCACGGAAAATACCGCCAACCAGTACTCCGCTGGCTCCATTGACTGGTACACCCTCAACACCGCGATGGTGAGCATGTTAGGAGAAATCGTAATCAATGGCACGGCCGTCGCCGTGAAGGGGATGACGGCGGCGGCGACGAGCGTGACCAACATCACGACGACCGACCTCGTCAATACCAGTTGGTTCATTGGTTCCATTCAATATAGGGCCACCGCCTAATGCCAATCACAGAACGAGTCGCGTACGACGCCGTGACAATTCTGGAAGATGGTCAGATTCAACTGCGACGGGCACGTGTCATTCTGGATACGGATGGCTCTGAAATCAGTCGGCAATTCCATCGTCAAGTACTTGAGCCAGGAGACTCAGTCCTGTCGTTTCCACCTCTGGTACGTAACGTGTGCGCCGTTGTGTGGACCGCGCAAGTGATCGCTGACTATGCGACCGCCAAGGCCGCAAGAACACGCCCATGACATTAGCTGACCTCGAAGCCGATTGTTTTAGACGTTTTAACTACGCCAGTGCGCCGGCCGCAGACGTGACGACCCGTCTGCGAAGTTTTTTAAACGAGACGCAGAACGAGATTCTGTCCGAGCCGGGCATGGCCGCCTTACGAAATGGCTCGATCACCTTCGCCTCTGTGGCCAGCACGCCGCAGTACTCTCTGCCGCAGGCGGTAGCGCGGGTGAAGACGGTCTACGAAATCACAAACGACCAGGAACTCACGCCGAAATCGCTGGACTGGTATCGCGCCGCCTATCCCGACGTGGCGGCGGTGACGGGCACGCCAGCCTACTTTGTGGATCTTGGGCTCACGAGTATCGATACCCAGCCGGCCGCGGCGACGGAGGTCTTTGCCGATTCGACGGCCGCCGGGGATACCAATATTGCCTACGTCGAAGGCTATCGGACCGGCGGCTATTTCAGATCCTTGAATGTCACCATGACAGGGGTCACGGGCCTCTCCCTTGGCTCCGCCATCACCGACTTCGTGTTTCTCACCAAGTTTTATATCAGCGCGGCGGCGGTTGGGTCCGTCACGCTCCAGACCACGGCGGCCGGCGGGACTGTACTGGCAACGATCCCCATTGGCCAAACCTATGCGCGGTACCGCAGGATTGCGTTAGTGCCCACCCCAGCCGCCGCCGTGACCTACACGGTCGATTTCGAGTACGACGTCCAGAACATGGCGAACGCAAATGATGAGCCTATTCTGCCGCCGCGCTTTCATCGCATGCTGGCGACTGGGGCTCGGCAAAAGGAATACACCTGGCGTGATGATGTGACCAATGCGGAGCGGGAAGCGCGAGACTTTCAACGCGATCTCCGCAAATTGAAGTTCTTTCTGTACAGCCAGGCGGCTGGTCGGCCGAATCTACGCGGCAGCGAGGGTCAGGGCCGCATGAGCCAACTCGGGGCGAATTTCGAGTCAGGGACGTAAATGGCCCAACGCGATCGAGACGGCGTCGTGATTGCCGACCTTCGTGGTGGCCGGAATGACACGGATCCGCCGATGTCGCTCCGTGCGGATCAAGCGGTGGAATACCTGAACTGCCACTGGAAAGATACGCAATTTGCGGCGAAGCGGGGGGGGAGTGCGACGGTCACGGACACTGGCGGGACGGCCTTTTCGGCTGGGATCCAGTCGCTGTTTCGGCACGTTCCAGGCTCGGCAGAAACCGCCGCCGAGTGGTGGGGAATTGATGGGGCGGCGACGCCCATCGTGAAGCGCATGACTGGCGGCACCACGTTTGCGAATGTGACACTAGACGACGCTATCGCGACGGCACCGAAAGACGTGGTGGCCGCGACGCTGAATGGCAAGCTCTTTCTGGCCTACGACTCCACCGTTGATCGGCTGCATGTCTACGATCCGAATCTGGCGACGCCTCGCGCAAGGCGGGTCAGTTTCGCCACCCCAGCCGCCCCGACTGCGGCCAATACGGGAGCCGGTGCGTACGCGGCGGTCTTGCGCTATTACCGTGTGCGTTGGCTCCAAATGACCGGCGTGACGGTCAACCGACGGTCAGAGCCGAGCGCGTCTGTGAGCTTTACACCGTCAGGTTCCGGCACGCACGCGCGCGTTACACAGCCGACCGTTGCCGGCGAAGGCGAAACCCACTGGGAAATCGAAGTCTCGCTCGATAATTCTGCTTGGACACTGCTCCGCGGCGTCGGAACGAACGTTGCCCTCGCCACCGGGACGCAGATCGCCATTGCCACGACCACCTACGACGATAACGAAGCGGCGACTGCGGCCAACTATGCCGAGGGTGATGCGGCAGAACCAGCCGGCACCTATGCCCGCTTTCCCAGCGTGCGCTATCTAATCACGGATGGCAATCGACTCATTGGGCTGGGAGCCTATGAGGCTGCTGGGGCAGATAGCGGTGGAAGAACTGCCCGCGGCTGGTTTACACCAGTCTTGGGATCGTCTGATAAGGGCGACGATGAGCGTGTAGTCAACACCTCGACGCAAAAGAACTGGTTCGACTGCAATGAAAATGATGGGGGTGGTTTTACCGGTGGCGGTGGACCGCTCGGTGGCGTCCCATACGCCTTTAAGTATCGTCAAGTATGGCGCCTGACACCAACCGGCGACGTCTCGGTACCATATCTGCCCAAAAAGATGCGAGATGACATCGGCTCCATCAGTCATAAATCTGTTGTGATTGGTGAAGATGAAACTGGACGGCCAGCGCTTTATTTCATGTCACATCGGGGTCCATATCGCGTCAGTCTCACGGCTGGTATTCAATATCTCGGACGTGACAACGAGGTGACGTGGCGGTCAGTGAATCTCGCCGCCACTGGCGTTGTGTGCCACTCGGTCTACTACCCGGATTTACATCAATGGTGGGTGTGGATCGCGACCGGCAGCGCCAATGACCCAGACGTCAAGATGATGTTTGATGTCCAGAACGGCTTTCCCGATGAACATAATCAAGTCCGCGGGGGATGGGCCAAGCATGACGGGCCGACGGCTGGGGCCCGCTGTGCCTGCTTGATGTCGAACACGCTTGGGGCCTCTATGTCGAGCGACCTGAAGCCATATATTGGGCGCGCGACCGGCACCGCCCTGCAGCGGTGTGACACAAGCGCGTTGGACGATGCCGGCACGGACGTTCAGGCGTACGTCAAGCCGCGCCCGATTCAGTCAACGAGTCAGCTCGGGCAACTCATCGGGCTCGCGGAGCCGTACATCCTCGCAAAAACACTGGCCAGTGTCACGTTGACCTTAACGACCGATCGGGATTTCGGGGCCGAGACCAGGACGCATACAGCCACGCTCACCGCCGAGGAAGGCACGCAGACGCGCGTCTTCAAGAAATTCGAGGGCGCTGGCGTGGGACACGCCAAGGTGCTGCAAGTGCAAGTTGGGGACGGCGCCGCACAAGAAGGGGCCTGGGTAATTGACGCCCTGATTCTGCCGACCACGGCGGAGGGGATCCGGTAAATGGCCCTGCTTGTCGGATTTGACCAGACGGGCCTGCCCTCAAGGACGGCAGATGAACTCGAAAACATTCTGGCCGCGATCCAGACCTGGGTCGGCAAGCAAGAGGGCTTGAACGCCGCCTTTGACAGTCGCCAAGCCGGGCTCGAAGGCAAGTTGGATGCGGCCGTGCCAACTGGTGCGATGTTGGAATGGACAACGACCACGGCCCCGTCTGGGTATTTACTCTGTAATGGTGCAGCGGTTGATCGCACGACCTACGGGGCCCTCTTCGGCGTGATCGGCGTGACGTATGGAACCGGGAACGGCAGCACGACGTTTAACGTGCCGGATCGTCGCGGACGGGTGGGGCTTGGCTTAACGGCCAGTGGCACCGGGAGTACGCTCGGTGGAACCGGAGGAAGCCTTGACCACACCCACACTGGGCCTAGTCATACCCACACTGGGCCGAGCCACACGCATACTGGACCGAGCCACACGCACGCTGTCAGCGGGACGACGGCGAGCGAGAGTACCCACGTGCACGCCATCACCGGCACGACTGACGGCCCAACTGGTACATCAACGCAGCAAAATGGCACCGGTGCCAGTTTTACCGTCGCGAATAGCACCCATACCCATACCAATACCTTCAATAGCGGGGCTGGTCAGGCGCACTCACACGGGGCAGGCACTTTGGCTACTGACGCCGCTGGCACAGGCGCAACTGGCGCGAGTGGCACCGGAGATACCGGTGCCGCGGGCACCGGCGCAACAGGCACAGCCAACATGGCGTTCATCGCGATGCCATTTATTATAAAGACATAATGTAATGAAGACATATGGGCAATGCGAAAGAAATAGCGTGGGCCAGCGGCCTCTTCGAGGGCGAAGGATGTATCTGTTTTACTGGCAAATATTCAGTCGCGTTAGGGGTCAACTTGACCGACCACGACACCTTGGAACGATTTGCCAGGATTGTGTCGGTTGGCAGAGTGACTGGTCCATACCAGCACACAACTTCAATACACGGCACTGTCGGGAAGCCGATGTGGTCATGGAAAGCTTCGCAGCAAGACGATGTTCGCAAGACGCTGCGACGGATGTTGCCGTGGCTTGGTGCGCGTCGGACCACGAGAGCTCACGACGCGCTGACGCGACTGAAAGCTGTGCGCCGGCCTGGTCGATGCCACCTCGGACATCTCATGTCCGGGCCGAATCTGTATCTTCCTCCTTGCGGAATGCGGATCTGTCGGCTGTGTGCCCGGCGGCGCGACAAGCAACGGGTGCGCAAACGTAAAACTAAATCTTAAAGGAAGAACGATGGCTTTTTCCATCACTGATCCGGAAGAACTCAGACGGCGGCGGGAAGCGCTCTGGGGGCCAGACCAGCCCGATGCGACGTCGCGGCAGGGCGTCTTGAATGATTGGGATTTACCACCGAGTCCGATGAATCAAGCCGGGCCGGTGGCATCACAGCCGATGACTCCGAGCGCCGCCGCACCGATAGCCCCATCTCCGTCACCCTATCCTGCCGGAGCCCCGACGTTTGGATCGAATCGCGGTCAGCCGCCAGCGGGCGTGGCTGGGTCGACCTTTGCGACGCCAGCGAATACGCCACCGACCCAGACACCACTTGGGCAGCCGACTCAGCCGCAGACGACGACCATGGCGCCAAGTTGGAATGCGCAGGATCCCCGCGGATCATTTGCCGCTTTGGTGGCTGGCAAGCCAGCCAATTCGCAGACCTTGCTCAGCCTCGCGCCGCAACTGGCAGCGGCTGGGATCACGATTGAGCCCGCCAATGCGGCTGGAGCCTCGCACAAGATTCGGTTTCCTGATGGGCGGGTCGTGCGGGTCGGCAATTATTTCGATGGCGGCGGGACGCCATCCTGGGGATGGGTTGAACAGCCGCGGCCCGGCGCTGGTGGCGGCTCGCCGCTACTTGGCCAGACTGGAAATGTCGGCGCGCCGAGCGCTGGGCCGGCGAATGACCCAGAACTCACAGCCGCCGTGCGGGCCCAGCTGTTGCGATTGATGGGGCCACAGGGGCCGATTGATGTCAATGCTGATCCGCGTGCCGCTGCCTACAGACGCGCACGGCAGCGTGGCGCTGGTGACGAGCGCGCCCGCTTGGCTGAGCGGGCCGCGTTTACCGGACTCAACCTTGGCGGACAAGGATCGGGTGCCTTTGAAACAGGCGTGCAGGGGATTCAGGAGGGCGCTAGCGAAGATATCGCGGGCTACGAAGCGGATCTGGCTGGAGAAGAAGTGCAGGCTCGTCGGCAACAACTCATGCAGGGGTTGGAACTCGCCGTCGCGCTGGGGGCCCGCACGGAAGCTAATGCGTTGCAGCGCGAACTTGCGAACCTCGACAACACGTATCGCTATGCCGCCCTGGGGGAACAAGGACGGCAATGGAATGACGCTTATGGTCTCGATCGGATCCGCCTGCAAAAGCAAGCCGATCGTGACGCAGTGCTATTCGGGTGGGACTAGGAGCGGAAAGAATATGGCCGGTTTCTTTCCGTACAAATAAATCGTGTCTGGATTATTTGTACAGCAGCTTGATGTCTTTGTAATGGCCTGAACACACAGGAGATAGCTCACATGCCAAGCCTCGGTGGATTTTTCAAGGGATTAGGCAGGGGTGCACTGAAATTCGGTGGCTTAGCTGCTGCGCCGTTTACGGGCGGCGCCTCTTTGTGGCCATCGATCCTCAGCACGGCTGGAACAGTGGCCGATAGGGCACTAGCAGGACGCGCCGCCGGCCGACAGGCGGAAGCTGGCATCGGACTTGACCAGGACCAATTGCGCCTACTGGCGGAACGGCTGGGGCTGCAGGCGCCGCAACTGCGAGCCAGGAACGCGGTGCGTGGCGATATTCTCGCCAATGCCCAACCTGCCGCCTTTTCAGGCAGCGGACGCGATCTGCAGATGTCTGGAGGGGTATCCCCGGCCTTGCTGTCTGAGAACAGCCGGAATCTGGGCCGGCAGATGTCACGAGATGCGCTGCTCTCACAGATGAAAGGCGATGCGTTCACGCCGACACCGCTACCACAAAGCGGGAAGCTTGACACGCTGCTCGGGCTGTTGAGCGGGGTGGGGACTGGGGTTGACGCGTGGAATGAGGTGAGAGCGTCACGACAACGGCGCCCTATGGATGAGGTTCCGAATCCTCCATATGAACTCGATCCGACTCCTTGGGCCAAGGTGCAGTTCGGGAAAATACCAGAGGTGTTGGATCCGACGAACTGGCGGAACCAACCGTCGTTTAAGTCGTTTTTGAGGTGATGTCATGCCGTTAGGGCTTCAAGCAGCCTATGGGTTCGCAGGTGCCAGGCAATCGCTGGATGAACTGCTGCAACGGCGCGTACTAGCCGCGAAGCAGGCGCAGATCGAACGCCAGCAGCAGATTGAGAATGCGCAACGCGAACGGCAGATCGGTCAGGGCGACCGCCGAATCGGACTGGACGAAGCCGACTTAGGCTTTCGTCGAGAGGTTCGGACGGAAGATGCCCCAATTCGCGAGGCGGGACGCCTCTATACGGTCGCCCAGACTGGCGAGTTACAGCGGAAACCTGAAGCCGAGCGTGAGGCGCGCACGTTCCAGACCGAGCGCGAGAAGACCGCACACGGCTATCGGTTAGGCGAAATTGGCGCAACCGGCGAACAGGCGCGACGCACGAAGCAGACGGCAGAGCCACCAGAACCAGGCGCCGGCAAGCCGGGGCCCTATGCCCTAGAGACGGCTCGGCGCACGATCGAAGCCGTCGATCAAGTGCTGCCGAAAATCAGCAATCTCACGGCAGGCGTCGGGTCGATTCTCAGTCGCGTGCCGGGCTCGTCAGCCGCCAACGTGAGCGCAGAATTGTCCTCCGTGGCGTCGAATGTCGCGTTCAAGGCCTTGCAAGCGATGCGAGAAGCCAGTAAGACGGGCGGCGCACTCGGACAGGTATCCGAACGTGAACTGGATTTGTTGTCGGCCGTCGAGGGGTCCATTCGGCAAAATCAGTCGCCGGCCAATCTGCGAAAGAACCTGCTGCTCGTGAAAGGCAGTATGGAACGTTTCAGAAATGCGGCTGAACTTGCGTCGCCTAGTCGAACCGGTGCCCCGGGGCCTGGCGCTGACACCGACATGAATCGAGTGGACGAATTACTTAGAAAGTACGGCGGTCAATAGATGCCGAATCATCTTCGGGACATCGTCTCCCGCATGGTGGCGGCAGGTGAGGACGAAGCCAATATCGCTGCCGTCATTCAGCGCTTCAATGAGACGCATCAGACCGCGCCGACCGTGGCCCAGTCAGAGCCGCGCAGCGTGAGTGGATTCCTCGGGAACGTGGCTGAGAGTGGTGGGCGGTTCCTCGGCGACGTGGCGGCGCCATTCATGCGTCCCATTCAGACCACGAAGGGCCTCGCTGCCGTAGCGATGAATCCACGACAGACCATTGGTGCTATCGGCGAAGGGCTGAAACAGCGTTATGGCTCACCGGGGGCCATCGGGACCACGCTGTATAAAGATCCCGTCGGGGCGGCGGCGGATGTTTCGTCTCTGCTCCTTGGTGGCGGCGGGATGCTCAGAACCGCTGGCCTCGTTGGAAAGGCTCCAGGGGTGGCTCGAGCTGGTCGCTTGCTGACCAGGGCCTCGGATGTGACGAATCCGCTACGAGCGGTCACGATGCCAACAAGGGCGATCGGTCGAGAGTTGGGCATTGGCGCGGTGCGCAGCACGGTGCGACCGCCCAAGGCGCTGCGCGAAGACTTCGGTGGCAGTCGAGAGATTGCTAAAACGATTGTGGACGAAGGCATCGTCAGCGAAGGCGGTGCGACGAAATTACTCTCGGCATCTCGCGCCAGGGCCGATGACCTACTCGCGGCCGCTGAACGGACTGGAACACCTGGCGTCCCAACCGAACGTCTCGCAGCGGCGCTCCGCGGCAAACCAACCGTCACCGCTGGGAAGCGGAGCCGATTAGGCATCCCTGGCGGCACTGAGGCGCTTAGCGCCAGGGCGACAGCGATTCGCGCAGGCGGCCGGGGCGATATTCCGTTAATATACGCACAGACTCTAAAACGCGAGGCGCAAGACTTAGCGTTTGAAGCGGGTAAACAAAACCTGAGCCTTGATAAACAAGCGAATGAAGCGATTGCGCGAGCCTTGCGGACTGGCATTGAGCGCCGCGTGCCCGACGTAGCGCCAATCAATGCGCGCACGCAACGACTACTAGGCGCCCAGCAAGCGGTAAGTGAGGCCACCGACCGACCACGAGCGCTCACCAATCTTGCGGCTGGCGGGGCGGGCGGATTGGGATTTCTCGCATCCGGCAATCCGGTTGGCGCCGTCCTGTTGGGTGCAGGCGTCAGGGCTTTGGATTCACCCTACGCTGGTATGGGCATGGCAAAAGTGCTCAGTCGCACTGGGCGCACCATTGATGCGAAAGCCCTCGTGCGGGCGCTTTTGCTTGCGCGACTAGCCCAAAATCAGCCAGTAGAGGACGAGGGCGGCCGGAATGAGCCACGCTAGCGTATTCAATTGGGCTTCCTGTTTCTCGAATTGTTGCAGTCGGCGTTTGTCGCGATCATCCATCGCGCACCTCAGAGCACGATATACCACGATGTCGCTTCGCTTTGCTTTCGTTAGGTCGCCCAATGAGTGAGCCGCTGTCGCGAGAAGAGTTTCTCGCACACATTGATTACGTCCGACATGACATCGCCGAGGTGAAAGAGCATGTCACAAGGCTCAATGGACGCACTGGGGACCTCGAACTCGACATTGCGGTCTTGAAGGGTCGTCTAGGCACTGGCCCGGCCGTGGTCTGGGGCAGTGGGGCGGCAGGGGCCGTCGTCGGCTTCATTGAGACCGTGAAGTGGTGGTTAGGAAAACCATGACACTCCGCCAGAAACAAAGCCTGTTTGTCCAGCTCGTGGCCCGCCTCATTCTCGAAGCGAGACGCAGCGGATACGATCTGACGCTCGGCGAGGCGTATCGCTCACCAGAAGAAGCGGCGCGCTTGGCGAAGGCCGGAAAGGGCATCGCCGCGAGCTTGCATACGCAACGCCTCGCGATTGATTTCAACCTATTCCGAGAAGGGCACTATCTGACGAAGACGGAGGCCTATCACCCACTCGGAGAATACTGGGAATCCCTTGATCCATCGTGTCGGTGGGGTGGACGCTTTGGCGATGGCAACCATTTTTCGATAACTCACGGCGGGAAGAAATGAAAGGAGCTTGGTATGAGACGACAAGTCCGCTGGTTTCTTGGTGGTATCTTCGTCGTCGGCCTCGTCACGCTCCAGCCTCGTGTCACTGCGATAGCTCAATCCGTCACGCCGATAGGGAGCTATCGCTGCACGGGGACTCAGCAGGGACAGACCTACGAATTGCCACTGGTGGTCAGTGCGTTCGGTGACGTGTTTCGCTTTGCCTGGGGAGATCCACCGACGATTTTAGGATTAGGCCTATTACATCAAGGAGTCATAGCGGTGGCGCTCGTCAGGCCATCCACCGGCGCGGTCGGTGTGGCCCTGTATCGATTTCAGTCAGGCGAGCTGTGGGGGGTGTGGTCTCGGGGTGATGGCTCAATTGATACCGAAATCTGTGTCGTGCCCAAGGGGTCAGACGCGTAGGCCATGAAGGCGATGCTGCTCGGTGTCATGCTCCTGACTATGGCGATGCAACATCCACCGCCCTATCCAGACGGGGTTGTCTGCACGCCACGCGGGACGGTGAGGGATGGCGTGGTGATTGCCCCAGATCATCCGTGCCACTGTCGGCGCGTCGATCTGGACGTGACATGCGAGGGGACACCACAGGAAGACCCCGTGTGCCGGCAGTGGTGTAGTAAAGAGCATTGCGCATGTCCGGTTGCGTGTGCGCCACCAGCGCACACTGGCGATCCGGAGGAATGACCTGCTGGCCAGACTTCATCGCTGGCGTGCTTATTGGCGGCGTGTCGATGCTCGTCCATCTCATTTGTCGCGGCTGGAGGCCACAATGAATGACTGGCAAGTCGTCTTTGAGGATCGTCCGCCTATTCATGCATTGATCTGTTTCTTCTGTCCACCGTTTGGCTGTCTGACCACGCCTCGCCTTGTCTCGCTGGAAGACGCAGCGATGTACTTGGATTACGGATTTACGATTATGGTGGACCCGCAAGACGAAGCCGACTTGGTGCGCTATGAGCAGTGGCAACGAGCCGCGAGGCCAACGAGATCATGAGCGCCCTTCCGATATGTAGGACGTGCAGCCTTCGCCCTGCGCTCCCATCTCGACTGGCGGTCCGTGATGTCATTTGCAGTCTCTGTAACAGTCATCGACCTGGCGTACGGCGCTATCGCCAGTCTGCTTCATGCCGGGCAGTGAACAGGCGCTATGAACGCTCTTCGCGCGGGCGCGCACGGGTTGTTCGATATGAACAGACGCCAACTCGTCGCGAAAACAAGCTATTTACGACGCGGCGCCTTCGCACACGCGACCGACTGGAGGCCATCCATTGCGGCATCCTCGCGCGCTGACTGACGGCCAGAGTTCGCCTGGCCCAGTAAACCAACTGGCGGCCAGGCTGGCGTTAGCCCCAGATGAACATCACGCAACCACCGGGATGCTTGTTCACGGGGAAACCAAATTTATTACCTGGGACATTCCAGCATCGCTGGAACGACTGGAAATCATTCAGATCACGGACATGCAATGGGGTGCTGTCTGTTGTAATCGTAAACGGATCGTGGAATATCGTGATTGGATTCTTGAAAAGCCCACTCGGTTCATGGTGTGGACTGGCGATAATATCGACGCGGCGACCATGCAATCGAAGGGTACCACTTGGGACAACGTGGGAAGTCCGCAATATCAATTGTATGAATTTTGCGAACTCTGGGCTCCGGCGCGTCACCGCGTCCTTGGATACGTAGGGGGCAACCATGAACGTCGATGTCTCCAGACATTCGGGGACTTGGGCATCACGATTGCGGCCCTGCTCCGCATCCCTTATTCGCGCGGTAAACAACTGATTGATGTGCGGTTTGGAAAGTGGGATTGCTTCAAAATCAATCAGTGGCATGGGGCTGGCGGCGCGATGCCCAAGGGCACGGTGGCGCAAAAACTCTGGCGGTTCGCATCAGAGGGCGATGGGGACTTGTATCTGATGGGCC
>ERZ1292644.403-Hain-H14-01um-R2-403-length-30605-cov-6_pt2 | contig 13239 bp, 25 predicted proteins | sample MGYA00564402_ERZ1292644 | MGnify/ENA primary metagenome ERZ1292644 (study PRJEB36523, sample SAMEA6512644) | groundwater metagenome | collected 2019-01-09 | study: AquaDiva: Metagenomics assemblies of 32 groundwater samples | reverse complement strand
CCGCGTCTGAGTCTGGTACGCTCGGCTCCGTGAAAGTCCACGTCACCGGGGTCGCGGGTCTCATCGGCAGTCACCTAGCCCGTCGCTGGCTCGAGCTGGGCGCCGAGGTGTCGGCGTGCGACGACTTCTCGAACGGCTACGAGGACAACGTCGAGAAGGCTGTCAGGCTCTACGTCGCCAACTGCTGCGACCTGGAGGCCATGATCAGGGCGACGAGGGGCGCCGATGTCGTCTACCACTGCGCTGCGAGCCCGCACGAGGGGCTCAGCGTGTTCTCCCCCCACGCCGTCACGCAGAGCGTCTTCTGTACCACGGTGAGCGTCGCGACGGCGTGCGTCGTGAACAAGGTGCGGCGCCTGGTCTGCATGAGCTCGATGGCCCGCTACGGGAACATCAGAGTCCCCTACACCGAAGACCAGCACCCAGAACCTGAGGACCCGTACGGCATCGCCAAGTGGGCGTCCGAGCTGGAGGTGTCGCTGCTCGCAAAAGTTCACGGCCTCGAGTACACCATCGCGGTACCCCACAACGTGGTGGGGGTCGGACAGGTCTACTCAGACCCCTACCGCAACGTCGTCGCGATCATGATCAACCGCTGCTTGCAGGGGAAACCACCGATCGTCTACGGCGACGGCGAGCAGGAGCGGTGCTTCTCGCACGTGAGCGACGCCCTCGACTGCCTCGTCAAGATGGCTGACAGTCCGGCGGCTTTGGGTGAGACGATCAACATCGGACCGGACGAGAACTTCGTCAGCATCAACAAGCTCGCGGAGATCGTGATGCGGCACACCGACTTCAAGGGCGAGCCGACGCACGTCCCGCCGCGACCGCAGGAGGTGAAGCACGCTTACTGCTCGTCAGACAAGGCGAGGCGACTGCTCGACTACCGAACGACGAAGACGCTGGAGCAGACCGTCGAGGAGATGGTCGCTTGGATTCGGAAGCGCGGGCCACTGCCGTTCAACTACCACCTCCCCCTGGAGATCGTGAACGAGAAGACGCCGAAGACGTGGACTGAGAAGCTGATCTAGAGGTCCTTGCAGCAGCGGAAGCTGTGGGCCTTGGTCGGCTCTTCAGAGCACTGGCACGGGAAAGTCGTCGCGTTGCAGCACGGCGAGACACAACGGCCCTCGGCACAGGCAGAGGACGTCGACCACTCCCAAGTAGAGGAAGGTCCCGTACAGAACTCGGCGTTCAAACCAGCCGCCGGTTCTTGACCTCCGGGGCACGAGGTCTCCCGTTCGCTCTCGGAACAGAGACGGGTTCCGCGCGCCGCGCACAACATCTTTGCTTCGTCCCACGACGTAGCGGTCCCCTGACTCCCGTCCGCGTGCAGGGCGGGCCTCTTGTCGACGCACACGCTGCCAGACAGGAGCATGAGCGGGCCGCAGGGATCGGAAGCCTCGACCTCCCCGCCCGCGTCCACCGCAGCTCCCCCCGCCACCCCAGCCATCCCCCCCGCCCCGCCTGTGCCCGCCTGACCCCCAGTCCCCTCCCCGAAGTTGATCATCTCGCTCGTGCACGCGGCGACTAGGAAAAGTGCAGGGAATACGATATTCTTCATGTCGATCATGGGCTCACTCCCGTGGTCCAGGCCCCGGGCGAGTGATGACGCCGCGGGGCCTTTCCTTGATTGTACGCCCGGGGGCGGTGATATGCTCCCGGCATGGGACTCCTCGATGGTTTCACGGCTGTAGGTGCCTCGGTCACGAACAAGACGGCGCTGCGTGCTTGGGCCGCCACGGTCTGCACCGCAGTGGACGCAGGCGTGCCCACGGACGACGCCCTCGGGCTCGCCAAGGCTGTGGGCGTGCCGCTCAGCTCGCCCCTGGGCCGGTGGCTGCTCCAGATCTCCGAGACGGCCGAGGCGACTCCCCCGTCCGGTGGCGTGGGGATCTTCGACTCGCTCAAGGCCTCGCAGGTCCCGCTGTCGTCCCCGTTCGGCAAGTGGGCGCAGCGCCTGTCCCACGCGATGTCCTGATTCACAGCTTCGAGACCAGCTCGCGCTCGACCGCGTCGAGGGCTTCGGCTGGCGTCTCGTCCGTGTGCAGGAGCCTCGTCTCCGCCGCCCTCCACCCGGCCGCGAAGGCGTCGGCCTCGTTCACGGTGGGGGCCTTGCCCGACAGGTCGAGCACGCGGCAGCGCCACTCGTGCCGGGCGTTGTCCATCGCATCGCTCACGCCATCGCCCCCTGGTGGATCTGCACCGCGACTTGGAAGATCCCGCGCGGCGTCTCGATCAGCGTGCGCAGGCGGCCCTGCGCGGGCTCCGCGTCGATGGTCCGCAGCTCGCCCGCGAACAGGCGGCTGTACTCGTCCGCGGGGTCCTGCAGCTTCAGGATCGCCTCCCGCGCGTCGAGCGGCAGCACCGTGACCAGCCCACCCTCCTTCCCGAGGAGCTCGTCGGGCGGGACGCTCACGTAGCCGAAGACCTCGTCGAGGTGGTAGCTCTGGCTGAGCACGCACTCGCGCAGGGGCTCGCGCGTGTCCGCGAGGATCATCCGGATGTACTCCCGGATCTCGGGCGTCACCTCGACGCGGCGGGGGGTCATTCAGTTACCCTCGTCCTTCTTCTCGACCACGACCGAGACCTCCTGCCCCAGCCAGTTCTCCGGGATGAGCGCGCCCGCGCCGATCATGAGCACGGGGCTACCCTGGATCTCGACGACGAGCACCATCTGACCCTCGTGCAGCATCGCCTTACCCCTCAGCTCGGCCCTGTTGCCGGGGGCGATCATCGAGCCCTCCGCTGCTTTTTCCGGCATATGAAACACGCTGCACTGCCTGTGCGTATTTTGCTGCCACATGCACAAACTGGCACACTATCGCAAATGTGTGCCGGAATACCCTCTGGTACGTCGTTCAAGAGGGCAAACGCACCAAACAACTCTGTGGCTTTGTTATTGTACGCTTGGGCGGCTTCGATCGCGGTAGCGTACACACCGATGCAGTGAGTCCTTCCTTCGTACCCGATGCGCGCGTACCAGTTGCCGCTGTGGTGGCGGATAACCCCCTTAAATTGCCGCCCCACGTTCGGGCCCCTGTTGCCATTGTTTTGAGACGGCGAGCACACACGCAGGTTTTCGCGTCGGTTGTCCAGAGTGTTTCCGTTGATGTGGTCTACCAACTGTCCTGGCAGCGGGGCAGCAATCAACCTGTGCATCGCTGCTAGGTCCCCGGACCGCGTCGCGTAGTGTCTTTCGTCGCTCCCGCCGGAGTACCAAGGATCAGAAGCGAAGCGCTCATAGTCTTCGTCAGACACCAGCGCCACGAGACCGGCGCCGCGTTTGCCCTGCAACACGATGCTCTTCATCCACTACCCCCGACTACGACTCGGATCTAAACCGTAGGTCCGCTTGTCCTTGCTGATCTCGCCGGACTTGTTCTTGATGACCAGCTCGGAGCGCACGAGGAGACTCCCCCACGCCCAGGACAGGGCTGTCGCCACCCTCTTCACCAGCTTGGCCTTGTCCTTGTCCATGGCGATTATAGGCGCGTGTCGCCCCGACCCGGACACGCAGACCCACCCACCGTCGGGCACGTGCAGGACCTCGTACCGCAGCCGCGCGGGCTTCTTCATGCCGTGGAGCATGCCCTAAGTGCATGCACTTCGTCAAGCTCGACACGGGGCGTGAGCAGGGTTAGGCTCTTGAGCGGCTCCGGGCCCCCTCCCCGCGAGCCGGCACGCGGCAAGCGCGGGCGGCACCGGGTGGTTTTCGTCGGCTACCCGGTGCTTTTTTCTGCGACCTGCTCGAGATCCGCCCTCACCATCATCTCGACCAGCTCCCGGAACGTCACCTTCGGCGTCCAGCCCAGCGCTTCCCGAATCCGCGAGGCGTCGCCGCAGAGGTCCGGCACCTCCGCCGGGCGCTTGAACTTGTCGTCGACCCGGACGTGCTCCATCCAGTTCAGCCCCACGACGTTGAACGCGGCCTCGCAGAACTCCCGGACGCTGTGCGTCTCGCCCGTCGCCACGACGAAGTCCCGGGGCTCGTCCTGCTGCAGCATGCGCCACATGGCGTCCACGTAGTCGCCCGCGAAGCCCCAGTCCCGCCGCGCGTCGAGGTTGCCCAGCACGAGCTCGCGGTCGAGCCCTCGCTTGATGCGCGCGACCGCGTGCGTGATCTTGCGCGTGACGAAAGCAGTTGGCCGAATCGGCGACTCGTGGTTCATCAGGATCCCACCCACCGCGAACATCCCGTACGCGCGGCGGTACAGGCCCACGCTCAGGTGCGCGGCGACCTTCGCGATCGCGTACGGGCTCTGCGGGCTGAAGCGCGTCTCCTCGTTCTGCGGCGCGGGCTCGAGGCCGAACATCTCGGAGCTGCTCGCGGTGTAAACGCGCAGTCTCGGCCACGGCGCCCTCACGCCCGACGCGCGTACGTGCTCGAGGATCGTGACGATCGGCAGGGCCGTGACCTGGAACGTGTACGCGGGCTCGGTGAAGCTCGCGCCCACGTGGCTCTGCGCCCCGAGGTTGTAGATCTCGTGCGGGTCGCTCTCCCCGAGCGCGTGCCTCAGCACGGCCGGGTCGGCGAGGTTGCCGTAGTGCATCCGCACGCGCGGGTCCGGGGCCCTCGAGCCTCGGTGGGCGAAGCCGTGGACTTCGTACTCTTTTTCCAGGAGCAGCTTCGACAGGTAGTAGCCGTCTTGCCCCGTGATCCCCGTGATGAACGCCCGCTTCATGGGCCTAGCTTGCCTGAATTTGAGCGCTAGGAGTAGACTCTCGGGATGCACCAAGGCCGAGAGGTCCCCGGCAAGATCGCCGAGGAGTTCCTGCAGGACGTCGACAAGGACCCGAAATTCATTCGGTTCCACCAGCGCCTCGCCGCCACCGAGACCCTGGGCGAGCTGCGCGCCGAGAGGCTGAGCCTGAAGACACCCGACCCGAGGACCCTGGCCGTGACCCTGCTCGTGAGCGCCCCCCTGGTGATCGCCGCCATCCTGCTGCCCTGGCCGTGGGTCGTGCTCGGGTGCATCGGCGCGGCCCTGTGCCTCGACGAGCTGCGCGCCCGCCGGGCCGCGTACCTGCGCGACAAGCGCGTCGCGGAGATCGAGGGCCAGGTCGAGCAGGTCACGGCGCTCGTCGCCGACATCGACCGGCAGGGCGACGCCTCGATCCAGATCATCGACCCGGCGACGTTCGCCGAGCCGCGGAAGAAGCAAGAAGAGAAGAGGAGCAACGGGTCATGATGGACGTCTACGGATCGATCAGCGACGGGCAGCTCGGGGCGACGGAGGTCCAGGTCGCTGTCGTCTCGGGCGTGCAGCAACTCAGCCCCGGCACCGCCGACGACGTGCTCACGCTCCTCAACAAGCGGGTCCTGATCCCGGACTCCGTCGTGGCGACCGCGAAGGGGGTGTTCAACTTCATCGCCGTGACGATGGCGCAGCTCGCGGAGCTCGGCTACCAGACCTCCGAGGCGACGAAGAACGCGGGCGCCTACGTCGCGTCCCTGCCCGCGGGGAACTACGCGCTCGCGAACATCAACGACGCCGTGAACCTCAAGCTCGGCAACGAGAACATCTTCCACATCACCGTCGCCACCGCCGACGCCGTCCCGCTCATCGCCGGACCCGGCTCGTCCCTCGCGGTGCTCTCGCCGCTCGCAGGTGGGGCAATGACTGCCCCCGCCAAGGACGAGAAGAAGTTCAGCATCATCACCCCGATCCTGGGCGCCGGCATCGGCCTGCTCGTCGGCGGGCCCGTGGGCGCGGCGGTCGGGGCCGGCATCGGTCTCGGGGTCGAGGTCCTGAGGGCGGCGTGAGACGTGGCCAAGAGGTCGAAGGTCCCGACGCCGACTGAGCTCGCGCGCCTGTATGGCGCGGGGCACGACGCGCTGACTGCGGCGCTCGACGCGGGGTGCCTGCCTGCGGACCTGCAAAACAAGTGGCCCAACCTGCTCGGCACGCTCCGCCGGGTCGAAGGGCAGCCCTACCACCGTCCCGGGCTGAACGGCCGCGAGGACCCCCTGACCGACGAAGAGAAGCGAGTCCTCGCGTGGGAGTTCAGGAAGGCGGCGCAGCGGGCCGAGGCTGCGCTGAAGAAGTGCGGAGGACGGGCGGCAAACCCCGCGTGGGGCAAAGGTGTTTGGAAGAGCCCCCCGCAAAACCCCGAGGGTGCGTTCCAAGTCATTCGCAAGGGCTGGGACAAGCCGACGGTGGTGGGCACGTTCTCTACCAGAAAAGAAGCTGAGACCGACCGACGAAACTGGGAGCAACAGACCACCAAGGACTTCAAGGAGGGGCGCATCATGTACGACGTGCCCGACTTCGAGGTGGTGGAGACGCGCCGGTCAAACCCCCACGCTTGGTCCAAGGTCTTCGGGTGATGGGCGCCGCAGCCTACAGACGCGGGTCGAGAGCGATCTCAAGGCAGATCGACCGCGAGCTCGCCGAGCGTCGGCAGATCTGCGGCGGCACGTACCAAGATGGACCCAACAAGAACTACGGCTACTGCGACCGCTGCGGGCGCATCGACTACGAGAAGTACGAGGGGGACAAGTGCACGATGCCGCCGAAGGGTGCTTGGCCTCGGGACAACCCCCGCTTGACCTCAGACATCACCGTCCGCGGCCGAATGCCGACGAAGCTCGAGTACGAAACGTCTCTCGACTTGCTTCGTCGGATGCCGATGCCCGCAACTGCACGCCTCAGTGACGTAGAGCAGACCGTCGTCATCGCACTACAACAACAAGGACTCGTTCGCACAAAAGCTCTCGGTGGGGCCTACAACAACGAGCTCGTGCTGACCGACTACGGCAAGCTCTACCTCTCGCAGCGCACGAAGAACAACCCCCGACCGTGGGCGAGGGTGTTCGGATGAGTTGGTCCGCCGTCTTCGAGAACCCTGCCGGCGTGCGCCTGCGTCGGGCTTACCTGGACACGGGCAGCTACGTGTTCGAGGCCTTCGGGCACACCGACGACGAAGCTCTGAGGGGTTTGCGCCGCGCTTGGAAAAAACATCAAGCACAGTACAGGTTCAGCAGTCCTTTCTCAGAGTACGAAGAGGACGTCCAACTCAGCGAAGTCCGCTCCGGTGCAGGTTACCGCGACCGCGAGGAGATCGTCCCGTGAGCTGGTCCGCCGTCTTCGAGAACCCGGTGCGGCCGTGGGTGGCTGCGCGCAGGGCAGCGCACGAAGAATATTCTCGCGTCACGGACCCGGCATGGTCCGATTTCAAAGCGGGGAAGATCTCCCTCACTGAGTGGCGAAGCATCAAGTCCGCAGCAGAAGCGGAGCTCAGGCGCAGACTCAAGGAAGCGGAGGCGCGCAGTGCCTGAAGCCGACGTGATCGTCGCCTGGTCCTTCGCCACCGTGCCCCCGGCGGCGCGCGAGGCGTTCCAGCGCCCTACGGCCTACGTCGAGCTCCCGACGCCGCCCGGGCGGGGCTACGGTAGCCAGGTCGACGCCCTGGGCTGGCCCCGCCCCATCCGCACGGCCATCAAGCAGTACCTCCCCGGCGTGACCCCGAGGCGGGTCGCGGTGCTCGGGTTCTCCGAGAGCTGCCACGGGGTCCGGAACTTGCTCAAGTCCGGCGACGGCGGCTACGTGGACGCGGTCGTCGCGATCGACGGGGTACACACGCCCTACGTCAACGGCAAGCAGGTGGACCCGAACACCATGAAGCCCTGGCTCGAGTTCGGGCGCCTCGCGGCCGACAACCGGCGCCTGTTCGTGGCCACCCACAGCTCCGTGGTGCCGCCGAACTACGCCAGCACCACCGAGACCGCGTCCTACCTCTGGAAGACCCTCACGGGCTCCTCGGAGGCCTCCGTCGAGGGCGACATCGACCCGCCCCTGCCGCCGCTCACGGCGCCCCCGAGGACCATCCACGTGCCCGGGGGGCCGGCCACGGGCCAGACCCGCGACGTGCTCTACCCGGCCCCTGCGTGGCTGCCCTTCAAGCGCCGGGGCGGGCTGGTCATCCTCGGGGCCAAGAACCTCGACGGGCCCGGCACGGCCGACCACATCTACCAGGCCAAGGTGGTCCTGCCCCTGGTCCTGACGGAGATCCTCGCCGCGCGCTGGAACGCGATCGACCCGGACGACCCGGGCGTGGCCTGCTACATCGGGTGACGGCATGCTCGACGTCTACAGCTCCCTCGGCTCCGCGCAGGACAGCAAGTGCGCGAGCTCGGCCATCCTGGGCAAGGACTTCCTGACGTCCTCGCCGCCGGCCTACCTCGGGCAGGCACCGGGGGGCGGCGAGAAGAAGTTCCCGACGGCGCTCGTGGTCGGCGGGCTGATCGTCGGCGGCATCGTGCTGTACTACGCGAGCAAGGTGGGTGGCGGGCTCGGGCTCGCGGCGAACCCCTCGGGCGACGACCGGACCTACGAGGTCTGGCAGTTCTCCGGCAAGGACGGCTACGGCGAGGCGTCGGGCCTGTCCTGGGACGAGGCCGTCGCGCAGGCGGAGGCGATCCACGCGCGGACCGGGCGCGAGGTGCGCGTCTTCGACGAGGAGGAGCTCGCGAACGCGCCGCCCTCCAAGCTCCCGAAGGCGAAGAAGGTGATCAAGCGCGCCCGCAAGGCCAACGACTCCTACTCGCCCTTCGAGGAGCACCTCCGCGGCGGGCGCGCGTCCGGGATGCGGCCCGAGAACTTCGACCCGGCAGAGCTCGCGCGGGGGACGAAGCACGAGCTCGAGCACACGCGGGACCGGGAGATCGCCACGGAGATCGCGATGGACCACCTCGCCGAGGACGAGGCGTACTACCAGAAACTCGACGCGATGGAGCGCGGCGCGTTCAGGGACAACCCCGGTGGCTTCTACCTCGTTGACATTGGTGGCGACGCTTTCGACCAACCCACAAAGAGGGACGCCATCGCCTCAGCCAAACGCATGATGAGAGAAGAGAGCATCTCTTCACGCGGTGGGTGGCACGAAGCGGATGCCGTGTACGTGAGCTACGTCAGTTTCGACGACGACAACGACGAAGCCTCGCCTATTTTCCTGACTTGGCGAGACCGCGAAGAGAAAGTCGTCTCCACCTCTGACCTCAACACCATGATCGAAGTAGCCGACGCTTTGGCGCTGAGGGAGAGAGGCATGAACATCCCTCGCGGTTCACTCGACAACCCCTGGTCCAAGGCGGGCTGCGTGAAGGACTGCCACGGCACGTTCGGGAAGAACAACAAGCCCGCGTACCTGAAGAAGTGCTTGGCGGCCTGCCACGGCGTGCTGCTGGGCAAGGGCCTGGCCGACCTACCGAAAGGGGCGTGAGATGTCCGACCGAGACAGATGGGAGAAGCTCCGAGCCGACTACCTCGCGACGTCGCGGGCGCTCCAGGACCTCGACATCAAGCTCAGCGTGAAGTACGGCCGGCGCGAGTGGGCGTCCACGACCGAGCAGAAGAAGCTCGACCAGCTCAGGCAACGCCGCGACCGAACCGCCAACAAGATGTTCGACCTCGCCGAGAGAAGGAGCCCGCGCGACTGGGGCCGCGGTGTGCCTTTTCACTGGATCGCGTCGTCACTGTCCTGGGACGACGTCATACGCCCCCTGAATGAGCCCCTCAGCGTCACGCCGCCGCTCTCCTACGGCGCGACGACGCCCATGCGGGACAACCCCCAACCGTGGGCGAAAGTATTCGGATGACCCGCCGATCCAACCCCCGCCGCCCGCCGAAGCAGTGGATGCGCGACTGCGTCGCTGGCGCGAGCAGGACCGCGGCCGACCCCGGCGCGGTCTGCGGCGCGCTCTGGTACCGGAAGATGAGCCCGGCCGCGAAGCGCGCCGCGCTCGCGAGGGAGAAGAGGGCGGAGAACCCGTGCAGCCCGTGCTCGATGCCGTGGGCGAGGGTATTTGGATGAACCGTCTGCCTTTCGGTTGGGCCGACTGGGACGCTTTCGAGAGGCGTCACAAGTCCACTTTCATCCAGTGGGCAGAACCGCCGCCGTCCGACCCATCAGAAGAGCGCTACGCCGTCATGTGGTCGGATGATCGCCCCGGCGCCCACGTGACTTGGGTGCGCGTGTCACCGAATCCAGACGTACCGACCCGTCGCTCGTCTGGAGGCTTCTACACCATCCCCGAGGAGGGCAAAGAAGCTGTCCCGTGGGCTGTCGAATCGGCTATGGAGCACAAAAATAGGACTTGGCAGAAGGTCTTCGGATGAAGACCGCGCGCGTCCGAGACTTCTCGCTCATCCTGACCGGCCTGCTCACGCAGTACGACCAGAAGGAGTCCCTGCGCGAGATGAAGCGCGGCGGGCGCCCGAACATCTACCGGCTCGGGCACTACTTCAAGGCCGCGCAGGGCGCGGAGGACGCCGCCAAGGCCGTCGGGATCTGGGAGCGCGACGACCGGCAGGCCATCGCGGCCTACACCGAGATCCTGCGGCAGCACTTCATCTGGGAGGGCGGGCAGTTCGCCCTCGTGCCTGTGCGGCAGCTCGACCGGCAGATGAGGGCCTGGGTCGAGCAGGGGAAGCTCCCGAAGTACGGCAAGCTCGCCCCGGGCTCGGCGATGCGGTGGCAGGACAAGGACAACCCAGCGTGGACGAAGGTGTTCAGGTGAAGCTCGAGAAGCTGTTCCAGGCCCTGAAGGGTCACGTGGTCGGCGGCAAGATGCTGTACCACGAGTACCCGGGCGTGCTCGCGTGGTCGGGCCCGGGGAAGTGGCGCGTCTTCGCCACCCCCGACTACGAAGAGCGCGGGACGATCCCCGTCGAGGCCTCCACCGAGGACGGCGACTCGATCAGCGGCCCGGAGCTGAGGTACAAGGCCCCGCTCACGCCGGAGCAGTACCTGCGGCTCGTGCGCCCGTACGTGGAGACGGACCCTCGACAGTGGGGGCGGTCGGACAATCCGGCGTGGGCCAAGGTATTCGGATAGGATCAGAACATGGCACGACGCACGCACAAGGACATCGAGTTCGCGGTGGACGACGCCTCGGGTCGACAGCGCATCTTCAAGACCTGGGACGAGGCCGCAGGCTTCGCGACGTCGCTCGCGGCCTCCGGCAGGGACGTGAACCTCGACGTCCTGGCCTACAGCCGCGCCGGCGCCAGGGCCTTCATGGGTGACGAAGGCGCCGAGATGTACGACGAGGACCCCGACGCGAGCGTGTTCGAGCGCCTCCAGATCACCGTGAACCCCCGGGGTCGAGTGCGCTGATGACCTACAGAGAATTCTCTACTTGGAACGAAGTACTGTCCGCCGCTGCTGCCGGCGAGCAGCTCTGGTACCAGGCACCACTCGACCGCTCCCCCAAATACGTGCGGGTGGTGAAGGTCTTCAAGAACGGCAGCATCCGGATCGATCCGCTCTCGCGAGACGTCGACAATTTCACAGCGGACGCCGGACACCTCTCGCGCTTTCGTTACCGAGTTGCAACTGCTCTGTCCAACCCCACCACGTCCTTCGCCGACAACCCCGTCAGCGGCGGCGCCGTGGCCCTCGCGGCCCTCGCGGTGGCCGGGGTCGCGTGGCTGTTCCTCCGACCCAAGCCCGCGCAGGCGGCCCCGGCGACCACGGGCCCCGTCGAGCTGCCGTCGTTCGTGCCGTCCTCGACGCCCGCGCCCCAGCCCGTCGCGGCCGCGCCGAAGCTCCCGCAGACCAACTGCGGCAGCAAGGTCTACGTCACCTACAAGTTCAAGGACCAGCAGCAGCTGCTCATCAACGTCTTCCGCCGGCTCACGACGTGGAACGTCGGGGGCACGCCGGACTCGCCCTCGAACACGACCACGGAGCGCGTCTGGGCACCGTCGACGACGAACAGCTTCTTCAAGATCAACTACCTCGAGACCGCTGCTGGACCGCTGCCCTTCGAGGTCGAGCTCCAGTACGCCCAGAATTCGCTCATGCAGCGCTACCTCGCCGAGGCCTGGGTCGAGACGACGGACGGCTGGTGCCTCGCCGCGACGAGCACGAACTACGAGGCCTGGGTCTGATGCTCTTCCTCCCCGGAGGTGGTGGCGGAGATTCCTCGTCCGTCGTGTGGAACCCCGGCGGCGCGCCGAGCGGGGACTACGCGACGACCTGGACGGAGATCATGACGGCCTTCGCCCAGTCCACGGGCGAGTTCCGGGTCTCGCTCGACGCCGCGGGCGGCGGCACCTTCGACGTCCCGGCTGGCACCTACGACCTCGAGTCGCGCCTGCAGCTGTCCCGCCCCGCACCGGCCGAGGGGCAGCTCGTGGTCGACCTCGCCGACGGCGCGGTGTTCACGGACTTGGCCGGCGTCTACAGGAACATCACGCTGCGTGTGAACCCCACCGCGGCACCGGCGCTGGTGATGACCAACGGCCGCGCCACCGAGTTCGACGTCGGCTCGATCCTGGAGAACGCCGGCAGCTACGCCGCGCTCGAGGTCGGCGCGGGCGAGACCGTGGGGCTGCTCTTCCACCGGGGCTCACGAGCTCTCGCGACCTCGGACGTGATCGCGGACCTCACCGCCGCCACGGCTCGCCTGAACGCCACGTTCATGGACGACTCCCAGGCGAGCACGGACTGGGTCAGCGGCGTCGCCGCGACCACGCTCGACTACCGCGCGGACTCGTCCTACACCGCCGTCACGCTGGCGGCGCCCCCGGCGACGGTCTCCACCACGCGCACGGACCTGATGACCGGCCTGGGCGACGTCAACCAGCTCTGGTGGAGCTGGATCGACTACGCGATCGGCTGCTCGGGTGCCCCGGCGAACTTCGCCGGCAGCTTCACCACGGCTACTGGCTTCGTGGTGATGCGCCCCTTGGTGCTGACGGGTCTTCGGTTCTACCGGCCGGCGGGCGCTGCCACCATCAAGTGCTCGCTCTGGAGCGGAGTTGGCGCCAGCATGGCGACGGTCAACGTCGCAGTGAACGCTGCCGGGATCTACACGGCCACGTTTGCCTCGCCCGTGTCGCTGCCGATCATTTCGGGCAGCGTCGCCGGGGTCAACTACTACAAGGTCTCGATGTGGGAGAACTCAGCCACGAACTACACGAAGTGGACCGCGTTCCCGATCCGCTCCCCCGCTTACCCGTTTATGGGCTCGCCCTCGATGCAGTGGACGCAGTTCGGCATCTGGGGCGCGGGCGACTCGGCGCCGAGCAGCGTGACGGCGTCGGAGTGGTACGCGCTCGAACCGGTGTTCCAGGGCTAGAGCCACGTCACGCGCACTCGCCGGGTCTCTTTCGCGAGCATGCGCGCGTGGACCTCGGCGGCGCGCGAGATCAGGTGGGCCTGCTCCACGGAGATGCGCTGCTGCTCCGCCAGCTCGAGCGCGGCGTACCCGACGCTGTGCCCGCGCGC
>ERZ1292644.1303-Hain-H14-01um-R2-1303-length-13257-cov-6_pt1 | contig 13257 bp, 20 predicted proteins | sample MGYA00564402_ERZ1292644 | MGnify/ENA primary metagenome ERZ1292644 (study PRJEB36523, sample SAMEA6512644) | groundwater metagenome | collected 2019-01-09 | study: AquaDiva: Metagenomics assemblies of 32 groundwater samples | reverse complement strand
GCCTGGGTGTCTTATCTCGACTGGTGCACGGCGGAAAATATGAAAAACCTGCCGCGCTCGAAGTTTGAACCGACCATTTCGGCGCGCGTCGGCTCGATTTCGGTAAATGGGCGCAAGGCGTTTGTTGGGCTGCTGCTGTTGCCAATGACGGCGGAAGAGAAGAGGAGAATGGTAGCTTGACCATAATCGCGATTAGCAATACTCACTGCGCCGCCGATGGCATGAAAACATGGGGCCCCGAAATTCGGGGTCTCAACCATAAGAAGCTGCTGATTCGCGAGTTACCGAACTCGGCCGACAGGGCAATTTTCGCCTTCACCGGCACGACCGCGTTGCAGATTCCCATCATCGACTGGTATCTGGCGGGCGCCGATGCGCATCACATGCCGCCAGAGGCCGGCGAGTGGACGCTGCTGGTCATCGACAAGCATGGATTGCTGCGATTGAGCAGCAGCACGCCCTACGCAGAATCGTTCGACGCGCCTATGGCGGCTGGCACAGGCATTGATATGGCCCTCGGCGCGATGTATAGCGGCCGAACGGCGCGCGAGGCTGTGGAGATGGTCTGCGAGCGCCATACGGTGTGCGGCGGCGAGATTCAGGTGCTCGATATCGCCGAGGTCACCGGATTTACGCTGGCGAAGCGGGTGCCGAATGAGGATTATGTGACGGAATATCCTCAGGCGAACGGAGGAGTCATCCTCGGCGCAGAAATCCGGCGATTGGGGCTTCAGGGCTCCTGAGAATCAAAACACCCCGCGGCTTCATGGGCGCGCGGGGTGGTCTGTCGGAGCTATTCGAAAAATGTGTGTGAGAAGACGGTAAGCAGAGTCGGAGTGTAAAATCAAGTCCGGCGGAACCGAATCCGGGCTTGAACAACCGGCGGTTTTGTGTCAGAAGGAATAGGCCTTCAGAAATGCAATCGGCTCCCATTGGGAGCCGGATCGCGAATTCAGAGGGTGCAGCGGGAAGAAGTTGTTAGCTTGGCGGCGACGGCTTCAATCCCATTCAGTCCATTCCAACCAAGGGGCGTTTTGCGTCCCGAGGCAGCTTCCACCCGTGCAAAGGAGAAAGCTCTTGCCACCTTTCTACGCCAACCGTTGGCCTCGCGCAAGCATTAATTTTGCGCCGATATCCCCACAATCCACAGCTGAGCATATCCGCCGCGCGCCGCAGGGCTGCGTGAGCGCGTTTGTCGGCACCGTCTCCAGGAGCTGCCTATGATTGATAAGCGTGAAATTTATCGGCTGCGCAATATCATCATCGACAGCGATGAGGGCGCGGAGACCAAGCTGCGTGCGGTTTTGGTCATGGATTTTTTGGCCAAGCTTCTTTGCTCACCGCCTGATGAGCTGGACATCGCCCTGGAGGCTGCGCATTTAGCGCAGCGCCTTGGGGTCGATGAAGCCTTCGCTGTAATCGCCGGCATTGTCCGAGACAGATTAGACGAAAAAGCCGAAGAAATAGATCCAAACGAGACAATTACACTCGAATAGAGGACGGGGCAATGCTTGACGATTCTATCGAAGTTCCGTTCCAGTGGGCCAAATTACATATCAACGATTGGATCCTCGGCACTCAGGATTTCTCCTGTGAGCTAGAGGGCGCGTATTGCCGGTTTTGCCTGAGGCTTTACCAGATCGGCCGTCCGCTTCCAGATGACGACCGGGCTATGTCGATGCGCATGTCGCTCTCTCTTCGCGTCTGGAAGCGACTGAAAACGGAGCTGGTTAGGCTAGGGAAGATCATCGTCAGGAACGGCTATCTGACGAATTCGCGCTTCGAGAAAGAGCGCGAAGAGCGTGCTGCAACCCTGCGAAAACACTCTCAGGGCGCCATCGAAATGCACGAAAGACGGCGCGCAAAAGCCGCTACGAGAGCGGCGTCTCCCGACAAGTTTGGGCAAAAGTCGGCCCAAACTTCAGCGAAACTTGACCGAAACATTGACGAAAAACTCAACAAAATCAACGATGACGAGCTACTAGAGCAGGGACATACTAGAAAGAAGAGTCAGATAGAAGAGAAAGACTCCTCACTTCGTTCGGAGTCTGCGCCTTCGCCTTCGGCTGACGTCGCCCCGTCCGAGCCTGAATTGGAACTGGATGATCCAGGCAAACGGGTTTGGGGGAAGTGCGTGCCGTGGCTGATTGAGGAAACCGGTAAACCGGATCGGACCATCCGGCCCCTTGTCGGCCGCTGGCAAAAGACCCTCACCCACCACGAGCTGCTGCAGGCATTTCGTTCGGCGGCGAAGGCAAAAAAGGCCAATCCAGATCTCGATCCGGTCGCGTATATCGCCAAAATTGTCTCCGAGGCGAAAGCGGTCGTCGAGGCAAGGTGTCGGCGGGAAAACGGTAAAATCGTAGTGGTCAACGGCTTTGCCGCGGAGATTGGCGATCTCCTCAAGGGCCGTGACGTCCAGCGCACGCTCGACCGCATCAACGGCAAGATCCCGCAGCATGTCGTCGGTATTGATTTGGAAGCCAAGGTCCGGTCGCTGGCCATTGAGCTCGTCGACCAAGAGGAGGGTCAGGATCGCCGTTACCTCAAGGCTGCCGCTGAGCGTCAGCAGGCCAATGGGCAGCGTGACCGATATCCATCTGTCCGCAATGCCGACGAATCCTTCCTCGAAAAAGTCTTGGCTCGCGAGCTTCCTGACGAAATGCCGCGGCCGGTCGAGGAAGTGCACTGAGCATGGAGAATCTGAAAGCCGAGCAGGCCGTTATCGGCACCCTGCTGCATGACGCCAAGGCTGCGCACTTCGCCGCGATGTTGGTGCTGGATGATTTCGACGATCCGACGCACCAGCTGATTTTCCAGGCGATTGCGCAGCTTGCTGGGGAAGGCCGGGCGCCGTCGCCGATCGTGCTGGCGCCGCAGTTTAACGGCGACCGGCGCGCTGATGGCACTGTCGCGGATTATCTGTTCGAGCTGGCGCGAACAAATGCCGTACCTCGCGACCACATGCCGGATTATGTTCGAGCGCTGAAGGAGATGGCCGGGCGCCGGATGATGTCGCTACTGGCCACGCAAATGGCCGATGTCGCCCGCTCGCCCTCGGCATCGCCGCAGCCCTTTGCCGAGCGCACCATCCAGATGTTCGGCGAGATGCTGTCCGGCCTCAGGCGTCAGCGGATATCGAGCTTCTCGGCCGGCGAGCTGGCTCAGGGCACGATCGAGCGGCTGAAGGCGCGCGGCAAGCCCAATCTGGTCGATACCGGGCTGGAATCGCTCAATCGGGACATAGGCGGCTGGCCGCGCGGTGAGCTGACCGTGCTGGCGGGGCGGCCGAGCATGGGCAAGAGCACCATTGCACTGTCCTGCATCCGGCAGGCGGGGCGCAAGGCCGTCGCGTCGATGCTGTTCTCGATGGAGATGGGCAAGGATGCCGTTGTCGACCGTATGCTCGCCGATGGCGTGTGGAACAATCAGACGCCGATTTTGTATAAGAATATCATCCATGGCAACATCGCCGATTGGGACATCGAGCGGCTGGACATGGTGCGTGCGGCGCTGGACAAGATGTCGATCGAGATCGATGATCAGACCGGCCTGAGCGTTGCCGAGATGAGCGTTCGGGCGCGGCGCCATGCCGACCGACTTGCTGCCGATGGAATGGCGCTCGATGCGATTTGGATCGACCATCTCGGCTATGTCAGGGCGTCTGAGCGCTATCGCGGTCAGCGGGTGCAGGAGATTGGCGAAATCACCAAGGGGCTGCGCGGGCTGGCCAAGGAGCTGGATGTGGCGGTGATCCTGCTGTGCCAGCTCAGCCGCGAGGTTGAGCGCCGCGATGACAAGCGTCCGCAGCTGCCGGACCTGCGCGACAGTGGCAACATCGAAGAGGATGCCGACACAGTGCTGTTTGCCTATCGAGAGGCGTACTATTTGTCGAGAATGAGTCCACTGGAAAGTCAAGAGAAAGAAGATGCTCGCCAGGAAAAACTGAAAAAGCTGGAGAATATTCTCGAAATTGTTGGCGGCAAGACGCGAAATGGGTCAATATTTGCTCGGAAGTTCTACGCGAATATGGGCAGCAATGTGATAAGGGATTTGGCGGCATGAGGATGCATGATTACCTTAGAAATGAGCATTGAGAGATTGAGGTCACTCCTGGATTACGATCCGGAGACTGGGATATTCCGGTGGAGAATTGCATATAGGGGAGCAAGGGCTGGGCAGCTCGCCGGCGCTAAGATGAGTAACGGCTACCTGCGCATCTCCATGGATGGGAAGAGGTTTCTGTGCCACCGGCTTGCTTGGGCTCATTTTTATGGTCAATGGCCACAAGCTGGAATTGATCATCGAGACCTGATGAGGCATCACAATTGGATCAAAAATCTTAGAGAGGGCTCACAGTCGCAGAACATGGCTAACGCCAGAAAGCATAAGGGTAATTCTAGTGGAGCGAAGGGGGTTTCTTGGGATAGCCAGAGGCAGAAGTGGTTCGCCTGCATACGATTTCAAAGGCAAACGAAATATCTTGGTAGATTTGACGACAAAGAGCAGGCGGCTGAGGCTTACGCAACGGCTGCAACTGCGCTTTTTGGTCAATTTGCGCGGCTGGAGTAGGCTGGAAATGGACTTTCTGTCGGCAGCAATGAGGCTAATCGAATTAAATTGGCACGTGTTTCCAATCTCGCCCGGATCCAAGCTTCCGGCCGTCCCAGCGCGCGAGGGCGGCAAGGGCGTGAATGACGCGACGATCGATCGGGCGCAGATTGAGCATTGGGCTCGCCGCTATCCGCGCGCCAATGTCGGCGTAGCTTGCGGCCGGCCGAGCGGAATCAGCGTCATCGACGTCGATCCGAAAAATGGCGGAAATGAGACGGTGGCGTTTCGCAAGAGCCGCCAGCAGCTGTTTACGCCGACCGTGCTGTCACGCACGCCGTCTGGCGGCTGGCATCTGTTTTACGCGTTCGAGCCGCTGCTGCTGAATTCCAAGTCGCTACTCGGCCCCGGCATTGATGTGCGAACACGTGGCGGTTATATCGTTGCGCCGCCTTCGGTTGCGGGCAAGCCCTATGTCTGGATTGTCGCGCCGACTGGTGAGTCGCTACCGCGCATGCCACGCTGGGCGCTGGAGGCTTTGCGGCCAAGGCCGCATGCGGTTCCGTCAAGGTCCGGTGCAGCCGCGAACGCGCCTGGCGCCGTTGCCGGACTGGTCAAATTCATGATGAATGCGCCGTCTGGTCAGCGGAATCAGATGTTGTTTTGGGCAGCTGCCCGCGCGGCAGAATCGGGGCAGGGCAATGATAGTACGCGAGCAATGTTGCTCGATGCGGCCGTAGCCTGTGGGCTTGTTGCCTCGGATGGTATGCGGGCAGCGAATGCGACGATATCATCTGGTTTTTCTGGCAAGCCGAGGTCAAGGTAGGGGTGATTCGATGAAATTGATAGATGTCACCATGTGGTGGAATGATGCTGAGTCGCATACGGATCATGTAGGGGAGCCGCAAGTCAAAATTCTCGACTATAGCGCTAGCGGTAATTCGAAATTTGGTTACCTTACGTCTAGCACTGGCGCATGCTGTGGAGGCTGGCGCTCAGCCGGCGGCGCCGCATGTTCACCATGATGGTGACAATGTAACTATCAAGCCGCAGCGCGGGAACTCGCGCGCTTACACTGTGGATCGCCTTTCACGCGACGCGCCGGAGCTTTATGAAGCGGTGAAACGCAGGGAGATGTCACCATACGCGGCGGCAATTGAGGCCGGCTTCCGCAAGCGCCCGCAGCCATTCGATCAGATCAAAAAGCTGATCCCGAAACTTACTGCTGCGGAGCGTCGCCAGTTGAGGGATATGTTGTAGAGCGTGGATTTATTTGATTCGGGAAGATCATGTCTGAGCGCCTCGGCTGCTGCACTTACAGTTTCCAAATCCAATCGATCGAGCGCCAGAGCATGCACGCCCAACCGCATGAGCGGCCAGAGGTAATCGAACAGCCCTGGATATGGACCTGCCAATTCCTGGATTTCGTCGGCGACATCGGCACGGGGTTGCCGCCGCCTGTCGAGCGCGCCAATGGCGGGTTTATTTTGCATCCAGGCGATTGCGAGAGATGTTCACATTTTTATCCGGCTGCTTATCTTGAAATGGAACGGCTTCTGAAAAACCGTCGCCGACGTCGAGCTCGGCGCAATTATCGGCGGTCGCTGAAAGTGCAGAAGAGCTGATGGCTCTTGAAATTGAGTTTTGAGGGTGGTAATTGCTGATTTGATCCAGCAGAAAGTTTCGCCGGTGGGCTCGGATAGGCAGGGCAGGTCGCGGCGCAGCCGGGTTGTGCATGGCAATGCATGGCTTGGCCTGGCGCGGCAGCGTGTAGCGGTGCGCGGCATGGCCGGCAATTCAAAGCTGGGGATGGTTTTGACCATCCCCTTTTGCTCCCGCTAACAACGCGGCATTCTTCACAAGAAATTAATGGGAGGTTCGATGGCGCCGTCGCTTGCACGCCGAGTTTTGATTTTGCGCGCTTGTGCGCTTTACGAGGGCGGTCGGCACGCCGTTGCGACTGACCTGCTCCGCCAGCTCGCCGTAGACAGCGAAGACTACATGCGGCCGATAGGTGTTGCGCCGCGGCCGCCGCTCGACTGGCGTATTTTGCCGCCGGCGGCGCGGACGATGGAATCGACGGTATGAGTGAAATATCTTTTGCCGAGAATATTGCCGGCATTGTCCTCAATCGCATAGGCGAGGATCCGGATTCTGAATTGTGTATCCTTGCCAGGCAGTTTTTACGAGCGCGCGAGCAAATAGCGGCCTTAGAGGCAGGGCTCGATTCATTGGCTGACCGAGCGTTTTCCGAGGTAATGCGCGCCAGGACGCTTGTCCATACGTCCCGACGAACCGGGCAGACAGCTAAGCTCAAAAAGGTCGACTTGCCCACGGTGGCCGAATCTTCGTAGCCTTCGCGTCCAATCTCAAAAATACGCGGGGGCGAATGAGCAATGTGGTCAGGCTACCGCGCGAGCTAAAGGCCGCGCAAACAGAGCTGCAGCGCTATCTGGAATCGACGCCGGCCGACGGTCGCTCCGATTTCCGCGAGCGTTTCGACCACGCCATGGCCAAGGGCGCCAAGCTGCACACCAGCGCGGCGGCGTCCGAGGACTTCAAGGTCGATACCTGGCGCCTGTCGCCGAAGCTCAACGATTTGTTGCAACGCAAGACCATCGTCCAGCCGGAATATGAGGCCGGGGCGCGTTTCCTGCGTGATTGCTTCCTCGGTATGCACGAAGGCGTCAAGACCACCAATTACACCGGCGCCGGTTTGGTTGGCGCCTCGGCCGCCGAAGAGCGTGAGACGCGCCGTCTGCATCATAAGCGCGAATTTATGAAAGCCTGGGAGTCGCTCGACCCGATTCATCACCCGGCGCTGGCTTGGCTGATTGCGACCCTGGGCAAGGGCGTGCCGCTTGAAGCGCTCGGCGCACATTGGTCGCCGCACCTGGGTAAGCAGACACAAAGCGCACGCGGCGGGGCGCATTTGGCCATGGCGCTGCTACTGCTGTGCAGGCATTATAGCATCAAACACCCGCTGGATATTATCGAAAGCTTAGAAAAACTCTCGGCAAAACTGCTGGAACAAAGAACATTTGCAGATTAGTCTTGACCCGACCGTTGGAATATGCTCAACTCAGTCATCATCTACAATTACGCAAGCGCACAACCGCAGTGCAATCTCAACCAAAGGACAGCCCAAGGGCGTATCGCGTTGATTGACTGGCGCCGATGCGCGCTTGCTTGATTGTCGATGAAAAGTTTCTGTGCACAACAGAAAGCGCCATAGACTGACCCTGCCGGGAAATGTATCCTCGGAGGCCTACGTACCGAAGAGACAGGGAAACCCCGGCGCGCGTTCACGCTGGGGTTTTTCTTTGTCCAAAGGTGTCTCAACGGCAATAGTTAACGAAACCTTAATGTCTATTAAGTATTCGCAAGGTGTCTCGTTCAAACCTGTGACATTTTCTTGGAAAATCCAAGCTGAGCAACAGGTTTGAACGTGGCACGATTGCCGCTATAGACACGCGGTAGACAGTGCTGGACACCTCTGTCCCGTGTGATATACAGGCCGAGATACGCGCGACAGCGCGTTGGGCAAGGTCCGTCGCGGTACGGCTTTGCGCGTCAGGGCTGGTTGCGGCAAGGCAGGCTAAAACGAAAAAAAGCCCCCGGCCACGGATTTTTACGCGCCGGGGCTTAATCATGCGATGCGGCGAAGCTTCGGCATTGACCAGACGGTTTGATTGCCCAATCGGTGATTGCTAGCCTTGCCGGCAATCACCCAGTCTCGCGCCCATTTGGCAAACGTCGCCGGAGCGATGCCGATTTCCAGGGCGAGAGAACGGCCTGAGGCGCTGAGCTTGCGGCCCGGCGCCTGGCGGATTTTCCAAAGCAACCATTCCAACGCTTCGGCCTCAGTTTTGACCGTCGTTGGCCCCGCCGCTTGTTTGGGCGGGTTGGGTGCTTCTCGCTCGGCTGGCCTCAGGCCGGAGCCTATCAGCACAGCCGCCGTATGGGCTAAAAGCGCCGCGCCCTGTGTCACGACAATACCAAGGATGGTCATCACCAGCGCGATCGTTCTGGCGATGTCCGTGGGGTCGCGTTCCGTCCTGGCGGCGATCCACGTCGCTACCATCGAAGCTTCAGCCGGGCCGGCCTTCGCCTCATTTTTTGCCGTGGCAAGCTCACGCTTTGCAGCGTCGCGCGCCTTGGCCTCGCTCACCCGCGCAAGCAGGCCCATATGCTCTGTTTGCGCCGTCCTGCATGCCTTGAAACAAGACGCCGCACCCATCTTGCGGGTGTCGGCCTTCTCCGCCTCCAGGGCCTTCGCCTGGGCTGCGGCGGCGAGGGTTTCGAGCCCTGCCGTGTCTGCCGTTTCCGAAATCCGCGCGAGCGTTGCGCGGGCGGCGGCCTGGTCCTTTTCGGCACCGGCGTAGACCGAGGCTTGCGAGGTTTTGGACAGAATGCTGTGCCCCATTTTTTGCGCGTAGGCATTGATGGCGCACCAGCAGGTCATGAGAACGCATAACGCAGTCATCCATCCAAGCAGCGATGACCATCCATAAATCGCCGCGACGATGGGCAAGGCGACGACGCAAACCGCAGCAATCACCATGACGGTGGCCAGCTCCGGCCCGCCCTCGGCCATGCCGTATTCGAGATTATTCAGAACGTCCACGCGGACGGCCGCAAGCGCGATGACGCCAAGGCAAGCGCCAGTTACCACTTGCGTCCACGGCGGGACGTGCGATAATTGCTTCATTAGGTGGTTCCTTAATAGACAAGGCCGACGCGCGGATGGGGATCTCTGCGTCGGCCTTTGTTTTTGGACGTGAGTCCAGCGAAGAGTCTGCAGTGTTCGCCGCAGGCTCTTGACTTGGCTCAGTCGTGACGCACGCGCAAATTGTAGTGCACGGCGCCTATTGGCAGGGGACGCTTGACGATTGGCTTTGTCTCGCGAAAATTCTCCCGCCACGCGGCGAAATGCGTCGGCGACAGTGTCAGACGTGCATAGAGATAAAAGCAGGCCCGGCCGCCGAAAAACAGCGCACCGCAGACCAGCAGGAAGATTGTCGCCTGTACGGCCATACTGACGGCCGCGGCGACCACGAATAGAGCCGCCGGAATCACGAGCCACGGTGCCATGAGGGTGAATATTAGACCCAAAATCACGCGCCAGTCCGTGAGGATAAAGACGACGAACAGTCCGGCAATGCGTAGTTTTTTCGTCATAGCACATCGCTCCTTCTTAATTTGTTGCTGCGTTCATATTCCCGGCGCTCGCGGTCGCTGTCCTCCGCGTCGAGCCGGTCGCTTTCTTCAATCTCGTCTTTCCAGTACGTCAGCGCAGAGCGCGCCGCGTCGAGCGGCGTTTGACGCGCTCTGCGGTTCCAGTGCGTTGCCGACTTGGTTTCCATCACGGAATGCCAAATGCCTTCGGATGCCATGAAAACGCGAATGCGGAAATCGCGGAACGTGCATTGATAGGCATTGAGATTGACGACGGCGAAGGTCCGCTCGTCTACCGTGAAAAAGTCCTTCATCCCACCATCCCTGAAAGGTGGCCGGCGCAAAACCCAGAATCGCGCCGACCTATCCCGTGGATCTTAATCCATGGCGACCTCCTTTTCACCCTGGCATTGCTCGTTTCCTCTGCGGAGTTCCGGAGCCTTGGCCAGCTGCTGTCCCACAGCTTTACGCGCGTCCGTTCGCAATCTGCCGATTGGCGGCGCGCTGCTATTTTTTGCGTCTAGGCGTCCGTCGAGGTTGACGAAATGAGCTTCGTCGACCTGAAGAGAAACCCGGCCCGGCCATTTCCCTTTGTGGATGTGGCCGGGCCTTTTTTGTGATTCAAGCCAGTGAATTTCTCAGCTCGCGGACCCATGCCGTCCGTTCGGCCGCGCATCTGAAATCTTCCTGATAGTTTTTGGTGTGGCAGTCCACGCTGTCGCTCAGTTCCTTGCGCCGATTGTTGAGCCATTCGGTGGGCGTCACCATTTTCGGCGCTTCCGGTGTGTAGCCGCAGTCGTGCTTAATCGAATCCTGCAGTTGGCTAATCATGAAGTTTTTCAGCTCTTCATGGCCAGGAGTCGGTGGGTTCCAGGCTACGGCCTGGCTGAGCATGGCCTCGTATCTTGAGCGGATATCGGCATTGCTCTTCAGCTCTTTCTGATAGCTCTCAATCGCCTTGGCGTTACGCTTGTCCACCTCCTCGCGGATGGCGTCAGCGTCCATTGCTTCAAACGCTGCAAGGTTTGTCTTGGCTTCTTCAAGCGCCGTTTGGTGGTAAGTGCCGACCGTGAATTCGTCCGGAATTTTGGCGTTTGAAGGCTCGTCCCGCATGGAGATGAGGGCACCAAAGGCGCGGGCGCAGTTCATAGCGAAGTCACTGAATTCGGTTATCTCGCCAGCCGAGACGGGGGCAGTGTATCCTGTAGGCATTATTGGTCTCCTTCACGATGCCTCGCGCCAATCGCGGGACATGGCGAAAGAGGCGGGCAACGCGCCCGCGCTCAATCGTATGGAAGCCACAAATAGCCGCCGCCGTGCTCACCCAAATTCGGCTTGCCGTCATACGCCCAAAATTTGGCGATGCCCCACTTGCGCAGGGAATGACCATAGGGCTTGGCGAGAATTCGGGTGATGCGGCGGCCATCTTCGAGGGCGCCGACGAGGTGTTGAAGCCGCGCGGCGTGGTGTTTGGCCCAGAGTTTTGAGCCTTCATAGCCGCTTTTGGGTTTGGCGACTCTGAATTTCTGAAGTATTATATGTGTCATGTTTCAGTGTCGCCGGGGTACGGGTCGACCAGCAGTTGAGTGACGTCGCCGATTTCGATGTGCCTGCAACATTGATGGCAGACGCCGAAGCTGTGGGTCCGCATGAATTCGCTGTCCCAAGCCATTTCTTCGGCCTCTTCCTTCGTTTCAGCCTCGAATTCGCCGACCGGATAGCCAGCATCGACGACGGCATAGACTAAGAATTTCGGCATGCTATCCTCCTGAAAGCTGGCGCCGTTTTGCTGGCGCCAGGTCGCAAGGGGATTGTTCCCACTCTTCCGCCGATTTTGGCGAAAAAGCGGGAACGCTTCAGGCTTCGCCGCCGGCCACCATTTGCAGGTGTGCCTTGTGAATTTCGACGGCTTTGTTGATATCGCTGCACGACATTTCGCTGAGCATCTTCGCCACGGCGGCGATACTGGCCTCGGTGGCGAAGGCGGTGAAGCGGCTGACCATGCCCTCGTGGGTCATCAGCGGCGGTTCTTGCGCGCCGTGCAGGCGTTCGGAGCAGTTCTTGTGCCACAGTGCGTTGACGATACAGGCTCCGGCGCTGCTGAGCTGCTGGAGCAAGCTTTCGTTCGACGGGGCCGTTTCCTGCATGGTGGTGAGCGAGACGATGCCGCCGCCATAAAAGGTGATGAGCTTGCGTATGTCCTCGCCGGTTTCGTTGACCAAAATCAACTCGCCGTCGACTGACACCGCGCCCTTGCCTTGCGGCGCGCAGGCGCGGACGGATACGCGGTCAATCGGCAGCAGGATGGGCAGGCCGGTCTTGCCGCAGTGCAATAGTATGTGCATACTCAACTGTTCCTTGTTTTTTTCGCTGGGGAGCGGGTCGGCGACCCTGAAATCAGCAAGGTCGCCGACCAATAGTTTAGCGAGCGCCGCCGCCCTTCGGCTCAAGCGCGCGCTGCTTCCAATGCTTATGATGACCGTCCTGAGCGGAGCGGCCGCCGCCGTAATTCTCATAGTCATCGGTCGCGCAGGCGGTCAGCGCGGCGGCAACAAACAAAGCGAATGCGGTCAATGCGATTTTCATAGGTGATTCTCCTGAACGACACGTCCATTGCGGGCGTGCGGCGCAAGAGAAAACCCGGCGGCCCAACGCGAGCCGCCGGTATAGTTGAAATTAATCGCCCTGGCTTCCCATCTGGCCATTATCTGCACCGCCGAACGGCGCGTTATTCACAAGGAACGCGCCGCAATCCACAGCATAGCCATACGGAACGACATCCGCATTGCAGCCGCCGTTCTCGTAGAGCTGTTCGACGCTGCGGCGACGGTGCGCCTCGTTGATGGCCAGTTGCTCCGTCAAATCGGCTGGACGCGGGTCAGCGAAGCCCGTGGGTGACTTCGCCTCGTAGGACCATGGCTCGGCTGCCCAGGTCGGTTTGGCCGCCTGCGGGGCTGCTGTGGCCGCTACAGGCTGTCCTGTGTAGCTGTCGGCCGTGTAGGGGTTAGGCTGCCTCGGGCCGTGGCTGTCGGGGGTCGAGAATGTATAGTCGCCAGCCAGCGCCGCGACCGATGTCGCCGTGATGAGAGTCAATGCGATAAGAATGCGGTTCATGTGGTTCTCCATATCGGGCATGAGGCCCGTCGCAGTTGTCCGGAATTTTCGGACAACTGAAAGAGGCGTCAATCGTCATGGTGGCATTGCATTCCATAGCCAGCAGGGAAGCCGCGCCCCGCGCCTTCGCCTGTGCTGTAGCAGTGCGGTTTCCCGTGTCGCCTGCTGATGTGCTCGATCCAGCCTTCCGGGCACTGTTTCGGGCAGGCAGGTAGGGTGAGACATCGACATCCGCCGCCGTTTAGAAAGCTGCCACACGATTTGAATTCATGCGGCCTGTCGCAGGCTGGTTCACGAAAGGCGATTGCTCCGCCAGCCAAGAAACAAATAATGGCCAGGAACGTGATGACTGACTTCATATTTCTGCTCCTCAACGACACCGCCGGTTTATCCAGCGGTGCGGCGGAAGAGCGG
>ERZ1292644.1302-Hain-H14-01um-R2-1302-length-13257-cov-28_pt1 | contig 13257 bp, 25 predicted proteins | sample MGYA00564402_ERZ1292644 | MGnify/ENA primary metagenome ERZ1292644 (study PRJEB36523, sample SAMEA6512644) | groundwater metagenome | collected 2019-01-09 | study: AquaDiva: Metagenomics assemblies of 32 groundwater samples | reverse complement strand
TCGATTGTGTCACTGATGAACGAGCGATACACCCTGCCACGGCGTTTAAAGTCGTGTAAGGCTTTCGTTTCCCATAACGCGAGGTCATGCGTAGGATCGTTCATCATAAGCGCGTCTACGGATTGCACCATGCTATCTGTAGCACTGCGCTCCATGTCCTTAATGCTCCGCTCGAGTGCTTTAACCCCTTCCATTGATACCTCTTCCTCTGGCGCAATATCATCAGGCAACGGCTCACCTTCGATGGGCGCTTCCAATGTCGGATCGGGTATCTCGCCCGCTTCCACTGACGCTGCTGCTGCTTGCGCCGCCTGCTCATCTTTTTCGGCTTGCATTTCTTCAAGCAACAACGCAGCTGGCGTACCTGGCAATGGAGCGCCCTTCGTAATCTCAGCCACGAGCATCAGACCGCGTACATCGGCCTTGTCGAACGCCTCCTGCCCGACCATCTCGCGTAGTTCGTTGACAGTCACAAACGACTGATACGCGGTCAACTCCGCACGCTTGCTCTCTTTATCTTCTGGCCGGATGTCCTTGAACTCGACGCGATAGCTCTCGCCATACCAACGCTGGACTACGCCACGCCGTTGCGCGTTCATATCTTCCGCAAGTCTGACAAGCAGGGGCCAGACCGCGCCGCTAATCATTGTGCGGCGCGCCTGTTCGGCATTGGCTCGATTGGCCAGGTCACTCCAATAGCCATCAGGAAAGCCAAGTGTTCTACCGATAATCTTTGACGCGAACTCGCGCCCCTGGCTAAACTCCATATCCTTCTGGCTACGACCGAACTCTTGCCACTTCATATCGCCGGTACGCGCCACCGCAATCCCGCGCTTGGTACCACCAAAAAAGTCGCGCAATTCCCATCGTACCCGCTCCACATCTTGATCCAGCGCATCAGGCGAAAGGCCGATCATACCATCGGGCACACCGTTGTTCTCGTCAAAAAAGTTGAGGTTCCAGGCGCTGGCGGCAAGGTCGGATTGTATCTCTTGGTAGGCGGCGGCAAGGAATGACAAACCATCGCGCACATCGAATAGGTTGACGCTATGCGAGTAGGTAATAAGCTCGGGGGGAATTTTAATCACATCGCTATAGGTGCTCGATTTGAACTCGTAATGCGAGATGAACTCGTCAGGATCAGGATGTGGTCTAATCATCCAGGGCGGCACCGGCCATACTTCCATCAGCTCGGTGCCCGATGTATCCGGCACCCAATACAAGTATGCCTTTGAAGCCAGCACATACGACCATGCCCAGAATGAGGTTACAAACGAGCGCCCCATATGCTCATTCGGGCTTTCCCATAGTGTTTCGAGCGAATGGTTCTCAACGTCCTCTAGCTTTAACCCGCGCCGCTCTTTGATAATCAGCTCCGAGGTGCTGAACTCGTTTGCAATCGCCTGCACATCGGCGTAGACCCAGGGGCTAGTGACCGCGAGTTTGGCACGCTGTAAATCTTTGCGACCCTCTTCCTGGTTCTCGCGTTCCCAAATTTCCCAGCCCGGAAAATTGATCGGGCCGATACCATTCCGTTGTGGTTGCGGTGGATAAAAAATACCAGGATTAGGCACACCCTTCATCGCATCCCAGGCATTGCCGAGACGATGAAGGAAGTTAGGCCGGAATGTGCCAATGCTCATCTTCCAAGTGCCTTCAATGCTGATTCATCCGGCGCATGAATTACGGAAAGCGGCTTCGACCATGCCTCAAGATACGACGCCACTGCCATGCGCGTTAATTCAGAAGCAAGCAATTCACTCACGCCACCCTCTAAAAGTATGTGATGGAAGCGTGCAATCTGATCAGCAAGCGGCGTCAGCATATCAATCGTTTCGATGGTTGTTTCTGCGTATTTCATCGGCTTCCGAATGCCCCCACTGCGCTATTCTTGCGCTGCTTGATACCATAGTAGGCGAGTGCTACCGCATCGCCGCTATCCGGGCTGCGGCCTATCCGCTCTTGGATATCTTCCTTGCTTTCGATAAGTATTCCACCCGTGGTCAGTGACCACTTCGGAGCCTTCAGATCGGCCTCTAATTCGGCATCAGGCGGCAGCGCTAAGCTATCCCCACTGATCGGGTCTAGCGCCTCTCTGAGCCGCCAGTAGGCCATAGCGCGCACGTTGCGAAACTTTAACTTACCCGTCTTATCCCGATCCATTGGTGCGCCCTCTGCGAAATTGACGCCAGCGACCCGTATGCTACCCTTCAGCGCGTCATACACCGCGCCACCCACGCCGATCACATCAACGAACAGACCGCGTATCGCATCAGCATAGGGTAACACGAGTGCGGCAACAGTCGGGCCGTCAGGCGTACTAGCGCCGGGATACTTGTCAAGCGGCGCGAACCATGCGCCGTACAGCTTCGCTATGACTGTTTTATCCTTGCCGCCGCGTGCCACGTCAACGCCGACACTGAGTAGGCTATCGTCGGGCTGTTGTTTCGTCCATCTCGCCTGGGCTGCCTTAATCCATGCCGTGGGGATAACCTGCCACGGATCAGCTACCTTTGCGGCATTAAAGTTGCCCTTGAGTAGTGACCGTAGCGGCTCAGGGAGCGCCTCAATCGTCGCACCATAGCCCGTGCTCGCTAAGGCTGGGTTATCCTTTAGACTAGCGTGAAAGAACGTGCGTGTTTTGAGATGTATCCGCGCCTCTTCGGGCGCGTCATCTGGCGTACGGAAAAACTCATCCCGATCATCAATCCGCGCTACATAGCGTATCTCGCCATCGATAGCCGAATCAGTGTATCCGTCCTCTAGCCAAGGGGCAAAGAACGGAATAACCCATGAGCCACTTTCGTCCATTGGCGGATTAAATGTTAAGAGAATTTGGCAGCGTTGTGATGGATCGGTGCTGCGGTTCCAGCCAGTTGCAAACCGCACCTGACTTTCGCTGAACTCTGTTGCCTCATCAAAAATATGCAGATCGCGCGCTTGCCCTTGATGATTGAACTTATCATTCTCATCTACCATTGAGCCAATTTCAATGGTATGCCGCGCGCCTAATCGCCAGAGATGATTTTGCTCATTAAATCGCGCATGACCGTAAAGCAGTTCGCGGCTCCGCTCAATCACGCCGCGTGCATTAGGAAATGCACGCCGGAAGATAATAGAGCGACGATGCTGGCGAATGGCTAATCCTAATGCGAGGTCTGTCTTTCCCCCACCAGCCGCACCGCCATACCCCACTTGATCCGCTTCGCAATAAAAAGCATCTGATTGCGGCCCGTCTTGCGGCTGCCACAATGCAGACCACAGCGCCATATGGCGCTGTTCATGTTCAGCAGTGCGGCGGCGGCGTTCTCGCTCTAGTTCAACGCGCTGCTTTAAGTTGCTGATCGAGACGTTCCAAGTCATCATCGCTCAAGTTCTGCAAATCATCAGGATTGAGATTAAGCGTTACCGTGCGGAGTGTGTCACGGTATTTCTGTGGACGATGCGCTTTGAGTAGAAAGATAAGAAGCACATCACTGCCTTCATAGGCACGCTTTTTTGCCGTATCTTCAAGCATATCCACACCGCGATCAAGCGCATCGGCCCATTCCTGTGCAAATGCCGGATCATGCTGGCGCTCAAAGTACGCAGTGTTGCGGTGAATACCCGCTTCCATGGCAGCTTGCGTAACCATGCCATGCATACGCAAACCGTCAAGAAACTTCAGCCGCCAATGCTTCTCTTTTGTGCTAGTAATCGTCTCCATTTTTTAGGTGCCAAATATGCCTAATCAGTTTTCTTCCACCGAATGCCGCATGATCCATAGCTCGTAGGCTCGAATGGTGGCGTGTCGTCACTCACTGGCGTGTTGTGCGAGGTCATCACCAGGCGCACCGCTGGATCAAGCTCAGGATAGCAGCTCGCGCCCATACAATGTTTGACTGAGAAATCGCCGCGTTGCGTACATTCGTTCCGATGCATAGTCGGATCGAAGTTGATCAGGCGGGTATGCCCACACTCCCCACACCCCCACTCCTGATCCCCATTCGCGGCTGTGCTGAGGAGCACGAGCACATGCTCAGCGGTATCGGGGAGAAAGGTAATCATAGCGCCCTCCTATGGCAGTCGAATGAGCGGGCCGGCAATAATCACCAACGCCAGCGCCAAACCGAACAGGAACATGCCAACCCATGCCGGCAGTGCAAGCCTGCCAGCAATCCACCAGAGCAGCGTGGCTAATACGACAGCAATCAGCGCCATAATCGTCGCAGGGCCTATGCTCATCAGCGTCCTCCCATCCAAAAATAGTATATCACGCCACCAACATAATGCCACGCAATGACCCAGATCGGCAGGCAGGCTACAACTATCAGCGTATGATTCCAGCGCCAGCGCATGCTAGAAATATCTTTGTGCATGTCGGAATTCCTTTCGACGCATGCGGCGTTGCGCTTTACGATCCATTCGACGCGACAACCGCATTTCTTGAGGAGATCGACAAGGTGGCAATATGGCAAAGTTTGAGCCCGCCCACCGCCATTCTGCATGGTATGCCCAAATCCGAAACACCTTAGCGTCCATACAGCACCTCTGCCGTTTTGACCACAACAAAGCCAATTAAGAGTAAATTAAGCACAACTAATGCAGTCAATGCGCCCATCCAGAGATTAATCGTTAATTGACGATTAAGCCGATCCACCGCATCGGCGGCGCGCTCCTTGCGCTCTGCCGAATGCTCGTCACGATGCTGCGAATCGTTCAGTTGTAAGTTGATAACGACCCGATATACGTCCTTGCGCATGGCCTCGACAGTATCTACCATCGCCTGCCATTTTTTATCAATCGCTGCATTCAGTTCGACGCGCATATGATCGCGTTCTTCATCGGCGTGATGCTTGTAATCGCGCAGCTCTTTCGCCATATCACGCACGGCATTGACCATGGCCGACGTGTGGAAATCATCATCACTCGGTGCTGGCATCGCCGTCAACCACGCGCGCCTTAATTTGCTCCACCTCAGTCGCAAGCTGGCGCAGCGTGTCAGCAATGCGTGTGATGATGCCGTCGTCCTCGAAATGATCTTCAATCGCATTCAAACGATTTTTGATCCGACTCAGATCGTGTTCAATATCCAAGAGGAGTTGACTACGATTGATCATTATCGGCCTCTAGGCGCTCGACGCGCACCGTCAGATCAGGGATCGTGCGCACCAAATCAACCAACTGCTGACGATCTTCAGCGCCAAGCGTGTGCGCCAATGTGGCTATTTCGATAGCAATGATACGCTCACGCATCGCGTCATTCGCCAGCAGGATCAGATCGAGCTTATGTTCAACAATCCGCGCATCGGTCTGACGCTCTAGGCGTGTCTGCTGCAATTCCAGCATGACGGTGGTGACAATGCCACTCAGAATGCTCGTTGTGCGTGTGCCCAGGGCGGCCGCATAATCGGCCATGGCCAGCGCCATCGCCTCATGATCGCCCGTTTGCAGCGCAAGTACCATTCGCGTCACCGCTGTCCCTTGCTCCCACTCGATACCGCCGCTCATAATACCAAATCCCCATCGGCAATAAAGCCGATCCCGCTGGCGGCATGGCGGTATCCGTTCTGATGAAAGTCGTCAATCTCGATTGTGGCACCTGGCGCGAAATACGCTGCTGCCTTACCAGTGGCATCATAGTTCTGACGCGCGATTGCGCCGAATGGGCCGGCACGTACGGTACGATGTACGGGCGCATACAAGTCTGACTTGAACTTCAACCAGGGAAAGCCAGCCGGATCTGTCTTGCGACCTTTGGGGATGGCAATATCCAGGTGTCGTGTGACCATATCCGGTATGATGCGGCACTCGCTTACGAGCATTCGGCTTAACCACAGCAATGCGTCAAGCTGCACCGCTGGATACGGATCATGGCCGGTATTGTTGTTGACTAATTCTATTCCAATAGATTGTCGCTGGATGTCGTCACTGTCCAGATTGAACCACCTGCTTTTACCAGCGTGCCACGCCGCCCGCGCATCGGGCACGAGTTGATCGATATGCGCGGTTTTGGAGATAAGATAGTGTGTGGATACGCCAGATTGGGGATTGGTTAGCCACGCGAGCGACGATGCATGTCCCCCGACCGTCGCATGGAGCACGATCATGCTGATGTCAGCGCCCGCACGACTGCTCTGATTAGGACTTGTATGCGTATTGTCTATCGTGTATGACATCGCACGCTCCGATGGACTGGGAGTGATCATAACTATCATACCATACCCGTCAATCCTTCGCAGAACGCAGCACGATAGCACTTGACACCTGTAACGCGCTATGTTACAATGGCACATATCGAATAGAGAAAGGGGTATCCAATGGCAAAGCGCATCGTCACATGTGCGAAGCTGGACAAGAGAGGAATTGGAATGACACCAGAGCAGATCGAAGTCGAAGGCATGCGCCTTGTTGCGCCGCAACCGACCGAAGAGATGCTGATTGGACGTGCCTACAATGACGCCATTCTAGCATCAATCGACAATCGCCCACTCCTTGCCCAATGCGCCGCGTTGATCGATAGCCTCCTGGGTGGGCCGGTCGTAGGAAACGGGATTATCGATGAGATCAGGCGGGTAAGGGCTGAACTAGCGAAGGAGGGATGGTAATGACAAAAGCAGTTGATCCGCTCGTCGGCAAGGCGTTTCGTAGTCGCATTGATGGGCGTGTGCGCTGGATTACACATCGGAGTGCGCGTCATAACTACACGCTACTGTGGCTTGATGAGCAATCCGATATTTGGTGGCAAGGCGGGCATGTCCTAGCGGCAATGTTCGATCAGTTCTATGGCGGCGATGAAATAAGCGCGCCACAGCGCGGCGACGCGTACAAGTACGCTGGTGTATTCGGTGGATTTAGAGAGGTGACGATATGAGCAATCAAGAACTGATGACCGTTGATCAGTCGTACATGCCAGCGCTATCCGTTCCGCAAGCAGTCATGCGCTTTAACACACTGGTGGAATTCGTCCAAACGGTCATGCGCGATGGCGTTGACTTTGGCACAATCCCCGGCACACCGAAGCCCACGCTTTTTAAGGCCGGTGCGGAAAAGCTCACGACACTATTCGGATTGACCGTGCGTTTTAACATTGTCGAGCAGGTGGAGGAATGGAACAGTGATGAGCCGTTCTTTTACTATTGGTATCGGTGTAGCCTGCTGCGCGGGGATAGGCTCATCGCAGAAGCCGATGGATCGTGCAATTCGCGCGAAAGCAAGTACCGCTGGCGATGGGTGAACGCGCAGGACGTACCGGCACATCTCGACATTGCGCGCCTCGTTAAGCGCGGCGGCGCAATCAGCGAATTTACGTTCGCCGTAGACAAGGCTGAGACAGGCGGGAAGTATGGCAAGCCACTAGAACACTGGCAGGCATTCCAGAACGCCATAGACGCCGGCACAGCGCGCTTAATTAAGCGCAAGACGAACGCGGGCAAGGAGATGGACGCCTGGGAGATTGACAGCACACTCTACCGTGTGCCAAATGAAGACATCGCTTCTCAGGTCAACACGGTGCAAAAAATGGCTCAGAAGCGCGCGTTTGTCGCTGTCACCCTGATCGGCGTCAACGCCTCTGAGTTTTTCACTCAGGATATTGAAGATATAGGGCTAGTGGGCGATGGCACGAGCTATGTGCCACCAACCACAATCGCGCCACACATCATTGAAGCACGGCCCGTACATACTGCCACTAGCAGCGACCTTGTTGACCTTCCTGAGCTTGCCACTGCCGTCAAAAGGATGCGCAAATGCGAGCGCGCCACATCAGGCGAGCCGCCCGCATTCACACAGGCACAGGCCAAAGACGCCGCCGCACTTGAATTCGAGTGGATTGACAGCCGCCGCCGGCTCTACACATGGATCACGAGCAAAGTTGACGCCGCGCCAAGCCTTGAAGAGCTTGACGACGCAAGCCTGATTGACCTGGCTACGGCTACAGCGGGACTATGAGCTGCCAATGACAGAACTTCAACTAGCAACATTCATCGGGTTTCTACTCGGCTTGATTGTCGGATACCTTATTCGCTGGCTTGACCCGTAATCATTCACGTTCGCCCAGCGCCTTAGTGCGCTGGGCAACAGCACAAGGACATACCGATGGACGAACTTACTGAGCAGGTCAATCTAGCGCTGGATCGCGTCAAGGCAGAGCGCAGGCTGAACGAAGGCCAATTAGCCGATCATCTCGGCGTTGACCGCATGACGCTCTGGCGCTGGCGTGACGGCCAATACAGCAAGGCATTCAAAACAATCATTCCGCTTACCGTCCTGGCCAACACGCCGCTGCCGGTCGGCTGGATCGAACAAGCGACCGACATTCGTATTCTTGCGCCACTGTTCAGCATACCCAATATTGATGCTTGACAAGTGTAACAATGTATGTTACAATGGCATCAGTTAGGAATAGCGGTGAAGAAAGAGGCGCATCATGTATCAAAAGTCAATCGCCCCCAATTTCGAGATGGTAGGCAAGCGCAAGAAGATGACCGGCGTGATCGGTGAATTGAGCGACGGCCATACGATTATCCACAGCATGGAGTATGACAATTATCATGCTGCCGAGGTCGCTCTTGACGCACTGGCATTCGAGTTGCTAACTGATATGGCAGAGCAAGGCTTGATTGACGAGTTACCCACGTTCGATCCCACCACTTGCGTGTTTTGCCACAAGCCGCATCATCCGCAGCACTGCTCTGAAAAAAATGCCCTGCTCTTTGCGCCTGATGGTGAGCGCAACGTACCAGACGCCTACACCCTGGCTGCCGAGGCTGGCGCGTTCGGCCCCACACACGAGCAAACAGTAGCTCTCCGCCAAATCGTGATGGACGATTGCCGCCGGGAAGTGTCTGCACTCCCGCTCGATGAACTGCGCGCCCGCTATCTCGCCAGCACCGGAGAGCTTAAGCCGCCACGCGGCATGAAAGCTGGTGACTACATCGAAATGGAGGTATTGCACGCGCTCAACGTGCATATGGCTGGGGAATTCACGCCGCTTGATTGTGAGTTTGCCGCTGCTGAATATGCGGAACCGGACTACGACGATAGCAACGATCTTATCGAGGCAATGGCCGATGAAGATTTAGCAGAAGCCATTTGGGAAAGCACGCAAGGCACATACAATGGTAAGGTGCCTGCTGACTTCATTCCGCTTGACGTGGACTTCGTGAGCGTAGGGCCAGATGTGTAACACTATGACCAAGCCCATGCCCCTCACACAAGGTCAGTTCGCTGTTGTTGACGATGCCGATTTCGATTGGCTGTCGCAATGGAAATGGTACGCACAACGCAGACAAAGCGATGGCAGGTACATCGCACGAGGTACGGTCAATGGAAAACACGTTCAGATGCATCGCTTAATACTGGGTGCGGCACCGACCGAACAGGTTGACCACAAGGATCAGGATACACTCAACAATCAACGCGTCAACTTGCGTATATGCACCACTACACAAAACAACCACAATCGAGGAAACATCAAAAAATCTAAATCTCCATACAAGGGGGTTGCGTTTAGTCCAGGGGGTGCATGTGCTGGAATAAGAAAGAACGGGCGTCGGGTACATCTAGGATACTTTGCTACCGAACTTGACGCCGCACGCGCATACGATTACGCAGCGTATAACCAGCATGGCGAGTTTGCGCGGCTAAACTTCCCAGATGATGTGCCACCGCAGTTCGTGTCACGGCTCCCTGATCGCCGTCATTCGTGGCGAAGAGATCGCCGCGAAGCTATCAAGAAAGAGGCATAGCGATGCGCAATCCATACAGTGATACGCTGCTCATCCTCATGTTGACATTCGTAATCGGCATGCTATTCGATACGCTTATTTCAAAAGCCGTTTGGAGCGCAATGGTGCAAAACAACCCCACAACCTACGCCCGATGTATCGAGCATATCAACCTGCTTGATACGATGCGAAATCTGGTGATTAGTGAAAAAATCCGCTGGCGACACGGATAGAAAGAGGTATCTCCAATGCTTGATGAAGAAGAACGACTTCGACGGGTGCGGTCTGAGCTTGCATTACAACTTGACGAATGCCTCAGTTACGCGCTTAACACGGATCTTAATTCAGAAGCCGCGCTTATCGCCAAACTGATCGAAGCAACGCTTACGAACGCATCGACTGATCTTCTCCTGAAACTTCGCAGCAAATAGGAGCCATCACAATGCACACCGACATCGTAGAACTCACCTTAGCCAGCATTGCCCTTGACGTTGACGCGCCACCAGCGCCCGCACGTATCCCGACCGACCCGGCATTCGCCGTTGAAACATGCACGCAATACCTTGATCGCTGTAGAAGCCTTCTGGCAAGCGCTCAGACGGCTCAGGAGCGCGAAAGCGCCGAGCTATGGGTGTGGAATGCTCAAGGCCAGCTTGAGCGCTGGCAGGCCGTCCTAGCGCGTCAAGCAATACGATAGAAAGAGGGAAACACAATGGCAACACGCTATATCCTCCGGCGTACTGACCACACCATTCTTTGCGACGGCGAAGGCATGCTCGCTAGTCAGGTTGTCGTACATCTGAACGCAATGGCACAGCAAGTTATTGCACTACAAATCGCAAATGCAAAGCTCACGAAGGCATGTGAACACATCATACAAGAAGCGCAGCGAGATTGTATCGATGAATGCGAGTGGTCAGAAGGAGAGAAGCTGGCACACGCCGCAATCGACAAGGCCCAAGGCAATGACTGACACACTAGACCCGCTTGCCGTCTATCTCGAAAGCATTGGGCATTGGCCGCTGCTCACCCGTGATGAAGAGCGCAACGCCGATACTGAGGCGCTCGTCAACCACAACCTGCGCCTGGTGGTCAGCATCGCTGTAAAGTATCAAGGCTGCGGTCTGATGCTCTTTGATTTGATCCAAGAGGGCAACATCGGTCTGATGCGCGCGGCGCAAAAGTTCGATCCAGCGCGCGGGCACAAATTTTCCACGATGGCGACGTGGTGGATCAAGCAAGCGATCACGCGCGCAATCCATAACGATACACGACTGGTGCGTTTGCCAGTGCATGTCGGCGATAGTATCCTCCGGATCAATAAGGCACGTGAACAGATCGGTCATGATGCGTCCATTGACAACATTGCGGCGTATTGCGGATGGACAGTCGAGAAAGCGCGCCGCGTTATCAGCGCCGCGCTGCTCCTGCCATTGAGCCTTGACGCGGAAATAGCCGGCGGGGATAGTAACGACCGGCGGATAGCTGATGTCGTGGCCGCGCCGAAAATCGACTTTGACGAGCCAATTATCGACAGTGAACTTGCGCATGCTCTCGAATGCGCAATGGAAGCGCTTGACGAGCGTGAATGCGACATCCTCTGGAAACGCTATCGTGATGGATTGACACTCGAAGAAACAGGCAAGGCGTTTTCCATTACACGCGAGCGTGCCAGGCAGATCGAAAAAGAGGCTCTGCGGAAGCTCAGGCAAGCGGATATGCTCAGAGTATTTTTGGAGGTGTGATGCTCAAGGCGCTAGACCTCTTCTGCAAAGCGATATCTGGCAAAATAGACGGAACGGATATAACACAATGAAGCAACTAAAAGCACTAGACCTTTTTTCAGGTGCCGGCGGGGCAACACGCGGCCTCCAAATGGCCGGATACCACGTTACCGGCGTCGATATTGAGCCGCAGCCGCATTACTGCGGAGATGCATTCTATCAAGATGACGCTATGGCCTGGCTGCGCGGCGAACGTGATCCGCTCGATAGCTTTGATCTGCTATGGGGATCACCTCCCTGTCAGGCTTATAGCCGAATGCGGCCCGATACACAAGCTAATCACCCTGATCTGGTGCCAGAAGTTCGTAGACTTCTGGCACCATACCCGCGATACATTGTTGAAAATGTCGAAGGTGCGCCGCTCAAAAATCCGCTCTTGCTCTGCGGTACGATGTTTGGCCTACTCGTAATCCGGCATCGTCTATTTGAGACTAATCCGCCGATATACTTTCCACCAGGGCCATGCTCACATCAGCGCCGTGTGGTAACGCGCGGCAAGCGTCCTGATCCGCAAACACAATACGCAGCAGTATACGGACACTTTTCAGATATTGAGTTCACAAAGGAAGCAATGGGGATCGATTGGATGGTACGCGACGAACTATCCGAAGCCATACCGCCAGCCTATGCGAAGTTCTTAGCGGAGCAAATCCAGAAAGGATAGCAATGTTTCTCAAGTACACATCGATCAACGGGCGCAAGTTTCGCCTACATCCGCGCCAGATCGGTGCGTATGCCTCTGAGGGCAAAAATACGCGCATCTGGGCGTCTATCGCCGGCATGCCCGTCTCGTTCGTCGTGGAGAAGCCGGTTGAAGAGGTTGACACTGAAATTGAAGCATCGCATCTTGAAGAACAGGAGCAGAGCGCATGACACCAGAACAAGGCCGCGCGCTCTGGCAACTACTGCTGGAAAGTGTAACTGAGGACAGGCCATACAATCTAGTCCTTCAGCATGTCCTTATGAGTGTGCTGGTGGATATTGTCGAGAAGCGTATGGAGTTATCTGACACATTCGCGATCACTATCGGTGAGCGGATAGCATTCTTGACCACTGCCATAGCGGAACAGTTCGCTTGAAACGCCGCCGCTCACCAGCCTACTACAAGGCCATCAGCCCTAGTAACGCCCATTGGACGCAACTACGATGGGCGCGCTACCGTGCGCAGGGCGGCAGATGCGCCGTGTGCCATCTGCCGCTTGGCTTCAATTACGCCACTCATCATCTTCACTATCGCACACTAGGCCGCGAGACAATCAATGATGTCAGGTGTGTGCATCACGGCCTCTGCCACCGTCTAGCCGATAGCTGGCGCAGAGCCACGCGGCGCGGGCGATAAGCAATCCTTATATATCATCTCGGAAGTATGCAATATTCTTATGTGACTTTGGACATTTTTGGTGCTATAATTCGCATACATTCTTTATCATTGTGAGGGGCTATCATGCCAAGACTAACCGAACGATACACACTTGTCCTCACCCCCAAAGATCGCGCGCTGCTTGACAAAATTGCCGAACAAGAAGAGCGCAGTCCCGCTGATATTCTCCGCACATTCATTCGGCGCGAAGCCGCCGCACGCAAAATCAAGGATACGCCAGTTCAGCCGAACGCATAGCAAGGAACGAGCATGCAATCACTTGTTAGCACTGCTGTGCAATATGCCCGATCCTACGGCTGGGCAGTGCATCCCGTCAACATCGAAAAAAAACCCACGACAAAAAACGGGCGCAACGATGCCACGAAAGACGAGCCGACGATCAAGC
>ERZ1292644.1101-Hain-H14-01um-R2-1101-length-14829-cov-6_pt2 | contig 13267 bp, 20 predicted proteins | sample MGYA00564402_ERZ1292644 | MGnify/ENA primary metagenome ERZ1292644 (study PRJEB36523, sample SAMEA6512644) | groundwater metagenome | collected 2019-01-09 | study: AquaDiva: Metagenomics assemblies of 32 groundwater samples | reverse complement strand
GTGCCAACTTGTCCACCTGCGCGCGCGGTGGGTCTGGAAAGTAGGATCCATGGGACCAGCGCGCTCGCGCGATGCGTTATGATAGACGGATGCCAAGCGGACACTACCAGCAGCAGACCGCCGAGAAGCGGGCCGAGTCGTTCATCGCCTCACTGTGCGATCGTCTCGTCGCGGGGTCCACCGTATCGGAGGCGTGCGCGGAAGTCGGTATCTCTCCAACGACGCTGCGCGGGTGGGAGACGCGCGCCGCCGGCGGCGGCCTCTCGCCCCTGCTGGCCGGGCACCTGGCCCGAGTGAAGGATGCGCGCGAGGCCGGCGCCGCGACACGGCGGCGCTTACTTCGCGGCGACATGGAGGCGGTACTGGAGGTGATGCGCGCCGGGGGGCGGCTCCGGACCGCACTGCCGGCCCTCGGCATCAGCAGGTACGCGCCGGGGTGGTGGCTGGCAGGCGTGGCCGGCGAGGGGGCGCTGTGTGCATGGTTCCGCGAGGAGCGCACCCAGATCCTAAGCGGCCGCCCGCGCAGGCGACCGGACCACCGCCCCAAGGGGACCCCGATCGCGAGGACGGGGCTGATCTACTTTGTCGAGCCGGTGGGTGGTGGGGCCATCAAGATCGGGTTTACCCGCGGCGACCCACTAATCCGGCTCGCGCAGATTCAGGTGTCGAGTCCCGTGAAACTACACCTGCGGGGCGCCGTGCCTGGAGACCCGGTTGTCGAGGCCGCGCTTCACCACCGCTTCGCGGACCACCGGACCTTCGGCGAGTGGTTCGCCCCGGCACCGGAGATCCTCGACTACCTCGCCTCGCAGCAACGAAAGGAACCACTCCGGGCTATGCTCGGGAGGAAACGCCCATGACCATCGCGAAGTTCGAGTCCATGCCCATCATGCTCCGCGACATGCGCCTCGATGACGTGGACGGCGGAATCCCGCGGCTCACCATCACGCGCCCGGAGGACGGCAGCACGCAGACCTACTACCTTGCCCCCGACGCGGTCCGGGCGCTGGTGGATACGCTCTGCGGTGTCGCCGAGGTCGGCAAGGGTGAGGCCCGCATCATCGTGAAGGTGAACGCGGAGGACGTCGCCGCCGCCATCGGGGCGCTGGTGCCGCTGCGCCCCGCGCCGGGACTCCGGGTCACGGACGAACCACCCCCGGCCGATGCGTTCGTGATCGAGGGCCGGTCGGCATGACCCGCCGCTCGCTCCTCGCCTCGCTCCTCGCCGCCCCGGTGGTGTCGCTGGTGCCGGACATCCGGCGGCCCTATGTCTGGGGTCCCGCGGTCTCTGTGGCCCGACTGCGCGCGGCGCTCGCCGAGGTCGGGGCCGCCGCGGGCGCGCTGTGCCGGGAGATCGAGTGCGCCGGCGACTGCCTCGACATCATCTTTCGTGAGACGCCGCCGGGTGTCGCTGTCCACTTCGACGCCGAGCGCCCGTGGCGGTTGCTGGTCTCCCGGGCGGACGCATGACCCCCGCCGAAGCCCTCGCCCTCGGCCAGCGCGCGGTGGAGTGCCCGCGGTGGCGGTGGATGCCGGGGATGCTGATCCTCGGCCGCTGGCGCGTGGACATCGACCCGGAGCGCCCCAACCGCGGGCCGGGGTGGGAGTGCGGGCCGAACGGAGAGACGTGGTGGGAGGAGCCCGACGCGGACGACATCCCCGACGTCCGCGACCCCGCCACCCTCGGCTGTCTCCTCGCCCTCGTCCGGGAGGCGTGGGTCGACCCTACGGCGCACGTCGTCCCGACCGCGGACGACAGCGGGACCGAGACGTGGGTGGCGTGGGTGTTTCCGCCCGCGGAGGTGCCGCGGACGTTCCCGGGCGGCTCCGAAGCCGAGGCCCTCCTCGCGGCGCTGGAGGCGGCACCGTGACCGCCACCGAGGTTGACGCTCGCCTTCGGGGCGTCATCGGCGGCGACGCAGACCGCCGGCTCGCGGCTGACTCACTGGCCGGCATCGACGCGGCCGACCTAAACCGCGCCATCGCTCGGTGGACGTGGGAGCGACGCGAGGGGCTGTATCCGGCGGCGCCGACCGCCGCCGATCTCCGATCCCGAACGGCGTCCAGTCCCGCCCACGACCTGCTCATCGAGGCCGGCGCGTGGGTCGTGGAGGCAGACCGCACCCTCCACAACGAGTACGGCGGCAGCGAGTACGAGCCGGATCCCCTGATCGCGAAGATCGCGGCGGCCCTGGAGGCGGCCCCATGAAACGCCGCCCCTCCCTCATCGAGTCCCGCATCGCCGACCTGGAGTGGGAGGTCCGCGAGTACGAGCTGGCCGCGAAGGACGCCGCCGCCTCGATCCAGCACGGCCCCGCGCTCACGGCGATGAAGACCGCGACGATGCTCCGCCAGCAGATCGCCGACCACCGCGCCGAGGTCTACGCACAGACCATCACCGACCCCATCGAGCAGATCCGCTTCCTTCGCCAGCGCGCCTCCGCCTCCGGCTCGTTCGTCGCCGCGAAGGACTTGCACCGCGACGAGATGGCGCTGGTGGCCGCCCGGGACGCCGACGAGAAGCGCAAGGCGGAGCAGGCCGCTAAGGACATCCCCGCGCTCCTCGACGAGATGGACCGGATCCTGACGGACATGCCGGAGTCGCTCCGGTGGAAGGTCGTCGGGAAGTGGATGCCGGACCGAGCCGACGTGAACTGACGTGATCGCAGCCGGCGCCCTCGCCCGGCTCGCCGCCCTCGGGGCCAGCCTCAACGCCGCCGCCGCGGAGGACCCGATCCGGCACATGCGGTGGACGCCGCCGCAGGATTCGTGGCTGCGCCTGTGCCCGAAGCACCGCGTCAAGCTGCTCCGGGGGGGGAACCAGGCGATCGGCAAGACCACGGCCGGGCTCGCGGAGGTGGACTGGCGCGCGACCGGCCGACACCCGTACCGCAAGACCCGGGTGCCGCCCGTCGAAATCTGGGTCGTCTGCACCTCGTGGGCGCAGTCCGTGGCGATCCAGCGGAAGTTCTGGGCGATCGTCAGCCGGTCCTCGCTCACCCCGTTCAGCCGCGACCAGTTCAGCCATCGCCGGGGCTGGGGGAAGGACAACCCCGTCGTCGAGTACCTCAACGGGTCGATCGTCCGGTTCCGCACCACGGGGCAGGGCCCGGAGGCGTTCGCGGGCGCCTCCATCGACTACGCGCTGGTGGACGAGCCGACCGAGGAAGAAATCTTCCGCGAGCTCCTCAAGCGCGTACTCCGGACCGGGGGCGAGATCGGGATCGTGCTCACCCCGGTCAACCGCGACTGCGCGTGGCTCCACAAGCTCGTGGACGACGGGGTGGTCGAGGAGGTCCACGCGAAACTCACGGTCGCGAACCTCACCCCGATCGGGGACCGGCGCCCGCTCCAACTCCTCGACGGCACGCCGATGGACCAGGCGTGGATCGACGAGCAATGGAAGGTCACCCCCGCGCTGTGGGCCCCGGTGGTCCTCGACGGCGAGTGGGAGACACGGCCGGAAGGCGTGTTCTTCAAGTGCTTCGACGCCGTGAAGCACGTCAGCGGCCGCGTGAAGCTCGACGCGAAGCGGGGCCGCATCTTCCGCGTCCTCGGCATCGACTACGCCGCCGCCGACCGCCAGTACGGGCACGTAGCGGTGCTTGCGGACGTCCTCCAGTGGCGGGACGAGAAGGGGCGCGCGGGGGAGACGGTGCTGGTGCGGGACGAGGTCGCGGTGTCGGGCGTGGCGTCGGACGAGCTCTTCGCCCGGGAGCTCGTCACGATGCTGGAGCGGCAGGGCCTCCGGTGGCGCGACCTCGATCACGTGTTCGGCGACAACCCGGTCACCTCCTCGTGGGTCGAGAAATCGAACCTCAACACGACCCGCGCGCTCGCCCGGGAGCTCAACATCCCGATTTCCGCGGTCCAGCCACGGCTTTTCAACGCGAAGGAGGGCACGAGGTCGGCCGGGTCGAAGGACACCGGGAATCGGTACATCTACGATCGGATCGCGAGCGGCCACCTCGTCGTGCATCCGCGGTGCTCCGTGCTCATCAAGGGCCTCGCGACGTGGGATTACAGCAACGACCACCCGCTCAAGGACGTGGTCGATGCGCTGCGGTACAGCCTCCGGAACTTCGTGTTCTCGTACGGCCGGTCCAGCAACGCGAAGGTCCACCTGTACGGAGGCGCAGCGGCGTAGCGTCAGAAGCGCCGGACCCGTCAGAAATGACACGCCGGCGCCATCGGGGTAGACTCCGCGCGTGGCGTCCCCCACGATCTCGCTGCCCCCCCCGGTCCTCGACGACTCCGTAGGGGAGATCCGGCGGATCGAGCACACGCGGCTCCGGCGGCGGCTCCTGTACGGCGAGTTCGAGGGCGACCTCGTCGAGCGGCTGATGCTCAACATCGGCCACGTCCGCCGCGCGGCGTGGGGCCAGGTGGACATGACCGCCAACCCCTTCCTCTCGATGTGGCAGCAGGCGGCGGCCCTGTACGACACCGAGCCGAAGATGCTCGCGCCCCCGGCGAGTGTGCCCCTGCTCGACGAGGTCGCGGAGCTCGGCTTCTGGGCGCAGCAACAGCGCGTCCAGCGGGACGCCCTGGGCCTCCGCGAAATGCTGGTCCGGGTGGACGCGGAGGAGGACGGCCCGCTTTCGTTCCGGCCCGTGTTCCCCGACATGGTCACTTGCGAAAGTCGGCCGCGCCAGCCGTCCGTCCCGGTCCGAGTCCGCGAGTGGGTCGAGGACCCCAACCTCGGCTGGGTCCGCCACGACGTCGATGTCCGCGTCCCAGCCGCGCCCCGGTACGTGGTGACGACCACGAAGGGCGACGACGTCACCGGGGACGTGCTCGGCGGCCAGTTCTCCGGCGGCGCCTACCCGTTCCGCGAGGACGACGGCACCCCCATCCTGCCCTACGGGATGTACCACTCCGCGGCGACGGGGTGTCTCTTCGACCCGTACACGTTCCGCGAGGTCGTCGAGGGCTCTCTCAACATCTGCGTACTCCTCACGTTCTACGGGCATTTGGTGCGGAACGCCGCGTGGGCGCAGCGGTACGCCGTCAACCTCGAGCCCCTCGGCCTCGACGTGATCGCCCCCGAGGGCGAGCGCTCGAGCCGCCGGGACGTGGTCACGGACCCCGCCACCCTGCTCCTGCTCCGCGCCGTGGCCGGGGAGGGCCAGCCGCTCATCGGCCAGTGGTCGAGCCCCGGCGACCCCGAGGCGGTGCTGCGGTCGATCAACATGTACGAGCGCCGGATCCAGCTCATCGCCGGGTTCGCGCCGCCGGACGTGACGCGGCAAGAGGCCGACATCCGGTCCGGCTATTCGCTGGCCGTGGACCGCGAGGCCCTCCGCGCCCGCCAGCGCACCTTCGAGCCGCAGTTCCGCCGCGCCGACCAGAACGTCCTCCGCATCGCGGCGTGCCTGTCGAACCGGGCGCGCGGGACCGGCTACAGCGAGAACGCGACCGACTACCGCGTCGACTACCAGGGCCTCCCCGAGAGCCCCGCCGAGGTCCGGCTCCGGCTCGACGAGGTCGCAGCCAAGAAGGCGGCCGGGATGCTGGGCCCGGTGTCGGCGCTCCGCGAGTTCGAGCCGGCGCTCACCTACGACGAGGCGGTCCTGCGGCTGGCGAGCGCGAGCGCAGAGAAGGCCGACGTTGACGAGGCGGTGGGCGGCCTGCTGGCGGCGAAGGGCATCAAGAGCCCGCCGCCCATCGTGGAGATCGATGTCGGGAAGATGGTCGCGCTCGCCGGTCTCCTGGAGAAGGCGCAGGCCGGGCTGGTCCCGGTCGAATCCGTCAAGGAACTGGCGGTGGCGATGGGCCTGCCCCCGGAGCGCGCCGACGCTCTCGTGGCGCCGATCGTTGTCCGTGCCGCCGCCACGCCCCCGAAGGGCGACCCGCCGGAGCCCGAGGACGACGAACCGCCCGCAGAGGGCCAGGAGGCCGCTTGATTTCCACCGTCACCATCCGCCGCGAGTCCACCGCCCAGGTCGCGATCGAGCACCCCGACGAGTGGGACGACGCGCAGATCAACGCCGCCGTCACGAACCGCGCGATCGACGTGGCCGCCCGCGCCGACATGTGGGTCGGGCAGAACCGGACCACGGTGGACGGCATCGAGCCCGGCACCGACTACCGCGACGAGTGGGAGGGCGACTACAAGCCCGAGCCCGTCGCGCTCACCGACGAAGACCTGTAGGGAGGACCCATGGCCGAGAACGGCACCGGAACGGAGACAACGACCACGCCCAAGAAGGACCCGCCCGAGGCGCGGACGGTGCCGTGGGAGCGGTTCAAGCAGATCAACGACAAGGTCAAGACCACCGAGGCGGAGGTCGAGCGCCTCAACGGCGAGCTGACCACCGTCACCTCGAAGGCGGCGACCGCGGACACCCTCGCCGAGCAGATCGAGAAGCTCAAGGGCGATCACAAGGGCGAGCTCGGCGGGCTCCGCGAGGAACTCGCGCTGGTCCGGGCCGGGGTCGTCGAGCCGGACGACGCCGAGGCGGTGCGGTTCCACTACGGCCGCGTGCCGGCGGAGGGCCGGCCCAAGACGGTCGTGGAGTACGTCGAGGCGCTCCGGAAGGGCGCGGATGGTGCCGAGGGTGGGGTCGCCCCACCGAAGGGGCTGTCCTACCTGTTCGCGCCGAAGCCGAAGGAGGAGCCCGGGAAGACCGAGCCGGCGAAGACCACGATGCCGAAGACCACGACGACCACGACCGGGGCCCCGCCGCCGGCCGGCGAGCCGCTGTCGGCGGACGCGATCCGCGCGCTCCGGCAAGAGGCGCAGCGCACCGGGGACTGGGCGAAGGTCGCGGAGCTCATGCCGCAGCTCGAGAAGGCGATCCAGAAGCGGGGTTGACGCCCCGCGCGTCATGCGGTAGGCTCCCTCCAGCCACGGGAACCCGCAACCCCGATAGGTGGGACCACCCACCGAGCGTCAGGCGCGACGACAACCGCCTTTCGACTCGGAGCCCCCCGTGGCAAACGAAATCGTCTACGCAGGCATCGGCGACCTCTCGACGGTCGAGGTGCTCTCGACGAAGTACCTCCTCCTCCTCGCCGACCGCAACGCCCTCCCGAACCACCCCGCGATCACGCTCGGCTACCAGGGCGACGTCGCCGGCAAGGGATCGAGCGTCATCAAGGTCCCGCACGCCGGCATCTTCGGGTACGACATCCTCGCGACCGGCACGGAGGGCAGCGACACCGCGAACACCGCCCTGACCGACGGGTCGAGCACCATCACGGTCGTCCAGAAGGACAAGGTCTACGAGTACTCGGACCTCGTCCGGATGATCGACGCCACCGGCATCGTCCGGCCGGACGTGTTCGCCGTGGACGCGGTCGTCAGCGCGGGCGCCACCATGCTCGACATGCTGGCGAACCTCGTGGACAACTTCTCCGCCACGGTCGGCACGACCACGGTGGACGCGACCATCCGCAACTTCCTCGACGCGATCACGACCCTGGAGATCGCGAAGGTGGTCGGCCCGTACCTCTCGATCCTCCACCCCGTCCAGTGGGGCGACATCCGGGCGGACGTCGCGACCGCGAGCGGCGGCGCGATCCAGTTCAACTCCGGCAACGAGGCGCTCCTCAACGGCATGAAGGGACTCGGATACAAGGGCCGCTACCTCGACGTGGACGTCTTCACGACCACCCGTGTCCCCACCGCGAACGCCGCGGCCGACCGGGCCGGCGGGATGTTCGGGGCGGGCGCGACCGTCTGGGCGGACGGCACGCAGGCGATGGACATGGCGGACTCCAACCGCATGGTCCTCGCCGACAAGGTCATTTTCGAGCGCATCCGCAGCGGTCGCGCCGGGCTCACCGCGCTCCTGTCCCGCAAGTTCGTGGGCATGAGCGAGGGCCTCGACGCCGCCGGGGTGTCGGTCATCACCGACGCCTGATCTCGTCACCAGGGAGGATCACTTGTCCACGTTCGTCGCAGACACCGAGGCCGCACCCGGAACCGGGTTCGTCCCCGTCGATGGTCCCGCCAACCGCGGGGGCCCGCCCCCGACCGAGGTGGACGCCTGCGCGCCGTTCCAGCTCGTCCACAACCCGAAGCGGTGGACGGTGCTGGGCGGGCGGGTCATCCCGGCGTTCGGCCGCCTCCCGCACATCCCGGGGCTCAACGGCGTGGACGAGGTCCGGGACCGCCACACCGGCAACGTGATCCGCATCAACGCCGGCTACGCGAAGTCCGACGCACAGGACCGCGGGAAGGTGCCGATCCCGTTCGACGCCATCCCCGCGCACCACGTTCCGCCCGGGGCGCCGAAGTCCTACCTGTGGAGGCCGGCGGGACGCCCGGACGTGACGCTCCTGATCTACACCAAGGTCTTCCCCGGCTCCAAGGACGTCGAGATCGACGAGCCCCGCTACCTGGAGTTCGTGGACCACCTCGTCGCGACTGGCGTGATCCAGCCGGTGCCGCTCCACGTCCTCCGCAAGATGCACGCGCAGCGGACGTCGGAGCACAACGTCCTCCTCGATCGCGCGCAGGTCGTCCCCAGCGTGCGCCAGCTCGCGGACCGCGCCGCGCAGGACATCGCCGCCATCGAGGCGGAGATCGAGCGGCGTGCTGCCCCCACCGAGACGAAGCCCGCGACCGGCGCCGGGTTCGTTCCCGACGGCGAGGACGAGCTCCCGGCGAAGGCGGCCCGGAAATGAGCCGCTACCTCAACGAGCAGGAGGCGCGCGAGACGATCACCGATCGGCTCCGGCGCAACGGTGTGGACAAGCGCACCGCCGAGCGCGAGGCGGACGGCAGCGTCGGCCGCGTGATGGACACCTACGACAAGCGCGACGGCCTCTCACAGGCCGAGCGCGCCCGCAAGCCCAAGGAGAACTGACCCATGGCCGCAGCCCCCGTCTCTTTCCACAACCTCGTCCACCGCCCGCTCAACCCCGCCCCGGTGACCGGGCTCCTGACCCGCGCCTCCGAGCGGTACGAGCTCAAGTGGTCGGCAGGCGAGGACGGCCACCCGGGCATCAACGCCGACCTCGCGTCCGGCACCGAGGCCACCCGCGAGCCCGTGAGCCGCAGCTTCGAGGTGCTTGGCACCAACGGCACGTCCGCGCTCTCGACGTACTACGCCGAGGGTGGGATCACGTTCACGACGGCCGGCGCCAACGACGATCAGATGATCCTCCTGCCGCACCTCGACACGAAGCAGACGGCGTGGTCGCAGGTCACCTGGGGCACGGACAAGCAGACGGAGTGGGCGTGCAACATCTCCACGGCCGCCTCCGTCGCCCTCGTCACGCTCTGGGCCGGGCTGAAGCTCACGAACACCAGCGTCGTCGCCACCGACAACGACCAGGCGTTCTTCCGCGTCACAGCGGCCGGCAACTGGAGCGCGATCTACAGCATCGGCGGCACCGACACCACGGTCGATACCGGCGTCGCTGTGGCGGCCTCGACGAAGTACCGGCTCGGCATCGCGATCGACAGCTCCCGGATCGCCCGCTTCTACATCAACGACGAGCTCGTGGCGACCTCGACGGCGCTCACCGACGCGACCGACCTGATCCCCTACATCGGGGTCCACGCGAACACCGGGTCGGCCAAGGCGATGAACATCCACTTCCAGTCGATCAGCCGCTCGATCGGCTGATAGGAGCACCATGGGCCGCCTCTCCACCCGGAACCGTCACCCCGTCCGCGCCCCGTCGGTCATCGCCGTGGCGCCGGGGACGGCCGACATCGACTACACCGACGGCGTCGTCTACACCGACACCATCAACGAGGTCACCTCCGCGACCGGCGTGACCATCGACGGCGTGCTCCTCAAGGACGGCGCCGCGACCCTGACGGGTGACACCGCGTTCGGCGTGGACGCGACCGGCGTGGACGTCACCTTCTACGGCGACACCACCGCCCTGTACCTCATCTGGGACCAGTCCGCGGACCTCCTCCGCGCGCAGGACAGCGTCAAGATCGGCTGGGGCTCGGGCGCCGGCACGACCCCGGACATCCACGTCTCGTGGAACGGGACCAAGCTCCTCGTCGACCAGCTTACGCCGAACTCGGCGATCGACTGGGGCGTCTCCGGCGCGGGCATCGACATGGTGTTCTACGGCGACACCGCCACCCGGAACATGACCTGGGACCAGTCCGCCGACTCGCTGCTCTTCAACGACAACGCGAAGCTCGTCATCGGCACCGGTTCCGACGACACGATCTCCCACGACGCGACCAACACCCTGTGGGCGCACGTCACCGGCGACCTCACGATCGACAACCAGCTCGCCACCGGCAGCACGATCATGCTGCTCGGCGCCGACACCACGGCGGTCGACTTCCAGGTGCAGAACAACAGCGCCGCCGCCCTCCTCACGGTGACCCCGGAGTCGGCAACGGGCGGCACCACCGTCGTGATGGGCCTCCGGGCGGTCAGCGCCACGGCCGCCGCGATCGTGACGACCCGGACGCTCACCGCGGCGGACTCCGGCGGGGTGTTCTCGGTCGCGAAGACCTCGGCCTACGCCATCACCATCCCCACCCCCGCGCAGGGGTTGGACTTCACGCTCATGGTGCTCGACACGGGCGCGAACGCCGTCACCGTCTCGAACGGCTCCGCGCACCTCTTCGGCGTCGCGTCGGTCAACAACGTCTCGACCGCCATGACGGGCACCACCCTCACCCTCGCCTCCGCCGGGGCGGTCGGCGATTGGGTGCGGTTCCAGGGCATCGACGCGACGCACTACCTCGTCACCGGCGCCTGCATCAACGCCGCCGACATCACGATCGCATGACCAAGCGCCTGGACGAACTCGCCGCCGCCGTGGACGCCGCCCGCGCTGACCGTGCGGCCGCCATCGCCGCAGGAGCGCCACGACGCCCCCGCGCGCCCGTGGAGGCGATCGTGGACGTCGGGGCGGTCCCCGCCGAGAAGCCCGTCGTCGAGGCCGAGGTGGACCTCGAGCCCGGGGTGCCCGAGGTTCGTGACCTCCCGGACGACCCGACCGACGACACCTCCGCGGCGCCTGGGCCAGTCGAGCCGCAACCTCCCGCGGCGGCCAAGCCCAAGCGTCCGCGGTCCAAGAAGGAGTAGGCCGTGGCCGGCTCCGAGACCATCTACACCGCGCGCTTCATCGGCCCGGAAATCCTGGAGAAGGGGCGCGCGAACGTCGTGTCCTGCTCCGTGTACCGGGATGGCGCGCTGGCGACGGTCGCGAGCGGCACGCTCACGGTGTGGAACGCGGCGAACACCGAGATCGTCAGCGCCGCCGCGGCCACGATCACGGCCAACGTCGCCACGTACTCGATCGCGAGCGCCACGCTGACGAACGAAACGAACAGCGACGGCTGGCGCTTCGAGTGGGCGATCACCATCGCCGGGATCGCGTACACGTTCCGGCGGGACGGCTCGCTCGTGTACCGGCGCCTGTACCCGGTGGTCACCGACGCCGACCTCCTCCGCGCCCACACCGACCTCTCGACGCGGCGCCCCTCCTCGGAGGCATCCTACCAGGACTACCTCGACGAGGCGTGGGCGCGCATCGAGTCGCGGCTCGTCAACACCGGCCGGCGCCCGTGGCTCATCATGTCCCCGTCGGCGCTCCGGGATGTCCACACGTACGCGACCATGGCGCTGGTGTTCCGGGACTGGGCCACCGGCGGCCCGGAGTCCGCGGACTGGGCCATGATGGAGAAGTACGAGGGGCTCTACGACAAGGCGTGGGCGGAGCTGACCTTCCCGCAGGCTGACGCCAACGGCACCAACAGCGACAGCACCCGCCGGACCTCGGCGGACACGACGGTCTGGCTCGGCGGCGCTCCCGTCATGGGGTATCGGTAGATGGCCGCGATCCAGCCGGAGGCGGTGCGGACGGCCGTGGAGGGCCGGGTCGGCGCCCAGGTCACCACGCTCGATCGCGCGAGCACGGAGCCGTTCGAGTTCGTCCGCGTCCCAACCCACTCCCCGGTCCACACCGAGTACGCGGTGGGATGCCCGGTCTCGAACATTGTGGACGGGCTCCAGGGCGACCGGCAGAAGACCGGCGAGGGGTGCTTCACCCTCACCGAGATCCGGGTCGGCTTCTGGTGGCAGGTCACCAAGGAGCGGGTCGCCGGAGTCGCCGCGGCGCGGGCGGTGGAAACAAGCGTCCGGAACGCCCTGGTTGCGACCGGGTGGACCACCGACTTCCACGTCCTCTGGATGCGCCGGGAGACCTCCACTGGCAACGACGGCTGGCTCTGGCTCGAGCAGACCTTCAACGCCTACCACCTCATGCCGTTGAGCTGAACCATGGCCGTTTCCGTCGAGCGCAACTTCCGCCTCCAGGTCACCGAGTCGATCGCCGGGGACCTCGGAACCGGGATCCAACACCACGTCATTTCCCCGGCCGCGGCGACGTACGCGACCGGCACGGGTGACAGCCAGTTCGACCTCGTCTGGTCCGACACCCGGACGCTGGTCGCCACCACGGAGACGCTCGACCTCGCCGGCTCGCTCACCGCGGCCATCGGCGGCGCGACCATCACCATGGTCGAAATCGGCATCATCTGCATCCGGAACAAGGCGACCGCCGCGTCGTCCATCCTGATCCTCGGCAACGCGACCAACCCAGCCTTCACCAACCTGCTCGGCGGCGGCACCCAGACGGTCAAGATCCCGGCCGGCGGGATCTTCTACTGGGAGGCGCCCTACGACGGCGGCGGACTCACCGTCACGGCTGGCTCCGCCGACGGGCTCAAGCTCGACAGCGGCGCCGCGACGATCACCTACGACATCATCGTGGTCGGGCGTAGCGCCTGATCCGGAGGACCCATGGCCGTTGCAACCATCCCCCTGATCCCGAAAGATGGAACGCTCCTCATCAACGATGGCGCCGGGTCGCCCCTCGGGTACACCATCGTCTACGAGGACGGCGACCTCCAGGTGACCGGGCTGATGGAGGGCCAACTCTCCGTCCAGCGCTTCGACGACCGCGGCGTCCCGTACGCGGTCCGGAGCGTCCAGCGCGAGAACATCGAGTTCAGCTTCTCGCTGCACGCGATCTCCCTCCTCGGCGACGGCACCACGGCGATGATCTCGGACGTCGCGCTCAAGCTCGGGGTGTGGGCCTCGGCGACGAGCCTGACCGGCGCCACGTCCGCGCTCGGGGACGCCTACCTCGTGAAGCTCACGTTCACGGGCGAGCGGTCCAACTTCGGCGCCACCGCCGACACCACCATGGTCCTGAAATACTGCCGGCTCTCGCTCGACGTCGCGGAGGGCGTGCCCGGCAAGTGGAGCGTGAAGGGAACCGCCTTCCCGCTCTCCAGCGACTACTTCACCCTGACCGGCTGATCCAA
>ERZ1292644.867-Hain-H14-01um-R2-867-length-17471-cov-5_pt2 | contig 13276 bp, 32 predicted proteins | sample MGYA00564402_ERZ1292644 | MGnify/ENA primary metagenome ERZ1292644 (study PRJEB36523, sample SAMEA6512644) | groundwater metagenome | collected 2019-01-09 | study: AquaDiva: Metagenomics assemblies of 32 groundwater samples | reverse complement strand
TTCTTCAACAGCAAAGCGCCTCGAGCACGTCGTCGTGCCTGGTGGCCGTCGCCTCTAGGCAGCTGAACGCTTCGTCGGAGAACCCTGGCGTCATGGCCATGGCGGCCGTCGAGGAGTGGGTCGCCCAGACGATCGCCATCAAGCCGATTACAGAAAAGACCCATACCACCAACAGCCTCCTGAAAGCAGCTCTCGACAAGACGCACGCGACGGATTCTCTGCTCAAGGCGACTCTCGACAAGACCCACACGACGGACTCGCTCCTGAAAGCGGCTTCAGACAAGACGCACGCGACGGATTCTCTGCTCAAGGCGACCTTAGGTATCGGTCACCAGACGGACTCCCTGATGTCCGGGGCAGTGAACGCCGTTCATTCAACCGACTCCCTGGTGAAGGCGGCTCTCGGCAAGACCCACACTACCGACAGCCTACTCAAGTCGACCGTCGCCAAGACGCACGCGACGGATTCTCTGATTACTGGGACCGTGAACGCCGTTCACACGACGGACTCCTATGTGGCTGGGCTTGTCGAAAAACAGCATTCCACAAACTCGCTTCTTAAGAAGTCGTCGGCTGTAGCGCACGCGACGGACTCATTTCTTCAGCCCCCCGCCGGGGAAAACGTCAATGTTCAGGTGGTCGTGGCGGACGTCGTGAAGGCCGGTGCCCTCCAAGCGTTCTCCATAGCGATCACGGACTGGATCTTCTTCGCAGACGCCGACGTGGATCCGACGTGTATCGTGTACCAGGCGACGGGGGCTGGGCCGTTTGTCGTCTACGACGCACCGGTCATCACGAACCGCCCTGGGGCTACTGGGATCTACGATGGGCAGTTCACCACGTCCGCTATTGCAGCGGGAGGTGCCCCTGTCCTGTATATGATCTCCATCGAAGTCAAGCTTGGATCTAGCCAAAAAATCTGGTCGGAGGTTATAATGGCGATAGGGCCAAGTGCATGAGCTATCCTGCCTTCTATCTTGTGGGCGAACATTTAACCTATGACCCTTCGGCTCTAAATATATCCACGAACGAGAGCTACATCAGTTACGGGCTCTTGGTTCCCGCGCCGGCTCCAGCTTCAAGTGTGATGGGGGGTGGATCGGCGTCCGTCGGTGGTGGTGGATCTCCGACCATCCACGAACAGGGCATGTCCCAGGTCTTCGTGGGTAATTACACCGAAGAGTTCTCGGTCGAACTCCCCGACATTTCTAACGAAGTGGTTCAGGAGGGCATGATCCGGGCCCTCCGGAAGAAGCTCGCTTCTCTGGACGGATATATCCAGAAACTCCAAGAGACGCACGCTACGAGCCTATCCGCTGTCTCGAACGATCTCGCCCAGGCCCAGAAGCTCGCGCGTCAGTATAGGGCCACCGTGGCGGCGCTCGAAGAACGGGCGATCCGGGAAGAAGTCCGCGCGGAACTCCTCAAGAGATTCCTCCCCCGGCTTGCTGGAGCCCCACAGAAGGCTTCGGGAGCTGATGTTATCGTGGGCTTGGCGGCTATCCTAGCTGTGGAAGTGTTTATTCCGGAGAAATTTGCCGCCGTGAAGGGTGCAGCGCGTCTGGCAGCCGTTGGGACGGCTTTCAGAGCCGTCTCCTCCTGGATGCAGGCGTAAATCCGCTGGATTCCTAATCTTCCACCAAGAAGATTACTAGTTCAGGGCTTTCAGCCGCTTGACGAGGTCATCCACAAACGGAGGGATCAGCTCGTTGAGCTTCAGGGTGTACTGCCCAGACAACTTGAACCACTCCTTGCCTGCATCGGAAGTGAAGAAGTCGAACGCCTTGTCGACTGCGGCATCGCTGACAGTTTTGTAATACGGAAGCTGGAGCTCGACCATCTCCTCGATCACCTGAGGCCAGAAGTCCGGATGGGCATTCAGGGCCCTGATGTACCTTGAGTTCTGGAAGAGCTGGTTTTTAAGCTCGTGAAAGAAGCCAGCCGAAACATCGTCTCGGATGATCTTCCGTAGTTTCTCGTCCTTGGTCATATTTATCTTCCGCAGATAAGATTACGTAGTGCGAAGCCAGCGGCCATCGCTCCGAGCAGCAGGAACGTGATGACCCGCCAGCACCCCAGGCAACAATACCATGGGTCGCTGTGCGGGAAGTCCTCGTTGAAGTGTTTCATTTATCTTCTGCCGAGAAGATTACCTAGGGACTACCACTTTGCGGTCGCACCCCTTATTCCGGTGCAGTTGTTGCACTTCCATCCACCAGGGACCTTCCGCCAGCCGATCGCCTCGAATACCGTGTCCCGAGCCTTCCGGAGTTCCTCAAGATCCATCGGTTTACTTGTCTCGTTCATGAGCTTCCCTCGGCTCGTATGGCCGCAGCCGATGCAAGTGATCGACTCCATTACGACCTGTTTTCTGCGTGCCATTTATTTTATACCGAGAAGATTACCTAGGGAACTTACATTTCGGGACTCTGGCGCCACGAGGGAATCGCATCGGTCCAAGCCCCTCAAGAGTCGACGGAACGAGGCATGAAATGTCGATCGCCTTGATCGCCTCCACGCCTTGTTCCCGAGCCGCCCAAACCCGATGGCGGCCGTCGATGAAATTGCCGTTCGCGATCACGACCGGAGGGTACTCCTCCATCGGCGTCTCCGCATAGCTCTCGAAATCCCGCTCATCGTTGTCGTCCGATGCAGGGTCGATCGGTGGGAAGTAGGCGAGCGGCACCTCCATCAACGGGAGTTTCGTCCTGGCGATCCTGCTCTGACTCGCCTCTGTATCCGGAAGATCTCCAACCGTGAAGGCGAGGTCCAGGATCATGACCTGCATATCGTCCGGAAGATGCCCCGGATAGATGAATCCTAGCTCCTTGACTCCGGGGTTGCTTGTGGGCTCGTCGAATTCCTTCCACCACTTAGCGCAGTCTTTGCAGACGCACGTTTCGCATGGGCATGGGCGTCGACGGCTTCCGCCGCGACACGGCTGCTTCGCCATCGATCGCGTTCCGCCGTTCCAGGCCGGACCGTGACACGGATGATTGCAGTCCCCGCAGACGTCACTGGCCATGTCTATAATCTTCTTCCACTAAGATTCACTGGGAGCCCAAGAACTCCTTGACCCACCTCTGAACGCGAGGTTTCACAGACTCCATGCTGTCACGATGCTCCTCGTTCATCCAGAACTCTGGATCGTGGAGGTATATCTCCCCGGCGGGAAGATCGACGCCAGCGGCATCCGTAAGATCAATGACCCCCTCGCTGTTTTCTAGCCACTGATGCTCTTGGTTGCCACGCAACCTCCCACCAAATATCTCCTTGGCAAAGAGGGACGCGAACTTACAGGCTCCGGTCAGATCGGTCGGCTCCTCGCGACCAACTTCTTCGGCCGCCCTCTCTCTCCACTTCTCGAATACGAAGTCCTTTGCGGCTTCGTAGTTCCTCTTGGTCAAAGGGAGCTTTTTCATATCGTCAATCTTATATGGCTAAGATTCCTTGGTGTCCGACCGTTCGCCGTAGTCCCAACCCTCGAGGGTATTCGGTATCGTATGGAACTGGCAAGGGGGATGTGGGCATACGATCGACGGATGGACTCCGCCCTGGGCGTCGATCCGGTGGGGAAGCGTCGCGTACAGCCGGCACTCCGGGCAGTTGAGGACGACGAAGAGTTGCGGCTCGACGACGCCACCTTCCTTCTGGACTCCTCCGCGCCAGGCGCACCAGTGACCGGGCGGGGTGTCCCAGTGGTCCTGGCCTTCGGCCGGCGTGAACCTCTTGAACGTGTACGCTCCGGTCATGCTTAATCGTCCCGTTGGAAGATTCTCTAGCGGACGACGCGAACGGTCAGGCCGTCGAGCATCTCGATCAGCGTGGCCTTTTCTTCTGCGAAGATCTCGCGGTAGTACTTGTCGTCGCCGCCCTCGATCCCCCAGAGGCCAGGGCTCTTGATCGTGGTCCGGATGAAGTCCCTTCCGAAGGGGATCTCGAGGACCGCCACCGCCTGGACGCCGACAGCCTCCTCGGTGCCGTCGTGATCCTCGTCGGGAACGACCTTCATCTTGATCTCGGATTCGCGGACTCTCAGGAAAACGTGTTTCGGCATGGCTATCCTTTCTTATCGAAGATTCCCTACGCGGGGCCCAGTTCCTTGAACCAACAGACGAAGCTGCCGTACCTCTTGTTGTCGAAGACGACGTGCGCGGCCTTCCCGCCCCCCTCGATCCCCTTGATCACGCCGCGTGACCCGACCGGGATGTCCAGGCCGTGCCACTGAATCCGCTTCTTGGTCTTGACGCTGACGCCGATCAGGATCTTCTGAAGGTTCTTGGAGAGCGCCATAGTCCGGTCCTTTATCTTACGTTGGGAAGATTACCCGGTGGTCCGGAACGGGATCTCGAACCGCTCGAGTTCCATCGCCATCTTCCGGGTCGCCAGATCCTTCGTGATGGATGGGTTCAGGATCTCGATCCCAAGGAGTCGGCCATCGTCTCCAAGATCGAAGATCATCCCACCCGGGAACACAACCTGCTCGACGGCGTCCCCAGGGCCGATCTTCTCGAAGTAGATGTACGCGGACTCGCTGCCCTTGTCGAACTCGATGCTCTTCACTTTCATCATTACACCCAATACACAGTATGCACTACAATCGGATCATCAGGCGGATCGTTAGGCCAGTACACGACCGCCACGCTATCGCCGTTCACCCTTCCGATTCTAAGCGTCGTCCCAGGCGCCGAACCAGCGCCAACATCCCTCCCATCCCTGAATACGATGTCAACGAGCTCGCCGGTGATCCCACGTTGCTTCGCCCTCTTTTCTCCGTGCTCATCGAATTCCCACTCATCGGTGTCCAATTGAACCCGCCTTCCGACTTCGTCAGAAGCCGCCCTACCCCCCAAGAAATGTCTGCCAGAACAAGATCTGAGGGGCCTGGGCGGCGGCTGTCGAAGTCCTAATATCGGGTAACGATCTTGCTCTGGCACTTAGAGTGTACCGCGCGAACTACAGCACGTCAAGGCAGCACGATCGGCCAATCTTTGATCTTTCCGGACGTTCGTAGCCTCTCAAACAACACCAAGACATCTCTGGAGACGCCTCCGCAAGCACACCCATCCGATGTACACCTATCCGGCCCACCGTCCTTCAGAACATCACGATGTTCGATTGCTAGGTGTCCACAGGCGAAGCATGTTACCGGAAGCGGTCTCTTCATAATCTTTGGTCAGGAAGATTACCTACGCGCCTGTCTGTCCCGGGGGTCCTCTTCGGACTCGTCTACTTCCCCCTCCGCCTCGTCGAGCTTCTCCATGAGTTCCTTGCGCTTCTCGTCCAACTCCGGGGTGAGCTCGCCGGCCTCGGCATTGGCGGCCTCAAGGTCGATGAATTCCTTCGCAAGTTCGTAGTCCTCGGCGTTGAGCGCGCGGAGGGCCAGGGAGATGTTGTGGTCGTTTGCTTCCTCGAGGGCCGCGGCGCAGAAGTCGGTGATGGCGCCTATGTCCCACTTGAGCTGGGTCGCGACGTCGCTCGGATCGATCTTTGTGGCCATTCTCCCCTCGCTTTATCTTCTCTTTAGAAGATTCTTAGGAACCCACTGGAGAGATCCCGGGAGGATCACCACCTCCCGGGATCCCCTGCTACCAGTGACCCATTCCACCCCCGCAGTTCACGAATGATTCTACCCCTCGTCCTGGTCGGAGTCCACTTCCGGATCGTCTCCCCCGCAGTCGCAGGGTACCCCGTGGGTTCCGCAGATCGGGCAACTTGACATCCCGAAGGCCTCCAGTTACTCTACATCCCGCAGCAGCCTTGAGGGCGGGCGAAGGGCCAGCGCCCTAGCCGGTCTCATAAGCCGGAGGTGCGCGGTGCGACTCCGCGGCCCGCTCCCAAGGCTGCTGCTTCATTTCCAACTACCACGACGTTCCGAACCAGTAGGCCCAGCAGCTACGGCAGTACAGGTTTCCGCCATTCCGCTTGAGGTTCTTCCTGAAGAACCTCCCGCGACCACGGCATGAGCTGCAGGGCGCGCGCTTCGATCTCACGGAACCCTCCAAGAATCTTCCAGTCAGAAGATTCGTCTATTTACCTTCTTGGGTTCTGCTGGTCATCATTGAGGCAGCTCCACCTTGAACGTCAGCCCGCAGAGCGGGCAGCGATACCGAGAACAGCAATCGCAGACGTCCTCGATGGAGACGGCCTCCGGGTGTTCCCACCGATCTCCGGGCTTGTTGTCGGCGGGGGCTTCTTTGGTACAGGTTCTCCGGCCATTCATCGTAGTCATGACTTCCGCTCCTCTTGGGATTCACGCTGGGCCTTAGAGAGATCCTCTCCGTCTATGCGCCGATGGACCCAGACCGTAGCAAGGCTTCTCAGGGCCGCCCGGTAGTCCAAGTGAACGTCGTTGGTTTCGTGGTCGTCCTGGTATTCCGCAAGCACCTGAGACGGGTAGACCCTGAAGGACTTCGATTCGGCGTTTCTTGAAATCTCGTCATTAGCAAAGCGGCAGGTCAGGACTCTGACGCCCTTGTTCCTGCCGACATCGCGGCGAGATTCCGAGATGACCCGTGCAACGCGCAGCCGACCCGGGCCCTCAGACACAAGCACGAATGTCATGATCTATGAATCTCCAAAGTCCATTGGCCCGATCCAGTCGTTCGCCGGATCGTCGTTCGCGTCCCACTCGTCATCCTCGTTCGGAGTGCTTGGGAAGATCCCGACGTAGGAATTCGCCTCTGCCGCAGACATCCGGCCCGGAAGATTCCGACTCCCCTTGCACCCTGGGAACTTGGTGCAGCCGTAGAACTCTCCGAACTTTCCGTTGCGGAGGATCATCTTCGCGCCGCACTCTGGACACTTCACTCTGTTCTCGGCCTTCATGGTATAGCTCAAAGGTCTACATACCCAGCGCAGGTGCAATCCTCGGCCCCGCACGGTCCCTCGTCATGGTGATCTTCGTCTTCGTGTTTGCATCGACAGCAGATCAGCAGATCGTAGGTTGCCGCGAAGATGTCCGGCTTACAGGGATACTTTTCGCCTTGAACGCCTGTGATGATCCAATCCCCGGGACGAACCAACATCTGACCCTCAAGCGTGGCGATCATCGGCTCGTTCAGGGTTCCTACGGCGATGACGCCCTGCTCGTTCCACGGCTTTGATGGATCGAATTTGATTGCCTCCACCACGACCGGCTTCTTTCGGACCTTCATACCGTCTCCTACAAAAGCGTTCTATCGCGAAGCGGTCCATTTCCTGAATTCCTGGAGATTCACAATGTCTCTCCAGGGGAACCAGGGGCGCCCATCCCGAAACATGAATTCCAGGGCCGCGAGCTGGGCCAAATGATCGACCCAAATTCGCATGGCGTGAATCTCAAACGCTCTTCTGGTCATTTTCATTGTTCCGCTTTATCGCGTGGACGTTGCACGGGTGCAGGACGTCATCTACCATCCGACATGCACAAGAGCCATCCGGAAGTAGCACTTGCCGCTTCTCGATGTACGTCGTCTCATGCTTCCCGCAGGCAGAGCAACCGCCGGAATTCGCGTTGACCGAATGACAAAGGCAATCGCACTTTGGCTTAGGGTGGCACTTACAATCGTGCGGCTCGTGGCTCCAGTTGCACTCGCCACAGCATTCGTGCTTTGGCTTTACCGTGACGTCGCCGATCGACAGCGCCGCGCAGGCGATCCCATATACTTCACCAGGGCCTTCCTCGATGATGCGGTCCTTGATCTTCTCCAAGGCCTTCCGGTATTCGCAGTTGAGCCGTTCCGCGTCATTGCTTTTGACCTTCTCAAGGCACAGAAGCTCGGCAGTCCCCTTGTGGTTGAGCCTCTCTTCGTGCAACTGAAGAAGTAGCTCGCGCTCTTTCTTGGCGGCCTCCTCGGCGGCGAACAGGAGGCCGTCTATCTGATCGGAGCCCTTCTTTACCTGAAGATCTGCGCTGTCCCTCGCCTCGCGGGCCTTCATGACCGTCTCGCGCCACGTTTCTTCAGCCGTATCAGCCCTGCGCGTTTCGTCGGCCGCTCTCCCGAGAGCGGCGTCCCGCTCGGCGCGGAGCTTGGCGTTCTCGGCTTTCAGGTCCGCAGGAACAATGCAGGAGAGTTGATGGAGTCCGCTTCCGATCTCCCCGCCGCAGTCTTCGCATTCCATGCGCTACACTCCTCATGCCCCCTGGCGGCTGGATTCTCCTTCGGCGGGTTTTCCCCCGCCGCCGCCAGCCCCAGGGGGCGTTTCGCTCTAGCTAAGGCTTGTTGCTCAGATTACTTTTGACAATGGCCTCGAGCGCGATACGCTCTGTGGGGCCTGGATCTCGATGCGGCACCCACTCGCCATCCGGCGTCCACTTGCGGAAAAGCCAGCCGTACCACTCGCTCGTCTTGTCGATGCAGTAGGCTTCAGCCCCGTACATCGCACCGGTAGGAATCAGCGTCGGCATACTGTCTCCTTTCAAACCTTAGGTTCGTCTAACGGTTTCACCCGACTCAACCCGAAGTCCTTCTCGATCTTCTGGCGCTCTGCTTCCGTCAGATCCGGGAGCGGCACAGCGTAGTACGGGCAAGGCATCCCGCTCAGAGCGTTCATCGGATGGCCGACTTGCACCAACCCGGCGTACCCGCACTTGTTGCAGAAGTAGTTCATTCTTCTCTCGAATCTACCTTCACATTATGAGACCGAGGGCCGCGTCGAGGGGTATTGACAGCGGCCCCCGGCCTCGAGAAGACTCTTCATCGTATAACAAGAAGATTACCTAGAGCCACTCGTCGAGCCTGAGGCGACGTCTCCATTCCGGCGTGTCCTTCCCGAGATGCTGCGCCACGAGCAGAAGAGCTTGCGCGGCAGCTCGTACGTCCTTCTCAACAATCCTGTAAGCGGCCATAGCAGCAGTGTGCTGCTTGCGACGGCCTTGGCATCTCTCGGTTTTGTGGATTGCCGCCTCGGCCATCGAACGTACCATCCTGTACAGATGCTCGACCTTTGAAAGGTCAAGCTCATACGGGTTCTTCAGGTATCTTCCTCTCCCAAGAAGGGATGAGCGAATGTCTTTTGACGTGGAAGCGATATAGCGGGCCAGCATCGTGTATGTGCTAGCGAGGCGGGTGGCAACCTTCGCGATCCCCGGAGATCTTGGATCGATCCGAGAAAGCTCTACCAAAGCTTCCCCGCATCGATGGAATTGTTGCCCGTAATACTTCAAGTCGGCAAACAAGCCAGACAGTTTACTCATAAGACCTCCAAACCCTTCGAGCTGCGGCGCCGCCCATCAGACATGCCACGTTGTCCAGACGAAGCGTGAGAAGTGGGACGTCGCCGCAGTTCGTAAGGCTCATGAACAACTCCGTCTGGACTTCTTGAGTATATCCTGTGCTTGACGGTTGTCAAGCTCGTGGCTTCTGGCGGCTAAGGTCATTTTCTTATATGGACCGAGCGTCTTTGTAAGAACTTCGATTGACTGAGACACTTCCTCTCTGCATCCGGCGCACTTATTGTCGCTGCATGGTTGGCCGAGAATGTCCCGTATCCGTAGAAGCGCCTGTTTGTACTTGTTCATCTTTATCTTCCTCCGAGAAGATTACCTACACGTCGTACGAAGGATGACAGAAGCACCCGGACTCGCCCCAGCAGTCCCTGCACATTTCGATCTGACCACGCGCTAGGTCGAGAACCTTCTCCCGATCATCCGCGGACAGCTTCTTGATCTCATCGACGATCTCTTGAGGAGTCATTATCTTCTCCGAAGAAGATTACCTACGCCTCCGAGCAAGGCCCCACCGGCCTTTGTACGTTCCAGACTTACGATCTTCAGCGAGATGGATCCGGCAGCCGTTACAAACCCCATCGCGATTGTCCGTCTGACGACTGCAGCGCAGATCGATCTTACGGCAGGTCTCGCTCGTGTACAGCACGCACCTACAAAGCATAATCTTCTATCCTGAAATTACCTAGACGTTCCAGCGGTCAGCCATCTTCTTGGTGTAGTAGATATCTGAAAGTTCCAGCGTCTGTGCAATCAGGTACTGCAGACGGTCCGCCTCCTCGTCCGCCTTGCACCCAGAGCATGGACCAGCCTGGTCGCAGGGCACTTGGGCGATGCGCTTCGTGGATCCGTCGGGACGATGTGAAGGGCAGAAGAGGCCTAGGTTCGGCTCGAAATACCACCCGATCGCACGAAGGCCGATGGCACCTCCAGTACCGACCGCAGTACGATCGCAGCTAGGCACCTCGCACTGCCATTCATTACACATCACAACGACCTCCAATCTTCGATTACGAAGATTCCCCCTGAACAACGGCCTTACAGAGCTCCGAATGCCGAAGCTCCTTCTCTCCTCTGCACGCCACGCAGAACGCCAGCGGCAGCACAGTGCTGGCGATGGCCTGATCTCCGTCTTTGAGATCCTTCCCGCAGTCGTAGCACCTCTGGGGGTGGATCGCGATCGGATGATACGGCTTGGTCATACCGGCACCGCCGCCTGGTCGACGATAAGCTTGTACCTGGCGACGCGTCCGCCCCCGGCCTCTACGCGCGTCTTGCAGTCGATGTGGTATCCGGCCGTCCGGAGCTCGGCGATGATCGAGTTCACCGCGCAGACCTTGCAGACCTCGATGATCTCGCGCGTCGTCGCCCCATCAACGCCCCTCTTCCTGAGGAACTCCAGAACCGACCCCAGCCGCCTCGAGCGCGCCGGGTTCGCTGCGTGAATGTGTCCCATGGTTCTCTCCTTTCAACCATCACTTCCACCCTAAATGGCCCCCGTAGGGTCCCAGCGGTGAGCTGGGCGGGGGCTTGATAGGGAGGAAATAGTCAATAGGTTCTGACGTTCTGGTCGACCTCCTGAGCAGGTCCGCCTCTCTGACATCCGCTGGCCGTAGCGGCGGCCTTGTCTTGCGCCTGGTCCCGCAGTGTCTTTGCCTTGGCCGCAAGTTGACGGGTGTCGACCCACGCCCTCTGCTCCATCATCCACGACTTCTTCGGGTATGGTTCGGGCTGCGTTTCGACCCGGCGCAGCCACTCGTCCAGATAGAGTGCGCCGATTATGAGGCGCTCGACCAAGATCACCACTCCGCAGTGTTGGCGATCAAGCTGGCAAAGGCCGATCTTGCGCGGCTGCTCTCCATCAAGCCAGATCACACTCCCGTTCACCACGGACCTGAGCGCGATCTCGAGGGCACCGCTGACTGCAGACAGTGCTGAGTATGCTGCTTCAGCGTCTGCCCAGGTCGCGAAGTTGCGCTTCCGTTTCTGCGACATCGGTACGGCTCCTTAATCTTCCAACCCGAAGATCTAGCGGCGAAGCCGGATCTCCGCCTCGTGCTTCCGCAGCCTCGCCATCACTTCGATAGCTTCCTGGGCACCCTCGGTCTGGACGCCGGCATCGTGGATCTCCTCGCACAACTTGATCGCCGCGCAGGTCTTTCCGAGCATCAGACTGATGCCCTCCGGGGGGATGAAGGAGAGGTCGATCTTCCACTTCCTGTAGATGTCCCAGGGGGTCATTTTATACCTCTATTTCTCTGTTTTACCCCGGGTCGGAGAGGGATTTGAGGCTATCCGTAAGGTCGGTTTCGCCCTCTTCGCGCCCTTCCGGTACTCGACCCCGAACTTCGTGAGCTCCCAGACGTACTGCCACCGCTTGTTTGCCGGTTCGCGGCCGATCCGGCGGAGATATCCGTACTTCGCGAGAATCGAGAGCCAGGCAGACGCCGTCTTGACGTCCAGATCTGTCTCGCCAGAGAGAGATTGTGATGTCAGTGGTTCCCCGCGCTTCGCTACTGCGCGAGCCGCGTACAACACCTCACGCCACAGCCCTGTTTTCGATTTCATGAAGCCTTGATCTCCACTACTGCGAAACCGGTTCGAACGACGGGCAGGAGCAGCGGTAGCCGCTCGAGGCGTTCCGCTTGCAGTCGCCGGGAGTTCCGTTGTGGGCGTGGTCCTCGCGGAGATGCCCGCACAGACACTCCTCGAGCGGATCCGCGCCCGGGTTCTCGTCCCGCCGGAGCGGTTGTACGTAGCCCTTACTCATCTTCAGTCGCGGCAATCCACGGCCCATCGTCTCCTCCTACCACGCAGTTCCAAACCAGTACGCCCAACAGGAGCGGCAGTACAAACCGTTTCCCTTTCGTTTGAGGTTCTTCCTGTAGAACCTCCCGCGTCCACGGCACGAACTGCAAGGGTGTCTCTTCATGGTGCGAATCAATTACGAATCTTCACATGAGAAGATTAGGCGTACTCCCGGATCGAATGCCAGACGCCCCGGCGGGCTGCCTCGCCGGCCATGAGCTTGACGGCTTTCTCCGTCAGGATCCGGAGTTTCTTGCAGCGCACCGAGCTTATGCAATGGAAGCATCCGTCCCGGTGCTTCTCGATCTCGACGCGCGCGAAGGCCTCCGTCCAGGTGAACCCCTGGCCCTTGATCTCGTTGAACATCCCAAGCATGACCCGACCGATCGAGCAAAGGGGAAGGCCTCCGCGGCACGGCTGCGGATGGGCTCCGACACCGCTGCACATCGGCGCCCGATCACCCTGCGCGGCGTAGAGGCCGCACTTCCCCTTCTGGACCGTTGCCTTTGACCCGAGGAGTTCCTGGGCCTTCTTGATCGCCCACTTAGGAATCATGCCACCGCTCCTTCCCTCGTCACGACGACAATCTTGACCGTGGCCCAGCCAGCATGGACGTACTCCACGACTCTCCAGGTCTTGACCGCCGTCCAGCGACAGAAGAGATCATCCGCGTAGGTCTTCGCCGCTTCCGCCGTGGGGAACCGGAGGGCGTTTCCGTAGAACTCCGGGTCTGATCCTGTCGCCACTTCAGCCGCAAACGGCCCTTCCGTGCTCTTCATTCGGCACCTCTCTACACAATTCCGACAAGTCGGAGCCACGACGTGTGACCGTGTGGGCACCGCCCGTCAGGCTCGACCCGGCAACCGTCCGTCGCCTCGCAGATCCCGTCGAACTCCCAGTCCATCAACTGGGCGACCGTCGGCTGCGGCGTAGTCGCCTTGTGCGCGATCCCATCCCCGCGCGGAGATCTACCGAAATCCCCGATCGCGCAGCGGGGACACTCGGATTCTCTCGTATTCACAGGGGTGCCTCCTACAAATCTGATCCGTATGCGGGTTTCAGAATATGGGTCATCAGGCTTTCCATGTGGGCGCTCGCAGAACCGACCAAAAACACCACGTAGTGGCTGTCGGCAGCCTTTTTCGACACCTCATCGAGCCTCGGATCAACTTGGCCTGAGTCGCTTCCCATAGAACACGCGGTCAGATTACCGCACAGACACCTATGGCCTTTGACCTTCCCGGTACGAAGCCCCATGTT
>ERZ1292644.1299-Hain-H14-01um-R2-1299-length-13281-cov-14_pt1 | contig 13281 bp, 16 predicted proteins | sample MGYA00564402_ERZ1292644 | MGnify/ENA primary metagenome ERZ1292644 (study PRJEB36523, sample SAMEA6512644) | groundwater metagenome | collected 2019-01-09 | study: AquaDiva: Metagenomics assemblies of 32 groundwater samples | reverse complement strand
ACGGCGGAGTGGGGATTGTTGCCCATGAGAGTTCTGCGGGTAGCACTCAACGCCTTCAGTTATGGCTGGTGTCGTCTGCCATTGGCTGGATGACCCTCGTGTCTACTGCGGGAGGCGCGGGACTCTTTTTCTCGTCCACGAGCACCTAAGCGGTGATCACAACCGCCATTGAGCGGTGGGCTGAGAAGGCGTCTGACTGGTTTGACCAGTACCATCAGGCCCCGGAGGCCCAGCGGGACTGGGAGACATGGCAGGCTCCGTATCGCCAAGGGGTAATCGCGGGCGTTGATCTGTTGCGAGGAACCTCTGTCTTTGAAGTGGGCTGTGGTGCAGGCCCCAATCTTCGATTACTTCAACAGGCGCGTCCACACCTTCAGCTTGGCGGGAGTGAGCCTGCCACCCATCCTCGACTCTGGGCCAGTGAGCATCTGGGGCTCTCCATCCGGTCAGGGACTCTTCCAGCCACCCTCCCAGGGGCCGAGTGGGATGTCATGCTCTCGTGTTATGTGATGGCCTACACGAATAAGGAGGACGTGCAATCAGTCTTGGAACGATGCCCGACCCGGGGGCTCATCCTCATGGAACCGGAGGCAGCCAAGGCGCCTGATTTCATTCATGACGATCAGGCCCAGGATGGGAAATGGGGCCACCCCCACACACATTGGAATTACCGAGAGATGCTGAGGGACACGGGCTGGCATCTCTGGTGGGTGTGGCCGCTTCCATGGCAAAACTGTGCCATGGCCCCCACGTCGATTCTCATCGCAACGAGGGAGGAGACCCCTAACCATGGCAGAAACACTGGTAACGGAAGCGCCTAAAACCGGCTGGGTCGTCACCCCAGCGAGTGCCGCCGTTACGATTGTGGATCGTGACCAGGCCACCATCCAAGTGTCGCCCCCTCGCAAGAAGGTAGCGATCATCGGCTTCGCCTCGAACACGCTCCATTTGGTCCCCTGGGACGACCCGACGTTTGAACTCTGGGGCCTCAATCAGGGGCACATGAACTTCAAGCGTCGGGCCGACCGATGGTTTGAGATGCACCTGCCCGACGCGGTGACGGATGTGCGGGACCCACAGTATCTCGACTTCCTCAAGAAGTTGGACATCCCGCTCTACATGATCCAGCGGTATGAGGAGTTTCCCACGTCCTGTCGCTATCCAATCGAGGACGCGATCCAGTATGTGGGTCGGGACTACTTCCAGTCCAGTCCTGCCTTCATGGCGATCCTGGCCGCGATGGAAGGCTTCGAGGAAATCCACTTCTACGGCATCAACTTGGCGATTGGGGACGAATACTTCTACGAGAAGCCCAACATGGAGTTCTTGCTGGGACTCCTTGAAGGCAAGGGGATCAAATGTGTGGTCCCCCATGCTTCGGCCCTGCTGAAGCAGTATCGACGGTATGGGTACTTTGTGGACAGCCGCCCGGCCCAGCAACTCAAGACGCTCCTGAGCGCACGCATCCAGGAGTATCGCACGCGCATTGAACGGCATCAGGCCGACTTTCATACCACGCTTGGCGCCATGCGGGAAGCCGAGGCGCTGATCCAAGTGGCCGAGGGGCAGGACCATGGGGCGGATATTGTGCTCCAGATCGCATCGTCGTAAGGAGCTGCTATGAGTCAGAATGTCAAAGACTTCCCCAACCTGACCTTCACTGGGACCTCCACGGTGTCCAATGCCATCGCTGGGATGGACGACTGTGAGGGCATCGCCATCTACTGGTCCTCCTCGACAGGGACCACGTTCACGGTGCAGGTGGCCTTGGACCCCACGAGTACCTCGGCCTTTGGGTTGCTCCAGTCGGCGGGGTCCGATGTGACGATCACAGCAGGGGAAACCCTCGTGATCAGCCCGTGTCCCTTCCGGCAGGTTCGCCTCCTCGCCACAGCCGCCAGCACGGGGTCTCTCTTCACAGTCGCAGGCCAATTCCCGTCCATCTAAGGTGATGACTATGCCCATTGATTATCGAGAAGTCGCCAAAGCATGTCGGCAGGGTGCCAAGGTGTTTGAGGCGTTCAAAGCGGGGGAAGAGTTTGCCGCCGCGATGGAGGCCGCAGAGCACGCGATTGCCAATGACCAGGCTATACTGGCCCGTCTCCAGCAGGACGTTCAGGCCGCTCGGGCCGAACTCAAACAGATTCAGGACCAACACGCTACGGATCGAGGCTTGTTAGAAGCTGTGCGTGGTCAAATTGCGACTGGGAAGGCCCAGATAGCCGAACTCGCTTCGGACCGACAGGCGACCGCACAGCTCATCGCGCAACGGGCGGAGATCAAGCAGGAATTTGATGCCATCCTTCGCGCCCATGGCGTTCGCCGCGAGCAGTGTCAGGCCGAGATTGCAGCCCTTGTCACTCGCCGGGATGCAGAATCGGCTGAAATCCACCGCCTGACCCAGATTCGAGACGAGATCAAACAGAGCCTCGCCAGGGTGTAGTCGGGCGCCCCATGCTCCTCTGGGTGGTGAACCTCGGGTTCGCTGCAGGCCCCGAATCTGGGCCTCCATCTGAGGTGCTCTTGACGAAGCTCATTACTCCGACACAGGTCACGTATGCGACCGTGGTGCTCTAATGGCAGATAACGTTGAACTCAATTCAGGTTCAGGTGGCGAGATCGTCGCCACGGACCAGATCGGGACCTCCTCGGGACCGCACTACCAGATTGTCAAGCCTGCCTATGGGGCGCTCGGCACCGCCACCCTGGTTACGAGCGCGGCCCCTCTGCCAGTGGTCTCCGGGTCATCGGGCGTCATTGCCGTCTCATCTGGAACCATTACCCTCTCCTCAGCGACCTCTCTGTCCAGTGGCCTCGTTACGCTTTCTAGCCAGCACACGGTTGCTCTCTCGTCAGTTGGATTCGGTCCATCGTATCTAGGCACAGTCAGCACGGCGGGGTATGCGCCTGTTACGTCCTCGTTTGGGCTCCTGAGTGAAGTGAGTTCCGGGAGCTATCTCACGCGGGCACTGTCGTCAGGGATTGTCACGCTCTCCTCAGTTCCTACGGTCACTGCGACCTTAGGGACTAATCCCTGGTCGAGTGCCCCAGGGTTTAACATTCCCATCGTCAGTGCCTCCTCGGGATTTCTCCAGATTAGTGGCACTCCGACCGTGACCGCAACGGCTGGGACCAACCCTTGGTCCTCAGCCCCAGGCTTCAACGTGCCGGTGGTCTCGGTCTCCAGCGGACTGGTCCAGACCCTCTCTAGTGGCCCGGTGCTCTTGTCCTCGGCTGGGGTATCTCAGCTCATCCTTCCGATCACCTCTACGGCAGGCTACGCTCCGGTGACCTCTTCAGCGGGGTTGGTCGTCAACATTTCTAGTGGGACGATTACCCTCTCTAGCAACCCAACTGTGGTAGCCACACAGGGCACGAATCCATGGTCGTCTGCCCCTGGGTTTAATGTCCCAATTGTGAGCGCATCATCAGGCCTGACGCAGATCAGCGGGACCGTGACGGTCCTCTCTGCTTCCTCGGGCCTTGTGCAGATCAGCGGCACTCCCCTGGTGCTAAGTGCCAGTAGCGGGCTGATCCAGATGCTCGGCAATGTGACCACGAGTACCCCTGAACTCGCTGCGGGCCTCCAACTCGTCACTATGACGACTGATGGGCGCGTGCGGGTCAATACCTCAGCAGGGGGGGCGGGATCAACAGTGGTCTCGCTCTCCAGCACACCTTTTATAAACTTAGTTGGGACCTCTAGTTCGCTCGCCACGGTCACATCCTCTGGTGGGCTCGAAGTGACTATTGTATCTGGGGCTGGAGCCGGATCGACTCAAGTCCACATCGTCGGAGCTGGGAACGTCATTTCGCCAGTCACATCCTCATTCGGGCTCCTGACCCAAGTATCAAGTGGGAGCCTGATTGGGCTATCGAGCGGCACAGTGACCCTCTCTAGTGTCCCCACAGTCACCGCCACCGCCGCTACGAATCCCTGGTCATCGGCGCCAGGGTTTAACGTTCCGATTGTGTCCGTTTCGAGTGGGTTAGTACAAATTTCTGGCACCCCAACAGTCACAGCAACGGCTGGCACGAATCCTTGGAGCAGCGCCCCGAGTTTCAATGTCCCGATTGTCTCGGTGTCATCTGGGGCAGTTCGGACGATTCCCCTAGCCCTTCACACGACAGAGGCACTTCGCTCAACATGGTTTCAATCAACCGGCGGGGCGGCCTCCGTCAGCATCTTGACATCTGCGACGAACCTTGTCGGCTATTCCTACTTCAATTCGACGGCGACGATCCGGTCCATTAAGATTTATGCCGCAACGTCGGCCCCGACGGTGGGCACCACAACCAAAGTCCTCCTGAGTCTCGTGGCACCTGGCTCGACGGGTGGCGGTGGCGCGAATGTGATGCTTCCACTCCCCGGACTTTATGCCTCTGGGCTTGGATTCACCATGACCGCCAACGTGGGGGCGACGGATACCGGAGCCCCGGGATTGAATGACCTGACGTTGAATCTCTACTTTGTCTAAACCCAATACAGAGGATAGGCGCTCTGGCGGATGATTCGATAAATGGCCATCACCTTTGTCAACGCCGACGGCACGGGCGAGACGGCGGAGATCATCGAGCTCATCATGACGGGCTCGGGGACCGCCGCCGCCTGCTGAGGTCGTGTCCTCACCGACCTTGATGTTTATCGGCTGATGCCAACCGCGTCTCTTCCTATCGGCGGTGACCTGATCTCTCGCGCTACATTCGCGTCTGCGAAATGAATGACTTCACGTCAGAAATCGCCGCGACCGGCGGTGACTGGTCTGAAACGGAAATTGATGGCGATCAGGCCCTACGATCTCGTTAATTCTGGATATTGACCGGAGGGTGGTGGGCTAATGGCGCGCTGTTGGGGAGTCGGGTAAATGGCCATCGCGGAAGTCGGCAGCGGAACGCAACGAGCAACCTCGGCAGAGTTTTCTGGGGCTGACTCAGGAACCCTGGCCTTTCCAGCAAATGTTGTGAGTGGGAATCTCCTCATTGTCGCGGGAGCGGCTTGGCAAGCAACCTCTGCTCCGACCTCGATTGCCGTGACGGATACGCGGAGTACGAGTTATACCGTGCTCTCAACAACCCTCGCGGCGGGCGGGGGCGGCGCTGTCCGGTATTGGATCGCCTATGGGCTCGCGCCTTCCAGTGGGGCCTGTACGGTGACTGTCAACCCCGCAGGCGCCTTGGCGGATTTTACCTTTTCGATTGACGAGTTTTCTGGAGTATCTACGACTCCACTAGATGTGGATGGCGGCTCCACGGCAGGGCTTGGCACGGATATCACTCCCTCGGATGATCTCACGACCCTCACAGCGAACGATCTCGTCATCGGGCTAATGACAGATAACGATGCCACGGTGACCATCACGCCTGGGGCCAGTTATACCCAGATTGGTGAAGTAGAGAACAACGTCACGACCCAGTGCCATAGCGCCGTGTTTCGGCTCGTGACCACGGCACAGGCGTACACCGTCGATTGGAGTTGCGATATTCCAAATGCGAACACGTGGGGCGTGTATACGGCGGCGTTCAAGGCGGCGGTAGCGGTGACGCCTCGCTCGTTGGCCCTGCTCGGTGTGGGGGCCTAACTCATGCCCCTGAATCGCATAGGGAGCTGGGAATGCCAGGTGGCCCATCCTTGATTGATCTGATCCGCTCCGCCGGAACCGGCGGGCTCCACCCCGATGTCCTGCGTATGCTCCTGTCCCAGCCGAGTCATGAGGCCCAGTCGGGACAGCTTGAGACGCTTCGGGGTCAGATTCCCATGACGGATCCGATGCAGCTCATGTTACGGGACTGGCACCATCAAGCCTTTACCCGTGGGATTATGGAGCGATTTGGCCCAGTCTTGGGCCGGATGATTGCAGGCAGCGGCATCCCGCTCTGGCAGGTTATGAAAATGCTATCTCAGAACGTACCTGGTGGACGGCAGGCCAGCCAATACCTCCCGCAGAGCCTCCAGCCTCATCTTGGCACCCCTCCGACTTGGGGCCAATTGGGGACCGGGCTGAGGCCGCTCTTGAGCCGCCTCCCGTCTCCGAGTCAGGTGCCCGTCCCCCCAGGGTTATCAGGAGCCGGACCTTAGATGGCAACCCCCGAGAATCTCTCGGCCACGGCGATTGAAACCATCGTGATGAACGCCCTCCGTCTGCCCACCAGCAATACGACGGAGCTGGGGAAGGTTCGGGACCTCATCAATGCCGTCTATCGAGACATCTACCTCAAAATGGATTGGTGGTGGCTCCTCAAGACCCAAGTGGTCAATACGACCGCCAAGGTAGACCATAGTGGCACCATGAGCGTGACGCTCGGATCAACTTCGATCACAGCCTCCACCGCCATTAGCCTGCCCATCCAGAACTATGCACTCATCCTCACGGGCAACGCCAATGACCCCAATGCGGTCTACCGGATTACGACCACCACGACCTCGGGGACAGCCACAGCCCTGGTCGTGGATGCTGGGATCACGGCTGCGACCTCTACAGCGGCTGGGTATGAGCTGTATGAAGATAAGATCAAACTGGCGGCTGACACGGGAAAGATGCTCCAGCTCAAGCGGTTTGGCGGGGGGCTCCCGATCCGCCTCATCGGCCCAGAGATGATGATGCAGCTCAAGATTCAGGGGTCTATCCCAGGCCGACCTGAGTGGGCGACGGTGTTTGAGTATGCGACCTCTGGGGACCCCACAACGCAACGGTGGCTCTGGCTCCACCCATACCCAGATAAGGCATACCGGTTGGAGATCCTCTACAAGCAACAGCTCAATACAGAGCTGTCCTCCACGACCCAGCCCTTCATGCCGGATGAGTACCGCCAGCTCCTCGTGTATGGGGCGCTGGCCCGTGGGTACCCGATCTACATGGACGACCTGGAGCGAGGCAAGTTCTTTCAGGCCCTCTTCAATGACTTGATGGCCTTGATGCAGGCGGCCCAGCGGGAGTATGCCTCGGACCTTCCCCATCTATACCCGGATGAGTCCTATCGGGAGACCCGCCGGTCTCGCGGGCGACGGGGGCGCATGAGCCTCGGATCATATTTTGGCAGATTGCCATTTGAGCCATAGGGGGGCCTAGCAATTCCTTCTAGGGACTCGGTCTTCACAGTACATCCTGCGCTTGGGGGCCTCGATGTGTCCTCTGATGCCACTGTGCTGGACCCCAACTTCGGGACCGTCATGGATAACATCGAGTTCTTGGAGGGAGGGCAGCGGAAGAAACGGCTGGGTCTCCAGGTCTACTCCACCAGCACCAGCCACACCACGACGGGAGCTATGATCTCGACCTCTACTCCCGTGCGGGCTGCCGTTGATTTCTGGCGCTATGGGGCCTCGCTCACGCCGACCCAACATCTGGTCGCGGTCTCGGGAGCCAGCCTGTTCTACTCGACGGGGAACGGCAAATGGACCACTCTGAATGGGGCGGCCTCCTCGTTCGGAGCCTCCACTAACATCAACACCATGATCACGATTGCCGGGGATTATGCCGTGATCTCAGATGAATCCGCGACCCCGATTGCCTATAACCAGTCCACCTTGAAGGATTCTCAAACGGCCACTGAGGGGGGTTCGACGTGGGCGCTTTGGCCCCGATTCACGGGGTCCCGCTACCACCTGGACCGCTTGTTCATGTGGGGCATCTCAACCTCACCCTCCCGCGTACACTACACGGCGGCTGGGAATATCTTCGACACCACGTCCACGGGGAGTTCCTTTAAGATCGCCGAGGGCGACGGAGACCGGGTGATTGGGGCCTCCAAGCCCTTCTATGCGTCCATGTATTTCTTCAAGGGACCGCAGTACGGGTCCCTCTGGCAACTGAGCGGGGTGGGCTCCACGGACTTTGCCATGGTCCAAGTGGGCTATGGGGCTCCCTTGGTCAACCAACGAGCGGTGGTCACGACCCCTTCAGACATCTTCTGGATGAGCCAGTATGGGATTCATAGCCTCCAGACTACTGTCAAGTATGGGAACGTGGAGGAAGCCTTCCTCAGTCTCCCCATCCAGAAGCTCTGGCGGGAAGGGTTGATCCGACGGGACCGGTTAGATGAGACCTGGGCCTTCTGGCACCCTCAGCGATCCATCGTGGGTTGGGCGGTGGTTCCAGCGGGGGAAACCACCCATCGGTGGCTCCTCATGTATAACTATGCCCTCTCCGATCCCAAGCCGGGGGGCAAGAAGTTCTGGGCCATCTGGAAGTTCAACAACAACGATCTGACCTGCGGGGACACGTTCCTGATCCCGGGGACATGGAACACCCTCGTGAGTCGGAACCGGGCCGGTCAGCCCGCCCCGATCTTGGGGGATGCCAACGGGAATGTGTTTGTCAACGACTGGACGGGCCTCTCCGATTACGGGAACGCCTACACCGCCACGGTGCGGACCCCCGTGCTGACCCGGTTTGCCACGGATCGTCAGCAGCTCATCCCCGAGACCCAGGAGAAGGGATTCGTGGGGATTGTGACCTACTTCAACCCCACGGCAGCCGTCTCTGCCGATGTGAGTGTCTGGGTAGACCGGCGGCTTCAATCCACCACCATTTCGCTGGCCGGTGGCGGGGCGACATTGACATGAGGGGGGCCTAACCATCGCCTTCATTCTTGACACCGATGTGTTGGGCGGGAGTGATTTCAACTACGCAGAGACGATCATCGAGGACCGTGGGCGTTCGATCATGGTCCAATGGTCGCAGGGGGGCGCGGGAGAAGACATGGAACTCTATGGCTACTCCATCCGGTTCTATCCCGCAGAGCAGCAAGCGAAGGAAGTCTCATGATCACATATTGCGAGGAGTGCCGGATTCCCTTGACCCGGGATGATGTCGTGATCGTCCCATGTGCCTTGTTTCAGGATGGGCGCCGGGTCCAGCTCTTGTGTGAACGCTGTGCCGCGCGTGAAGTGAGGGTCTAACGATGAGTCTCTCCCGCGACCGGAAGACTGATCGGAAGACCGTCTACAATCGTGCGTGGATGAAGGCATACCGAAAGTCGCATTGGGCTCATGTTCGAACGATTGAACGCGCGTCACAGGTAAGGCGGGCCGCTCGGTTAGGGGCAGAAGGGCTAAAAAGGGAAAACCTTCGTTACAATCTGTGGTATCAGTATCGGATGCCGATTGAGGTATTTGAACAAATGGTTGAAGCCCAACATGGGGCCTGCGCTATCTGCGAAAATGGTCCTGCGCTTGGAAAGCGTCTTCATGTCGATCATGATCACAGAACAGGAAAAGTGAGAGGATTGCTGTGTCATTCATGTAATCAAGGGATGATCGCGCTTGACCGCGTTGCGGCGTGGCCCGAGAAAGCCTCGCGCTATGCGACGAAGTTCATGGAGATACGCCAATCTCATTAGCAAGAGTGAAAACGTGGGTCGCAGGGGATACACTCACGGCGGCAGACTTAAATGCGGAGTTCAACAACCTCCTCAACAACCCCATTTCCCTGATCTCCCCCACCACGGGGGTCATCAACTTTGACAACAAGCTCCATACCAATCTGCCCGTCTCCGCGCTCTCGGGCACCTCGGGAAGCACGGGACAGGTGGCCACGATTAACACGGCGGCTGGAGCGGTTATTTGGGCTACCCCCGCTTCTGGTGGAGTCAATCCGACGATCATCCTCGATGCTGGAAGTGCGGTGTTCACTACTGCCCTCTTCCCCGCCCTCCAACGGAGCACGATGTTCCAGTCCAGCGCCGATGGGGTGATGATGGTTCTGGCCTACGATGCGAGTACGATGGAGAAGGCGTATTTCACGTTCCCTCTGTCCACGATGGTGTCAGCGGTATCCTCCGCCTCTATTGACTTGTGGATCACGGCCACTTCGTCTGGGAACACGGTTTGGCAAGTTGGCTCGGTCTTTCTCTTGAGCGGGTCCAGTGGGGGCGGGGCCAGCACCGCTGTCTCGTCCACCACGGCGGTCAACCTCGCAAGTCTCGCTACGAAGGTCTCCATTGGCTTGGTGGCCACGAGTTGGGCCACTCCGGGGATCGTTCAACTTTACATCGGGCGATTCACGTCTGATGCCGGCGATGCCAATACGGGGGATGTCTACCTCCAAAGCGCAGCGTTGCGGATCACGGTCTAGCGATGGGGACGTGGCGACGGATCGAGACGGACCGGGACGACCCCAAGAAGTCCACGGATACATTTGAGATAAACAAGGCTTCTGCCAAGGGCAAGCCGAAGAGCAAGATTGGCAACAAGGTCTCGGTGCACTTGTGCCCCCACGCAGCAGGCGAGTCGCTCGACGAATGGTATAATTGCAAGGATGCACCCCAAGCCCAGTATGAGGAGGTCTAGGGTGGCATTGGATTTCGATGGGACGGATGATCTCGTGGATCACGGCGACATCAACGCCTTGGATAGCGCCACACTCGCGACGATCTGCTGGTGGCAGCGGCCTGATACTGCCGTCGCTGCCGATGGGATACTCGGCAAGGGCACCACGAGCTTTTCTCCGATGGCACGGCATAATGGGGCAGCCGCAACGGGCATCCAAATCTATATCGCCGCTGTGGATAGCGTCCGGGCTAGCGCGTTTACCGACGGCCAATGGGATCATCACGCCATCGTCTATGATGGGGGCGGAGCGGCCAATGCCGATCGTCTGAAATACTACCGAAATGGCGTCCAAGAAACATTGACCTACAACGGAGCCATTGCTGCCTCTCTACCAGATAATGGCGCGGTAGTCTTCCAAGTTGGCGGCAAGACCGATTGGGGTGGGTTTGCCGACATGAAAGTCGCCCATCTGAAGATATGGAACGCGGCCCTCTCAGCGGATGAAGTCGCACAAGAAGTTTGGAGGTACCGACCTCATCGCACCGCTGGTTTACTCCTCTGGGCTCCATATGATGATGGCACCAAAGCCGTGGATTATAGTGGTAGTGGGAATAATGGGACCGTCACAGGGGCATTAGCAGCCGATGGTCCCTATGTAGGGGGCGGCGTTCGCCCCATCTGGAGTTAAGCCATGGCTATCTCACCAGAAATGATTCAGCAGCTCATCGCTCAGTTCCAAGGTCAGGGCCTTGGAGACCCCACAGGCATCCTCCCAGCCAGTGGGATTCCCCAGCCGGTTCCCCTGAGCGGGCTCCCCCTAGGAGCCTCGGGCTTGGGGTTCCCCGGTGAGACCCTGATGGCCGGATTGGGTGGAGGCATGGGCGGCGGGCCGATGGGCCAGATTCCCACGCCATCCCCAGAGTATGGGGGACCTCCCCCGATGATGGGGCCGATTGGGGCTGGGGCACTGGGGCAGGGAGGCTATGGGGGCTTTGGGGGAGGGTTTGGGCAGGGGCCAGCGGGACCATCCCAAGAAGTTCCAGGGGCGGCAGCGACGACTTCGGGAGATATTCTCGGGCAACTCCAACAGGGTCTTGGGGCCGGGAAAGATCTCTATAGTCTCTACCAGAAGTTCTTCTCCAATCAGACGGCGTATGGGGTGAATCCGACGACGGGGGCCATTGAGCAAGGGGCACCTTCCCCGACTAACATCCAAGGGCAATTTAACCCTCAATCCCTCCAAGGTATGACGGCACAGTGGCCGGAGATTGCGGCCATGGCTGGACAAGCGGTACCAGGCGGGCTCACCGGGATTCCTCCTGGGGCTACTTTCACTGGTGCAACCTTGGCTCCAGCAGGCGCAGAATTGCTTCCACAACTTGGTGCCTACGGCTTTGGGGAGTTTGCTGGGTATCCGTCTGCCCTTGGGCTCGGTGGTGGGGGAGCTGGCGCGGCTGGAACAGGTACGGCAGCGGGAGCTGGAGGAGCCGCTGCTGGGGCTGGAGCTGGGGCGGGTGCTGCGACTGCCGGGGCCTACGGCACTGGGGCTGGAACCGGAATGGCCCTGGGCCTTGGAGCGGCTGCTGCTCCCTTCCTCATTAGCGACCTCGCCAGTATGTTTGGGGGTGGGCCGAGTACCTATGAAATCTTTAGTCAAACGGGTGGTCCTTCCCAGGCCCAGCGACAGGCCCGCGAACAGCAGAACGCTCAAATGGTTCAGGGTCGATTTCTCCAGGATGTCACGGGGGCCACAGACTTGAACCAATTGGCCAACATCCTTGAGAACGCTCAACTGGGGCGGTACGAGGGCCAGACCCTCGGCGGTTACCGGAACGTGGGGGGCAGCCCACTCCCCGTCGTGATCTCGAACATGGTCCGGGGGCTGGCACCGGAACAGATGACGCTTCCTCCAGAGCTGGTCCGGGCATTTGATCCCGGAGTCGGGACCTGGGCATCACTCGGGCACCCAAACATGGACCGGACGGTCACGAGTCCTCGGACCTTCTTTGAGACAATCTTGCAGGACCCGAGTCGGTTCAATATCGCGATGCAGTCGGGGACGGACGTGGGCGGCATCAATGATCTGCTTCGGCAAGTCACGCTGGCACAAATCCAGCAACTTGCCGGGACGCTCCCAGGGACCAGCCCGGATATCCCGCAGTCATTGTTCTCGATGCCCAAGGGAACACTTCCATCGACCTATGAGTATCGAGACAGCCCCATCGCGCGAGGATTTGTGGGTCAGGGGTATACCCCCCAGCAGGCGATGGCGATGGCGGCGGCGCAAGGCCAGTCGCAGGATGAAATTAGGTGGCGGGAGATGGCTCAAGCAGGCATCCCTGGGGGTCAGTATTATCTTCCAGGGCCAGAGTTCGGGCCGCAAGACCCTTGGGCTGGCCTGACAAGTGGAGGTATCTAACCATGCCCTACGATCCAAACTATTGGGCGAATATGGAGGGTGGCCCTGCCACATCTCCCTTGAGCCCCTACACCTCTGTGGGGGGCACGAGCCAGCCGATGTCTACCCCCTCCTTCAATTTCATGGACTGGATGCCCAGCCAACAGACGATGGGGCGGGCACTCGGGATTGGCGGTCTTGGCCTCGGGGTTGGGGGAGTACTCCAGCAACTCTTGGGGCGGCCCCCCACGACCCGGCAGACCGTTCAGCCATCCCCTCAATCCCTCGCTGCCATGGCAGCAGGTCAGCAGCAGATGGGCACCGCCGGGCAACAGATGGGTCTCTTGAATGCGCTCCTGGCACAGCCGCAGATTCCCCCAGCCCTCATGGCCCTCGTTCAGCAGGCCAATCAGCCCGCCATTGAGAATATCTTGGGGTATGCAGGAACGCAGGCCCAGAAACGTGGGTTTGGTCCCGGCAAGACCCCCCTTCAGCAGTCTGTGTTCACTGAAGGGCCAAGTGGAGCCATTGCCGGGCCGCTCCTCGGCCAACTCCAGGGGCGAATGGCTGACCAAGCCCTCGGGGTCTACCAGAACCAGATTCAGAACCTCCT
>ERZ1292644.1296-Hain-H14-01um-R2-1296-length-13293-cov-5_pt1 | contig 13293 bp, 27 predicted proteins | sample MGYA00564402_ERZ1292644 | MGnify/ENA primary metagenome ERZ1292644 (study PRJEB36523, sample SAMEA6512644) | groundwater metagenome | collected 2019-01-09 | study: AquaDiva: Metagenomics assemblies of 32 groundwater samples | reverse complement strand
GTCGACGATACGAAACAGGAATTGCGTGAGAGGGGGGATTGATGATGTGGTCCTACGTCGCCGGCCTCATCCCCGACGCTTGTCTTTTCGCCGCCGGGCTCGTCGGCGGGGTCGCGATGCTCGCCATCGCGATCAAGGAGTTCCGGAAAAAATGAAACTCGAGACGGTCGACAACCACAGCTTCTTCCCGGACCTCCTCACCCCCGGTGGCGCGGTCCTCGACGTCGGGGCTCGCGGGTTCGTCTTCGCCAAGGAGATGGCGCGGCGCGGGCACCGCGTCATCGCGATGGAGCCTGATCCGTCGGGCATGCCGTACGTGGTCGAGGTGCCCCGCGAGGGGTCGATCGACATCGCGGCCCTGGCCCTGGTCGGGAGTGGGCAGCCCGCGAGGCAGCGGCTCTCCCGGTGGGACAACGGCGAGGCCAATCGTCTCATCACCCCTGCGACCCCCGCCTCCAGCCACCCGAGCGCCGACGTGATCGAGGTCCTTTGCGCCGACGTCGAGTTCGTGACGAGGCTCTACGGGTCCCCGACCTGGGACCTCGTCAAGATGAACTGCGAGGGGGCCGAGTTCGACGTGCTCCGCACCTGGCCGGGGCCGATCGCGCGGCAGCTCTCCGTCTCCTTCCATGACCACACGGGGGCGAACCCGGGCGGCGAGGCGACCTACCAGGAGATCCTCGCGCACCTCGGGAAGTGGTACGAGGTCATCCGGCACGTGTGGGAGGAGAGGTACTGCGCCGGGGGGTCCTACTGGGACAGCGTGATCACGCTCCGCGGCCTCGTCCCCGCGGGGGTCGAGCGCCGGATGGTGACGCGGTGAATGGTCCGGTGTCGTACGTTCGAGCCGAGCTGTTCGATGCGGACGTCGAGTCGAAGCGCGTTGCGCCGGGCGACCTCGCGCGCTGCCGGTTCAATGCCCGCTTCCTTTTCCGGATCGAGCACCTCGACGCGAATGAGGGTTTCGAAGTCGAGCGCGTCGTTCTCTTCACGGGCGGACTGCAGCCGAAGGCTTCTGATGAAACACCCACGTTTCGAGTGAAGGGCCGGTACCCGACCCTGTGCGCGGGCGGGCATGTCGAAGTCGTCGCGCGAAACCGGAGCGAGAAGCCAGCGATGCTGGAAGTGCGGCTCCGCGGGAAGGCGGTCCGGTGAGCAAGGAGGAGATCGGTGCGCAAGATTAATAATCACGTGGTCCTCATCACGTCTCTGTGCCGCGTCGCTCCTGGTTCCGAGGCGGTTTGCGAGACGAGCCCGATTGGTCTCTTCCGCGCCGATGACGTGGACGTTCGCGAGGGGTTCGAGGTCCTTGAACTCGAGGTGAGCAACTTCGACTCCGGGAAGGGTGCGGCGGTCTTCACGTCATGCCTCGAAGCGTTTCGCCGAGGCGATTGCTTGAAGACGTGCGACACGAGAAGTCCGATTCGGTTCAAGGTCCGTAACACGGGCGACGAGCCCCGCTTCTTCATGGCGTGCCTCCGCGGGAGGATGGTTCGATGAGTACTGCGTTCTTCGAGAAACTCCTCGCCGAGCACGGGGACTCGCCCCGGTCGCTCGACTGGAGCCCGGAGGGACAGGCGGATCGGTTCCGGGTGCTCTGCGAGGTCTCTCGAGATACGCGAGGGCGAGGGCAAGAGATTCAAGCGTTCGGGAAGGTTTCGGTCCTCGATGTCGGGTGCGGGCTCGGGCACTTCCTCAACTACCTGCGCTCGGTCATCGGGCACGACGGCGACTACCGCGGCCTCGACGTCTCGAAGAAGATGGTCGAGGCGGCGCAGCGTCGGAATGCACTGCTCTACGGGGCAGAGACCGCCGCCCTCTTCCGCACCCACGACGCGGTCGCTCACCCGATCCCGGCCGAGTACCACGCCGACTACGTCGTCGCCTCCGGGGTCTTGAACCTGGAGGTGAACGGCGGCGCGGGTGGGGACCACAACGCGATGGAGAACCTCCTCCGGCACTGCTACGACGCCTGCCGGGTCGCCTGCGCGGTCAACATGCTCTCCTCGCGCGCGCCGGAGAAGCGCGAGGGGCGCGTCTACCGCGACCCGGAGTGGGCGATCGAGGCAGCGCTCCGGATCGCGCCCCGCGCGACGCTCCGCCACGATTACCGGCCGAACGACTTCACGCTTTATCTCTATCGAGATCCGCGATGATGATGCCTTTGGACACCATTTTTCCCTTCATCGCCCCCGACGGGAATAGCTATGTCGGTCGTGTGGATCTCGTCGAGATCTGTCGCCGAGCCGATTTGCCTGTCGACACCGGGACGTGTATTGCGGTTCACGGGTCACTTTCCTTGTTTGGTTACAGACCGGTTCGCGAGCGCTATTTCCCCGAGATCGCCGCGGGGGACAAGTACGAGTACGAGATGCGCACCCCGACGCCGTTCGCGAGGGGATCCCTTTTCCGCGGCACCTTCCGCATTGACGATGTGAGTCTCAACACGGACCTTGCGCGGCTGCAGGCGATTGTCGCCGTCGTTCGCTCGCGACTCCCGCGGGCGCGCTTTCTCCTGGCGATTTCGCCGCTCGTCCACGACCTATCGGCCGAGCCGGAGGCGGAGCAGGGGCGCATCTTTCCGAGGATCCTAAACGCACACTCCGACCACCGTGTTTTCTTCCGCGTCGATCGGGCTGGTCTCCCTTATGTTTCTCAGGAGGTTCAGGAGGCGTACTTCCCAGATATAGAGATTATTTACGACTACCTCATCAACGCCTCCGACATCACCCCCGTCTCCCACGGCCTCCTTCACGTCGACCACCGGCTCCTTGACCGCGGCCAGCAGGAGATGTCGATCCTCATCTCCTGCTCGCTCGCGAAGTCCAAGATCTTCGTCCCCCCGTTCAACAAGTGGAACGCCGCCACCGAGGAGATCTGCCGCGAGCACGGGATCGAGCTGGTGAAGTGGGAGGACGGTTGGAAGCACGCGGGGCACAACGGGTTCGACCCCGCGCACGACCGCTACTACCTCCACGAGCACGACACCACGGCCGAGCAGATCGGGGCGTGGATCGACGCGGGGCTCGAGGTGCGCACGTGAGAGTTTTTCGTGCTGAAGGCGGGAGCCCGTATTTATCCGAACCGGTACACTTCCGAAATCGGGGATCGAATCGCTGTTTGGCCGCGGTCGTCGTCCGCGTGCACGATGCCGAGCACGTTGCCCTTTACATATTCCCCGATGTTCATCACGGTGAACATGGTGGGGCGCCGACGTCACCCTCGATCGCGTTCGTGGCGCCGTCGTCCGAGTCCGTTGACAAGGATTCCTGGCACTATCCGTGCGAGTTGTGATGGATCGTCGTCCCCCTTACGTCTCTCAGTCCGTGCACTTTCGTCGTCGCGGGTCCATCGAGTGCCGCGCCGCCCTTGTCGTTCGAATTTGCGGTGACGGAGTGGTTAATCTTTGCCTGCTCCTTGACGAGCAACACGAGGGCGTCGAGTTTCGCTCGGCGGTGTTCTTCGAGCACTACGCGGTGGTGTCACGCGAGCCGGCGGTAGATGACTCCTGGCACTACCCGTGTGACAAGGTCGAGTGATGCTCGACTGGCGCTACTACGCCTGCGACACCTGCATGTCGAGCTTTCGCGACGACGCGCGCGGGGACTTCCTTGCGCTCAACTGGGCGACGGAGGAGGCGGGCGGCATCATTCGCTGTCATTGTGGCGGGGTGTTCGTCGAGGTCCCGGACCCGGCGGAGGACGCGGTGTGATTGTGAGTATTCACCAGCCGAACCTATTCCCTTATGAGGGACTTTTATCCAAAATCCGCCAAAGCGATTTGTTTATCGTTTTGGCCCACGCGCAGTTCGAGCGCGGGAACTACCAAAACCGTTTTCGCCTCGGCGAGAGGTGGTTTACGCTGTCCGTCAATCAGCGCCTCGAGCCCCTCAACAAGAAGTTCTACACGAACCCGCGGGTGGATTTTGAGGCGATCAAGCGGAAGATCCCCGAGTACGCAGGCGTCCTCTCCCGCTTCGACGACCTCGTCCAGGAGTCCCTCGTCCTCACGAACGTCGGGATCGCGAAGCGAGTCTGCAAGATCCTCGGGATCGAGACCCCGTTCGTCTTCGATGGCCCGACGGAGCTTCGCGGTACTGCGCGGCTCGTCGACCTCTGCCGGCGTGCCGGGGCGACCACCTACCTCTCCGGTCCGAGCGGGCCGAAATACCTCGACTCGAATCTCTTTCAGGAGGCGGGGATCGAGGTCGATGTGCAGGAGCGGGGGCCGGCGCGGGCCGCCGTCGAACTGCTTCTCGAGAGGGAGATGCATCGTGCTGCGTAGTTATGTCCGCGTGTTCCGAACAGGTGTCTGCGGGCGCCCCACGGAAGGCTTCGTCGCGGCCAATGACGGTGTCGGGAATCGCCCCTGGTATGTCTACCGTCGAGACCGCGACGGAATGACGGAAGTGCTTTGCAATGTGCGGGGTCGCACGCTGCGCTTTGCCTCTCGAAAAGCGGCTACCGGACGAGCGGGGGTTCAAAATCAGGTTTCCGAACCAGTTGCGGAGGTTCTGTGGTGGGTATAACCGATGCGCGCAGCACGGTTTGCGAGTTCCGTTTGATTTGTGGTTCATCGTCGGACGCGGATCGCTTCCTCGGCAGGTACGAGATGAGTAACGTCCCCGCACCCGGCGAGACGATCGGCATCGACGGCAACCCGTACACCGTCGTCGAGCGCAGTTGGGTAATCGGTCGAGCCCCTCGCCAGGACCCGGCGTTCACCACGTTCGTGAACATTCGCGTGAGTAAGCTGTTCGCGTTCGAGAGCGAGAAAAAGGACGAGTGATGGACCGATTCCCCATTGACGAGGTTGTGGTCTCCGCCAACGAGCACCCGCTCTACCTCCCGTTCTGGCCGATCGTCGCCTGGGCGTACCGGACCGTCTTCGGGGTCCCGGCGACACTCGTTTTCTTGAGCGAGCGCCGCGAGGACGACCCCTTCATCGCGCAGCTCTGCGAGTACGGGAACGTGGTCTTCGTCCGCCCGGTCCCGGACATCCCGCAGGCTGCGCAGGCGAAGCTTGCGCGCTACTGGTACGCCGCGCGGCGGGGCGCGGCGGTCATCTACATCGACGACATCGATTGGATCCCGATCGACCGGGACTGGCACCTCTCGAAGGTCGCGTCCCGCGCTCAGGGATCGCTCCTCCTCGTCGGGAGCGAGGTCTATGGCGGGGAGGAGAAGGGTCAGGCCCCGGCGAGCATGATGACCGCCGAGGGGGGCGTCTATCGGAAGCTCTTCAACCCGGACGATCTCCCCTTCCCTGCGTACCTCGCGAGCCTCTCGGGCCGCGCGGGCCGGCACCGCGAGGTACGCTCGCGCGTCAACCACGAGGGCATGGACTGCACGACGAATCAGGAGCATCTCGACGGGCAGACCCTCTTTTCCGACGAGGCGCTGGTCGTTCGTCTTCGCGAGGAGCGTCCTGTGCCGGTGACGCTTGTTGTGCGCGGGTACGAACCGGGTGTCGGCACGATCGACCGCGCCTCCTGGCCCTTCAGCCAGCAGAAGCTCGAGCACGGCGGCTACCTCGGGGCGCACACCGGGAGGCCGCTCGCCGAGTGCCTGAAGGGGAACCTCGCGATCGTCGAATACCTCCGCGGCCGGTACGGGGCCGACGACTCCCCGCGGCTCCTTGACCAGTCCCCGGGCATCGACCCCGACATGACGTTCGACGCGCGCTTCCCGCGGGGCGCGCTCGAGTGGGTCCTCGCGAACGTCGATCCGGCGCGGCTATCCGTCTTCGAGTTCGGGAGCGGACACGTTTCGACGAACTACCTCACCCGCTACTACTGGGTGACGTCCGTCGAGGACGATCTCGCGTTCGTCAACATCTACCCGGCGCATTACATCTACGCGCCCGGGAAGCCGGGCGGCTGGTACGACCCGGACCTCGTCCGGTACGGGATGAGCCGCTACCCGCCGTACAAGCCGTACGGGGTCTTCATCATCGACGGACCCGTCGGTTCCGAGCGCCGGGCCGGGATCCTCGCGAACCTCGCCGGGATCGTCGACCTCCGCGTCCCGATCCTCGTCGACGATGTGTCGCGCGACGTCGAGGAAGGGCTCGTCTGGGAGATCGCGAGCAGGGCCGGACGCGAGCCGACGTGGTACGACGGCTTCGCGGTCATCTGAAGGGAGGATCTGGTATGAGCGGTACGGGTTCCGTCATCGACGCCGAGTCGCTCGCGTACAGGAGGTTCCTCGCCGGACTCTGCCCGGAGTGCGGTGAGCGCTTCGGGCAGAGCGGCGCGGACGAGGCGAGGCTCTCCCGGGTGTCCGGCAGCGACCCGAAGGTGCTGGCGGTGCTCGGCCCGTACGTAGAACTCGTCGCGCCGTGCGGGCACGTCGCGATGACGGTCGCATAGGAAGAGGGAAAAATGGGGAACCCGATCAAGGTGTTCAGCGCGTCGTGGGAGGACGTCCTCGCCGACGTGCGCGAGGTGTTCGGGAAGGACCCGCGGGTGACGCGAGAGCGCGTCAAGGCGTACCTCTTTGGGAAGTACGGTTTTCGATGCAAGGATGGCGGGGCGAGGAGTGGGGCGAGGAGTTCTTCCGAGGACATCGTGATCACGCCGCTCGGCACGCCGCAGAGGATGAGCATCACTTCCGAGCGAGGGAGGTCCGAGTTCGCGCTCATCGAGGTGCGCAGCGGGCAGGGGTTCGAGGCGGCGCACGAGGAATGAACCTGCTCCACAAGATCCTCGCCACCGTCGAGACGCGGAGGCGCCACCCGGACGCCTGGCGGCCGGCGTGGCAGCGGCGGATCTTCTGCGCGCTCGGGAAGCATCTCTGTCTCTGCGGGATGCCGGAGGAGCCTGCGGTCCCGCCGTGCTACGGCGCGTGCGCTTGCGGGCGGCGGAAGATGCACAGGGCGTTCGGTACGTGAAATGAGAAACGAGGGCACCGATGGAGCCACCATTGAAAAAACGGAACCAGAGCAGTGCGCCCTCGTCCACAAGAACTGCAGTCACTTGTGGAGCGGAGGCACAGGCTCCGCCACCGTGGCCCGCGGTGATCGAGGCGAGATGACAATCGCCAGGGCGTTACGAACAGGAGAGGTACAGGCATTCATTCGGCCGGTTGAGGTATGAGGAAGTGCTGCCGCTGCCGCCGGACGGGCAGGGAGATGTCTCCGAAGGCGCGGTGGGTGACCGTCCGCAACGAGTGCGGTGACGGCTATCGGATCGTGAAGAACCAGGCGCGGCGCTACTGCGGCGACGAGTCCATGTGCGAGGACTGCGCGCGGACTGCGCGCGCGCGGGCTGCGCTTGCTGCCCCGTGGCGGTCGATCCTTGTCCGATGACGGCGCGCGGGCCGAGGCGTTCCCGCTCCATCTGCCGAAGAGGTTACGAGGGTCGAAATGATCTGCACCGTCGTTCGAAAAAAGTCCGTCGAGGATGTCTACGCCTGCCCGAAGTGCGGGCGCACCCTCACCTGCGTCGGCGACCTCGTCCCGCCCGAGATCGCCGAGATGATGCTCCGGTCGTCCGATCCCGAGGACGTGATCCTCGACGACGGGACGACGCTGGAGGCCCACCGAGAGGTCTGCGGCGGGTCGCTGGAGAAGCGGTGAGTGCTAGAACACTACTTCGGATGCTTCGTGATCGCGGTGAGGATGTACGTATCATTCGCGATGTCGAAGTAAAAGCGCCAGCTTCGCGTCACGCGCGCTTGATTCGTATCTCCGTACGGCTTCGCGTCCAGCGACGGGTGACGAGAATTATCGAGCAGAAAACACAACTGCTTGTCGAACGCTTTCTGGATTTCTTTCGGTGCTTTTGCATATTGCTTGGCGAAGTTTTTCGTAATGACGTGGCGCACTTACTTGCGACGCCCCTTTTTTGTTCCGCGGTGGAGGGCGTCGATCCCCTGTTCGGCGGTATCGAAGGGGCCTTCGAACCGACCGGCAGCATAGTCCGCACGACCTGCTGCAATCGAGCGATCGACGATGTTTTTTGCACGCAGACGGATGTCGTCGCCATCGATCACGGCGTCGAGGACGTCTCCGATCGAGATTTTCGCGCGCCGACGCACATCGGCGGGGAGGGTGATCTGGAAGCGCTGCTTCACGTGGACGAGGGGCATCTGAATCTCCGAATGTTTGAAATTCAGCATAGTGCGTCGAAGGTCGTCTGTCAAGGGTTGCGGAGATGAGGCTCGAGTTCCCGGGGACGGGCGCTCCGTCGATCCCAGACGACCGCGGCCTCGCCTCGGCCATCGGGAACGCGAACCACCGCCTGCTCCTCCTCCTCGCCCTCGAGGCGACGCGCGGGAGCCCGCATCCCGTTCTCGAACTCGGGATGGGTTCCGGCAGCACGCCGCAGCTCCACGACTACTGCGCGGCCGAGGGGCGCCTGCTCATCTCCTGCGACTTGGACGCGGACTTCGCGCGGTCCTTCGCGCACCTCGAGTCGCCCCTCCACGCGATTCGCTGCGGGGCGTGGAACCGGGTACCGATTGACCGCCCGTGGAGCGTCGCCTTGGTTGACCACGCCCCGCCCGAGCGGCGGCGGGTCGAAGTCGCGCGGCTCCGCCATTTCGCCGCGATCCTCGTCCTCCACGACACCGAGGAGCGGTCTCCGCGATACGGCTATGACAGAATCTGGCACCTCTTCCACTACCGCGTCGACCTCCGCGTCGACGGCTCGGACCCGGACGCGCAGGCGGACGCCTCGGCCGTCAGCAATTCAATCGACGTCACCGCCTGGGTCGGGGCGCGCTTCCCCGGGTACCCGCACGCGCTCTCGCGGGGTTGGTGATGGCCGACTGGTTCACCCCCAAGGTCTACCCGTACCCGTGCACGCTCCGGTTCGAGGTGGAGGTGCCTCCGCGAACCATCGCGCGGATCCCGCCGCGGGTCGCCAAGGCCGCCATGTACTTCGGCCACCGGGACCGCGTCGACCTCGACCGCATCTACTTCCAGGCGACCGCGCTCGAAGTCGACGGGGATCTCCGCAACGTCGAGATCATCGAGTTTGACGGCCTCGGCTGCGAAGGGCTCGTCCTGGCGGGGAAGACGTGGCCCGCCCCCCGCGCTCCGGCCTCCGTGTTCGCGCGCGGGGATCGGCCGGGGCTCGCCTGCCGCGACGACCTCCTCGCCGAGGACGTCGTCCTCGCCATCGAGAATCGGGCGACCGAACCGCGCGCGGTCGCCGCCTATCTCCGCGGGAAGGCGTCGTTCGTCGACGGCGTGTTCGCGCGCGCCAAGAAGTACATGCGATGATCTCGGGTACGATTCAGGGGTGGCTTACCGACGAGGACCTCGCCGATGTGCGGGCGAAGGTGCCGATCACGACGATCGACGTGATCCCGTACCGGTTGGAACCTCTGTCGAAGCACCTTCGAATCACCGCTGTGTTGTCGATTGGTCTTATCCGTCGCGTGTCTCCCTGGGGCGAGGTGTGGTGTTGGATTGGTGGGCGACTTTGTCGCGGGGAACAGGTCGCGCCTGCGGTCCGGCGTCAGGTCGCCGAGGCGCTCGGGGAAAGCGTTGTGGTCGGTGACTTCGACTCGGCTCGGCCGCTTCGTGTAACCGAGTTCTTTCCCGACCCGCAAGATGGCGCGGGGCTCGACCCGCGGCAGCACGGGGTGAGCCTCGCCTACGCGGTGCCGCTCCGCGGGGAGGTCGCCCCGCAGGGCGAAGCGCTCGGGTTCAACTGGTTCCGCGATCCGTTCGGGCTTGAGATCCGTCTGCCGTTCGATAACAATTTCTGGCCCGGGGTTGGTGAGGCGCTGCGGGATGCGGTCGCGGAGTTGAAGCGGCGGATTGGCGACCCGAAGTTCGACGACGTGGAGGTTTAGATAATGTGCGCGATCGACTTTCCGCAGGCGATCGAGCGTCGTGATCAGCTTTTGTTGCTCGGTGCGCGACGAGTTTCTACTGAGTGTGGGGAAAAGAAAAGGTGCCCGTTTTATGAAACACGCGGGGCCAGGGGCCAGTTATGAGCAGAGCCAGATGAGGATCGCCTGCCGGAGCGCGGCGTGGAGTGAGATGCTCTCCCGCGCCGCTTGCGCTTCCGCACGCGCCCATACGGATGGCGGGAGTCTCATCGCGAAGCGAATGCCGCCCCGCGTGATTCGCTCATAGAAGGGGTTCGTGATCTGCTTACTCTTCGCCGCCGGCATGTAACCTTCTTTCGTGCGCTGATGATGCGGATCCACTCTTCTTCGATAATCTCGACGCACACGACGACGAGTAGGCGCTCGTGGGAGTACCCCGTGAGAACACCGCACTTTACGTGTTCGCGGTCTGGTTGCCATGCGGCGTACGGGTCGCCGAAGGCGGTCACGGCTTCAACGAACGAGACACCGTGCTTCTTTTTGTTCGCGTGTGCCTTCTTCGGATCCCAGGAGAAGTCCACGTCGAGAACTGTATTATCATTCTACACGATGTCAAGGAGGTCTCCGTGAAGCGCGCTCTTGTTACGGGAATAACCGGCCAGGTCGGCTCCTACCTCGCCGAGTCGCTCCTCGCGGACGGCTACGGTGTTCACGGGATCGTTCGGCGGGGCTCTACGATCAACACTTCCCGAATCGACCACCTCTACCGCGACCCGCACGACGTCGAGGCGCGGCTCCGCCTCCACTTCGCCGACCTCTCGGACGCCTCGTCGCTCGGCCGCGTGCTCCAGGAAGTGCGCCCGCACGAGGTCTACAACCTCGCCGCGCAGAGCCACGTCCGGGTCTCCTTCGACGTCCCCGAGTACACCGCCGAAGTGACGGGGCTCGGGACGCTCCGCCTGCTCGAGGCGGTCCGCGCGAGCGGGATCCCCTGCCGCTTCTACCAAGCCTCATCCACCGAGATGTTCGGGTCGAGCCCGCCGCCGCAGTCCGAGGAGACCCCGTTCCGCCCGCGGTCGCCCTACGCCATCGCGAAGCTCGCCGCGCACTACTTCACCATCAACTACCGCGAGGCGTACGAGATGCATGCCTCCTGCGGGATCCTCGGGAACACCGAGTCGCCGAGGCGGGGCGAGACCTTCGTCACCCGGAAGATCACCCGCGCGGCGGCCCGGATCAAGCTCGGCCGGCAGGAGAAACTCCACCTCGGGAACCTCGACGCCGAGAGGGACTGGGGGCACGCCAGGGACTACGTCCGCGCGATCCGGCTCATCGTCTCGCAGGAGACCCCGGACGACTACGTGGTCGCGACCGGGGTGTCCCACACCGTGCGGGAGTTCTGCGAGGCCGCGTTCTCCTACCACGACCTCGACTGGCGGCGGTACGTAGAGGTCGACCCGCGCTACTTCCGCCCGACGGAGGTCGACGCGCTCCGCGGGGACGCCTCGAAGGCGCGGCGCGTCCTCGGCTGGGCCCCGACCGTTACCTTTTCACAGCTCGTCGAGGAGATGGCGCGGGCGGACTACGAGGCGGAGAAGCGGCTCGCCGACTCTTGATCTATATTCGGGCACACCTGGAGGACGTTTTATGAAAACGCCGTCAGTTGGCGCGAAACATACCGGGCGCGGCACCGACGTCGCGCGGGAGGATGATCGAGCATTTCGTCGGATGCTCCGGGATCGTGCACGGGAGCCGACCAGTCCGATTGAGGATGTGGCTGTGCGACTAGGTGTGTCGATGAGGCGCCGCGGGCGCAAGGGAAGGGGGTAGGACATGGCGCGCATACCGCTCGTACGAATGCTCGAGTGGCTCGGCGGGAACGAGGTGAGGCTCTTCTTCTCGAGCGGGAAGATCGTCGAGGTCGCGCTCCCCGTCGATGACGCGCGGGGCGCAAAGGTCGTTGACGGGGGGCTCGGGATCGACCCCGGCGACGGGCTCGAGATCAGCGCGTGGGATCTCTCGCGGGTCGAGGGGCGCGTCCTCGCCCCCGGTCGCCGCGGGTGGGAGGGTTCGTCGCCGCCCGCGCACCGGAGGACAGATCGGCGGCGCGAGTCGGTAAGCCGTTAACGCCGGGGGCGTGTCCGACGCTCGGCCGTCTTCGCGACACCCATCCGGTCCCACACCTCGTCGATCGGGGTCGACGGGCCCTTCGCGCGGTCGGCGAGCATCTGCCAGAACGCCTCGCGCTCGGCGATGCGGGCCAGGTCCTCCCCGGCGGCCCCCCGGAGGCGCGCGATCGGCTTCCCGTGCCGCATCACGACGACCTCCTCCTCGTTCGAGGTCTCGAGCGTCTTGCCGAGGGACTTCCTCATTTCTGCTACGGTGACGTTATTTGCCGTCGACGTCAAGTTCCCCTGGTCGCGTTCGCGGGCGGGGGAGACACGTCGGGCGCCTGGCGCTGGAGCGTCAAACACGTTCGACTAACAGGTAAAAATGTAGTAATTTCAGGTAGTCACAAAAAACTTTCACTTTTTTACTTGCATTTTCAGAACGTCGCTGCTAACTTGCTGTGCGTGGACGACAACAACAAGAGAGTGACAGGGTGGACCGGGTGCCCCGGAGCGGCCTCGACGCCGAGCTTTCTGCCCTCGTTCGTTTTTTGCGAGATAAATGTCGACAGTTAACTCCAGATGGCGCGTCGGGCAGCAGGTTATGGCCCGCGACGTAGGGCGGCGGATGCGGCGCGCGTGGGTCATCGTGCCGCGCCCGTACGGTCACCGGAGCGGCAGCGTCACCGACGGCGCCGACATCCAGTGGGCGGACATCCAGCGCGATCCGGAGCACGATCGGGTTTACGGGTCGCCGAGCACGGGCGGCTGGTGCTACGACCTCGCGGACGGTTGGGACGACAAGGCGGCGGACCTCGACGCGCTCGGGTTCATTTTACGCTGCGTCGGGCAGTACGCCGCCGACAAGCTGGCGCGCGAGACGTTAAAAACCTCACAGTACGAGGAGCCGGATCGTGGGTAACCACATGGTTTTCGCGTGGAACGGTCGGCGCTTCGCGCCCTACCACCCGTACTCGACGTACGAGACCGCCGAGGAGGCGATCGCCCGCGAGGCCCCGCGGTGGGACGCGGGGAAGAAGCTGAAGGTCGTCGACCTCGACCGCGCGGTCGAGGCGTGCTCGCGGGACTTCGAGGGAGCGGGAGTGTGACGACACATGACACCCGTTCGGTTGTCGATCGCGCACCTCTACCAACACTGCGACGCGAGCCCCGACGAGATGCGGCAGACACACGAGTGCGTGTCCGGTGAGCGGCGGTGCGCCTACTGCGGCGTCGCGCTGCACCCGTATCCGTGCAACGGCTGCGGTCAATTCCTTACCGCACGCGAGATGCACGAGAACGGCTCGCGCTGCGACGAGTGCGTGTAGAGCAGAAAGCAGCTTGACAATGGTGAAAGTCAACGGTAGCTTGCCGACAGGAGCTTTCGAGATGACCACCGA